>ERZ773139.30-NODE-30-length-172168-cov-19.170870_pt1 | contig 172168 bp, 157 predicted proteins | sample MGYA00580854_ERZ773139 | MGnify/ENA primary metagenome ERZ773139 (study PRJEB29015, sample SAMEA2737809) | human gut metagenome | biome: human gut; feature: human-associated habitat; material: faeces | place: China | collected 2012 ...
GAATCCTCGCCAAGAAGCAGTTCAAGAAACTGCCGGTGGTGGATGGTGATGGCAGACTCGTCGGTGTGATCCGCCGTAAGTCCGTGATGGAACATGCCTTCGATGCGCTGTTCCCAAAGGATGATCGGTGATTAGGCGCCATCATCGCTGAATAGAATGAATGGAATATGAGGCTTCCCTTCTCGCGGGGAAGCCTCATTGCTTTGTCCGCGGAGTCTTACGGCACCTGCGCAAGGGCAACGTCACGTCTTCATGATATACTATCGAATAGTGTGTTCCTCTCGTTGCATGGTGACGCTAACGCATGGCGTCACGATACTGAAGCCTGCCATCTAACGGCGGGTACGGCTCGTTGCTGGAGTCGTGCACGCATACGCGCGTCGGCGTGCGTATGCCGTGATGTGACCTTTGTAGTGGAATTGAAGAATTGAGAACACTCGTATGTCTTCTAGTAGTACAACAACTGAACCAACTGTGCGCGAAACACCCGAGGTTTCCGGCGATGACAATGCGAATGCGCGCGCAGCGGTCCATAGCGCGAACAAACCCGGTGCCGCCTATGCCGCAGCAGTGGCCAACGGGGAATCCGAGCGTGCGTGGATCCGCCGTGTAGTGCTTCTACTCACCGGCCAGGCGTTCTCGCTGTTGGGCTCCAGCATCGTGCAGTATGCCATCTGGTGGTGGATCGTATTGCAGACCAGAACCGGTTCGGCGATGCTGCTGGCCACTCTGTTCGGCGTGGTGCCGCAGGCCGTGGTCTCGATCTTCGGCGGCTCCTGGGCCGACCGTCACAGTCGCAAGTTGCTGATTATGCTGCCGGATATGGTGATTGCTGTGGTCACCGTCGTGCTGTCGCTGAGCTTCGCGATGGGATGGGCGAGTCTGACCATGATTTTCGTGGTGCTGTTCATTCGTTCGGCGGGAGGCGGGGTGCAGACGCCCGCTGTGCAGTCGTTCATACCGGATGTTGTTCCCTCGGGCAAACTATTGCGCGTCAACTCAATATACGGCGTGATTAATTCGGCGAATACGATTGTGGCACCTGCGGTGGCTGCTGTGCTTATCAACACAGTGCCGCTGTGGTCGATTCTGTTAGTCGATGTGACCACGGCCATTATCGGCGTCGGCTTTGTGGCGTTGATCAAAGCGCCGAAGAAGAGCGCGGAACATGTTGCGAGGCGTATGGCTGAAGCGGAGAATAGCGGGCAACCCACACTCGAACCTATGTCGGATGCCAATGCTGATCGTTCGCTGATTGCCAGCGTCCGTCGTGTGTTTGCTGACTTGAAAGATGGTTTCAGCTACACATGGCGCCGGGCGAACCTGCGCAACGTGGTGCTCGGTGGCGCCTTGGTGTGCTTCGTGTCCGTGGCGCCGATGAACCTTACGCTGTTGCTCATGACCCGCGAATATGAGGGCATCGATTTGAATCTCGGATTCATCAACCTGACCACCGCCTCCGATAAACTCGCCGCCAACGAGCTGGGATGGAGCATCGGTATGCTGCTCGGCGGCGCGCTGATGTCTACCATCGGTGCCAAGCTCATCCGCAACAACATGCGCGTGGTCGCCTTCGGCATCGCTCTGGTGGGCGTCTCCGTCGTTGGTCTTGGCGTGGTTCACAATCTGCTGGCGTATTTGCTGATTGATGTGGTGAACGGTTTGGCTTCGGCCATCTGCACGGGCCCGATGCGCACCATCATCCAGACCGAGGCCGATGAGAGGATGGTGGGCCGTGTATTCGGCCTTGACACCACCCTGAGCGCGCTCGGAATGCCGCTCGGCATGTTGATCTTCGCGCCACTGGCCGACGTGATCCCGATTTCGCTGGTGTTCATCATCGGCGGTGTTCTGACCCTGCCCATCGGCATCTATCTGTTCGGCCAGGCGCGCCGTAACGTCAGTGCGCAGGTGACGCGAACAGCGGCCTGACAGGCACCTGACGGCCACCTGCCAGACGTAAAGTCAACTACCAGATTTGCGCATACAGATCGTAAGACACATACTTCGGCAGATCGTAGACGGTAATCGAGAATGGCGTGGATCGGCCATTGCCCGGCCAATCCACGAATGCGATATCTCCATAGATGATTGCGTTCTGTGCGTTACGCAGTACTAGGGAAATCTTGATTTGCTGTCCATCAGATGGCTTGAATCCATCTGCCACGGCGCGGACCTCGCCATTGAACGTCGTGCCGCCGTCCCTGTTGTCTATTTTGGATATTCCACTGATGGGGAAGGCGGCGGTTCCCTGAGCCTTGGCGACGTTGTATGTATCCGGATTGAGCACAGTAAAATCAACCGTTTCTGGGGCGGTGCCTTCGCCTGCTTGACCGGCGTCATATACAGTCTGATTCGGGAATGCCATATTCAGTGCTTGCGTCTGCGAGAACACGATGGAACCGTCTTTGGCCCGCCCCGTAATGGTAATCTGCGGATACTGCACCTGCTGGGTCTTACTGGTGTTGCGCAGGGCGAAAGCGTAGTGGACATACCCTTGCTGGTCCGCCGACCAGCCGGATTCCACTATTTTCAGAGGATTGTCGGTGACGGTGTCTTGATTGTCTCCATCAGCGCCGTCAGTGCCGCCTACTCCGCCCGTGCCATTGGCATTGTCGGTTCCTGACCCGTTCGAGGAGTGCCCGCCATCGGCCTTATCGGTTGATTGGCTGCTGGATTGTGTCGAGGAATCGGGTGATGTTGCCGACCCGATAATGCCAAGTTGGCCTGCCAACACAATGCCTCCCGCAATGGCGGCGATTATCAGTGCCGCTCCGGCAATGGACCACAGCACGATGGCGCGTTTGCTCAAAGGTCACGTACCTCAACTTCAACACCAACAAGACCAAACGGTTCCGCGAACTGTACGGTCCGGACGCCGTCATCGACGAGTTCTACACCGACTCCAAGTTCGATCAGCCGATGATCGACATGGCCCGGCACGCGTTCATGGTCAAGGGGAACACCATCACGCAAGTCAAGTAGGAAACAACAGAAAACAACACAACGTAACCAATAACGAAAGGGGAACATATATGAGCATGCCGCTCGATCTATACGTAATCCGGCATGGCGAATCCGAAGCGAACGTCATCGTCCAGGCGGGCGAGCAGGGCGACAATTCCCTGTACACGCAGGACAACGTCACTGTGCCCGATCGCTCCTGGAGACTCACCGCCACCGGGCGCAAGCAGGCCGACTGCATCGGTCGCTGGCTGGTCAGCCAGCAGCAGCTGTTCGACCGCTACATGGTCTCGCCATACGTGCGCACCCGCGAAACCGCAGCCACCATGGCCCTGCCCAAGGCCAAATGGGAGGAGAACCGTGTGCTGCGTGAACGTTCTTGGGGTGAGATCAACACCATCACCAAGGACGAATTCAAAAACAACTACGCGCGCAACTGGAACTTCAAGAACACCGATCCGCTGTACTGGCGTCCGCCGGCAGGCGAGTCGATTGCCGATGTGGCCGAGGACCGTGTGCACAACATCCTGACCTCGCTGAGCCGCAAATCCGATTCGGAATCCGTGGTCATGGTCACCCACGGCGACTTCATGCTCGCCCTGATGCTCACCATCGAGGATCTGGCCGACGAGGAATTCCTGCATCGCGCCGACTCGGACGACTGGAAGATCACCAACTGCACCTGCCTGCACTATACACGCCGCGACCCGGAAACCGGCCGCACCTCCAAGCGTGTGCGCTGGGAGCAGACCGCCCGGCCCGTGCTCGACGAGACGACCGGCCGCTGGGAGGTCAAGGTGGAGCCGTGGCGCGAATTCAAGCGCCCGTATCTCTCCAATGGCGATTTGGTGGATGTGGTGCAGGCCGTCGATCCACACCTGCTGGAGTATTACGGCAAATAGCCTTTCCCGGAAGAGAGACTTCACAAAATCTTCGTGAGCTAGAATGGTGCGTGGTGCGGCTGGTTGTGAATGCCGTGCCCCAAGCGAGAGCGAGGAGAGTAGTAATGTCCAATATCTTCCAATGGCAATTGCATGGCGACGGCAAGACGCTGGCGCCCGGCGAGGTAGTCGAGCCCGATGAACGTCTGACTTGGGTGCGCACCGCCGGTATCGGCGCACAGCACGTCATCGCCATGTTCGGTGCCACCTTCCTGGTGCCGATTCTGACGGGCTTCGACCCGTCCACCACCCTGTTCTTCACGGCTATGTCCACCGCACTGTTTCTGCTGATCAACAGGAACGTGCTGCCGAGCTATTTGGGCTCGTCCTTCGGCTTCATTGCACCGATCACCGCGGTCACCACCGCCAACAAGGGCATTGCGGTCGCCAGCTTCGGCATCATGGTCACCGGTATTCTGCTGGCCCTGGTTGGCGTGCTCGTGCATTACGCCGGCTCCAAATGGATCGACATCATCATGCCGCCCGTGGTCAACGGCGCGATCGTGGCCATCATCGGCTTCAATCTGGCACCTTCCGTGTGGACCAACTTCCAAGCCGCGCCCGACACCGCACTGGTTACCCTGTTGGCCGTGCTGCTCGTGGCTGTGCTGTTCAAGGGCTTGCTGGGTCGCCTCAATATTTTGGTCGGCGTGATCATCGGCTATGTATATGCCTGCATCCGTGGTCAGGTCGACTTCTCCGCCATCGGCGACGCCGCATGGATCGGCTTCCCGAAGTTCCACCTGCCGCAGGCCGATTTCTCCATCCTTCCCATGTTCATCCCCGTTGTGCTCGTGCTTGTGGCTGAGAACGTCGGCCATGTCAAGTCCGTGGCCCAAATGACCGGCCGCGACTACGACAACCAGATCGGCACCGCCCTCATGGCCGATGGCCTGGGCACCACGCTCGCCGGCTTCGGCGGCGGCTCCGGCACCACCACCTACGGCGAGAACATCGGCGTGATGGCCGCCACCAAGGTGTACTCCACCGCCGCCTACTGGTGCGCCGCCGCCTTCGCCCTGATCCTGAGCCTGTGCCCGAAGTTCGGTGCCGTGATCAACACGATCCCCGCCGGCGTGCTCGGTGGCGTGACCACGCTGCTGTATGGCATGATCGGCATGATCGGTATCCGCATCTGGGTGGAGAACAAGGTCAACTTCGACAAGCCGCTGAATATCATGGTGGCAGCCATCACCATGATCATTGCCATCGGCCAATTCGCGTTCACTGTTGGTGGCATTTCCTTCAACGGCATTGCCATTGGCACGATCGTGATTCTTGTGGCCTACCACGGCCTGAAGGCCATTGGCAAGGCAACCGGCACTATTGCCAAAGACGATCCGGATATTTTGTAGTGTGTTTTAGGGCTACTGGGCTGTATCTTGGCTCAGCCCTTTTGCACAATGGCCCCTACCTTCACGGGTGGGGGCCATTTGCGTGTTCCATGGAGCGGTGCTCGCCTTACGTGGTGGTAAAACCCATGGGGCGGCAAATATCCCATGGGGTGGTAAAACCCTCATGGGGCGGTAGGTGAAAATGGCTTTATTCTGCGGTTTCACAATTTCTTCAAACCGCCCCATGGGCAAGTTGCCGCCCCATGGGCGAGTTACCGCCCCATGGGCGAGTTACCGCCCCATGGGGTCATAAGTAAAGAGTGGGATGACAGTGTGGCGAGCACCAAGCAAAGTAGGGGGCTTACGCTAAGCTCGGAAAGCTTGCGTAATTTGCGTAACCTTTGACATGAAAGGCCACTGTGCCCCGTAATAATTTCGATGATCGTGACGATTCCGCTGATTTCCAGATGAACGACAGCGCGGAATCCCGCCCCCTTACCTTTGGCGAACTTGGCGTACCCGGACCGCTGGTGCGCGTGCTTGCGGCAGATGACAAGAAGACCGCATTCCCCATTCAGGCCGACACCCTGCCCGATTCACTGGCCGGCCGCGACATTCTCGGCCGAGGTCGCACCGGCTCCGGCAAAACCCTCGCATTCTCCATTCCGCTGGTCACCCGCCTCGGTTCCTACGATTCGTTCGGCGAAATCGCGATGGAGGAGTTCCGCAAGGAAATCAAGCGCCGCAAGAAGGCCAGCCTGGAAGAGCGCCGCGCCGACGACTTCCTACCGCACCCGCGCGGCCTGGTGCTGGCCCCCACCCGCGAGCTCGCGAACCAGATCAACGACGTGCTGATGCCGCTGGCCCACACGTTCGGCATGAACACCACCACGGTGTACGGCGGCGTCAAGTACATCCACCAGATCCGCGATCTGAAGGCCGGCGCCGATATCGTGGTCGCCTGCCCGGGCCGCCTTGAGGACCTGCTGCGCCAGCAGGCGCTCACGCTCTCGTCCGTCGAAGTCGTGGTCATCGATGAGGCCGACGAAATGGCCGATATGGGCTTCCTGCCGCCGGTCAAGCGACTGCTTGAGCAGATTTCGCCCGACGCCCAGCACATGCTGTTCTCCGCCACGCTCGATCACGGCGTGGATGAAGTGGTGAACACCTTCCTGCACGATCCCAAGGTGCACGAGGTCGATTCGGCCACCACCGAACCCGACCTGATGACCCACCACGTGTTCGAAACCACGCGCGGCGACAAGCACGAACTCGTGCGCATGCTCGCCTCGGGCGAAGGCCGCCGCATCCTGTTCACCCGCACCAAGTTCCAGGCCAAGAAGCTCGCCAAGAACCTGACGCAGAACGGCATTCCGGCCGCCGAGCTGCACGGCAACCTGAACCAGAACCAGCGCGATCGCAACCTCGCTGCGTTCGATTCCGGCGATGTGCGTGTCATGGTGGCCACCGACGTGGCCGCCCGTGGCATAGACGTCGGCGGCGTGGAGCTCGTGGTGCAGGTCGAGCCGCCGGCCGACCCGAAGTCCTTTGTGCACCGCTCCGGTCGTACCGCCCGCGCCGGCAAGGCGGGCGACGTGGTCACCCTCGTGCTGCCCGAGCAGCGCCGCGAGACGCGCCGCTTGCTGAACCAGGCCGGCATCAAGACCAAGATGATCGAAGTGACCCACGATTCGCCCGAAGTGCTTGAGCTTGTGGGCGACCGCGCCGAGCGCGTAGATGGTTGGAGCCTCGACAAGTCGCAGCCCGTGGGCAACCCGCGCAAGGGCAAGAACAGGGGCGCCAAGAACGCGGCGGGCGACGAGTCCGGCCGCGGCGGCAAGCGCAAGCACAATCGCAATCGCAACCGTGACGAGCAGAACGTTGCCGAGACCGAGTTCCAGCACGAGAACGCAGGCGGCGAGTTTGTTGCCGAAGGCGAGCCGCAGCGCAAGCACGGCGACAAGGCCAGCAAGAAGGCCGTGAAGAAGAACCGCAACCGTGCGGAACGCCGTGCAGGCATGAGCAACCCCGAGGCCGAGCGCCGCGACTATCTGTTCGAGCATGGCGATGACCGCCGCGAGGAGCGCCGCAAGGGCGACCGTCGCGACGGATACGGCAAGAACCGGTACGACGAGCGTCAGGACAATGGCCGCGACCAGCACGGCAAGAACCGTCGCAATGATCGGTACGGCAAGGGCGACAAGTTCGATAAGCGCGACAGGGCCGGATACGGTCGCAACGATGATTTCGGCAGCCGCAGGCACAATGCGGGCCGTGATTTCGAACGGTCCGATTCCCGCGATTTCGAGCGTCCGCGCAAGCCTCGCCGCAATGAACGCAGCCACGAGGATTACGGCTTCTCCTATGACGAGCGCTCCCATGACGGCCGCAGACAGTCCATGCGCAACACCCGTCAGGGCGAAGGCGGCAAGCGCATCCATCGCAAGAACGAGAACCGCATCGTACGCGACGAGCGTTCAGAAGGTGCCAAGCGTCACGAACGCCGCATGATCGCCAAATACGGCAACACGGAAGGCCCGAACCGCCGTCATTCCAAGAAGAATCGCCACAATGCGCCATTCCGTATGAAGTCTGGACGCCGTTAGTCCGACAGCGCGTATGAATCAGGCCCGACGACCTTTGATGGTCGTCGGGCCTGATTGTGTTATAGGCCGGTGTTTGCGATGCGGATGCCTGTTCGCCTGCCTAGCGGCCATGACGATTGCACTTATCGCCGCAGTCGTTGTGATCGTGGCCATGCCGAAACGGCGGTAATGGCCTGTACGCACCCTAGAATAACGGATATGACGCAATCGCAGCCCCGATCCAAACGCACGCCCACCCTTGAAATCCACGGGAGAATCCTTGACGCGGCAAGGCGGATCGTGGAACGGGACGGTGTGGATGGTCTGACCATCCGTGCGCTGTCCGCACAGGCCGATGTGTCGCCCACCAGCATCTACCAGCACATCGGCGGCAAGCAGGCGGTGTGCGATGCGCTCATCGACACATACTTCACCGATCTGCGCGAACAGCTCATCGCCATTGACGAATCCGACCCCGTGCTGCGCCTGCGCAGGGCGGGCATAATCTACCGTGAACACGCGCTGGACGCCCCCGGCATTTACGCGCTGGTCTGGATGGGGCAGGCGTCGGACTCGGCCCAGCACTGCCTGGACGCCATCACGCAGATCATTCGATACGGCCAGGCAGCATCTGTATTCCGCGGCGATGACCCCCATCTAATCGCATCCTCCATCTGGGTGTCCATACACGGGTTCATCCAATTCGAACTGCGTTCCGCACAACCCCGCACACGCGGCCGCGAACGGGTCGACCGGTCGTACGGTTACCTGCTCGACCTGCTGATCCGAGGCATTCAGAGGTGAATGAGTTAGCTCCCTCTGATGAGGGAGCTCACCATTGATACGCTGTACTGCCATCGGCGTTGCGGATGGTGAAAGTGGGGGATTGCTCGATGTTGAGGTCCACGGTCAGGGAATGCTGGGCGTCGGCGCTCGTCGAACGATAGACGAAGTGCTTGTTTTCCAGCTTCACGGCCTCGGTACGCGCATCCAGCAGCCATGGGTTGCGACGGCGCAGCGCGATCAGCGCCTGATGCAGCCGGTATGTCGGCTCTCCCAGCGTGGACAGTTCGGCAGGGGAGCCGGGGAACTTCGGACGTACGTCGTCATCGCCGCCGAAACGCTCCTGCTTGACGCCCACATAGCCCTGTTCGTCGCCGTAATAGATGCTTGGCACGCCGCCGACCGTCATGAGCACCGCCAATGCCAACGCCGCCTTGGCCGGGCCAATCTGCGATGCGATACGCGTCACGTCATGGTTGCCGATGAACGTCTGCGGCACGAAGGAATCCAGGAACGCGTTGTGCCGCTTCAAGTTCCAATCCAGCTCGAAGAAGTTCTCCGTCTCCAGCGCATGCTGGATCGACTTCCATAGCTCGTATTGCGTGATCGAATCCATCGTGGATTCCTCGATGATGCGCGGGTAATCGCCATGGATCACCTCGCCGAAAATCCACGAATACGGGTGTGCGGCTTTGACCTGCGGCAACACGCGCGCCCAGAACGGGCTCGGCACGGCATACGCGGCGTCGAGGCGCCAGCCGGCGGCTCCGCGATCCAGCCAATGGCTCATCACATGGACCACATAGTCAACGGTCTCGTCAGCCGAATGGTCCAGCGCCACCAGATCCCCGTGCCCCTCGAACACATCCAAAGCGGGTTCGCCATTATCACCGACATGCGCGCGGACCAGACCATGCCACGGGTTGTCGGCCGGATTCAAGCGTCCGGCGGTCTCGTCAAGCGCCGCCTGAACGGCCGGATGATTGCGGCTCACGTGATTGAACACGCCATCCAGCATCACCTGCAATCCCATGTCCCGGCAGGCCGCGACAAGCTGATCGAACGCGGCATCCCCGCCCAATCGCACATCGATATGCATATGGTCGAGCGTGTCGTATCCATGCGTCGCCGACTCGAACACCGGACCCAGCAGCAGGCCGGACGCGCCTAGATCGCGCACGTACTCCAGCCAGGGAATTATCGCGTCAAGGCCGCGGCCATGGAACTGGCGCGGGCCGGCGGGCCTGATATCGGCACCGCAGAAGCCCAGCGGATACACGTGCCAGAACACCCCGTACTTCACCCAATCGGGCATTGTGCGGCTCGAATCCGTGCTTACAACCACTGTGCACCTCCTGATTGATACCGTGTCCATTTTCGCACATCGCGGTGCGAATCCCGGGTAATCGGCATGAAACGCAGTCCGTGAACATGTGGCCAAGCTCACATATTGGGACATTTTCCTGAGGCGCTACATGCCGTGGCTACGCTTCCAACCAGTGCCATAAGCAGACGAGAGATACCCCAAAAGGGTCGCAATGAAGAGAACCTTTCCCGCAAAGGTTATTGAAGAGGAACAGAGGGTTATTATGACCACCGCCGCAGCCCAGGCCCCGGCACCTGGCAAGTTGGAATTCAAGGACGATTACACGCCGGACGAAGCCGAACGTGTGATTCGCAATTCGAAGGGACTGCCCGTAGGCGTGCGTCCCAAAATGGTATGGACATGGAAGAAGGCCCTGCTGTGGGCCGCCATCGCCATCGTATGTGCCTGCGGATGGGCGATTCTGGCCGTCTCGCGCGGTGAGCAGATCTCCGCCATCTGGTTCCTGGTCGTGGCGCTGAGCTCCTACGCCATCGCCTACCGCTTCTATGCCTATTACATCCAGATCAAGATCATGCGCACCGACGACGCGAACGCCACCCCGGCCGAGCGCGTGCATGACGGCGCGAACTTCGAACGCACCGACCGCCGCGTGCTCTTCGGCCAGCACTTTGCCGGCATCTCCGGCGCCGGACCGCTCGTCGGCCCGATCCTGGCCGCGCAGATGGGCTACCTGCCCTCCACTCTGTGGATCATCCTCGGCGTGATTTTCGCCGGCGCCGTGCAGGACATGCTGGTGCTGTGGATCTCCGCCAAGCGCCGCGGTCGCTCTCTGGGCCAGATGGCCACTGATGAAATGGGTAAGTTCGGCGGTATGATCCTATCCATCTTCCTCGTGGTGATGACCGCCATCGCCATGGCATTCCTGGCGCTCGTGGCCATCAAGGCCATGGCCGCCTCGCCGTGGGCCGTGTTCTCCATCGGTATGACCATCCCGATCGCCCTGATCATGGGCTGCTACCAGCGTTTCCTGCGCCCCGGCCGTGTCATTGAGACCACGCTGCTCGGTTTCGTGCTGCTCGTGCTCGACATCGTCGCCGGCGGATGGATCGCCTCTATCCCGGCCGTGGCCGCCGTGTTCACACTGGACGCCAAGCAGCTCGTCATCGCCCTGGTGATCTACTCGTTCGCCGCCGCCGCGCTGCCGCACTGGCTGCTCGTCACCCCGCGCGACTACCTGTCCACGCTGATGAAGATCGGCACGCTCGTGCTGCTCGTCATCGGCATCATCATCGCCAACCCGTCCGTCAAGGTGCCGGGTCTGACCGAACTGGCCTCCACCTCCACCGGCCCGACCTTCTCCGGCAACCTATTCCCGTTCCTGTTCATCACCATCGCCTGCGGCGCTCTCTCCGGCTTCCACGGCGCGGTGAGCTCCGGCCTGACCCCGAAGGCCGTGGAGAAGGAGAACCAGATTCGCATGATCGGCTACGGTTCGATGCTCGTCGAATCGTTCACCGCCGTCATCGCGCTGATCGCCGCGATCACCATCTCGCAGGGCGTGTACTTCTCCACCAACATGTCCGCCGCACAGATCACCGCCGCATCCGGCGTGAGCATCTCCGCCACCTCCACGCCGGGCGAACAGGCCGATGCCGCCGTCAAGGCCGTGGAGTCGATGAAGGTCTCCGACATCGAAGGCAACCAGATGCAGGTCACCTGGGATTCCGTGGACGAGAACGGCGCGGCCAAGACCTACGAAGGCGCCGCGGCGCTTGAGCAGGCCGCCGCCGACATCGGCGAGACCTCCATCGTCTCCCGCACCGGTGGCGCCACCACGTTCGCCATGGGCATGGCCAACTTCCTCAAGTCCTACCTGGGCGGCCACGACTCGATGGCCTTCTGGTACCACTTCGCCATCATGTTCGAAGCCCTGTTCATCCTGACCACCGTGGACAACGGCACCCGCGTGGCCCGCTACCAGATCGGCGAAATGCTCGGCAACGTGCGCAAGCTCAAGAAGTTCGCCGACCCGACCTGGAAGCCCGGCAACATCATCACCACGCTGATCGCCACCGCGCTGTGGGGCGGACTGCTGTGGATGGGCGTGTCCGACGCGAACGGCGGCATCAACGCGATGGTGCCTATCTTCGGCATCTCCAACCAGCTGCTCGCCGCCGCCTGCTTCGTGCTGATCACCGTGTGTGTGGCCAAGATGGGCTACTGGAAGCACCTGTGGATACCGGTGGTACCGCTCGTGTGGGACATCGCCGTGACCTTCACCGCCGACTTCCAGAAGATCTTCGGGCCGCTGAGCTACTTCACCACCGCCTCCAAGTATCAGGCGCAGATCGACTCCGGCGAGCTGACCGGCGAGGCGCTGACCAACGCCAAGGCCGCGCTGTCCAACGCGTATCTGGACGGCGTGCTCTCCGTGTTCTTCCTGGTCATGATGGGCGTCTTCGTGGTAGTCGGCATCGTGGTCGTGGCGCGCACGTTCGCCGCTGGCAAGTACGGTGCCGAAACGACGTCCGAGGAGCCGTTCGTGGAATCCCAGTGGTTCGCGCCCTCCAGCCTGGTCGCCACCGCGCTTGAGAAGAAGGTGCAGCGCGAATACAGCGCCAAGCTGCATGAGCTTGTGCGGAACGGGCAGGTTGCAGCGTAGTGCGTCATTGGCTCCCCTTTTTTCAAGGGGAGCCAATAATCAGCGAAAGGAGACAAAATGCTCGGCAAACTCGTTGCCGTATGGCACGGCATCGTCTGGTATCTGCGTGAGATCAGCGGCGAGGCCCGCTACGACCATTATCTTGAGCATTTCGCGGCCGAGCATCCCGGCGAAACACCGATGAGCGAGGTCGAATTCATTCGCGCCCGCGAGGAATACGACCGTCTCCACCCCAATACCAGTTGTTGCTGCTGACAGGCCGCAATAGCATAACAACACCATAAAACCCGCGCGCCATGGGAACTACGTAGCCATTCTTCCGTTACAATCAGTGTGACGGCTTCCGCCCCCGAAGAAGAAGGTGTTAATTCCCCTTGGACGTCTCACTGGCGCATTTCCTCCAACAAGTGCTTTCCAACCCGGCTCTGACCGTCACAACGTTGCTGACGCTGGGAGTCATCTTCGTCAACGGCTGGACCGACGCACCCAACGCCATCGCCACCTGCGTGACCACACGATGCATGCGCGTACGCTCCGCCGTCATCATGGCGGCCATCTTCAACTTCCTCGGCGTCTTCATCATGACGCAGCTCAACGCCTCCGTGGCCTCCACCATCAGCAACATGGTCGATTTCGGCGGCGACACGAACGCGGCGCTCATCGCCCTATGCGCGGCGCTGTTCTCCATCGTCGTATACAGCGTGGGCGCCTCGCTGCTCGGCATACCCACCTCCGAAAGCCACAGCCTGATCGCCGGCCTGTCCGGAGCGGCCATCGCCATCCAAGGCGGCATCGGCGGCATCAACATGGGAGAATGGGTCAAGGTGCTCTACGGTCTGGTCGCAAGCCTCCTGTTCGGCTTCGCCGTCGGCTGGTTGGTATGCAAGGCCGTGACCCTGATTTGCGCTGGCATGGACCGCCGCCGCACCAACGGGTTCTTCACCTACGCGCAGATCGTGGGCGCGGCGGCCATGAGCTTCATGCACGGCGCGCAGGACGGCCAGAAGTTCATCGGCGTGCTGTTCCTCGGCATGGCGTTCTGCAATGGCCAACCCAGCGTGACCGGTGTGATGATTCCGATCTGGCTCATGATTCTGTGCAGCACCATCATGGGCGTGGGCACGTCCGTCGGCGGTGAACGCATCATCAAATCCGTGGGCCAGGACATGGTGAAACTCGAGAAATACCAAGGCTTCTCGGCCGATCTGTCAAGCGCGCTGTGCCTGCTCGTCATGACCGTGCTCGGCATCCCCGTCTCCACCACGCACACCAAGACCAGCGCCATCATGGGCGTGGGCGCGGTACGCCGCCTCTCCGCCATCAACTTCGGCGTGGTGCGCGACATGATGCTCACCTGGGTGTTCACCTTCCCTGGTTGCGGTCTCATCAGCTTCGTAATGGCCAAACTGTTCATGGTCGTGTTCTAGAAAGGAATCCACCCATCATGGCGAGACAAAAAGACACGTTCTACTTCGACGGATTCCGCCGCAGCGCGGACTACGCATGCCAGGCCGCGAAGCTGCTGTCCGAGGTCATGCACGACTTCAATCCAGGCCAGCTGCGCGAACGCATGGACAGCATGCACGCGATTGAGAAGTCAGCGGACGAGGTGCGCCACGACATGATGGACGAACTGGTGACCGCGTTCATCACGCCGTTCGACCGCGAGGACATCGACGAGCTCGGCCACGTGCTCGACGACGTGACCGACAGCATCGAAGGCGTGCTCAACCGCATGTACTACGACAACGTGACCGACATGCGCGACGACGCGGTCCAGATGTCGGATATGGTGGTGCGCGCCACGGAAAGCATCTGCGAGCTGGTCAACGAACTGCCGCGATTCCGGCATTCCAAGACGTTGCGCGAACTGGTGTTCGCCATCAACACGATCGAAACGGACGCCGACCACCTGTTCATCGAGTCGATGCGCACGCTGCACACCACCTGCACCGATCCGCTGCAGGTGTTCGCCTGGCATGACGTCTACCGTCACCTCGAACAGTGCTCCGACGACTGCGAGCGCGTGGCCAACACCATCGACAGTATCGTCATGAAAAACAGCTGAGGTTGGTTTTTCACAACCTCCCTCTGATGAGCCGAGCCGTGAAGAAAACGCCGGAGGCGTTTTTAGGCGAGGGTGAGTGACAACGAGCGAATAAGAGGTCAGCTGCAAGCTGTCCTGAATCGCGTTCGAGGTGGCATCGCGAAGCGATGTCGGAGGGAGAGGCCTACTTGACCAAAAGCCCCCTCACCTATGGGCGTTGAGCCAGAGGATGGCGAGTTGGGTGCGATTGGTCAGGCCGAGCTTGTCCAGTATCGCGCTGATGCGATTGCGGACCGTGCCTTCGCTCAGGAACAGTCTGGCGGCGATGTCGTGGTTATCGAGGCCCTCGGCGACCAGCGCGGTGATCTCACGTTCGCGCTCGCCAAGCAGGCCCTCGATGGAATCGGCGGTATCTCTGGAATCGTCGGAATCGGCAGGATCCGGAGTTCGTTCGGTGAGCTTGCCGAGCACTTCCGCGCCGAGCACCACCTGACCGGCCATCACCGCCTGCAGCGCGGGCCCGACCGCCGCCACATCCTGTTTGATGAGATAGCCCTTGGCGCCAAGTCCCATCGCCTGCGCGATATACGACTGGTCCGCAAACGTGGTCAGGAACAGTATGCGCGCGGCCGGGTCCGTGGCCAGAATCTCGCGCGCGGCATCCAAACCGCTGGTGCCGGGCATCTGAATATCGATCAGCAGCACGTCCGGTCGGCTCGCCGGTGTCTCGAAATAACGGCGCACGGCGGCGTCTCCGTCATTTGCCATCCATAGCACCTCGGCCGTGCCGGTGGCCGTCAGAATCGTCTCCAACGACTGGCAGACGATCGGATCATCATCCACGATTGCGATTCTCATCAATCCCTCGATTCCATGGTCCAACGCTTCTTCGGCACGGATACGAACACACGCCAGCCGTCCTCATACGGCCCGCAGACCGCGGTGCCGCCAAGGGCGCGCACGCGCGATTCGATATCCGCCAAACCCATGCCGCGCATCAGCTCATCGGCCGAACCACGCATATCGGCAACGCCGTCGGCGGCGAGTCGCGAGCCGACGTGCGTGGCGCGCATCGCACGCGGGCGGGCAGCGGCCGTCCGGGACCCATCGGACTCGGACACGGCCGGCCCCGGATCCTGAATGACCAACTGCCAGAACGCGGGGAAGTCACGCAACGTCACGCTCGCCTCGCGCGCCGCGCTGTGATGCACCACGTTCGACAATGCCTCGCGAATCACGGTCGCGAAACAGCGCGAGACCGGCGCAGGCGCCTTGGCGATATCGTTGGCCAGCGTCACGGCGAAACCGGGGGAGATGCCGTCGAACGACGTGACGGCATCATCGATCTGCGCGGCGAAATCAGTGCCATCATCCTCAAGATCATGCACCGAACGGCGCACCATCGTCATCGCATCATCCAACGTCGCACCCAACGTGGCGAACCCTTGCGCAGCGACCGTATCGTTCGTCGCCTTGGCCACCGTTTTGCCGGCCTGCGCCTGCATGATCGCGCGGGTCAGCAGATGGCCCACATTGTCGTGGATCTCCCGGGCGATACGCGTGCGCTCGCCGAGGGTCGCCATGCGAATCGACTGGGCGCGTTCCTCATCGATGTCGGCGATGCGCGAACGAGTGGCCCGCGAGGATTCGCGCGCCCTGTCCTGCGCGTGCAGCAACGCGCGCCGCGCCTCGTCCGAGGAGGCGCGGGCCCGGCCCAGAACGAATCCAAGCAGGGCGACCAGCGTCATCACCAGCGTCTGGAGACGGTCGGTGCCACGGGCGAACCAGAGCGCGATCAGCGGCAACACCCATATCCAGCGCGCGGCGGCCGAAAGCCACGGGGCCGAACGCATTGCATCGGCAAGGGAACGGCGAGAGGCCGCGGTCCGCGAGACACTGGGGGAGCGGCCACTTGCCGCAGTCCGTGCCCCAGCCCGGGCTCCGGTCGAGGCGAGGGCCGGCAGCCGTGCAGTATCGTAGGCGATGAGCGGCATGAACGCGCACCATGAAGGCACCGCCACGGCGATGACGAGATACGCCGTACACAAGACCCAAGACCATTGCGCGGGACGCAGCCATTCCACCAATCCGGCGACGGAAACGGCCAACAGCAGGCCGGCGATGAACACGCCATCGGACCGTAGCCCGACAACCAGGCCCAACACGAGTAGCAAGCCCATCTCGGCCAACACGCGCATGGCACCTCCCCGGCTCGACGCTCTTCCACCACCAGTCTAGCGGTGTGCGGAACACGACGAACTTGACGGGCGTGCGGAATTACCCGCATGACGGTCCAAGACAACGGGCCTACACTTCCCGAATAGATGAGGCACAAGCGTCGGATGTCGTCGACACAACCGTAAAGGGATGATACCGATGATTACGCAAAGCCACAGGGCGTCCAACTATTCGATGGACGAGATCAGCCTGATGCCGGTCGATAAGGTGTACAAGGCCATGCAGACCGACGCCGAAGGACTGTAATGACAAATGTCACGCCTGTACGGCCAAGTCGTGACGTTTGCCTGTGGCGGCGTCCGGCCCCTTCTTGGGATGATGGAATCGCCAAGGAAGGGAGTGACTATGACAACCGACAACAGAGCTTCCGAACACGACTCGACAACCAACCCGGCTCTGGCCGTGCACGTCAGCCAACTGGTCAAACGCTACGGCGACATGGTGGCGCTCGACTATTTTGACCTTGACGTGAACCAGGGCGAGATTTTCGGGCTGCTTGGACCGAACGGGTCCGGCAAAACCACCGCGATCAACTGCATCCTCGCGCTGCTCACCTACGATTCGGGCACGATTCGCGTGTTCGGCCAGCCGATGACGCCGACCTCCTACGCGCTGAAACGTCGTATCGGCATCGTGCCGCAGAACGTGGCCGTGTTCAACGAACTGACCGTCACCGAAAACATCGACTACTTCTGCTCGCTGTACGTGCCGAAGAAAACCGACCGCGCGCCGCTGGTCGAGGAGTCCATCGAATTCGTCGGACTCCAGGACTTCCGCAAGTTCCGGCCCGGCAAACTGTCCGGCGGTCTGCTGCGACGCCTGAACATCGCCTGCGGCATCGCGCACAAGCCTAACCTGATCTTCTTCGACGAACCCACGGTCGCCGTCGACCCGCAAAGCCGCAATTCGATTCTGGAAGGCATCCAGCGGCTCAACCAGGCCGGCGCCACGGTGATCTACACCAGCCACTACATGGAGGAGGTCGAACAGATCTGCGACCGCATCCTCATCATGGACCACGGCCGGCACCTGGCGCTCGGAACCGCCGACGAGCTCAAGAACATGATCGACACGGGCGAGCGCATCACCATCGAAACGCTCGATCTGGCGGATTCGGCGATGGCCGAGGTCCGTGCGCTGCCGTGCGTGATCGAAGCCACCTACGACGGCAAGGAACTCGACGTGCGATGCCGTCGCGGCGAACACAACCTGACCGACGTGCTCGACGCGGTGAAACGCTCCGGCGCCAACATCGGCCACCTGACCAGTCGCCCGCCCACCCTCAACGACGTGTTCCTCGAACTCACCGGCAAAGCACTGAGGGACTGACCATGCTCCCCTCAGTCGGCAAGCAAATAACTTGGCTCCCCTCTCCGAGGGGAGCTGTCACCAAAGGTGACTGAGGGGAGTTCCTGAGTAAGGAGACATCATGTGGACCACATTTCTGGTCGCATTGAAAGCGAACTTGCGTAACCGGTCGGCGTTGTTCTGGATGACCGTGTTCCCGATTGTGCTGGCGACCATGTTCAACGGACTGTTCGGCGGGCTGGGCGAAGCATACGAACTCAAGCCGGTGCCGATGGCCGTCATCGAAGACACCCGTTGGCAGCAGGCGGACGGTGCCCGCACCTTCGTAGACGCGCTGGCCGGGGAAACGGAATCGGCCTCAGACGACACGACCTACGCCGAAATCGACCAAAAGCTGCTGACCATCACCACAGTCGACACCGTGAAGGAGGCCGAACAACGGCTCGCCGACGGCACTGCCAACGGCTATCTGACCGCCGACAATAACGGCCGATTGGCGATGACCGTGAGCCGGGAAACCGCCGTCACAGCCAAGGACTCCACGCAAAACAGCGGACTGGACATTAGCCTCGCGGCCCTGCGCAGCGTCATCGACCTGTACAACCGCACCGACGCCGTTACCCGGCAGACCATCGCCGACAATCCACAGGCCGCGCTCAGCCGGAACTTCTGGAACAGCGTCGGGCAGAACGTCGACATGACCCATGAGACGACGCTCACGCATTTCCAGCCTGACGAGATCGCCCGATACTATTACGCGCTGCTGGCCATGTCCTGCATGATGGCCATGGGATACTCCATCAGCACAGTCGCCGCCGCACAGGCGAACCTGTCCGCGCTGGGCATACGGCGGACCGTAGCGCCGCTGAGCCGGGCCAAACAGCTCGTCGCGGGCTTCCTCTCCTGCTGGCTGTGCTCGTCGGTCGCCCTGTCCATCGCATTGGCCTATATCCGGCTCGCCTGCAACGTCTCGCTCGGCGGACGCGAACCGGCGGCGATCCTTGCGGTCATCATCGCCTCGTTCATGACCAGCTCAGCAGGCACCCTGCTCGGTGCGGTGCCGAAGCTCTCGTACAACACGAAATACGGGCTGTCGACCGGCATCTCCTGCACGCTGTCGCTGTTCACCGGACTGTACGGCGGGTTTGCCATGCAGATCAGCGACTGGATAGCCCGCAACGCGCCCATACTCGGCACCATCAACCCCGCACAGCAGGTGACGAACCTGTTCTACGACATCCTGTACTACGACAGCTACCGGCCGTTCATCACCACCTGCATCATTCTGCTGGCGATGAGCGCGGTATTCCTCTTGGCCGGCATCGCAATGCTGAGGAGGCAACGTTATGAACACCTGTAAAGCCACGCTGCGCGTGCTGTTCGCGCACCGGGTCTACCTGATGATCTACCTCGTATTCATAGGCATCCTGATGATGTCCATCAGCTGGGCGATGCTGACCTCCGCATCCGGCTCCATGTCCGCGGTGTTCGAATCGACCAAGACGCGCGTCGCCATCATCGACCGCGACTCCGACCGGGGTGATATCGCCACGTCGATGCGCGCCTACCTGCGCGATTCCAGCGAACTGGTGGACCTCGACGACACCAGCGAAACGCTGCAACAGGCCGTCGCCTCGAACTGGGTGGACCTGATCGTCATCATTCCCGACGGATTCGCTGACGATTATGTCGCCGCGGCGGCGGACGGCGACAATCCGCCGAACGTGGACACGGTTACCAGCTACGCATCCGGCTCCGGGTCGATGGCGCGGATGAACGTCGGCGGGTTCCTCTCGCTCACCCGCACCGCACTGATCGGCGCGCAGACGAGGGTCGACCAGGCGGCGCTCGCCGGCATGATGAACGCTACAGGAGGGGCTGCCGGTTTTGATGGCGCGAGTCTGGACCAAGACATGCTGGACTCGCTGCCGGAAGGGCAAGTCGACAAGCCGGATATCAAGGATCTGTCCCAGGCCGCCAAAATGGCCGCCGAATCGGCCAGCGATACAGACGTGAACCATCAGATCGCCGTGGTCGATACGCCGACCGAGGAGTCGGCAAGCGCTGCGGATACGGCGGTCAGCGGATTCGGCGGCACCATGAAAACCGCGCTGTACCCGCTGTCCCTGGCGATGACCATCTGCGGATCGATGATCCTGGGCGCGTTCACCACCGGCGAGGTGCGGCGGCGTCTCACCGCCTCGCCCCGACGCATGGTCCTGATGGGACTCCAGCGGTTGCTGACGTTGGGCGGATTCGCGCTCGTCGTATGCGTCGGCTATTTGGTGCTGTCAATCGGTCTGATGATGGCGGCGGGGCTCGATCCGTTGCACCTGAGCGTCGGGGGAGTGCTGATGACGTTCGGCGCGACCTGCGTGTACGCGCTGATGACCGTCGCCTGCGGATTCATGCTCAGCGAGTTCGGGCTCTCGGAAGAGGCGGCCAACGGGTTCGCCAACATCTTCGGCCTGCTCATCATGTTCACGTCGGGTGTCGCATTGCCGATTGACATGATGCCCGGCGTGATGGTGACCATAGCCAAGTTCCTGCCCGGCTGGTGGTATTGCACCGCGATCGACAACGCGCTCGGCTTCGGCACGGCGGCGGAAACCGGCATAAGCGTCGCCGGCTGGTCCGGCTCGCTGGGATTGGTCGCACTGTTCGGTGTGATGTTCATCTGCATCGGCCTGGCCGCCGGCCGCTTCCGCCGATCCCGCCCCGCCCTGGCCGCGCCCGCCACCACGCAGCTGGCCGAGTGAGAAATCAGCCTTTCAACCGATACCGCTGTGCCGGGTCGTCGGCGAACTTGACTCGGGCGACCCGCCCTTCCTTCATCAGCTCGCGCATACCGGATGTGGCGGCCAGCGGCGTCAACTGTAGTTCGCGCATGATCTCCTTGACGCTCATGGCCGAATGCCGCTCCAGTACGGTCATAATCGCCTTGACCACGTCGCCCGGTGAACTGTTCGCCATCGTGCGCTGCTTGGTGATGGTCATCGTGAACGTGTTGATGTCGTTGCGCGTGGTCGCCGGCTCGATGCCGGCCTCGCGCAACGCGGCGGCGATGCGCTGGTAGCCGTCGCCGCCTTCCGGGTTCACAAACCCGCCGCCCGGATACGGCGTGGACTCCAGCAGCGTGAACAGGAACTGGTTTCGGGTGGAGACGAACGGCGCGCCCGTCACCGGATGAGGGCTCGCCAGCACATCATGTGTCACCATGCCGTACAGGCCACCCGGATTGGTGATCTCGATGCGATCGGTGAACACGCTGATATGCACCTGCGTGCCGCGCGCATCGGGCGAATAATCACGGTGGGTGAGCGCGTTCGCAATCGCCTCGCGCAACACGAGCGGCGGATAGTCGGGCTTCTTCGCGCCAATCCAACGCATCAACGAGTCGACCGCATCGTCGATCATCACCGGAATCGAACCGACCACCGACTTCGAGGCGACCAATCGTTCGTCACCCCGGAACACATCGTCCCGGCTCGTCCCCGGAAACACGGCAATCGAAATGCCGAGCCGCGGATAGAACTTCTGCGGATAGCGGCCCAACGCCAGCAGTCCGGCCAAGGTGGGGCGCAGGATTCCGCCGACCTCCGACTCGTCGGAATCATCATGGCGCAACACCTGCAGATCCAGCAGCACATCGATGCCGTCTCGGTCGGCGAACACGCGCGGATGCTGTTCGCGCACGCGTGCCAACAGTCCGGCAACAAGCTGCGGGTCGAGGTCATCGGTCGTGGCGTCGGGCACGATATCCAGATCGTATGTGGGCTGCAGATGCTCCTCGATGAGCCGGTCGACCTCATAGGAGGTCATGCGCCGGTCGCCGTCGCCGGTACGGATGAACGAGCCGCCGTGCGGTCCGAGCGCGGTGGTGAAGCAGGGCTTGTCGCGCGGCAGCATCTCGTCGATGCGCGCGAACACCAGATTCGCGCCTTCGAACGGGCAGGTGACGATTACGGGCCGCACCACCGGCGTCATCTTCTCGCACGCCTGGCTCAGCGCCTCCTGCATGGCGCGCGCGTCGAATCCCTCGACCGGCGTGAACCCGTTCTTTTCGGACAGGCCCAGGATAATCCAGCCGCCGGAGCCATTGGAGAACGCGGACAGCGTATCGGTGATGGTCGAGGAGATCTTGCGCTTGCATTCCTTGACCTCGCACTGTTGCGTATCGTTGCCGATCAGACGCATGAGTTCGATCAGCTCAGTCATTTTGGCAGTATAGTCATCGACCATGGCGGCCTCCTTGAAACCATTGTGCCCCATAATCCGCCGCCCGCTCGCCTCCAGCCCCGCCAGTTCACCCCAATTCATGCAGAATTCATGGGCCAAACCAGACGAAACGAACGTCGATGTAGGGTTCGGTTCCGCGTGTTCGCCGATGATATCGGCCGGTCGAGGCGGGCGGGCTATGTTGAGTGGCGTGGGAATCTTGCGCGTGATTGATGCTACGGCTGTGTGCTTCGCTCTGGGTATATCCGGCCCGATCAGCGGGACTCAGCCAATGTGATGCCGCCCGCAGCCATCTGCTTGCGGGCCGCAACACCAAGTTCCTCGCTGACCGGCACGGTCAGATCCTCGAACACGGTGACCTCGAAGCCGAGCTTCTTGGCATCGAGCGCGGTGTCCTTGACACAATGCGATTCGGCGATGCCCACCACATCCACGCGACTCACGCCGGCGGCCTTCAGCGCGTTGGCCAGCGTCTTGCCGGCGGATTGCTCGGCCTCGACCTCCTCGCGGGTCTGGATACGGTCGGTATTGTCCTCGATACCCTCAAAACCGGAATATGCCGCCGAATACTGGCCCTTCTTGAAATGATGCTCGATATTCAGCGCCTTGATCGCCGGATGCAATTCGGCGTTCAGCGTGCCGGCCGCACCATGCTTCGGCCACGTGTCCACGAAATCCGGCTCCGCCGACCAGTGCGCGCCCGGCTCGATATGCCAGTCCTGCGTGGTTGCGATATACGCGTACTCGCTGCGATGCGCGTTCACATAATCGGCAATCCGCTCGGCGACCGCGTTGCCGCCTGCGACACCCAGTTCGCCGCTTTCACAGAACGTCGGCTGCACATCCACCACAATCAGTGCCTTGGTCATCGTCATTCCCCTTATTGCCTTGGATTCGTTTTGAATATTGTCTCGAACTCGACGTGCGATTGCTCTCATCATAGCCATGCGCGGCCCTGTGGGAAACGTTCGGGCTTACACTGCAAGCAGCAATCGAATACAAGAACCAGGGGAGGGCGACCAAGACCATGCTGGACCATCTGACGTTGCACGTGAAAGACATCGACCGTAGCATCACATTCTACAAACAGGCGCTCGCACCGCTCGGCTATATCGTCAAGGCGCATCATGAGCCTACGCTCGGATTCGGCGTGGATGACGGAACCCTGCACTCCGATTTCTACGTGTCACCGATTGAAGGGCTGGAGGCGGAGGCTTCGCCGGTCACGCCGGTCACACACATCGCGTTCTTGGCTGACAGTCAGCAAGCCGTGCAGGCGTTCCATGCAGCCGCGCTCGCCGCCGGCGGCCGAGACAACGGCGCTCCCGGTCCGCGCCCGTACCATCCCGGCTATTACTCCGCATTCGTGCTGGACCCGGATGGCAATAACGTCGAAGCCGTCGTGGATTGGGCTCATTCGAACGAGTAAAAACATATCCGTATCGTGCCTCAGGCGGCATCGACGGCGTAGGCTCCAACCAGTCGGATTTGTGGTCGCAACGGCGGTATAGGTCACATCACGCAAGCGTGAAGGTGATGGTCTGCTCGGCGGTTTCGGTGCCGATCCATGTGCCGGCTTTGCGGTTCCAATCCATGCCGTCCGCGTGCAGTGCGTCAATGCCGTATTGACGTGCATGCGTGACCAGCCAGCCTGCCGTCTGCCAGCAAAGTCGAGTGCGGTTGTCGGCGGACAGGCCGTCCGGCAGCGTGATCGTCAACGTTGTGCTGGCCGTATTGGTCGCAGCGCCGTTGTTCGTGCCGGTTTTGCCATTTGGGGGCACAACCGAGACATTGACATTCGGCAGTGTACCTCCTATGGCGGCAACCAACCCGTCCGCGTCCGAGGAGGTTGCTGGCTCCAACGCGCACGTGACGCCCGCCGACCGTTCACCGGTCAGCCCCGAGGCCCAAGCGCGTGCCATCGCATCCCATGCGGCATATAGTTCCGGGTAGCCTGAGCGCTGCACCTCCTGCGCGGCGTCCTCCACCGGAATCGTCTCCCAATCCGGCACCTGCAGCAGATGATCGTAGAAGATGTTTGTCGCATAGGTCATGTCGGACACCTGCTCCGCCGTGCCCCAGCCTTGGCTGGGCCGCTGTTGGAACAGGCCGAGCGAATCCAAGTCGCCGTAGTCCAGATTCGTCAGCCTCGACTCCTGCATGGCCGTGGCGATGTCCACCGTCGCCGCGTGATCCGGCAGTCCGCGCGTGACGGCGATGTTCGCAATCAGCGCCGCGTTCTGCGCCTGATCAGGCGTCAAGGTGCGGCGGGCTCCGTCGGACGACACCGCCGCGCAATATGCTTCCTCGGCCGTGCGCGCGGTCTCGCGAGGCGTGAATAGCCGTGGCAGCAGCGTCCATGCCGCGATCAGCGCCGCAACAACAAGTATGACGGCTGCAATCAGCGCGCCCGCGCCATGGGAGCGGCGTCTGCCGTACCGCACCTGTTGTCCCATTGCGCCTCCAATATTTCGGTGTCATGGCTGACCGTGACCGGCTGGCCTATGCAGCATGCGGGATTTGCCGTGTTCCGGCTCGGCCGTCATCATGACAGCGTGGCATATCCACCTGAACGGCGGCTGCGTCATCACGCGACTTTGTGACAAGTCTTCACGCTTCATGACATCCGCGCAAATCAGCCCCTCGAAACCGAGAATGGCGGTCGGGATTGCTCCGACACCAAGGGAGCTGCTGCCGCTATTGTGTGAAAGGCGATTTGTACCGGGTTGAAGGAGAGGAACACATGGCGCAATTGCAGCCGTACTGCGCGATTGAGGGCAATGATGATGGATTGCCCGTCGTGTTCGTGCATGGCATGGGTGTGGACCATCGTTCGCTGATGATGCTCGACAAGGCGTTTGACGGCAATGATTCAATTCGCCGTATATATCTGGATCTGCCCGGTTTCGGCCGTACGCCGGCATTGCCCGAGCATGCCTGCGGGCTGCCGGAAATGGCGGATTGGCTGCAAACGGCCATTGACGGTCTTGTCGGTAAAGCGGCTCCATTCGCCATGGTCGGCAACTCGATGGGCGGTGCGCTTGTCCGCGAAGTATTGGCGCGCGAACCTCGCCGAGTGGCCGGTATGGCATTGATCGCGCCGGTCGTGGACCCGCAGCATGCCGGCCGGCATGTGGCCGAACATGTGGTTGCACAGCCCAATCCCAAGCTGACGCACTCCTTGCCGCAGGAACAGGTGTTCGATTTCATTACCATGGGCGTCAACCAGTCATTCGACGCGTGGCGACGCTACCAACGGTTCATCCTGCCCGGCGTGGCGTTGTGCGACCGTGCGGCATGCGAACGACTGGATCAGCGCTATTGGCTGGCCGATAATCCCGAGGAAATGCTCGGCACATATGCGGGTCCGGTGCTCATCGTCACCGGCAAGCAAGACCAGATCGTCGGATACGAAGATCAGCAAGCCCTGTTGCCGCACTATCCCAACGCCACCTTCGTGACGCTGGACAATGCCGGTCACAACGCGCACATCGACCAACCCGAAGCCGTCATCACGCTCGTGCGCGAATGGGTGGCTCATATGGCGTTCGCTCCGTTGAGCTGACGGTCTGCTGACAGTCTGCCGAAGCCTATATGTATACGAGCGACCAATGCCGGTTGACGCAATACGCCTTGCAAGGTATATCGTTTTTCGATATAGTCACATCGATGTTCGCGGTGTCGCCAAAAAAAACGTCGGCACCTGAAAGGACCGGGCTATGAAAAACTACATGAACCGATGGGTGTTGCTCGCGTTGAAAGCCATCGTGATTCTGGTCTGGCTGGCCTGCCTATGGGGCCAACTATTCGCCGTACCGGGATTGAGCGGCGCGCTGGCCGGCCTCTACCCGAGCCAGACGTCGATGCGCTGGCCATATCTCATTATGGGCGTGCTGTTCCTGTTCTGCATCGAAGCGGCGTTCGTGGCCGTATGGAAACTGTTCTCCTTGTCCGGCTCGGGCGCGAACTCGAGCAGGTGATTTGAGATGACGATTCGCATCAATCTCGACGTCATGATGGCCAAACGCAAGATTGGCGTCGGCGAGCTCGCCGAACAAATTGGCATCACTCCCGCCAACGTGTCCATTCTGAAGAACGGACGTGCCAAAGCCGTCCGCTTCACCACGTTGGACGCCATCTGCAAGGCACTCGACTGCCAACCCGGAGACATCCTCGAATGGGAAGATGACGATTGATCGACACGCCACCGGCTCGAACTCATGGTTCAACTTGTAGTCTCTCCCAAAATCAATGATGCCCTATCATCCTGCAAGACGATAGGGCATCATCATGTGATTATGCGCAGCTGATATGTTGCGTTGTTATCACTCGGCGTCCGCGGCCGGTGCCTCCTTGGGCGCAGAGAGGAAGTGCTCCTCGCTGGGCAGCACGGTGTTCAGGATCACGGCCACCACGAACGCCACGGCGATGCAGTTCGAGGCGAAGATTTGTTGGAACAGTGCCGGGAACTGCGTGAAGATGTCGCTCACCTGGGTGAAGCCGATGCCGATGGTCAGCGAAAGCGCCGCAATCGTGATGTTGCGCTGCGTGAAGCCCGCCTCGGCAATCATCTGGAAGCCCGAAAGAATGATGTTGCCGAACATCATGATCGTGCAGCCGCCGAGCACCGCCTGCGGCAGCGAGTTGAACACCTCGGCGATGGCCGGCACGAAGCTCGCCAGCACCAGAATCAGTCCGCCGGAGAGAATCACCTTGCGGTTGACGACCTTGGTCATGGCCACCAATCCGATGTTCTGTGCGAACGAGGTCAGCGGCAGACAGCCGAACAGGCCGGATACGGTGGAGATCAGGCCGTCGCCGGCGATGGCGCCCGCGGTCTCGCGTTCGGTGGGCGTACGGTTCAGGCCCACCTTGGTCAGCGCGGCGGTGTCACCCAGCACCTCGACCGAGGAGACGACGTAGAGCAGGCCGATGGAGATGATCGAGCCCCAGTCGAACTCAGGCTTGAACGGCATGAACTGCGGCACGGACACGATGGCGAGGTTCTGGAAACCGGAGAAATCGACCTTGCCCATGCAGATAGCCGCCACATAGCCGACCACCAGACCGAACAGCACGGACAGCTGCTTGGCCGTGCCCTTCATCAACAGCTGGAACGCCAGGCAGGCAACCAAAGATATAAGCCCGAGCGTCAGGTTCTGCCAGGAACCGAAGTCCTTGGCTCCGCTGCCGCCGCCGAAGCTCGTGGCACCCACGTTGAGCAGCGAGAAGCCGATCGACGTGACCACGATGGCGGAGACGATGGGCGGCACGAACCGACGCCAATACTTGGCCGTCAAACCCAGCACAAGTTCCAGCAGACCGCCGACCATTACCGCGCCGACCACCGCGCCATAGCCCTTGTCCGCGCAGATCGCCACGGCGGCCGCCACGTAGGTGAAGGAGATGCCGGTGACCATCGGAAGTCGCGAGCCGATGAGCCACGCGCCGTACAGTTGCAGGCAAGTGCCCAGGCCCGCAACCAGCAGGCCGGACTGGATGATGGTGGCCGATTGGGCCGGGGTCATCTTCGCGGCCGAGGCGACGATGAAGATCGGGGCGAGGTTCGCCACGAACATGGCCATCACATGCTGCAGGCCGAACGGAATGCCCTTCCAGAAGGATACTGGCGCGTCCAGCGAAGACAACGCCTCAAAGGATACGGAATGATTGGTTTTCTTCTCTGACATGATTCTCTTCTTCTCTCTGTTGCTCCCGCCGGCGGGAGCAGCCAATGTGCTCAGTGCCTAAATGTGATTTCGCCGGTCTCGGGATTCATGGACTCGACGATGGCCAGCGAATCCACATCGTAGCCTTCAGCGCGCAGCGCGTCACCGCCGCCCTGGAAGCCCTTCTCCACGGCGATGCCAATGCCCTCGACCGTGGCACCGGCTGCTTCGCACAGATCGATCAGACCGCGCAACGCCTTGCCGTTGGCCAGAAAATCGTCAATAAGCAGCACATGGTCGCCGGCGTTCAGATACTTCTTGGCCACGATCACCGGGAACTCCTTCTGCTTGGTGAAGGAATAGACCGTGGTGGTGTACTGGTCGCCGTCAAGGTTGATGGACTGCGCCTTCTTGGCGAACACCACCGGCACATTGCCGAAATGCTGGGCCGCCACACACGCAATGCCGATGCCGGACGCCTCGATGGTCAGAATCTTGGTGATGTGCTTGCCGGCGAAATGAGCGGCCCATGCCGAACCCATGCGGTCGAACAGGCGTACGTCGCACTGGTGGTTCAGAAACGCGTCCACCTTGAGCACATTACCCGCCTTCACCGTTCCCTCGCTTTGGATTCGCTCCTCAAGTTCCTGCATTGAACCTCCCATTGTTGTATGTCAGTGAATGATATGGATACTCGTAAGTGTACGTTGTCCTGCGCTGACCCGTGCATGTGGTAAACATGAATGTCGCGATTCAAAGGGAGGCAACAGTGTACGACGAGCCGGAAGTCATCGCACGCAGCGCACAGGAACTCGTGGGCGACCTGAACCCGCAGCAGGCGGAAGCCGTGCAATACCGCGGTCAGGCGCTGCTGATCGGAGCCGGTGCAGGCTCCGGCAAAACCCGCGTGCTGACCCGCCGCATCGCCTGGATCTTGAGCCAGTTCGGCGCATGGCCGAGCCAGATTCTAGCCATCACCTTCACCAACAAGGCCGCCGCCGAAATGCGCGAAAGACTCGGCTCGCTGATCGGCCCGGTGGCCCAGCGCATGTGGGTCTCCACCTTCCACTCCGCCTGCGTGCGCATTCTGAGGCGCGACGGCAAGTCCATCGGACTCAAGTCCGGCTTCTCCATCTACGATTCCGCCGACTCCGAGCGACTCGTCAAAATCATCGCCACCGAATTCAACCTCGACATCAAGCGCTACACTCCACGCTCGATTCTCGGCCATATCTCCGACCTCAAGAACAATCTGACCGGTTGGAAGGAAAACCTCGCCGTTCACGCGCCCGACTTCACGCCCGGCCAGCGCGGCTACCAGTTCGGCACGGTGGGCGACCTTGAAGCCATCTACGCGGTGATCTACGCCGAATACGAGCATCGCTTGGCCCTGGCCAACGCCGTCGACTTCGACGATCTGATCGGCCGCACGGTCGAGTTGCTGCGCACTGACCCGGCCGTCGCCGAGTACTACCATCACCGCTTCCGTTACATTCTGGTCGACGAGTATCAGGACACCAACCACGCCCAGTACGTGCTCGTGCGCGAGCTGGCCGGCGTGGACACGGGGGAGAAGGCCATCCCGGGCGCGCCTAACGCCGGCAAGTCCGGCCCCGCCTGGATCACCGTGGTGGGCGATTCCGACCAGTCCATCTACGCGTTCCGTGGTGCCGACATCCGCAACATTCAGGACTTCGAGCAGGACTTCCCGAACGCCAAGACCATCATGCTCGAACAGAACTATCGTTCGACGCAGACCATTCTGGATGCGGCCAACGCGGTGATCAGCAACAACGAGGGCCGCAAGCCCAAGAAACTGTGGACCGCGCTCGGCAAGGGCGAGCCGATCGTCGGCTACGCGGCGGACAACGCCCAGCAGGAGGCCCAGTGGGTGGCCACCGAAATCGCGCGCCTGCACGCCGAAGCGGGCATCGCCTACTCCGACATGGCGATCATGTACCGCGCCAACGCCCAATCCCGCTCGCTCGAAGAGGCGCTGATCAACACGAATCAGCCGTATCAGCTCGTCGGCGGCACCAAGTTCTACGAACGTCGCGAAATCAAGGATGCGCTGGCCTATTTGCAGGCGCTCGTCAATCCGGACGACGATGTGAATCTACGCCGTATTCTCAACGTGCCCAAGCGTGGGCTTGGCGACCGCGCCGAAGGCGTGCTGCTCGCCTACGCGCGCGAGCATGGCACCAGCTTCTTCTACGCACTCATGCACTTGGATGAGATCGAGGTGCCGACACGCACCGCCACCTCGCTACGAGCATTCCGCGATCTGATGGGCGCGCTCTCGCAGTTCACGCGCGCGCACGACTCCAAGCCCAGCGAGATCGTGGCCGAAGTATTGGAGAAGTCGGGCTTAAGGGCCGAACTCGAGAAATCCGTGGACCCGCAGGACGCCTCCCGTCTGGAGAACCTCTCCCAGCTGCAGTCCACTGCCGCCGAATTCGAACAGAACACGCCTGACGCCACGTTGTCCGCATTCCTGGAGACCACCGCGCTTGTGGCCGACTCCGACCAACTACCCGGCGAGGCGGAGGACTCCGGCAAGGTGACGCTTATGACCTTGCACACCGCCAAGGGCCTCGAATACCCGGTGGTGTTCCTGACCGGCATGGAACAGGGCACCTTCCCGCATTCGCGTTCGATGGAAGACACCACTGAACTGCAGGAGGAACGCCGACTCGCCTATGTGGGCATCACGCGCGCCAAGCAGCGACTGTATGTCACGCGCGCCGCCGTCCGCTCCCAGTGGGGCCAGGCCGCCGATATGATGCCCAGCCAGTTCCTCGACGAGATTCCGGATTCGCTGATTGATTGGAAACGCCGTGAAGCCGGCGTGGAGCGTATGCGCGCCAGCTGGGAGACCGATGGATTCGCCGACGATTTGGGCGGCTGGGATGATGACGATTTCGGCGGCGCCGCGTTTGGCGGGTCGTCGACGTTCGGCTCGCGTGGTTCGTCCGGTTCGGGTTCGTCCTATGGGTCGCGGTCGCGGTATGGGTCGTCGTATGGCTCGGGTTCCGGCTCTTCGTCGTATGGTTCCCGTTCATCGTCGTATGGTTCCCGCTCCGGCTCGTCCTCCTATGGTTCCCGCTCCCGTTCGGGTTCGTCCTATGGTTCTTCAGGCTCCGGTTCGAGGTCGTCCTACGGGTCGCGTTCCCGTTCCGGTTCTTCGTCCGGTTCATATGGTGGCACCCGTGGCGGCAAGGTCACCACGCGCCGTACCGCACCGAAATCCGATTCGACCGGCTCTGCCGTGCCTAGCTCGAAGCTCACCAAGGACAATGGCCTGAATATCGCCGACTTCGCCGTGGGCGACATGATCAGCCACGACCAGTACGGTCTCGGCAAGGTCACCGACGCACAAGACAAGGGCCGCAATTCGGTAATCACCGTGGACTTCGGCTCCGCCGGCGTCAAACGCCTCATGCTCCGCGTAGCGCCGATTGAGAAGTTGTAGATAAATTGGCCCCTCTGACGAGGGGCTGAGTTATATACCAAATAAATTCGCAAAAAACAAGACTTCTGTTCTTCATCACAGTGTGGGCATAATGCGGAGGTTGTGCCTACGAGCCCTGGGAACAGGGGAGAGGAAAAAGTAGTTATGAAGAACAAGCTGTTTGCATCCGTGCCCAATATTCTGTTCGGCGCGCTGATCACCATCGCGCCCCAGACCTTTGCGCACGCCTGCACCGGCCATGACATGCCGGGGGCCTGCCACTACTCGCAGCAGGCGGCCACCGGCATCGGCGTCGTCATCCTCGTGTTCGGCGTCGTGGCTTTGTTCGTCGCCCCGCAGATTCGCATCGGCCTCAATATCGCCGCCGCAGCCGACGCCCTGCTACTACTCGCCGTACCCACCTTTCTGATCGGCATCTGCAAGGGCGCGATGATGCACTGTCGCATGGTTATGCTGCCCACGCTCATCGTGCTCGGCGTGCTCACCATCGTGTTCGCGGCCATCGCCATCTGGCTCGACTCTCGCGCCGCCAAGCGCAACTGATCGAGCAGACGGCCGGAGCCCAGCCATTCCGAACGCTGGACTCCGGCCTCGCTTATTGCAACCGCACTATAAGCAACATAAGGATTCATCGTGCCATCCCATATCGCATTGCGCGGCCTTCCGATTGAAAACCTCAAACGCAAGCCGTTCCGCACCGGCGCACTGCTCGCCGTCGTCACCATCCTCGCGCTGACATTCTTCGGCGGCACCATGCTGACCATGAACCTCAACACTGGCATGACCAGTATGGAAAAGCGCCTGGGCGCCGACCTCATGGTCGTGCCGCAAAACACCGTGCAGAAGGCCGAAGCGCTGCTCACCAACGGCAATCCCAGCACTTTCTATTTCACCAAAGACATCGCCGACGAGGTCATGCAGGCCGACGGCATCGCACAGGCCACCGAACAGACCTATATATCATCGCTGGCCGCCGCCTGCTGTGCCGAAAAGCTGCAGATCATCGGTTACGACCCGGACACTGACTTCGTCATCGAACCATGGGTCGCCTCCCAGTTCGAAGGCCCCCTTGAAGACGGTCAGATGATTGCAGGCGCAAACGTCAACGTGTCCACCGACGGCACCATCGAACTCTACGGCCGTTCATGGCCGGTCGTCGCCCAGCTCGCCAACACCGGCACCAGCCTCGACAACTCGGTGTTCATCAACCAAAACACCGTGCCCGACATGGTCGCCGCCTCGGCCAAGGTCTCCAAGCAGGTCATGTCCGCCGAATATGCCGGCAAAGCCGTCTCCACCGTGATGATTAAGACGCAGCAGGGGTACGAAGCGCAGACCGTAGCTGAGAACATCAAGCGTCTTGATTCCCGATTCGCCGATTTGGGGTACGTATACCCCGGCGGCATCACCGCCAACACCAGAACTTCGCTGACCGCGCTTGTCACCTACCTCAAGATTTTCGTGGCGGTGATCTGGGTAATGGGCGTGATTGTGCTGCTCGCCGTATTCGCCTCGTCGGTGAACGAACGCAAACGCGAATTCGCGTCCCTGCGCATCATGGGCGCCACGCGCGGCATGTTGAATGCCATCATTCTGAAGGAATCCGCCATCATCGGTCTGATCGGTGGCGTAATCGGCGTCGGCGCGGCCAGCCTGGTGATTTTCCCATTCAGTTCGCTGATCGGCAAACAGCTTCAATTGCCGTATCTGCAAGCCAGCCCGGTTGCGGTGATCGGATTCATTGCCGTGACCATTGTGTGCTCTACGGTCATCGGCATCATCGGTTCGCTGGCCACCATGTGGCGTCTCGGCCGGCCCGAAGCCTACCTGACCCTGCGAGAGGGGGAGTGATATGACTGAGACAACTACGCCGCTTCAGCCGACCACGGTTGAGCCGACCAAGCTCCAGCCGACCACGCCAGCTCAGCCGAACGCGCCGACTGCGCCGGATTCGCCGCACGTAACCGAGACGCCCTCCCCGGACCATCTGCTGACCTTGACGGACCTGACCCGCCAGTTCGTCCGCCGCGGCACGCCGTTCGACGCCGTCAGCCACGTGAACCTCACCGTCGATGCCGGCGAATTCATCGCCATCGTCGGCCGGTCGGGCAACGGTAAAAGTACGTTGATCAACATGGTCGCTGGGCTGATTCGCCCGACCTCGGGAACCGTGAGCGTGGCTGGACGCAATGTGGCCGACTTGGGCGATAAAGCACTGTCCGTGCTGAGGAATCGCACCATCGGATTCGTGACTCAAAGCCAGACCCTGCTCGGCAACCTGACCGTGCTCGACAACGTGATTCTGCCCGCAACGATGTTTCCGGAGCCGCTGCCGTTCGCCCAAAACGCAGAAGCAACGGATGCCGTGGCGCAAGCCGCTGCCACCAATGATGAAGCGGCCGCCGATTCAGCCGCCGACCCGTTCATGCCGGATGTCATTGCGCCAATCACAGACCAGGAAAACACGCCGTCAAACACGGCTGCGAGCCGTTCGGACCTGTTCGCCACCCGAGCTCGCACGCTGTTCACCCAGCTTGGTGTTGCCGATCTGGCAGACAGCTACCCGCGCGAGCTGTCCGGCGGTGAAATGCGGCGCGTCTCCATCGCCCGCGCGCTGATGAACCAGCCGAGCTTGCTCATCGCCGACGAGCCGACCGGCGACCTCGACCAAGAGAGCACCGACATCGTAATGCGTCTGCTCAGAGACCAAGCCAACAACGGCACGGCGATTCTCATGGTCACCCATGATCCCGATGCACTCGAATACGCAGATCGGGTGTATCGCATGGACGCCGGAGTGCTGTCCATAGCCTCGGTGTAATATGGTTTGCTGGTGTCTGCCAACAGGTAGATACCGTCTGGAGTCATAGCCCATCAGCGGGTCGGCGGTAGGTAATCGCAAGAAAACCAACCCGTTCGTGTTTATTCACGACGAAGCGCTGGGGAGGCCCGACTCAGCGCTTGTTAGGCATATGCAAGGCAAGCGTTCCGTTCAGATAACGACAGAAGGATTAATCCAATGACGAACGTTCAGCGTTCTCGCCGTCAGGTGCGTCTGTCTCGCGCCCTCGGCATCGCACTGACCCCCAAGGCTCAGCGCATCTTCGAAAAGCGTCCGTACGCTCCTGGCGAGCACGGCCGTGACCGCCGCCGCACCGAGTCCGATTACGCGGTGCGTATGCGCGAAAAGCAGCGTCTGCGCGCTCAGTACGGCATCTCCGAGAAGCAGCTTCGCGCCGCTTACGAGAAGGCCACCCGTACTGCCGGCCAGACCGGTAACGCCATGCTGACCGACCTCGAGACCCGTCTCGACAACCTGGTGCTGCGTGCCGGCTTCGCCCGCACCACCGCCCAGGCCCGTCAGTTCGTGGTGCACCGTCACATCCTCGTTGACGGCAACATCGTGGACCGCCCGTCCTACCGCGTCAAGCCCGGCCAGACCATTCAGGTGAAGGCCAAGAGCCAGACCATGGTTCCGTTCCAGATCGCCGCCGAAGGCGTGCACCGTGACGTGCTGCCTGCGGTCCCCGGCTACCTCGACGTGAACCTGCCGTCCCTGAAGGCCACTGTGACCCGTAAGCCGGAGGTCGAAGAGATCCCGGTGCAGGTCAACATCCAGTACGTGGTCGAATTCTACGCCCGCTGATCCGGGCCCTCTGGTCAACAAATCCAGGACATACCGCTCGAACCCCGCGCTTCTTTCGAGAAGCCGCGGGGTTCCTGCGTTGTAGGGCGATTACTGGCCGCACACCGCCTGGCGAATCATCGTCGCGTACGCATAGGCACCGGTCATATTCGGATGAATGCCGTCATCGTTGAGGTATTCGCTATGACCTTCGCTATACCCATGCCAATCGATGATGCCCACGTTCTTGTTCTTCTTGGCGGCCTCACGCAGCATCGTATTGTTGTTGTTCTCCTGCCACGGGTATGGCATACGGATGGTGATGAAGTATGTCGGCTTGCCGCCGGTCAGGTCAATGAGCTGTTGCACTTCCTGCTCATTCGAAATCACGCCGTTCGTGCCGAGGCCAAACACCACCACACTGCCACTGTGGCCGGCAGCGGTGTCCTGCTGATACACATCCACCGCCTGCGGCAGCTGACGGTTCGGCAGGCCATCGATAAAAGCGTTCGGGAATGCGGCCTGGATGGCGTCCGAAGTACCCGACGTCACTGAATCGCCGACCATCATCATATCCGCGTTGCAGCTTTCCGTTGCCGGATCATAGGCGTACTTCGAAATGTCAAGATTGTTTGGCACCTTTTCCGCAATCGGTTTGATGATGGGCGGCTGAGAATCCGAACCGTTCTTATTCGCGTCAGCGGTATTGGTTTCGCCGTTCGCGGCATTTATGGCAGAAGACTCGGGCTCGGGCTTCGCCGGTTTCTTGACCGGCTTGGCGGGTGCCGCGAGTTCGGGGCGCAGCTGAATGGCTCGCGCTTGAGCGATGCCATTCCAGTCCACCGGTGCCCACGTCAGCGCCACAACGGTCACCAATCCGATAACCGACATGACCCACGCGCCCGGGCGCAGCCGGTAGCCGGCTTTCGGCAGCGGCTTGGCGTGTTGGCTACGAGGCATCTGCACCGATTTACGGGCCGCCTCGACCAGCTGGTAGAAGGCTTCCGACGCCGCCAACACCACGACGGCCTCAAGAACCCAACCCCACCACGGCAACGCCTGCGTTCGTGTCACCGGGTTCATGAACTGCAGCAGCGGATAATGCATGACGTACAGCGAGAACGATCGCGACCCGATATAGCGTAGGGGAGCACAACCCAGCACGTGCGACCAGATTGAGTCATTGTTCACGGCACAGGCCAAGGCGCACAACGATATGAACGCGGTAATCAGGTACCCGCCTTGGTACATGTACGACAGATACCCGTTGGCGAACCAGAATCCGGTCAGCAGTGCCGCCAAAGCCGCGGTGCCAAGAACATTGCAGACGATAGTGAGACGGGCGCCCGTCTTGTCGCCGGCCTGACGTTCGATCTGCACTGTTTGCGAAGCCGCTCCAGCTTCCGCAGCTTCCGTACCTCGCGAGGAAGGCGCAATCCAGATAGCCAACAGCGCGCCGGCGGCCAGCTCGGCGAGGCGAGTATCGGTACCGTAATACACGCGGGAGGTATTGGCCGGGTCAAACAGCAGCACCATGTCGGCGGTGGAAGCAGCCATGATGACAAGAATCGCCATGGAGCGCACCCATTTGGACTTGGTGATTTTGCCGAGCACCACCATCAGCAACGGCCAAACCAGATAGAACTGCATCGTCACGCCCAAGAACCACAGATGGGTCAGAGGAGAAGGCAATCCGGCCGCCTCGAAATACGGCACCTTGCGGAAGATGTACACCCAATTGCTGGCGAACAAGGCGCTCGGCAGCGAATCGGAAACCACTTTCTGCAACAGGCTGGGAGCGAACATCCAAGTGAGCCAAGGCACCACGGCAATGGTCGCCAGCATCACCGGCCATAAACGAGTAATGCGGCGGATCAGATATCGGCCATATCCAAAGGACCCGGTGCGGTCCACCATGTTCAGTACCGAACGTGTGGCAAGAAAACCGGTGATAACGAAAAACATCGTCACGCCAATGAATCCGCCCTGCAATAGCGACGGGCGGGTGTGGAATGCTATGACTCCAAGAATCGCCAGAGCGCGCAGTCCATCGATACCCCTGAAATGGGCAGGCACAGACGATCGAGATGGTGCAGGTTTCAAGGTTATGCTCACAGTATTCTAAGTGTACTCTCAGGAATCGTTAGGTATACTGCCCGGATTACGCATATCTCAGGTAGTGACCTATGCCGTTATGACTTATGACTTCCGGCAACCCGCACCGAAACCGCCGGAATGGTGACATAATCAGAACCATGATTCTTCATCTGCATCTGGTCCGTCACGGACAGACCTATTTCAACCGATACAACCGTCTGCAGGGATGGTCGAATTCGCCGCTGACCGAGTCGGGCGTCGCCGATGCCGTCAAGGCCGGTGAGCGACTGAAAGGATTGACGTTCGCCGCCGCCTACTGTTCGGACACCACGCGTGCCCAGCAGACGGCCGAGAAAATTCTCGACATCAACGAAGCCGCGGGTAACCCGCGCCCCGCACTCGTGACGGACATGCACTTCCGCGAGCAGTTCTACGGCTACTACGAGGGACTTGACATGGCCATGGCCTGGTACGCCGCGGGAGCGCCCCACGGCGTCAAAACCTACAACCAAATCGTCGAGAAGTTCGGGTTGGGGGCCTCGCGTGATTTTCTCAAGGAAGCCGATCCCTTCCACGACGCGGAATCCGATGAGGAATATTGGACGCGCGTCGAAGGTGCGTTCCGTCTTATCGCCGACAACCCGAATCTCAAGGACGGCGACGATGTGCTGCAGATTTCGCATGGCAACACACTGCTTAGCCTCGGTCACCGGTTCGGCGGCCCTGACCTCGATCTGAACGAACGCCCGGCCAATGGTTCGGTAACCGTGATCGACTTCGACACCGACAAGCCGTTCGGCGAAGCCGTGACCATCGTTTCGTACGGCAAGTAGCAAATAGCAAGCAATACATATCGAATAGCACGTACGGTCCACGGCGGCACGCCGCAAACGAAAGCGTCAGCAGGACAGCCTTTCGCCTATAGCCGCATACGCCTACGCGCACGGTTTTCGCCCTGCGCATGCAATGGTATGCCAAGAAATAGGGAAGGAGTGCTACCCTTAGGCGAGTAAGTGTGACCGCAAGGAGGAAACAATGGGAGTCGGAGAGATCGCTGGCCTGATCGCGGCCATCGCGTTCGCAGTATTGGCCGGTTTCATGATCTATCCGCTGATCAGGCTGGGCAAGATGTTTGATCAGATATCGCAGACGGTCCGGGAGTCCGGTGAACACGCCATCCCCGCGCTGGACGAAGGCGTGACCACCGTCAAGCAGGTCAACAAGTCGCTCGAAGACGTGAACAAGATTTCCGCCGCGGCTTCCACCACCGCCAACAACGTTGGTGCGTTGACCGATCTGTATGGCTCCTTCCTCGGTAAGCCCATCATCAAGATCGCTTCCACCTTCTACGCGCTGAAAACCACGGGTCAGTCCTTCCTTGCGAAGAACGCCGCGAAAACCACCGTCAACGACACCGCCGAGAAGGGGGAGTGATGTTCAAACGCATCTTCTGGGTCGGCGTCGGCGTGGCCATCGGAATCGTTGCCGTCACCAAGGCACAGGCCTATGTCAAGGCCAATACGCCTGATGCGGCACGCCAGTTCCTGCTTGGCCCCGATCAGGACAATGTTCCGATGAAAACACTCGAAGGGTTGGTCAACGAGTTCAATGCCACCCGTCGAGCCCGCGAGGCTGAGCTCAACCGTCAGTACATCGAGCGCGCCAACTGACACGCGCATGCCGCCTTGCCATCTAGTCACTGAATCAGCTAGAACAAACTAATCCTCATAATCCAGTCTTTTCCACCAATACCAGGCGCAACTGCGCCCATTACCCAAACAAGGAGTTCATCCGCTCATGCGCACTGCGGACATCGCAAAGCGATACCTCGATTATTTTGCCAAGCACGACCATCTCATCGTGCCCTCGGCATCCCTGATTTCCCCGAACCCCACCACGCTTTTCACCATCGCCGGCATGGTGCCGTTCATCCCGTACCTGATGGGTGAGCAGACCCCGCCGAAGCGCCGCATGGCCTCCAACCAGAAGTGCGTGCGTACGCTCGACATCGACGAGGTCGGCAAGACCACCCGCCACGGCACCTTCTTCCAGATGCTCGGCAACTTCTCCTTCGGCGACTACTTCAAGGAAGAGGCCATCCACTACGCCTGGGAGCTGCTCACCACCTCGCAGGATGAGGGCGGCTACGGCTTCGACCCCGAGAAGCTGTGGATGACCACGTTCACCGACGATGACGAAGCCCGTTCCATGTGGATCAACGAGGGCGTGGACCCCGAGCACATCCAGAAGATGGGCATGGAAGACAACTTTTGGACCACCGGTGGCCCCGGACCCGGCGGCCCCTGCTCCGAAATCTACGTGGACCGCGGCCCCGCCTTCGGCAAGGAAGGCGGCCCGATTGCCGACGAGAACCGCTACATCGAGATCTGGGACCTCGTGTTCGAGAACTACGAGGTCGACAACGTCAAGTCCAAGACCGACCTGCACATCGTGGGCGAGCTTGAGAACAAGAACATCGATACCGGTGCCGGCTTGGAACGTCTGGCCTACCTGCTGCAGGGCAAGAACAACATCTACGAGACCGATGAGGTCTTCCCGGTCATCGAGGCCGCCGAGCAGCTCTCCGGCCTGAAGTACGGCGAGAACGAGGACGCCGACGTGCGCTTCCGCGTGGTCGCTGACCACGTGCGCTCCGCCCTGATGATCATGTCCGACGGCGTGCGCCCGTCCAACGTGGGCCGTGGCTACGTGCTGCGCCGCCTGCTGCGCCGCACCGTGCGCTCCATGCGCATGCTCGGCGTGACCGATCCGGTGCTGCCCACCCTCTTCCCGACCTCCAAGGCCGCCATGGAGGCCAGCTACCCGGAGCTCAACGACACCTTCCATGAGGTGTCCGAATCCGCGTATGGCGAGGAAGACGCCTTCCGCCGCACCCTTGAGACCGGCACCACGATTCTCGACGTGGCCGTCAACAAGGCCAAGAGCGATTCCGCCGAGCCCGTCGTGGCCGGCGAGGACGCCTTCAAGCTGCACGACACCTACGGCTTCCCGATTGAGCTGACCCTCGAGATGGCCGCCGAACAGGGCGTGAAGGTGGACGAGGCCAAGTTCCGCGAACTCATGGCCGAGCAGAAGTCCCGCGCCCGCGCCGACGCCCTCAAGAAGCGTCACAACGTGGATCTTTCCGTTTACGACGACTTCAAGAAGACGCTCGTCAGCCCGATCGACTTCCTCGGCTACACCGACATGTCCGCCCGCGCCAAGGTGATCGGCATCATGCAGGAAGGCAAGGGTTCCGTGCCCGCCGTGACCGGCCCGGCCAACGTCGAGGTCATCCTCGACCGCACCCCGTTCTACGCGGAGGCCGGCGGCCAGCTCGCCGACCAGGGCGAGATCCTGTCCGACGACGGCGCCGTGCTCGAAGTCGACGATGTGCAGAAGCCCATCAAGGACCTCATCGTCCACCAGTGCCGTCTGACCGAAGGCACGCTGGTCGTCGGCGCCGAAGTCAACGCCAACATCGACCTGGCCCGCCGTGGCGCCATCGCCCGCTCGCACACCGCCACGCACATGGTGCACAAGGCGCTGCGTGAGGAGCTGGGCCCGCAGGCCACCCAGCGCGGCTCCGAAGACGCCCCGAACCGTCTGCGCTTCGACTTCCAGTGGTCCAAGGCCCCGGCCAAGTCCGTGATCTCCGCAGTCGAGGAGCGCGTCAACGACAAGCTGCGCGACAACCTCGCCGTGACCACCAAGGAAATGAAGTTCGACGACGCCATCGCCCTCGGTGCCATGCACCTGTTCGGCGAGAAGTACGGCGACATCGTACGCGTGGTCTCCATCGGCGAAGACGGCTGGAGCCGCGAGCTGTGTGGTGGTACCCACGTGGACCACGTTGGCAAGATCGGCATGGTCAACATCCTGTCCGAAGCCTCCATCGGCTCCGGCGTGCGTCGTGTCGACGCCGTCGTGGGCCAGGGTGCCTATGACTTCAACGCTCGTGAGCACGCGCTGGTCTCCCAGCTGTCCGACAAGCTCAACGCTCGTCCGGACGAGCTCGCCGAGCGTGTGAACGCCCTGCTCGCCAAGCTCAAGGAATCCGATCGTCGCTTGGCCTCCATGTACGAGTCCCAGCTGGCCGCCTCGGTTCCGGCGCTGGTTGCTGACACCAAGAACTCCGCGGCCCCGGTCAAGGTGGCCGTCAAGAACGTGGGCCACTTTGGCGCGGTCGATGCCCTGCGCAAGACCGTACTCGACGTGCGCGCCCAGCTCGGTGAAGACGCCCCCGTGGTGGTGGCCCTTGCCGGCGTGAACGAGGATGACAAGCCGATGGTCGCCGTGGCCACCAACGAGGCCGCCCGCAAGGCCGGCATCAAGGCCGGTGATCTGGTGCGTGGCGCAGCCAAGGTCCTCGGCGGCGGTGGCGGCGGCAAGCCGGACTTCGCCCAGGGTGGCGGTGTCGATGCCTCCAAGATCGACGAGGCCCTCGAAGCGCTCAAGCACGAGGCGCAGAAAGCCTGATTCCGCCAGTGGTGTGGTTAGGCGTTGATTTGGGTAATGCCCGGGTCGGACTGGCACTGTCCGACCCGGAGCTTACCTTTGCACATCCTGCTGGCAACATTCATGTTGCCGGCGACTATTTCTTTGCTATTGACGAGGTCCTGAACGTCATCGAAGACGAACATGTGGACCATGTAATCGTCGGACTGCCCCTGCAGATGGACGGTACAGAAGGCAAAAGCGCCAAAAAAGCGCGCAGGTGGGCGGCCAATCTGGAGAAGAGGCTGCAAGCAGAGAGTGAAGACAGTGATTCTACGGAGTATCAGATTCCGCAGGTATCATTGATAGATGAGAGATTGACAACAGTCAGTGCGCATCGTCAGCTGTTCGAGGCCCATAAAGCTTCGAACAAGCACAGGCCGGTGGTTGACCAGCAGTCGGCAGTGGTGATTTTGCAGACGGCACTCGACCGTACCCGGGAGCAGTGAGGTATCGGTTATGACCGATGATTTTAACGAGTTCTTTGATGACAACACGCATTGGGTCGAACAGGGGTCAGAACCAATGCGCGGGGCCGAGCCGCCAGAACCGCCGAAATCCCGCAGGGAGATGCGCAAGCGACGTGCACAGCGCAGGCGCAAGCGTATCAGTGGCATTATCATCGCTATCGCCATCGTCGCCCTGCTTATCGGCGGCGGCTATTTCGGCGTAACCAAGCTCATCGCATGGCGCGACAGCCGGAGCAACCAGTCGACGGCCATCGCGGACTATCCGGGACCGGGCTATGGCGAGGTCGAATTCACCGTGAGCGAGGGCCAAGGCGCGGCGGAGATCGCCGATAATCTGCTCAAGGCCGAAGTCATCAAGTCTACTGCCGCGTTCACCAGCGTGGTCAACGCCAATAGCACGACACTCTATCCGGGAACGTTCACATTGAAGAAGCATATGGCCGCATCCAAAGTGATCGACGTTCTCTCCGACACCAACCAGGCGGCGGGCTTCCTCGAGGTTCGTCCCGGTGAACGTGCCACCGATGTGTTCGCCAACGCCGCGAAGCTTTCCGGCATTGTCCAAAGCGAATTCGACACGATTATCAAGAACAAGGGTAAGGATATTCTGCCCAATGAAGCGGGCGGTAGCTTTGAGGGATGGCTGGAGCCGGGAACCTACAACGTCAAGAGCATGAAGAGCGCTTCGGAAATCCTCAAGGCCATGGTCGATAAGCGTATCGCCAAGTTGGATGAATTGGGCGTGCCGGCCGGCAGTGACCGCGAACGGGTGATGATCATCGCCTCTATCGCCGAGGCCGAGGTCAACAAAGCCGATTACTACGGCAAAGTGACGCGAGTCATCGAGAACCGTTTGGAGCAGGGCATGTCGTTGGGCATGGATTCCACCGTGGCCTATGGCAATAACGTCAAGCCCGCGCAGGTGACCACCGAGATGACCCAAGACGAGTCCAACCCGTACAACACGTACAAGATCTCCGGCCTGCCGCCTACGCCGATCAGCAATCCCGGCGATAACGCCATTCAAGCGGCACTGCACCCCGAAGGCGGCAATTGGCTGTACTTCTGCACGGTCAATCTGGACACCGGCGAAACCAAGTTCGCCGCAACCGCCGATGAACATGACCAGAACGTGGCCGAACTACGCAAGTGGCAAGCCGAAAACCAGTAGTCATCCCGTTAGCTTCCTTCGCTTGGGGAAGCTGATCGGACGTTGGTCTCTTCATTGGCTCCCTCGCCGAGGGGAGCTGTCCGCAAAAAAGCGGACTGAGGGGAGCACTGCAGGGAATGTAACGCTCAACTTAAGCCCGGGGCTCCCGCGAAGCGGATGGAAGAAATCTAGGACAACACCCCAACAGCCACCGCCACAATCGCGCCCGCCAATATCACCGGCACATACGGCACCTTGCCCGCATGTGCCGGTGATGTGCGTTGTGGGTCGAATCGCGTCCACAAGGCAATCCATGTGATGCCGGCAACGCCCATCGCCAGCCACCAGACCACCACAGGCAACAGGCCAAACAGTCCGACAGACAATCCCATAGGTATCAAGGCGGTCACATCGCCGAATCCCAATGACCGAGGCACCAGCAACGCCAACGCGAACTGGATCAGGCAACATAGCACGGTGAACAACAGCGCCTGCAACAGCACGAACAGGTCGTTCACCACCACTCCATACGCGAAATCGGCGGCCAGCTGAAGCAACGCGCCCGCAGCCACCCACGCGATCGGCACCCGCCGATGACGAACATCCTCAATGGACAGTGCAAGCCCACATAGCAGACCGGGTAGCGTGAACAGGTATGGCATGGCTTAACATTAACCCCTAGCTAGACGTACACATAGACGTACACACATGAAACGAGGGAAGTTATGCTGCGTTGGCAGACGGCAGGGGAGTCTCACGGAGAAGCATTGGTGGCCATGATTGAAGGGTTGCCGGCCGGCGTGCGTATTAGCACGGACGATATCGTTTCCGCACTGGCACGCCGTCGACTTGGATATGGTCGCGGTGCCCGCATGAAGTTCGAGCAAGACAAGGTCCGTCTGCTGACCGGTGTACGCCACGGCCTGACCCTCGGCTCGCCGGTGGCCATCGAAATCGCCAACACCGAATGGCCGAAGTGGACCGAGGTCATGAGCGCCGATGCACTCGACCATGACCTGCCGCGCGAAGGCCGCAATGCGCCGCTGAGCCGCCCGCGCCCGGGCCACGCCGATCTGACCGGCATGCGCAAGTATGGTTTTGACGACGCCCGCCCGGTACTGGAGCGCTCCAGCGCCCGTGAGACCGCCTCCCGTGTGGCTTTGGGCGAGGTGGCCAAGCAGTTCTTGGATCAGGCGTTCGGCATCCGCACCGTAGCCCACGTGGTGGCGCTTGGTGGCGTGCAGACCAACCCCGACCTGCCTCTGCCCACCCCCGACGATCTGGAAGCGCTTGATGCCTCGCCTGTCCGTACGCTGGACAAAGAGGCCGAAGCCCGCATCATCGAACGCATCAACGAGGCCAAGAAGGCCTCCGATACGTTGGGCGGCGTGATTGAAGTGCTGGCTTACGGTGTGCCTGCCGGCATCGGCACGTATGTGGAGTCCGACCGCCGACTGGACGCGGCTCTGGCCTCCGCGATCATGGGCATTCAGGCGTTCAAGGGTGTGGAGATCGGCGACGGCTTCCTGGAAGCCTCCCGCCCCGGTTCGCAGGCGCACGATGAGATCGTGGTCAACGCCGACGGCCGCATCGACCGTCTGTCCAACCGCGCAGGCGGCATTGAAGGCGGTATGTCCAATGGCCAGGTGATTCGCGTACGCGGTGCCATGAAGCCGATTCCGTCCATCCCCAAGGCCCTGCGTACGGTCGACGTGCTGACCGGCGAATCCGCACAAGCCATCAACCAGCGTTCCGACAGCACCGCCGTGCCTGCGGCATCCGTGGTGGCCGAGGCCATGGTGCGTCTGACTTTGGCGAAGTACGCGCTGGATAAGTTCGGTGGAGACAGTGTTGCCGAAACACGGCGCAACCTTGAGTCGTATCTCGCCTCGTGGCCGGAGCACATGCGCTGAACGAAGGGCGTATGGTTTCGTGACGACTGCCGCGGAACCATCAGCAACTGTACCCACCAATCGTCGAGAGGATTCGTAGATTATGACCGCACGCCCCCGCGCCGTCATCATCGGCATGATGGGAGCCGGCAAAACACGTGTCGGTAAGGAAGTGGCGCATATGTTGCGTCTGCCGTTCGCCGATGCCGATGTGGAGATCGAACGTGAAGTGGGCATGAAGATTCCCTCCTACTTCGAGGAATACGGTGAGCCGGCATTCCGCGAGGTCGAGGCCGATCTCATCGCCGATATGCTTGAGGATTTCGACGGTATCTTTTCGCTGGGCGGTGGCGCTCCCATGACGCCATCCACCCAGCATGCCCTCGCCTCCTACATCGACCATGGCGGTCGTGTGGTCTACCTTGATGCCGATCCGGCGGAAGCCATGGAACGCGCGAACCGTGGGGGAGGCCGGCCCATGCTCAATGGCAACGCCAACTCCCGTTGGAAAAAACTGTTCAAGCAGCGTGACCCAGTATTCCGCGAGGTCGCCAACGTTCATGTCCATACCCGGGGGCTTACGCCTCAGGGCGCAGCGAAGAAAGTGATTGATATGGTATCTGAGCGAGCAGTGCATGTTACCGGAGCGGCAATTGAGCCGTATGATGTGGTCATTGGCGAAGGTGCCATGAACCATCTGGTCGACGTGCTGGGACCCAAACCCGCCAAAATCGCGCTTATCCACACTCAGCCGGTGCAGCGACACTCCGATCGTGCCCGCGCCCTGTTGCGTCAGGGCGGCTATGAGGTTTCCGACATCGTGATTCCGGATGCCGAACCCGGCAAGACCATTACCGTGGCCAACGGCATTTGGGAACGCCTTGGCAACGAAGGTTTCACCCGATCCGATGCCGTGGTGGGGCTTGGCGGCGGTGCCGCAACCGATTTGGCCGGTTTCGTGGCTGCCACGTGGATGCGCGGCGTGCGCTATGTAAACTGCCCGACCTCGCTGCTGGCCATGGTCGATGCCTCCACCGGTGGCAAAACCGGCATCAACACCCCGCAGGGCAAGAACCTCGTCGGCTCGTTCTACACGCCTGCCGGTGTGCTGGCCGACACCAAGACGCTGGCTACGCTGCCCAATGACATCTTCATCGAGGGTCTCGGCGAAGTCGCCAAATCCGGTTTCATCCGCGACCCCGAAATCCTGCATATCCTCGAAGACCACGCAGCTGAACTGCGCGCTTTCGACGGCTCTACATTCCTCGGCTCGCCGCTCGAAGACGTGGTTGCCGAGCTCATTGAGCGCACGGTAAAGGTCAAGGCCTACCACGTCTCCTCCGATTTGAAGGAGAAGGGTCTGCGTGAATTCCTCAACTACGGGCACACGATGGGCCATGCCATCGAAAAGCTCGAGCATTTCCGCTGGAGGCATGGCAATGCGGTGGCCGTCGGTATGGTGTATGCCGCCGAGCTGGCCCATCTGATCGGTTACATCGATCAGGATCTGGTTGACTATCACCGCTCGTTGCTTGCTTCGATGGGTCTGCCGACGTCGTGGAATGGCGGCTCGTTCGACGACGTGCTCGCATTGATGCATCGCGACAAGAAGGCCCGCGGCAATGAGCTGCGCTTCGTGGTCCTCGACGAGATTGGTCACGTCGTACACCTCGACAACCCGCCCGCCGAAGCCGTGGAAGAAGCATTCCGTCGTATCCAGCAGTAATTGAACGGCCGTAGGCCGTGCCGTTCGCCATCCCCTCAGAAAAAAGTACTTGGCTCCCCTCTAACGGAGGTACCCCGGAGTCGGATTTACCTTCTACCTCCCTCTGATGAGGGAGGTGCCCCGAAGGGGCGGAGGGAGAGAAGCACAAACAAAAGGAGTCCCAATGACCAAAGTCATCGTTGTCAATGGCCCTAACCTCGGACGTCTCGGCGTCCGCCAGCCCGACGTCTACGGTCGTCAAGACCTCGACACCCTGCGCAAGCTCTGCACCGAATGGGGTAAGGACCTCGGCCTCGAAGTCGAGGTGCGTCAGACCGACGACGAAGCCGAAATGGTGCACTGGATGCACCAAGCCGCCGACGAGAAAACCCCGGTGGTCATGAACCCCGCCGCCTTCACGCACTATTCGTATGCTCTCGCCGACGCCGCGCACATGGTCATTGACGAGAACCTGCCGCTTATGGAAGTCCATATTTCCAACCCGTCCGCCCGCGACGAGTTCCGCAAGCGTTCCGTAATCAGCCCTGTGGCCACCGGCACCATCACCGGCATGGGTTTCTACGGCTACAAGCTCGCGCTCGATGCTGTGGCGCACTTGCTGAGCGAATAGAACCAAGCCCTCCAGCCAATCCCGGGTAGCAGTCGACGTTGCGCCCGGGATTCCTGTTACCTGAGGAAACCATAAGCGTCCAAGTAAAGGAAGCCATGACTCTCACCGCCACGGAACGTGATCTCGTCGATGCCGCGTCACGCTGGTTTGACGCCCACCGCGCACAGTTCGTCGATGAGCTGTGTGAGCTGCTGCGCTACCCGTCGGTTTCCGACGAATCGGACCCGAATCCTCGTCCGGGCGCGCCTTATGGACCCGAAGTACGCCGTGTATTCGACCATATGCTGGCCAAGGCAGGACGAGACGGGCTGCCTACGCGCGACTACACCGGCCACGTCATGGAAGTCGTTTATCCACAGGAGAACGTGGAGACCGACCGTGACATCGCCTTCGTCGACCACCTCGACGTAGTCCCCGCCGACGACGGTTGGACGCACGATGCCTTCGATCCGCAGGTTATTGGCGATATTGTTATCGGTCGCGGCTCATTGGACAATAAAGGCGTCGCGCTGACCAGCTATTTCCTACTCCGTTTCTTCAAGGAACACGACCACCGTTTCCGCCACCGCGTACGTATACTGTTCGGCGGCTCCGAAGAGATCGCGCTCAACGACATCAAATGGTTCGTCGCCAACATCGGCGCGCCGTACCAGGCCATCGTCACCGATGGTCCCTTCCCGGTGAACAATATCCAAAAAGGGCTGCTCGATGTGGATGTCGAACTGCCGGTCGGGCCGCAATTGCGCGGTTGGCATGCCGGCACCGCCACTAACACGGTTCCCGGGGCCGCCGCAATCACCCTCACCGGCGTCGACGAATCTACCGTGCGGCAAGCATTCTGCCAGAGCGGCAACATCGCTCCAGATATCGCCGAGCGATTGCATATCAACGCAACAGCGCAAGGCGTCACGATTGAGGCCACCGGTGTCGCCGGTCATGCCTGCCAGCCGTCCGGTACCGTAAACGCTATAGCGGTGCTCACTACGGCGCTTGCCCGGTCCGGTCTGCTCGAAGGCCGTGACCTCACTGCAGCGCAGGCGATTGCCCAATGGACAAAAGACTCATATGGCACCGGCTTGGGTATCGATTGCGAGAATGCGGAAAGCGGACCGACTACCGCCAATGGTGGTTTGATTATACCGGCGAATGAGTTCGCTGAAGCAGACAAGGTATTAGGCGCGGTATCAGGTGAGACTTCTGAAGATGCCATCGTATTGCACTTCGACATCCGTTATGCGGTAGGCCAGGCACACGAACAAATCATCGAGCGTATTCAAGCACAAGCCGAAGCGGCGGGCGGCCGCATTGTCGACATCCTTAACGATGACCCATACTACGTGCAGGCTGACGACCCGCGTGTCCAGTTGCTCACCGCAACCTACAACGACGTGCTCGGTTGCGAGGCTCGACCCGTGGCTGTCGGCGACGGCACCCACGCCCGCTTTATCCCGCGCGCACTCAACTTCGGTCCCGAATTCCATGCCGACCATGTGCCGGCGGTCGACGGCATCGACCTGGAGACCCCGCCATTCATCGCACCAGGTGCCGGCAACGCGCACGGTGCCGATGAATGGGCCTCGCTGAAAAACCTGAAAACAGCGTTTGTCCTATATGCGTTAGGCCTAGTGCGTCTCGACCAATACCTGCAATAGCTGGCGGATAAGACGTTTGACGTGATTATGACCTTGCGCATGCTTTTTGACGAGCCTACTATTCGTATTGTTCAAGTACGCCATGTCGGGGCCGACGCGTCTGGTGAACACGCCGGGTCATACACGGATGATAGAGTGAAATTCCATGGTTAGAAGAACACATGGTAATTCTCAAGAACACGTCACCAAGCATATTTTCGTCACTGGCGGCGTTGTCTCCTCTCTCGGCAAGGGCCTGACCGCATCTTCGCTCGGTCGTTTGCTGCGCAGCCGCGGTATCCATGTTCTGCAGCAAAAGCTCGATCCGTACATCAACGTCGACCCGGGCACCATGAACCCGTTCCAGCATGGTGAGGTCTACGTGACCGAAGACGGTGCCGAAACCGATCTCGACATCGGCCACTACGAGCGTTTCCTCGACGTCTTCCTGAGCCAGAAGGCCAACGTCACCACCGGTCAGATCTATCAGGAAGTGCTGCGCAAGGAGCGCGCCGGCGAATACCTCGGCCAGTGCGTGCAGGTCATCCCGCACATCACCAACGAAATCAAGTCTCGTATGCGCGCCCAGGCTTCCGATGACGTGGACGTGATCATCACCGAAATCGGTGGTACCGTCGGCGACATCGAGTCCCAGCCCTTCCTTGAGGCCGCCCGCGAAGTGCGCCGCGATCTCGGCCCGGACAACTGCATGTTCGTGCACGTTTCCCTGGTGCCGTACATTTCCGCCGCCCACGAGCTCAAGACCAAGCCCACCCAGCACTCCGTGATGATGCTGCGCCAGCTCGGCATTTCCCCGGACGCCCTTGTGCTGCGCTCCGACCGCCCGCTCAATCAGTCCATCAAGGACAAGATCTCCCTGATGTGCGATGTCGATGCCGAAGGCGTGGTCAACTGCGTGGATGCGCCGAGCATCTACGATGTGCCGAAGATCCTGTTCGAGGAGGGCCTCGACGCCTATGTGGTGCGTGAGCTCGGCCTGCCGTTCCATGACGTCGATTGGGACGAATGGGCCGACCTGCTGGAGCGTGTGCACCACCCCAAGCACGAGGTCAACATCGCCATCGTCGGCAAGTACATCGATCTGCCGGACGCCTACCTGTCTGTCACCGAGGCCATCAAGGCCGGCGGCTTTGCCAACTGGGCCAAGGTCAACGTCAAGTGGGTTGCGGCCGATCGTTGCGAAACCACCGAAGGTGCGGCCGCCGCTCTCGACAACGTCGACGGCATCGTGATCCCCGGCGGCTTCGGCATCCGCGGCATCGACGGCAAGATCGGCGCTCTGAAGTTCGCCCGTGAAACCAAGCTGCCTGCCCTCGGCCTGTGCCTGGGCCTGCAGTCCATGGTCATCGAATACTCCCGCCACGTGCTGGGCATTGAAGACGCGAACTCTTCCGAGTTCGAGCCCGATTGCGCCAACCCGGTGATCGCCACCATGGAAGAGCAGAAGGACATCGTGGCCGGCAAGGGCGACATGGGCCACACCATGCGTCTTGGCTCCTACCCGGCTGAGCTGGAGGAAGGCTCGCTGGTCGCCGAACTGTACGGCACCACGCATGTCACCGAGCGTCACCGCCACCGTTACGAAGTCAACGTGGCCTACAAGGATCGTCTGCGCGAAGGCGGCCTGCGCATCTCCGGCCAGAGCCCGGACGGCGAGCTCACCGAGTTCGTGGAACTGCCGCAGGACGTGCACCCGTTCTATGTGGCCACCCAGGCTCACCCGGAGTTCAAGTCTCGCCCGACCAAGCCGCACCCGCTGTTCGCCGGCCTGGTCAAGGCCGCGCTCGACCATCAGGCGGCGCGCTGACGCACTTTCGTGCCGTGCATAATATCGCGGCATGATGTGCTGGCTGCCGTCATCGGCGTAGTGCAAGACATACGGTAAAGACGTGGTGGCGAAATATCTAATGATGTTTCGCCACCACGTCTTTTTTGTTGTATGAGCAGCATGCAGCATGATGTATTGGAAGGCGACGGTAAAAAATTACCGTTTCTATGGTGTGTTGGTAGTATGCAGATAACGCTTAGTAGGCCATCGCAGAAAGACCGACCATGACCGAACACCTTGATGACTCGACCCAGCAGTTTGCGCCTCTGTTTGGTGCGAATAATGCCGTCAGCGGCACTGTGGCAGACAGTGTGGATGCTGCTGCATCAGATTCCATTCAGGGCGATGAGATGAGGAGGCGCCGCATCTGGCCGTGGGTGGTGATTGCTTGTCTGCTGGTTGCCTTGGGGGCTGCCTGTGGCGGCGGTGTTTGGTTCTTCCAAGATCACGTGCTGCCTGGCACAACGCTATGGGGAAATTCAGTTACCGGCAAAACCGAGCAGGAGATTGTCGACCTAATCAACGACCAGGTCGACAACACCGCGGTACGAGCGAAATACCAGGGGCAGTCGGCGACGTTCACGCTGAAAGATCTCGGCATCGAAGTTGATGGTGAAGCAATCGCATCCGATGTCATCAATGCCCAACGCGGTGACGCATGGTGGCAACAGTATGCGTTCTGGATTACGCATGATGTGGCCCCGCAAATCAATCCCGAGCTCGCTGATGGCAGTGTGGTAGATAAGGCGCTGAACATTGATGCACAAGAACCTGTTGACGCGCAAGTCGCATTGAACGATAACAACAGTGGCTTCAACGTTATTGCGGGAGAAAATGGCCAGGGAGCCAACGCCACCAGCATTGCGAAGCAAGCCATTTCCACAGTGGAGTCATTGGGCAGTGTCCAGCCACAGACCGTTCGGGTGGAACTCGACGTAACCGAACCGACGATTACCAATGCAATTGCCGATGAGGCGAAAACCACGCTGGAAACCCTAGTGAACAATGCCGTGGCCATCAAGGTGGCGGATAAAGACATCGCCACCGTGAATGCGTCCATGCTGGGTTCGGCCATGCGCATCGACGCCAACCAGCAGTCAAAGCTGAAAGACAATGAAGTACGTAATGGCTACGTGGTCTTTGATGCCGATAAGCTGCAGCAATACTATGACGAGCAAATCAAGCCGAATCTCAAATTGGAACGTGAAGACAAGAAGGTCGTCGTCAATAATGCTGGCGAGGTGCTGAGCACTGAAACAGAAGGCCATGATGGCATTGTGATTGCCGATGGCGCGGATACGGAGGTTGGTGCTCGCTTGGCTCAGGTGCTGGCCACGGGAACTGGCTCAGTGAATGTGGACGGCAAGGTAGATCCCAAACAGGAAGTCAAGGTCACTCATCGCGTGGCGATTGACCTGTCCGACCGTAAGCTCTATGCCTATGAGAATGACACGGTGGTCAAGACATTGAATGTCGTGGTCGCGGAGGGCAACGACAACGTCACCGGCGAATGCGTTGGCATGATGTGTACGCCGACAGGTGACTTCAACGTATGGCAAAAGTTGCCCAGTCAAGATATGAGCGGCACGCTGAATCTTGCCGATGGCACGGTGGAAACATGGGATGTCAAAGACGTGGGCTTCGTCAATTACTTCTCCTCCGGTTGCGCAATCCACCGTATTGCCGGCGGATATGTAGCGGATGCCGTAATGCCCTCCATTGCCAACGGATCTCATGGTTGCGTGGGTATCGGATGGGATGTGGCCGAATGGTTCTACAACTGGTGCAATATGGGCACGAGCGTGCATATCCAAGTGTGATATGCAACAGTGTGATATGTAACAAATACGGCATGCAGTGGTGCGACACATAATGCCGCATACGCGATGTTCGGTGTGCATGGGACAAGCTTGCCCGGCTCCAATATCGCTGTATCGCATTCGTGTAATCAAGCCCACAGCCAATATGCGTCAGGGCGGCTAGTGTTTGCACTTGGGTTCTGCTAGGTTTTCATAGGATTAAGTGTGATACAAGGAAGGCAGGATGGTGACCGAAAACACAGCACCAAACGCCGCCGCTGACGTGGAGATGAGCCAGTATGTGGCTGATCGTACCCGCGTCAACGAGGACAAGATCAAGAAGGATGACGAGATCATCAGCCAGTTCGGCGACTACAACTATGGTTGGCATGATTCTGATGCCGCCGGCGAAGCCGCAAAACGAGGCATTGATGAGAACGTCGTACGCGCGATCAGCGCCGACAAAGGCGAGCCGCAGTGGATGCTCGACATGCGTCTGCGTGGATTCAAGGCGTTCCTCGAAAAGCCCATGCCCGATTGGGGTGTGGATCTCTCCGGCTTCAACGCAGACGACTTCAAGTACTACGTCAAGCCAATCGACAAGCAGGCGAAAAGCTGGGACGAACTGCCTGACGACATCCGCAACACCTACGATCGTCTCGGCATCCCGGAGGCGGAGAAGAACCGCCTCGTCTCCGGCGTGGCCGCTCAGTACGAGTCGGAGGTCATCTACAACTCCATCCAGGAGGACCTGAAGAAGCAGGGCGTCATCTTCGTCGACACGGACACCGCTGTGCGCGAATACCCTGAACTCGTCAAGAAGTACTTCGGCACCGTCGTGCCTCCGGAAGACAACAAGTTCGGTGCCCTCAACACCGCGGCATGGTCCGGCGGCTCGTTCGTATACGTGCCGAAGGGCGTGCATGTGGACATCCCGTTGCAGGCGTACTTCCGCATCAACACCCCGGCCATGGGTCAGTTCGAGCGCACGCTCATCATCGCGGACGAAGGCTCCTACGTGCACTACGTGGAAGGCTGCACCGCCCCGATCTGGTCCGAGGACTCGCTGCACGCCGCCATCGTCGAGATCATCGTCGAAAAGCACGCCCGCGTGCGTTACACCACCGTGCAGAACTGGTCGAACAACGTCTACAACCTCGTCACCCAGCGTGCCTACGTGCGCGAGGGCGGCACGATGGAATGGGTCGACGGCAACATCGGTTCCAAGGCCACCATGAAGTACCCGGCCTGCATCCTCGCCGAACCGTACGCCAAGGCATCCACCATGTCCCTCGGCTTCGCCGGCAAGGGCCAGTACCAGGACACGGGCGCGAAGATGATTCACCTCGCCCCGCACACCAGCTCCACCATCGTCGCCAAGTCCATTTCCCGTGGTGGTGGCCGCTCCGCCTACCGCGGTCTGGTCAAAATCGTCAAGGGCGCGTACGGTTCGTCCAACTCGACCGTGTGCGATGCCCTGCTGGTCGACGACTTCTCCCGCTCCGATACCTACCCGCATGTCGACGTTCGCGAAGACGACGTTTCGATGGCCCACGAAGCCACCGTTTCCAAGATTTCCGAAGACCAGCTCTTCTACCTGATGAGCCGAGGTCTCACGGAGGAAGAGGCGCGAGGCATGATCGTGCGCGGCTTCGTCGAACCGATCAGCCGTGAGCTGCCGATGGAATACGCGCTCGAACTCAACAGACTTGTGGAACTTCAGATGGAAGGATCGGTGGGCTGATTCCGATGACCGACAACACAACACCCGTCAAGGAAATCAAGATTCCGGTCGCCGACCCCAACGACCCGTACGCGATTCCGGCCGCTATGCCGTCCTCCGTGGACCATGCCGTGCGCTCGTTCAACGCAGGCGACTACCCGGAGCCCAGCCGCAAGCAGGACGAATGGCGCTACACGCCTATCGAGCGCATCAACGAGTTCTTCACCGTGTTCAAGCCTTCCGGCGAAACGCAGATCGAAGTCTCCATGATTGACGGCTCGCCGTTGGCCGAAGGCGTGAAGCTCAGCCAGATCAAGCTCGGTGAGGGCCTGTCCGGCACTGTGTCCAAGCCCAACGACCGCGTCTCCGCAGTCGAATGGGAATCCGGCCGCACCGCAACCATTCTGGAACTGTCCGGTGAGATCGCCCAGCCCGTGCTCGTCAAGGTGCACGGCGCGGGGGAGGACCTCGACGCTTTCCATCTGGTGATCGCCGCCGCCGACAAGGCTCATGCGGACGTCGTCGTGGAACACGACGGTGACGCACGACTGGCCGAAGGCGTGGAAATCACCACCGGCAAGGACTCGCACGTCTCCACCACGTTCGTTCAGGAATGGGCCAAAACCGCCAAGCATGTGGCCAACCACCGCATCCACGTCGGCGAAGGCGCATCCCTGCGCCACTCCGTCGTGACCTTGGGCGGCGACATCGTCCGCATCCGCATGGATCAGGACTTCGGCGGCGAACAGGGCGACCTCAACATGCTCGGCATCTACTTCGTGGACCCCGGCGAGCACATCGAACACCGCACGATGGTGGTACACAACCACCCCGACTGCAAGTCCCGCGTGGTCTACAAGGGCGCGCTTGACGGCAAGGGCGCGCACTCCACTTGGGTGGGCAACGCGCTCATCCAGCCCACCGCCCCCGGCACCGACTCCTACGAGCTCAACCGCAACCTGGTCCTGACCCCGGGCGCCATCGCCGATTCCGAGCCGAACCTCGAAATCGAAAACGGCAACATCATCGGTGCCGGTCACGCCTCTTCGGTGGGCCGCTTCGACGACGAGGAACTGTTCTACCTCGAATCCCGCGGCATCCCCGAAACCGACGCCCGCAAGCTCGTGGTGCGCGGCTTCTTCGGCGAACTCGTCGAGGAGATCGGCATTCCCGCCATCTCCGAACATCTGATGACCGTGATTGACCGCCGACTGGCCCGTGGTGAAAACGACGCCATGGCACAGGTCCTCGAAGACAAGTAAGAACAGCATTTTTAGGAGCACAACAATGTCAACACTCGAAATCAAGGACCTGCACGTCCACGTCGAAACCAAGGAAGGCATCAAGCCGATCCTGAAGGGTGCCACCCTGACCGTCCACTCCGGCGAAACCCACGCCATCATGGGCCCCAACGGTTCCGGCAAGTCCACTCTCGCCTACACGTTGGCCGGCCACCCCAAGTACGTGGTCGACTCCGGCGAGGCCCTCCTCGACGGCAAGGACATCCTCAAGATGACTCCGGACGAGCGCGCCAAGGCCGGCCTGTTCCTGGCCATGCAGTACCCGGTCGAAATACCGGGCGTGTCCATGACCAACTTCTTGCGCACCGCCAAGACCGAAATCGACGGCGAGGCTCCCGGTATTCGCCAGTGGGCCAAGGACCTGTCCGCAGCCATGAAGCGCCTCAAGATGGACCCGAAGTTCGCCTCCCGTTCCGTGAACGAAGGCTTCTCCGGCGGTGAAAAGAAGCGCGCCGAAGTGCTGCAGCTCGAACTGCTGAAACCGAAGTTTGCCGTCCTTGACGAAACCGACTCCGGCTTGGACGTGGACGCCCTGCGCATCGTGTCCGAAGGCGTGAACCGCGCCAAGGAAGCCAACCAGTTCGGCATCCTCATGGTCACGCACTACACCCGTATCTTGAAGTACATCAAGCCGGACATCGTGCACGTGTTCGCCGACGGCCACTTCGTCAAGACCGGCGGCCCTGAGCTGGCCGACGAACTCGAAGAGAACGGCTACGACCAGTACCTGCCCGAAGGCGCCGACTCCGAGTCCGCACTGGCCTGAGTCCGTGACCGTGGGAGTCTGACATGCCCTATTCTCGACACGCTCCGGGCCGCTTAGGCCAGGTCTTTACGGTCGCGAACAGGCCATGTCAGACTCCCACTCGTTTCGTACAATTGTTACGTAAGTAGGGGGAACATAATGGTTGATTTTAAGGCGATTCGGGCGCAGTTCCCGATTCTGGATCAGGAGATTCACGGGCACCCGCTCGTGTACCTGGATTCTGCGGCCACCTCGCAGAAGCCGAATGCGGTGATCGACGCCGAGGCGAACTTCTACCGTACAATTAACGCCGGCGTGCACCGTGGTGCGCACGAGCTGGCCGCCCGTAGCACCATGGCCTTTGAGGAGGCCCGAGCCAAGGTGGCCAAGCTGGTCGGCGCGAATGCGGCCGAAGGTGAAGAGGAGGTCGTCGTCACCGGTGGTGCCACGGCCGGACTGAACCTGCTCGCCACCGCATTCGGCAATGCATCGCTGGGGCGTGGGGGAGAAGCCGCCAAGCGTTTTGCCCTGAAGCCGGGCGATGAGATCGTCGTCTCGCGTGCGGAACATCATTCGGTGCTGCTGCCGTTCCAGGAGCTGTCCTACCGTACCGGCGCCACCTTCAAGTGGATCGACCTGACCGAGGACGGCCGTGTGCGTACGGACAACCTCGACGAAGTCATCACCGAGCGTACCAAGGTCGTGGCCGTCACCCACGTGGGCAACGCCACGGGTGCCATCACCAACATCGCCCCGATCATCAAGCGTGCGCATGAAGTAGGTTCGATCTTCATCTTGGACGCTTGCCAGTCCGTACCGCACCTCAAGGTCGATTTCCACGCGCTTGATGTGGACTTCGCCGCCTGGAGCGCGCACAAGATGTACGGTCCTACCGGCGTCGGTTTCCTGTACGGTAAGCGCGACCTGCTCGAAGCCCTGCCGCCGGCCAACTTCGGCGGCTCCATGGTCGAGCTCGCCTACATGGACCACGAGGCCCAATACATGGCCCCTCCGGCCCGCTTCGAGGCCGGCACCCAGCCGGTCGCCCAAGTGGCGGCCGCAGGCGTCGCCGCCGAATGGATGATGAACATCGGGCTCGAGAACATCGAAGCCCATGAGAAGACCATCGCCGCCGAACTGCTCAAGCTCGGCGACGTCGATGGCATTCGCATCCTCGGGCCGCGCGAAAACGTGGACCGCATCGGCACCGTGGCGTTCGACGTGGCCGGCGTGCATTCGCACGATGTGGGCCAGTTCATCGACGCCCAGGGCATCGCGATTCGCGTGGGACACCACTGCGCCCAGCCGGTACACCGCCACTTCGGCCTATACGCATCCAACCGTGCCTCCTCCGGTGTCTACAATTCGGTCGAAGATGCCCAAGCGTTGGTCGAAGCGGCCAAGGGCATCCGTAAGTTCTTTGGAGTGGAGTAAAACAGAACACCATGAACGAATTCGGTATGAGCGGGGATGACCTCGAACAGATGTACCAAGAGGTCATCCTCGAGGCGTCGAAACATCCGCATGGCAAGGAATCCTTTGCGCCCAACGCAGCGGTCGAACAGTCCGCGGACGCAGCGGCCAATGTCACCGTACAAGCCAGCCACGAATACTGCACGCCCGGTGAATCGCACCAGTTCAACCCGACCTGCGGCGACGAGGCGACCATCCATGTCGAAGTCTCCGATGACGAACCGCACACCATCAAGCGATTGGTGTGGGACGGCCACGGCTGCTCCATTTCGCAGGCCAGCCTGTCGGTGATGGTCGATCTGGTGGACGGCAAAACCGTTGACGAGGCCATGGATCTGGAACAGACATTCCACAAGCTGATGGAATCGCGCGGTGCCGGTCTGGACGACGAGAACCTGGAAGAAAAGCTCGGCGACGCCGTGGTATTCCAAGGCGTGTCGAAATACCCTATGCGCATCAAATGCGCTCTGCTAGGCTGGGAAGGGCTGAAGGACTCCATCGCCAAAGCCCTCGCTGCAAAGAACTGAGGAAATATGTCCAACGATAATTTGGTTCCCGAACCACAGCCGTCCGTTTTCGATGCTGTCAACGGCGTCCTGCAGGACGAGGAGGCCGCTCGCCGCGTGATGGCCAACCCGGCCTTGGCCAAGGGCTTCCCGAACGGACGCCCGATCGAGCACTCTGCTGCGTCCGGCGATGACACCTGTGCGTGTGGCGGTCACCACGGCAAATGCGGTTGCCAGGATGACGAACAGTCCGATGGCAGCGAGATTCCGATCAAGGCGATTGACGATATCGGCCGCGCCACTGCCGAAGACGTGCGCGAGGCACTGCATCAGGTGATTGATCCGGAGCTTGGCATCGACGTGATCGATTTGGGTCTGGTCTACGGCATTGAGATCGATGAGCTAGGCCGCGCCATTATTACGATGACGCTGACCACGCCGGCCTGCCCGCTGACCGACCTTATCGAGGACGAATGCGCATCCACGCTGGCCGGTCTGGTCGAGGAGTTCCGCATCGACTGGACGTGGGATCCGCGCTGGACCATGGAGCGCATCACGCCCGAAGGCCGCGACCAGCTCGCCGCCCTAGGCTTCAGCTTCGACAATATGCCAAAGTACTGATAGCGCTTAGTAAGTTCCCTCATCAGAGGGAGCTCTATACGAGAAAAGCCCCGCATGATGCGGGGCTTTTCCATGTCTGGACTGGTCAATCAGTCATCGACGATGGTGTTCTTCGGGACAACCGTGATGCCATCCGGCGTGACGGTGAAGCCACGGGCCAGATCGTGCTCGGTATCGATGCCGACAGTGGAGTTCTCGGTGAGCACCACGTTCTTGTCAAGAATCGCCTTGTACACGCGGGCGCGGCGGTTGATGACTACACCGTCGAACAGCACGGAATCGACAATCTGTGCCCACGAGTGGATACGCACATTGGGGGAGAGCACGGAGTGGTGCACTTCACCGCCGGAGACGATCACACCGGGGGAGACGATCGAATCGGTGGCGTGGCCCAGACGGTCGCGGCCGGCGTGCACGAACTTGGCCGGCGGCAGGTTGCCGGACATCGTGTAAATCGGCCAATCCTGGTTGTACAGGTTGAACTCGGGCACATAGGCGATCAGATCCATGTGCGCATCGTAGAACTGCTTAATCGTACCGACGTCGCGCCAGTAAGCGTGATCAGTGGCCGTGGAGCCCGGAATCTCGTTCGAGTTGAAGTCGTAGACGCCGGCTTCGTTGCGGGAAGCGAAGTACGGGGCGATGTCGCCGCCCATGTCGTGCTTGGTGTCGGCAGCCTTCTCATCGAGAGCCAGAGCCTCGAACAGGGCCTTGGTGTTGGCGACGTAGTTACCCATGGAGGCCAGAATCTGGTTCGGATTGTCCGGCAGACCGGTGGTGGTGGGCGGCTTCTCCTGGAAGTTCTTGATCATGTTCGGGTGATCGGGATCGACCTCAATCACACCGAACTGGTTCGATTCCTCGATGGGCTGGCGGATACCGGCCACGGTGAACTCGGCGCCGGACTCGATGTGCTGCTGTACCATCTGTTCGAAGTCCATGCGGTAGACGTGATCGGCACCCACGATCACCACGATGTCCGGCTGGACATCCTCGATGATGTTGATGGTCTGGTAGATGGCGTCGGCGGAGCCGAGATACCAGTGCTTGCCGAGACGCTGCTGCGCGGGCACAGGGGAGACGTACGAGCCAAGCAGCGGGGAGAAACGCCAGACCTGGGAGATGTGGCGGTCAAGCGAGTGAGACTTGTACTGGGTGAGCACCACGACCTGACGGTACCCGGAGTTCACCAGGTTGCTCAACGGGAAATCGATCAGACGATACACACCACCGAAGGGAACGGCGGGCTTCGCGCGATCACGGGTTAACGGCATCAGGCGGGTCCCCTCACCACCTGCAAGCACAATCGACAGAATCTTGGGATTCTTGGTCATCGTAACTGTCCTCTCTGTTACTGAGCGTCTTTCGACACCGCACTGCCGGGCCGGATGCTTCCTTGCATTCGGTTTACATAGTTAATAATTGCAGAAAAAAACGAACATGCAAGGCTTTCGCCCCCGCGTGCCGTGAACTTGCGATGAACAGTTTCGTAGATTTGTTAAGGATCCGGCCTTTTCGGAGCGCGTGCGATTCCTTAGCGTGTCGCGTAGAACGCCACTGCGCTGGATGCCGCCACGTTCAGGCTATCCACGCCGTGGCTCATCGGAATCTTCACGGTCAAATCGGCGCGGGCAATCGTATGGTGGGACAGGCCGTCGCCCTCGGTACCGAAGATCAGCGCGAGCTTGTCGATATGCGTCGGATCTTCGGCAGGCGCGTGCAGACGGCGTGTCAGTTCGTCCAACGAAATCGAACGATCCTCCAATGCCATGGCCACGGTGGTGAAGCCCAGCGACTTCAACTCGTCGATGCCCTGGAACGGCCAGTAATGCTTGTTTTCGGTGCCGTCGTCGTTGAACCCGGTGATACGGGTCCACGGAATCTGGAATACGGTGCCCATCGACACGCGGGCGGCGCGTCGGTACAGCGGATCACCGCAGGAGGGTGTGACCAGCACGGCATCCACATCGAGCGCGGCCGCCGAACGCATCAGTGCGCCCACATTGGTGTGGTCCACGATGTTTTCCATTACTGCCACGCGGCGGGCGCTCTTGCAGATCTCGGCTACGGAGGGCAGCGGCCAGCGTCGCATCGCGCATAGGGCGCCGCGATGCAAACGGTAGCCGGTCAGACGCTTGAGCTGCTCAGGTGAGGCCACGTAGACGGGAATATCCGCGCCCCAGCGCCCGTCGATGAAGTCGAAGGTGTCTTTCATGCCCTCCAGCCAAGGTTCCTCGACCAGCAGTGACAGCGGTTCGCGGTCAGCGGCCAGCGCGCGGTCGATAACCTTGGGGGACTCGGCGATGAACACGCCCTTGGCTGGTTCCAAGCGATTACGCAACTGCATTTCGGTGAGGCTCACATACGCTTCGACGCGCGGGTCGTCGACGGTGTCCAGCGTGATGAACTGCATTGGTGGCCTTTCGTGTGTGCAGATAACGAAAAACCCCTTGCAATGCAAGGGGTTTATCTGTGCCCGAGACGGGACTTGAACCCGTACGCCTGTATAAAATAGGCACTAGCACCTCAAGCTAGCGCGTCTACCATTCCGCCACCCGGGCAGGTGTCGTTTGGACAACGAGTAGATAGCTTAGCATGAAATTACAGGGATGCAATTCGCGCGTGTGCCCGGCGTGTCGCGTGTAGCCTTGAAGTCATGACTGATGCCCTTTTTCTTTTCGACCCGCAGGTCGACGACGTCCCGGTGAACAGCGACGAACTCCACGCCGGCTGGAAGCTAACCCTGCCCGCTCACATCAAGCGCCATGCCGTGCAGGCCATGCGACTCAAGGCAGGGGACAGCCTGCAACTTTCCGACGGCAACGGCTTGAGAATCCAGGCAGTGATGGCCGATCCTGAAGCCGGACTGGCTGAAGTCGTGGAAGTGGGGCGCGAACCCGAGCCGCTCACCCGTTTGGCGCTGATTCAGGCATTGGCGAAAACCGGCCATGATGAGCAGGCCATCGATATGGCTACTCAGATTGGCGTCGACCAAGTGGTGCCATGGCAGGCGGACCGATCCATTGCCAAGTGGAAGGTCGGCCGTACAGACAAGAAGTGGAATTCGGTACTGGATGCCGCCACCGAGCAGTCGCGGCGCGCCTTTAAGCCGCAACTGGAGGCGTGCGCGTCCAGCAAGGAGGTCGTGGCCATCTGCCGCAGGGCCTGCGTGCATGGCGATGTGGTGATTGTGCTGCATCAGGATGCTACCGATACGTGGTCCGGCGTGGAGGAGAAGGTTGCGCAGTTGGTGGAACGCACGCTCCAGGACGGCCGGCCGCGGACTGTCAGTGTGGTGGTCGGGCCTGAGGGCGGCATCAGTGAGCAGGAGGTAGCTGATTTCGTCAAGGCCGGAGCGGTGAGCTGCGTACTGGGGCGCAATATTCTGAGAGCCGCGACGGCCGGTCCTGTAGCGTTGTCGCTGTTGTCTCGGGTGTTGGGACGTTACGAGTAACGCCCACGCGCTAAGCTGGTGCGTAGCAACATCAAACCAAGGAGCATGATGAGCGAATCCGACGATTGCCTGTTCTGCAAGATCATCGCAGGGCAGATTCCCAGCAGCAAGGTCTACGAGGACGAGACGACCTACGCATTCAACGACATCAATCCCAAGGCCAAGGTCCACGTGCTCGTGGTGCCCAAGAAGCACTACGCCAACGTCGCCGAACTTGCCGCCGGTGACCCGACCGAGCTGGCCCACATCGTCTCCATTGCGCAGAACATCGCCGACAAGGAATTTCACGGCGCCTACCGACTGGTGTTCAACACCGGTCTCGACGCCGGCCAGACCGTCTTCCACGTGCACGCGCACGTGATGACCGGCGAAAAGCTCGACGAGTAGTAGGGGAATATCCGCTTCGTGGCAACGACTACACGTACCATCACCATCCCGCCCCAACTTGACCCCGTCGCCGTGCTCGGCCCGGTTGACGAGGTCATTCGCGAGGTAGAGCGCGCCTTTCCGGACCTGACGATTATCGTGCGCGGCAACCGCGTGGCGATCGTCTCCCGCTCCAAGCAGACCGAAGCCCAGGCCGCACAGGCCGAGGATTTGGTCAATACCATCATCCAAGCCGCCTACACCGCGCCTATGGACGCCGACACCGTGCGTCGCATGCTCGACCAGAACGTGCTCAAGAACCACGTGCGCCTCGAACATCCCGGTCACGGCCCGGTGCGTGACAAACTGGCGCAATCGACCTCAAACGAACGCGCCCATGCACGTTCTGCCGGCTCCCACGACCCGACGTACCGCAAGCCCACGGTTCCCGGCGTCATCACCTTTGCTGCCGGCGTGCCGGTCCGTGCGAAAACCGCCGGACAAGTGGCCTACGTGAACGCCATCGAATCGCACACCATCACCTTCGGCATTGGCCCCGCAGGCACCGGCAAGACGTATCTGGCCGTGGCCAAGGCTGTGCGTGCCTTCCAGGACAAGCAGATTCGCCGCATCATCCTCACGCGCCCGGCCGTGGAGGCCGGCGAAAGCCTCGGCTTTCTGCCCGGCACGCTGAATGACAAGGTTGACCCGTATCTGCGCCCGCTGTACGACGCGCTTGGCGACATGCTCGGCGCCGACCAGCTCAAGCGGTACATGGACGACGGCTCCATCGAAGTGGCGCCGCTCGCCTACATGCGCGGCCGTACGCTGAACGACGCGTTCGTGATCCTCGACGAGGCTCAGAACACCACCGAACAGCAGATGAAGATGTTCCTGACCCGTCTGGGCTTCAACACCACGATGGTCATCACCGGCGATATCTCGCAGGTGGACCTGACCGTGCCTCGCTCGGGACTGGCCACCATCGAACGCATCCTGGGCGGCATCAACGACATCGCATTCGTGCATCTCAAAACCGAGGACGTGGTACGTCACCAGCTGGTCGGACAGATCGTGGCCGCCTACGACCGTCACTCCGCCATCGCCGGCGACCACCGCGACATCGAACGCAAGGGCCGCCGCAACCATACCGACTTCGATGCCCGCCAGCAAGCGGATTCAACCAACCAAAGCGAGACAGACGATGAGCGTTGACGTCACCAATGAAACCCAGTGGGTCATCGACCCCAAGGTCTTCTCCGATTTGGGTATTTGGGTACTCGACCAGATGCGCGTGAGCACCCAGTCCGACCTGACCATCATGTTCGTGGATCCCGATCCCATCGCCGAACTGCACATGCGTTGGATGAACCTCGAAGGCCCGACCGACGTGATGAGCTTCCCGATGGACGAGCTGCGCCCCGGCGACGGCAAAACCGTGATGGAAGGAGTGCTCGGCGACATCGTCATCTGCCCGTGGGTCGCTGCCCAACAGGCTGCCGCAGCCGGGCACAGCACCATGCAGGAGATGCTATTGCTCACCATCCACGGCATCCTGCACCTGCTCGGCTACGACCACGTGACCCCCGAGCAGGAGCGCCAGATGTTCGGCCTGCAGCGACAGCTGCTGCTCACCTTCTTCGCCCTACGCCACGATGCCAACGTGCAGGCCACGCTGCCCGCCGGCACACCCGACGCGCTGGCCCTGTACGACGCCGCGCACGGTGCTGGCCGCGACCTCGATTCCAAATAAGCTCCCAAATCAATCACACCAAATCCGGATTATTCGATACCGTTCAAGGCCATTCAAGGACACCGAAAAATCATTATGGAGTATTCCAGTACCACGCCGATCGCCATCACCGTCATTCTTGTACTCGTGGCGGCCCTGTTCGTCTGGCTCTCGCTGACCATGGCCGCCGCTGAAGGCGCCGTGGCCCGCGTAACGCGAGCCAGCCTTAACAATCTCATCCTCGAGGTGCAGACCGACTCCGAAGCAAGCCAGTTCCTCAAGATGAAGAAGATCGACAAGATTCATCGCGTGCAACGGCTCATCGCCGACCGTTACGCCACCGCCGGCAGCTGTGCGTTCTTCCGCATCGCCTGCAATGTGCTCGACGGCGTACTGGTGTCTTCCATCGCATCCCTGTGGGGTGCGGAACTGTGGATTGAACTGCTCTCCGGATTCCTGTTCGCGATTATCGTAGCCGTGGTCTCCGTACTGGTCCGCCCGCGCACCGCCGGCATGGCCAAGCCGGTCGGCATCATGATTTCCAACTCGCGCATCGTGTCGTTGGCCACCAAGCTCACGCCGTTCGCACGCATCGGTGGCGACAAGTCCGGTTCCAAGGGACCGGGCCGCCGCTCCAAGGACTCCGATCTGTCCGACGACGAGGAGCTTGAGAAGATTCAGCTCGAGCAGGGCAAGGCCGCCATCGACCGACTGGTGGAGTCCAACGACTTCGATCCGGAAGTCTCCGAAATGTTGCGCAACGTGCTCACCCTGTCTGATACGTTGACTCGCGAGATCATGGTGCCGCGCACCGATATGATCTGCATGGAGCGCGACTCCACACTGTCTTCCGCGCTGAAACTGTTCTCCCGCTCCGGCTTCTCCCGCGTGCCGGTGATCGGTGAGGATGTGGATGACCTGATCGGCGTGGCCTATTTGAAGGATGCCGTGCGTGCCACCGCCTTCAACCCGGCGGCCATGGAGCGCGCGGTCGAATCCATCGTCCGGCAGCCGCTGCTTGTTCCCGAATCCAAGCCGGTGGACGACCTGTTCCATGAGATGCAGCGTTCCCGCCAGCATGTGGCCGTGGTGGTCGATGAGTACGGCGGCATCGCCGGCATGGTGACTATCGAGGATGCCATCGAACAGATCGTCGGCGAGCTGGAAGACGAGCACGACCGCACCCAGCGTACTGAGCCGGAGAAAATCGGAGACAACAAGTGGAAGATGCCCGCCCGTACGCCGATTGCCGATCTGGAGGAGATCTTCGAGATCGACATTGATGAGGACGATGTCGATACCGTGTACGGCCTGCTGACCAAGATTCTGGGCCGAGTGCCGATTGTCGGTGCCTCGGCTGTGACGCGCGGTCTGCGACTGACCGCCGTGGACTCCGCCGGACGCCGCAAGAAGGTGTCCACCATCGTCGTAGAACCGGCGCACGTCGAGGGCGGCGAGGAAAATAACAAGACCCATGAGGAAACTGACGGCGAGCCCGTCGAAGGCGATGATACCGCCAGCAAGGAGTGATATGACCGATCAGAACAACAGCACGAACGACGTCGATGACATTGACGTTACCGATGCTTCCGATGTTGCCGGCGTTGCCGAAGTCGACGCGACCGGTGAAACGGCGAACGTGACCAAGCAGGACGTGCCGTATCGCTCCGGATTCGTGGCCGTGGTCGGCCGCCCGAACGTCGGCAAATCCACGTTGATCAACGCGTTGATCGGCAAGCAGATCGCCATCGCATCCTCTCGCCCGGAAACCACCCGTAAGGCGATCCGCGGCATCCTGACCGCCGACCACGCGCAGCTCGTGCTCGTGGACACGCCCGGTATTCACCGTCCGCGTACGTTGCTCGGCCAGCGTCTGAACGACGTGGTCGACGAATCTCTGGCCGATGTGGACGTGGTGGCCTTCCTGCTGCCCGCCGATCAGGAAATCGGCCCCGGCGACAAGCGTATTCTCTCCCGACTGCGTACCGACTTCGCCACCAAGCGTGAGGACGGTACGTTCAAGTGGCGCATCCCGCTGATTGCCATCGTCACCAAGATCGACGAGCTTGGCCGTCAGCAACTCATCAACAAGCTCATCGAAATCAACGATTTCGCCGATTTCTCGGACATCGTGCCGGTGAGCGCTCTGAAGCACGACAATCTGGCTGAAGTGAAGAACGTGCTCATTGAGCACACGCCCGAGGGTCCGCAGATGTACCCGGACGATCAGATCAGCGAGGAGCGTCCGGAAGACACCATCGCCGAACTCGTGCGCGGTGCGTTCCTTGAGACCCTGGACGACGAGCTGCCGCATTCGCTGGCCGTGGTGGTTGATTCCATCGACTATCCGGAAGACAACGAGACCGGTCAGGGCTATGACGGCAAGGCGCAGGTCAACGTGTCCATTTACGTGGAGCGTGACTCCCAGAAGCCGATCATCATCGGCAAGGGCGCCTCGAACCTCACCTACGTCAAGAAGAAGCTGCGCACCCCGGTCAACCGCATCGTCGGCCAAAAAGCCAAGCTCGACCTCCACGTCAAGGTAGCCAAAGGCTGGCAGTCCGACCCCAAGCAGCTGGAGCGCCTGGGCTTCTAAGGCTTATAGACGAAAAAAGCTCCCTCGTCAGAGGGAGCTTTTGCTATACGGTTTACTTCCGCTTCGTGTACATCTGGGTGTTGAGGAGGGTGGAGTAGCGCTTGATGACCTTGGGACGAATCACCTTCATGGAAGCGGTCATCAGGCCGTTTTCCTGAGTGAACTCCTCGGGCAGGATGATGAACTTGCGCACGGACTCGGCGCGGGAGACGCCCTCGTTGGCCTGATCGACCCACTTCTGCACTTCGGCGCGCACGGCGGCGTTCTTGGCGGCATCCTCCAGCGGCATGTTCTCGTCCAGGCCCTTGGCGGCCAGCCACGGGCGCAGCGACTCCTCGTCCAGCGTCACCAATGCGGAGATGAACGGACGCTTATCACCCAGCACCAGCGCCTGGGAGACGAACTCGCAACGCTGAATGACTTCCTCGATCGGGCCGGGGGAGACGTTCTTACCACCTGCAGTGATAATCAGATCCTTCTTACGACCGGTGATGTACAGGAAGCCATCGTTGTCGATACGGCCCAAGTCGCCGGTGACATACCAGCCATCTTCGGTGAACGACAGCTCAGTGGCCTCGTCGTTCTTGTGATAGCGCGGGAACACGGCACGACCCTTGACCTGAATTTCGCCGTCCTCGGCGATGCGCAGGGAGAATCCGGGGAATGCGATGCCCACGGAACCAGCGTGGAACGGCGTACCCAGCGGGCTGAACGCGCACGGTGCGGTGGTCTCGGTCAGACCATAGCCCTCGTATACAGGCACACCCGCGCCACGGAAGAAAGCCAGCAGTTCCGGGTCAAGCGGGGCACCGCCGGCCACAATCCACTTGGCGCGACCGCCGAGCACTTCGCGCAGCGAAGAGTAGACAATCGGATCGAAGGCAGCGCGGCGAGTGCGGGTCAGTGCACCTGCCTTGCCATTGGCGGAGACCTCCTTCATATAGTTCTGCGCGGCCACCACGGCGGAGGCGAACACCACGCCCTTGGGGCCGTGGCCGGCCTTCTGGGACGCGGCGTTGTACACCTTCTCCAGCACGCGCGGCACCACGATCATGAGAGTGGGCTTGGCCACCTGCAGATCGCTGATCAGCGTCTTGATGCCGGTGGCGATGTAGATGCGGACGTTCGAGGAGACGACGATGTAGTTGATGGCGCGGGCGAAGGAATGGGCCTGCGGCAGGAACAGCAGGATGGTGTTCCTCTTGTCGTGCAGCAGATCGGGCATGTAGGCCGGCAGATTCAGCGCGGTCTGGCAGTAGTGCTCGTGGGTCATCTCCACGCCTTTCGGCGCGGCCGTGGAACCGGAGGTGTACACGATGGAACACAGGTCGGTCTTCTTGACCGAATCGATGCGCTCGTCCAGCTCCTCGTCCGAGACCGTGGTGCCGTAGGCCTTGATTTCGTCCAAGCCACCGGTCTCGATGGTGATGATGTGCTCCAAAGACGGGCATTCCTCGACGGATCCATCCGCCTTCTCGCGCATGTCCGTATCCTGCACGATCAGCAGGCGGGCGTCGGAATTATTGACGATGTTGCGAATCTGCTCGGCCGAATCGGTGTCGTAGACGGTGGCCAGCACACCGCCGCAGGCCATGATCGCCGCGTCGGTCAGGTCCCAGTCGTAGGAAGTGCGGCACATGAATGCCACGGCATCGCCCTTCTTCAGGCCGTAATGAATCAGGCCCTTGGCCACGGCACGCACGTCAGCCAGGAACTCGTTGGCGGTGACGGTCACCCAATCGTTGCCGGACTTGTAGGTGTACAGCGGCTCATCGCCCATACGTTCGGCGCGGTCCGCATACAGGTCGTAGATGGACGTACCTTCGTCCAGCGGCGGATTGCCTTCGGTGGAGGTGGTGAGCAGGCCGGTGACGGGGTCGATGTCGGTGACGGTCAGGTGGCCGTCGTCCCAATCGTCGCTGTGAGGCAAAGCGATATTGGCCTCGACCGGCACGTCGGCGTTAGACAGGTAATCGGGCTCGTCCGGAGTGTCGTCGTGGACCGGGTGGACGAAGTCGGATCCCAACCTGAGCGCCTTACGGGTGAGATTGATAGTGTGCTGCGTGAAGGAATTGATAACCGACAAGTCTTGCTCCTGTAAACCTTTCAGTGTCGTCCAGCCATGAGGCGAACGCTTCTCAAAGTTCAAATTGTAATCGCCCAAACCGAACTCGTCACCTTACGCAACCGTAGGATTCTGGCTGGTTAGGGGAGTGCGTGGCAAAATATTGCACAGGTCCCGATATTGTTGAGTAACCGTGAGCTGCGAAACGGTGATTGTCGATAATTATTGAGCGGTTGGTTGCTAATCGATGCCAGGTGATTGTTGGACGGCTTCCGAGCAATTCATCCGCAATGCACATGGACACATTCGTATTTCTCACTAATTTCGGGTTCGTTTCTGTTTCGATTGGCGGAATCTCAAGTCATGGTCTTTACCTTCCGGCTACACTTACTATGCGGATAACCATGTCCATTTTGAAGCAGAACAAGAAAGGGCTCTCATGGCGCAAAACCCAGAAGCCACCGTGGTGTTCGGCGTTTTGAACGAAACGTCCGAAACGGAATCCCGCGTCGCGCTGACGCCGGATATCGTCACCCGGCTGAAGAGGAGCGGTGTCTCCTCACTGATTGAAGCAGGTGCCGGCATTGCTGCCGACTACACCGATGAGGATTACGAAAAGGCCGGTGCGAAGGTGACCAGCCGTGACGAGGTGCTCGCCGAAGCCGACGCGCTCGGTTTTGTGGACCGACCGTCCGCCGAGACCGTGGCCAAGCTCAAGGCCGGCCAGTGGGTCATTGGCATGCTCGGTTCCTTCACCGATGCCGATTACGTGGCCGCGCTCGAGAAGGCCGGTCTGGTGGGCATCGCCATCGAAAAGCTGCCCCGTAAGCTTTCCAGCGCCCAGTCCATGGATGAGATGACCTCTCAGAACTCCGTGATGGGCTACAAGGCAGCCATCACCGCCGCCGATGCTTACGGTTCCTTCCTGCCGATGATGACCACCGCCGCCGGCACGATTCGCCCGGCTAAGGCGCTGGTGCTCGGTGCCGGCATCGCCGGCCTGCAGGCCATCGGTACGCTGAAGCGTCTTGGCGCGGTCGTCACCGCGTACGACGTGCGTCCCGCCTCCCAGGGCGAGGTCGAGTCCCTCGGCGCGAAGTTCCTTGATCTGGGACTTGACTTCTCCAAGGGCCAGGGCGAGGGCGGTTATGCCCGCGCGCTGAGCGCCGAAGAGCAGGCTCAGCAGCAGGCTGCCGTCGACGAAAAGGCCGCCGGCTTTGACGTCATCATCACCACCGCCAAGGTCCCGGGCCGTAAGCCCCCGGTGCTGCTCACCGCAGCCGGCGTCAAGGGTCTCAAGCGTGGTGCCGTGATCGTGGACTGCGCAGCATCCGACCTCGGCGGCAACGTCGAAGGCTCCGCCGTTGGTGAGCAGGTCACCGAGGGCGGTGTCAAGCTGATCGGCGCTCCCTACCTGGCCTCCGGCGTCGCCACCACCGCATCCAACCTGCTTTCGCGCAACGTGGCCGACATCCTCGTGCACTTCGTGCGTGACGGCAAGCTCGGCCAGGATCTCACCGAAGAACTCGACGACGCGCTGGTGGTTGCCGGCCGCGCCGCCGCCCCGGCAGCTGCTGCCGATGCCGAGAAGTCCGAGAAGTAAGGAAGAAGGAATACCATGCCTACTCTCGTCGTTTCCATTACCCTGTTCGTCCTCGCGCTGCTCATCGGCATCGAGGTCATCGGCAAGGTGCCCGCCACCCTGCACACGCCGCTTATGTCCGGCGCGAACTCCATCCACGGCATCGTCATCGTCGGCGTTGTGATCGTGGCAGCCGAAGCCAATAGCCCGCTGGCCTACGTGTTCATCTTCCTGGCCGCTGTGCTGGGCACCATGAACGTCGTTGGTGGCTACGTGGTCACCGACCGCATGCTTGAGATGTTCAAGTCCAGCAAGAACGAGAAGAAGGGGGAGTCGAAGTAATGACCTCCGCAACCGTTGGCGCCATCGACATCGTCGCTTGGTTCGTCTACCTGTTCTCTGCCGTCCTGTTTGTGGTCGGTCTGCATTTCATGAATTCGCCGAAGACCGCCCGCAAGGGTAACCAGATCTCCGCGTTCGGCATGGTCGTGGCCGTGCTCATGGCGTTCATCGTGCTCTTCGCCAAGGGCTTCGTGAACATTGTCGCCGTGGTGGTGCTGGTCGTCGGCATCCTGATCGGTGCCGTGGCCGGTGTCGTCTCCGCCAAGAAGGTGAAGATGACCGATATGCCGCAGCTGGTCTCCGTGTTCAATACCGTGGGTGGTGGCGCCGCCGCACTCGTGGCCCTGAACGACATCCTGACCAAGGAAGGCACCCCGGACATCGTGGTGCTCATCACCGCTGGTCTCGGTATTCTCATCGGTTCTGTGACCTTCACCGGCTCGCTCATCGCAGCCGGCAAGCTGCAGGGTATCAAGTGGGTCAAGAAGCTGAACCTGCCGGGCAAGGGCGTATGGAACATTCTGTTCGCCGTGCTGTCTGTCGTCTCGCTGGTCATGCTGTGCGTCCAGCCCGAACAGCGTCTGCTGTGGTCGATTCTGACCACCGTGTTCGCCCTGTGCTACGGCTTGGTGTTCGTGATTCCGATCGGCGGCGCCGATATGCCCGTCGTCATCTCTGTGCTCAACGCATGCACCGGTACGGCTGTGGCTATGTCCGGTCTGGCGATTGACAATGTCGCCCTGATCGTGGCCGGCGCACTCGTCGGTTCCGCAGGTGTGACCCTGTCCATCCTCATGGCTCAGGCCATGAACCGCCCGCTGCTCTCCGTCTTGGCCGGTGGCTTCGGCGGTGGTGCTGACGCCGCCGCTGCTGGCGATGGTCCGGAAGGAACCATGAAGGAGACCACGCCGGACGATCTGGCCGTTCAGCTCGTCTACGCGCAGAAGGTCATCTTCGTGCCCGGCTTCGGTTTGGCTCAGGCTCAGGCCCAGCGCGAGCTCGCTGACCTCGGCGAACTGCTCAAGGGCCACGGCGTGGAAGTCTCCTACGCCATTCACCCGGTCGCAGGCCGTATGCCTGGCCACATGAACGTGCTGCTGGCCGAGGCCAACGTGCCCTACGAGGAGCTCGTGGATCTTGATGAGATCAACCCGCAGTTCCCGCAGGCCAACGTGGCTCTGGTCGTCGGCGCCAACGATGTGACCAACCCGGCTGCTCGCCGTCCCGGCACCCCGGTCTCCGGCATGCCGATTCTCGACGTCGACAAGTCCCAGAACGTCGTGGTCATGAAGCGCGGCCGCGGTATGGGCTACGCCGGCATCCAGAACGAGCTCTACTTCGAAGACAACACCCAGATGCTGTTCGGTGACGCGAAGAAGAGTCTGCAGTCCGTCATCGCCGCCGTCAAGGAATTGCTCGCGTAACCATTCTTGGCTCCCCTCTGTGAGGGGAGCTGTCGAACGGAGTGAGACTGAGGGGAGTAGCCCATACGCGGGTGCTCCCCTCAGTCAGCTTCGCTGGCGGCTCCCCTCACAGAGGGGAGCCGAGCTCTATATCTACTACAGCCCAAACACCCGCTTAACAAAGCTGTTAACGCGACGCCAATAGCGGTCCGGATCGGTGCTGGCGCTCATCGTGTGGTCGGCGCCGGGAATCAGCAGCTTCTCGCGGTCGATGCTGGCGCAGGCGTTGTAATTGATGTCCAGATACTTCGGATTGACAAAAGTATCCGCTCCGCCATGAATGAACATCATCGGAATAGTCGCGTGCCGTAATGCCTTCACACAGGAGGCGTCCTCAAACCGGTATCCAGCCTTGCGTTCAGACACATGACTGGCCACTTTGACCAGCAGCACGGCCAACGAGTGCGGCAAACGGAACATCGCCTCGGCATTATCCGTAAACTGCGAGACCACGGAACTGTATCCGCAATCGGAAATCGCGGCGACGACGTTGCGGGGGAGTCGCGCATCGCCGGCCGCCATCATCACCGTGGCGGCGCCCATCGAATTGCCATGCAACAGAATGCGTGCATCCGGATCAGCTGCGGTGATCAGCGAAACCCAGCCCAACAGATCGTCGCTTTCCAGCAATCCCATACCCACGTAACGCCCTTCGCTCAACTCATGGGCGCGCTGCGCGGGTAGCAGGACCGTAAAACCGAGTTGCGCATAGCGATGCGCCCATTTGGCCATTTCCGCGGGCTCTCCGGCATAGCCATGGCAGCAGATCGCGTATAGATGCGGCTGTGGGTCGGAACAATCCGGGTCCAACAGCCAGCCGTGGAGTTTCAATCCATCATGGCTGCGCAGCGTGACCGATTGCTTGGCCTCCTCGAACCACCGGGCGGCCTCAAGCTGCTCGGACATGTCGAATTCGATGCCTTTCGGTGTCTCCTCGTGCGGCATGTTGAACATCGAACGTTTGGCCTTGGTGTCCAGCGCGAACGTGAACATGACGTTGGCGGCCGCGGCTGTGACGCCGGCTCCTGTGGCGGCTATCGCGGCAAGTGCCGCAGCCATACCCCTGACAACGCGAGTGTGTGCGGCGATGACGTCATGGCCATCCTCATTGATGACGTCGTCCGAACGAGTCATATCAACCTCCCGATACGGTACTCACCATCGTACGTTATTTTCGAAATCATCCCCAACTTCGTGAAAGACCGTACACTGAGTGTCGCTGAGCGTACGATTTTCACGAAATGGCGGACGATTTCGTGAAAACCGTACGTTGAGAACGGGTAAGCGTACGTTCTTCACAAAGTTAGGGATTATTTCGCGGAAACCGTACGTTGACGTGGCTGGGACGGCCGGGATGCAGTGTCATTGAAGCATCACCACGCAAAGTCCGGAGTTGGCGTATACTTGACAATTGTTGCTTTGGCGAGGGAAGTGTGCGTGCTGACACATGACACAGCTTCCGTTATCGACTCGGCGTATTTCACTCCTTGTAGGGTGTCTTTCGGCGCGTCGTGGCGTCTGAGCGAGACAGAACGAAACGAAACTACAAGGAGTATCCATTATGGCTACCACCATTAAGCTTGAGGGCGAGGCCCGTTCCGAGTTCGGCAAGGGCGTTGCTCGTCGTCTGCGCGTTGCCAACAAGATTCCGGCCACCATCTACGCCGGCGGCGAAGAGCCCGCCTTCGTGACCTTGCCGATGCGCGAGACCACCCTGGCCCTGCGTCACACCAACGCCCTGTTCACCATCGCTTTCGACGGCAACACCAAGATGGCCGTCGTCAAGGACGTGCAGAAGAACCCGGTCAAGCGCATCATCGAGCACGTTGACTTCCTTGAGGTCAAGGCCGGCGAGAAGATCGACGTCGAGGTGCCGGTCTTCGTTGAAGGCACCCCGAAGGGCGCTGCTGTGGCATTCGTCGACATTCAGGAGCTCAAGGTTCGCGCTGACGTCGCCAACCTGCCTGAGAAGATCGTTGTGAGCGTCGAGGGCCTAACCGACGGCACCAAGGTGTTCGCTAAGGACGTTGTTCTGCCTGAAGGCGTTGAGCTCGACGTTGAGGACCCGGAAGAGTCCGTTGTCACCGTTGAGGTGCCGGAAGATGCTTCTGAGTCCACCGCCGCTCCGGAAGCTGCTGCTCCGGCTGCCGACGCTGCTGCTCCGGCTGCCGACGCCAAGTGAGTCGATCGCTTCGATAGCGAACAATTCAGAACATAACTGAAACGTGGAAGCCCGCAGCCGTTGAGAACGGTGCGGGCTTCTTCGTTTTTTTCACCATGTGAACTCTGCCACACGAGTAACACATGGGTGTGCAAAAGTATGCAACAGAGCTCGCGCCACAAGCGCACAGCACACACCCCATATGGTGGCTTTCGGGCCGCCAAAGTCAAGAAGAAGTAGCTAGTAATGACTGAAAACACGCACCACGATCCGGCAGCGCTCGACAAGCTCGCCGAACCGTTCACCGTACTGCCGAACGACAACCCCGCATCCGATGAGAAGCGCCAGTCCCTCATCGACAAGCCGGCTTTCGGCCAGGTGTTCTCCGACAACATGACCCACATGACCTGGACCAAGGGCGAAGGCTGGTCCGACCGCCGCGTCGAACCGTACGCACCGCTCAAGATGGATCCGGGTGCTTCCGTGCTGCACTACGCACAGGAGTGCTTCGAGGGCCTCAAGGCTTACCGTCATGCCGACGGCTCCACCTGGCTGTTCCGCCCGGATGCGAACGCCGAGCGTTTCCAGAACTCCGCCAAGCGTCTGTACCTGCCTGAGCTGCCGATTGACGACTTCCTCGGTTCCGTGGCCGCGCTGGTCAAGCGCGACGCCAACTGGGTGCCGTCCCGCCGCGAGTACACGCTGTACATGCGTCCGTTCATGTTCGCTTCCGAGCCGTTCCTCGGCGTGCGCGCCCCGCAGGAGGTCGACTACTGCGTGATCGCCTCCCCGTCCGGCCCGTACTTCCCGGGCGGCGTCAAGCCGGTGAGCATCTGGGTTGAAGACAAGTGGTTCCGCACCGGCCCTGGCGGCACTGGTTTCGCCAAGTGCGGCGGCAACTACGCCGCCTCCCTGCTCGGCGAGTACAAGGGTGTTGAGAACGGCTGCGAGCAGGTGTGCTTCGTGGACGCCGCCACCAAGACCTACCTCGAAGAGCTCGGTGGCATGAACATGATGGCCGTGCACAAGGATGGCCACGTGGAGACCCCGTCCCTGACCGGTAACATTCTGCCGGGTGTGACCCGTCGCTCCCTGATTCAGCTGCTGCAGGACAAGGGCCACGACGTAGTCGAGACCATGATTGCCCTCGACCAGCTGCTCGAGGACATCAAGTCCGGCGAAGTCACCGAGGTGTTCGCTTGCGGCACCGCAGCCATCATCACCCCGATCGGTCGCTTCAAGTCCGAGAAGTTCGATGTCACCGTCGCCGACGGCGGCTCCGGCAAGCTCACCTGCGAACTGCGCGACGAGCTGCTCGGCATCCAGCTCGGCGAAGTCGAGGACCCGCACAACTGGATGTGGAAGGTGTGCTGAACTAGCACCTTTTGTTTCTGACTAAGACCCCTTGGAACAGCAACAATTCCAAGGGGTCTTGGCGTATTGGAAATGTTCTTGGCTAGAGAGATACAGATGGATTTAGCAACATTTCGCAACAAATAATATGATCTAGGTCTTCTGCACGTTGCGGGGGGTGGTTATGGTTCATCCAGATGAGAACAGGAGCAAACCTATGAGCAAGATGAGTGACATGACGGAATACCATGCTTCAGCCTACCGTTTGCCGTCAGGCTTCGAACACTGCTCGAAGTTGAAGCCGGTGGCTGAGGCAGCGACGGCGCTGGACCGGGTCAAGGCTGTGGTGGATGTGCTGTATTCGCCGGGCGGCTGCCCGTGGGACGGCAAACAGACGAACAAGTCGCTGCTCAAGAATCTGCTCGAGGAAACCTACGAATACGTCGACGCGGTGGAGACTCACGACCGCGACAACATGCGCGAGGAACTGGGCGATGTGCTGCTGCAATCCGTGTTTCAGGCGCGGGTCTGCGAATCGGATACTGAGGACCCGTTCGGTATTGATGAGGTCGCCGATCGGTTGGTGAACAAGCTCATCACTCGGCATCCGCATGTGTTTGTGGCTGATGATGCCGGCAATTCCTCTGATTCTTCTGATGCTTTTGATGCTGACAGTAACGACGGGGGAGAAGCTGCCCAACCCGAATCCCCGGAAGCCGTGCTGGCTCTATGGGAAAAGATGAAACAGCAGGAAAAGCATCGTAAATCCGTGCTTGAGGGCATTTCCCGTGCTCAAGGTGCGTTGCCTCGCGCGGCCAAAGTCGTTTCTCGTATCTCCAAATCGCCGAATGCTGATAGATTGTTCGCGGCGTTTGATGAGCCGGCTGCGGCTGATGCTCAGCGAGATGATGTACATCCTCAAGCGGCGAACCAATCCGAATCAAGCGGCGACAATTCCGCTGAACGGGAGAAGGCCGATGCCTACGCCGATGAAATCCTCGCCGTCGTGCGCAAGGCCCGCGTTGACGGCATCGATATCGAGTCCGCACTGCGCAATCGCTTGCGTGATGTCGAAGAAAAAGTCGCCTTGATTGAATCAGAAATCAACAACGATTAAGTCCATACATGTTTTTTGATCACGGATCGTAAAACTTAGAGGTGCTGAGTTGCCAACGACTACCGGCAAGCTGGCGTCATTGCCATCCTATTCACGTCTTAGTGGCCCCTTCCTCCCCGGCCATACTACTCAGGCAAGGCCTGTTGTAGGCTCGGGTACGACGGGCTGTAGCGCCGAATAAGGATGAACGGGAACAGAACGAAGACGGACTGAGACGAACCGAAGCGGTACCAGAGGGGAGTGGCTCATGCAGGTGGCGTTGGAGAACAACATCGTTTTTGTGGTCATCGAGTATTTAGCAATCCTGTGTTGGGGATTATCGGGCGGACTTGCCGCCATTCGCAAGGGCTACGACATCTTCACCATCATGCTGTGCGGATGGCTTACCGCACTCGGCGGCGGTCTTGTGCGCGACGTGATGCTCGGTGCCCTGCCGCCGGTCGGCATCACCGACAAAGGCTATGTGCTCACCACGCTGTTTTCCGGCATTATCGTGGTGGTGGCCCATCCGGAGATCACCAAACTCAAATGGACGATGACTGTCATCGATGCTCTGGGCCTCGGACTATTCGCAGTCAGCGGCACCGCAAAAGCTCTGGCCTACGGTTCCTCAGGCATGACAGCCGTATTCCTTGGCATGTTCACAGCACTGGCCGGCGGCCTCATTCGTGACATCTTCATTGGCGACGTGCCAATGATTATTCGAGACAAACACCTCTATGCTGTGCCTTCGTTCATCGGCTGCATCCTGACCGTGCTGGTATGGCGCGGCGTAAGCTACGGCTGGTTCGACATGCGCTCGGAAATGCTGCTCGACGTGCTGATCGTCATCATCGTGGTGGCGCTGCGACTGCTCTCGGTAGGCTTCAACGTCACTCTGCCCGGAGCCGTCGAACGTCATCGCGTCTACCTGCCCAGCGAAAGCCGATATCTCAAGCGCCCGGTCATCCATCCGCACGCCGATACCGTCGATCCCGGCGATACCACCAAGGACGAAGAAGACAAGCCTCAGGATGGTTCAAGGCCGCCTCAGGGCTAACTGTCTTCAAAGAGGTACATCTGGCCTTCTGCAGAATGCTAACTGCTTTCAAAGAGGTACCTGAAGCACGAAACGCTGAGTATAAGTGTTGCAATGATGGCGTTTATAGTTGGTTTTTCCCGTATTCGGTACCTCTCTGAACGGAGATGTCATTTCGCAAGACCGCCAATGTACCTCTTTGAACGGAGATACAAAAAGTCCCGCAAGCCAGATGACTTGCGGGACTTTCTAAAACCTTAAGAGGCTTATGCTCACAGAGCGTTGATCGCAACAGCGAGGCCGGACTTGCGGTTGGCGGCCTGGTTCTTGTGGATCACGCCAGCGCCAGCAGCCTTGTCGAGCTTCTGGGCGGCAACCTTGTAGGCGGCCTCGGCGGCAGCCTTGTCACCGGCGGCGATGGCTTCGCGGGTGGCGCGGATGGCGGTCTTCAGGCCGGACTTCACAGCCACGTTGCGAAGGTGCGCCTTCTCATTGGTGAGCACGCGCTTCTTCTGCGACTTAATGTTTGCCACGTTTACTCCAAACGATGTGTGTTATAAGGACATACAAAAGTTAGAGGATAGCATGAGCCCCGGAAAAACCCGCGCAATGCCACGCCGAATACAGTCCCTCGGCTACACTAGGTGAAGTTTGAGTATATGCCAAGAGGAGGAATGCGTTGGTCGTCCAACACAATCAGCCGGGTTCCACGGATCAGTCGGTGATTCGCAACTTCTGTATCATCGCACACATCGACCACGGCAAGTCGACCGTGGCCGACCGCATCTTGCAGTTGAGCGGCATTGTGCCCGAGCGAGAGATGCGCGATCGCTTCCTCGACCGTATGGATATCGAGCAGGAGCGTGGCATCACCATCAAATCCCAGGCCGTGCGCGTGCCGTGGACCTTTGACGGCACCGAATACACGCTCGGTATGATCGACACCCCCGGCCACGTGGACTTCACCTATGAGGTGTCCCGCGCACTGGCCGCCTGCGAAGGCGCGGTGCTGCTCGTCGACGCCACCCAGGGCATCGAGGCGCAGACCCTGTCCAATCTGTATATGGCCATCGACCATGATCTGGCCATCATCCCCGTGCTCAACAAAATCGACCTGCCGTCCGCAGAACCGGACAAGCATGCCGAGGAGATCGCAGGTCTGATCGGCTGCGAGCCGAGCGACGTGCTGCGCGTCTCCGGCAAAACCGGCGAAGGCGTGGCCGACCTGCTCGACCAGATCGTCATGGACGTGCCCGCCCCGCACGGCGACCCCGATGCCCCCGCCCGCGCGCTGATCTTCGATTCCGTCTACGACTCCTACCGCGGCATCGTCACCTACATCCGTATGGAGGACGGCGAACTGCACGACCGCGAAAAGGTCCACATGATGGGCATTGGCATGACCCACGATCCCATTGAAATCGGCGTGATCAGCCCCGATATGACCCGCACCAAGGCACTCGGTGCCGGCGAGGTCGGCTACATCATCACCGGTGCGAAAGATGTGAGTCAGTCCAAGGTGGGCGACACCCTGACTTCGGCCGTCCGCCCGGCCGCCGAGCCGTTGCCCGGCTATCGCGACCCGAAGCCGATGGTCTACGCCGGTTTGTTCCCGATCGACAACGCCCAGTTCCCCGAACTGCGTGATGCACTCGACAAGCTCAAGCTCAACGACGCCGCCCTGATCTACACGCCGGAAACCTCCGTGGCCCTAGGCTTCGGCTTCCGCTGCGGCTTCCTGGGTCTGCTGCACATGGAAATCGTCAACGAGCGACTCTCCCGCGAGTTCGGCCTCGACCTGATCCAGACCGCCCCGAACGTCACCTACGACGTGACCGCCGAGGACGGCAGCCAGCATCATGTGACCAACCCGAGCGAATTCCCGGACGGCAAAATCAAGAAGATTGTCGAGCCGATGGTTGCCGCCGACATCATCACGCCCAAGGAATTCATCGGTGCGGTGATGGATCTGTGCCAGGACCACCGTGGCATTATGGGCACGATGGAGTACATCTCCACCGATCGTGTCGAGATGCACTACCGCATTCCGCTGGCGGAAATCGTGTTCGACTTCTTCGACCAGCTCAAGTCCCGCACCAAGGGCTACGCTTCCCTTGATTACCATGAGGATGGCGAGCAGTCCGCCGATTTGGTCAAGGTGGACATCCTTATTCAGGGCGAGAAGGTCGATGCGTTCAGTGCCATCGTTCACCGCGATAAGGCGTATTCGTACGGTGTGATGATGACCAAGAAACTGCGTAGTCTGATTCCGCGTCAGCAGTTCGAGATTCCGATTCAGGCTGCGATTGGTTCGCGCATCATTGCACGTGAGAACATTCGTGCGTTACGCAAGGACGTGCTCGCCAAGTGCTACGGCGGCGACATCACCCGTAAGCGCAAGTTGCTCGAAAAGCAGAAGGCTGGCAAGAAGCGCATGAAGATGCTCGGCCATGTGGAGGTGCCGCAGGAGGCGTTCATCGCAGCCCTGTCCACCGGCGAGGACTCCAACGACCGCGACACCAAAGACAAGATCCGCGCCGCTCAGAAGACCGAGGGCTAGTGTTCGAGGTCTACATCCACGTCCCGTTCTGCTTGCGGCGCTGCGGTTACTGCGACTTCAACACCTACACGGCTACGGATCTTGGTGCGGGGGCCTCGCGCGGCAACTATGCCAATATGGTCATTCGGGAAATGAAATTGACCAAGCAGTGGCAGCTCGACCACGGCATCGAGGAGCCGCCGGTTTCCACCGTGTTCTTCGGCGGCGGCACCCCCACAATTCTCGCCGCCCGCGATCTGGTCGCCATGCTCGATGCCGTCCGCAAGATCTGGAGCATCGCGCCCGACGCGGAAATCACTACCGAAGCCAATCCGGACACGGTCAACGAGTATTACATCAATGAGCTCGCTGCCGGCGGCTTCACCCGTGTTTCCTTCGGCATGCAATCTGCCGTGCCGCACGTGCTCAAAACCCTCGACCGCACGCATACGCCGGCCAACGTGGCCGTAGGCGTCAATGCGGCGAACAAGGCTGGGCTGCGCTCCAGCGTGGATCTGATTTACGGCGCTCCGGGGGAGAGCCTTGACGATTGGCGCACCTCGGTCACGACCGCCATCGATCTTGGCGTAAACCACATCTCCGCCTACGCATTGACCGTGGAACCCACCACGAAAATGGGCCGTCAAATCGCGGCCGGCACTCTGCCCAAGCCCAATGACGATGACGAGGCCGCTAAATACGAGATCGCTGACGACCTGTTCGCCGCCGCCGGCCTCGAATGGTATGAGGTCTCCAACTGGGCTCGCCCCGGATACGAAAGCCAGCACAACCTCGGCTACTGGCGCAACGTTGATTGGGCCGGTCTAGGGCCAGGTGCCCACTCCCACTACAACGCGGTGACCGAGGCTGACCACCCCCAGTCGGCTTCGCTGACAGCCCCCGCTGGCGGGAGCAAGTCCGAAGCCATTGCCTCTGCCTCAGCTGATGGACAGGCCAACGCCGAACTAGGTATGATCAACGCGCATGGGAACAACTCCCAAGAAATTCATGCCCCCGCTGGCGGGGGTTGTCCGGCGGATGCCGGACTGGGGGTGGTTTCTGTCTCACACGGTCTGCGCAGCTGGGACATCGCGCACCCGCGTTTGTGGGGCACGGCCATCAACGAGAACCGTGTGCCGTGGGCCGATAGCGAGACGATCACTCCCGAGGAAAACCTCGAAGAGCTCATCATGCTCGGGCTGCGCCTGCACGAGGGCCTTGACCTCGACCGCATCAACCGCGCCATCAACGATGCGGGTATGAGCAGCACGCCCCAGACTCTCCGTAATGTTTCCCTTGACCAACTCGCCCCAATGGTCAGCGAAGGCCTGATTACCGTATCCGATAATCATCGAGTGGTGCCCACTCGTCGTGGCCGGTTGCTCAATGACTCGGTAATCGAACAGTTCTTCGATTTCGTCGGTGTATGAGTCGGTGGTATGGTGCGCGGCAGTCGCCATTACCTGTTCGCTAGTTGTGGTTACACCGTCAGAGGGAGCTATTTTTGTTTTACCGGCGGGGGAGGGAACCGCGTAGGACTACGTCCGGGGCGCTTTGCACGTAGATCAGGCGGTTGGCAGTGCCGCCGGTGGCCTCCCCGTCATCGCGGTTGGACAGGATGCTGTCCACGGCGGCCTGGCCCATTTCGGCCAGCGGCAGATGCACGGTGGTCAGTGGCGGAAACACGTCGGCGGAGTAGGGGATGTCGCCGAAACCGGTGACGCCGATTTCCCGACCCGGCTCGATGCCGTTGGCGCGCAACGCGGTCATCGCACCGATGGCCATCACGTCGTTGAGCGCGATGATTGAATCGATGCCTTTGCCGTCGTACAGTGCGCCTTCGCCCGGCTTCAGCAGTCCGGATCGGGCCATTTGCATGACGGCCGCATAGCCGTCGGTACGGCTGAACTTACCATTCGCCACGGCTTTCGGATCCACGGTGATGCCTGCCTCGTCCAACACTTCCATCACGCCGGCCAGTCGTTCTTTGGAGGAGCGATGTGCGTCATCGCCCTTGAGAATCGCAGGGCGCGTATACCCGGAATCGACGATCAGCTTTGCGATGGCGCGCGCGCCGACATCGTTCGCCACGTCCACGGCCGGGAAGGGCAGGTTGCGGTTGAGCACGAACACGGCACGTCCGCCGGATGCTTCGTACTGGGTGAGTTCCGTCTGCAACGCCTGGCGTTCCGGCGCGTCGGTGTATTCACTTTCGGAGATGATGATGCCGCGCGGCCTGGTGGATACGGACTTACGCACCGCCTCCAACTCTTCGTGCGGGGTGGCTGCCACGCCGATGGTCACGGAAATGCCGCGTTCGGCCGCCGCCTTGACCACGCCTTGCGATACGGATGCGAAGTAGGGATCGGAGATATCGGAGACCAGCAGCACGATGTTCGGTGCGGTGCCTTTGGCCACTGCCTGAGCATAGGCGTTGGGACGATAGTTGAGCTTGGTGGCTGCTTCCATCACCTTGACATACGATTGGTTGCGTACCTTGCGGGTGCTGCCGTTGAGCACGCGGGATGCGGTGGCGATGGAGACTTGGGCTTCTTTGGCGACATCCATCAATGTCGCTGGCGATTGCGCCTTATCGTTCTGTACAGCCACGATCGAATCGATCCTTTTCTTCCCTGAAACGGAAAACGTGTCTAAACGTTTACCGAAACGATATCGCATTTTTGCTTGCAATAGTAGCATTGTGGATTGGAAAGCCTGAATTCTGAACAAAAAAATAATCAAGCGAATTACGGAAAACGTTTACCGTTTCGTCGTGTCGTGCGGTATGCTCGAAGCATGACGCGATACTTATGCGCCCCTGACTCCTTCAAAGAGAGCCTGACCGCCATGGAGGCGGCCCGGGCGATGGCTCAGGGGATTGAGAATGCCGACCACGATGCCGAGGTCCGTTGCCTTCCCATGGCCGACGGCGGTGAAGGCACCGCACGCGCGCTTGTCGACGCCACCGGCGGATCGATGCGCGCCGTGCCGGTCCACGACCCGCTCGGCCGGCCTGTCGAAGGCCACTTCGGTCTGCTCGCCGACGGCACGACCGCCGTGGTCGAGACAGCCGAAGCCAGCGGACTGGCACTGCTTGAAGCCAAAGAACGCAACCCGTTGATCGCCTCCTCCTACGGCACCGGCGAACTCATGCTCGCCGCCGTCCGTTCCGGAGCCAAGCGCATCATCGTCGGGCTCGGCGGCAGCGCCACCAACGACGCCGGTGCCGGACTTCTGCAGGCCCTCGGCGTTCGTCTTCTGGACAAGAACGGTAACGACTTGGCACACGGGGGAGCGGCCCTCGCCAATCTGACCACCATCGATATCAGCACGATGGACCCGGCTCTCAAGAACGTCGCCATCACCGCCGCCTGCGACGTGACCAACCCGCTGACCGGCCCCACCGGCGCCAGCGCCGTGTTCGGCCCGCAGAAAGGTGCGTCCAAAGATGATGTCGCCACATTGGACGCCGCCCTCGCGCATTTTGCGCAGGTAATCGACAGCCAGCTCGGCGTTGCCGTGAACGACGTGCCGGGTGCCGGCGCGGCCGGTGGCATCGGTGCAGCGCTGAAGGGCTTCCTAAACGCCGAATTCCGCCCGGGCATCGCCATCGTCATCGAACAATCCGGACTCGATGCGGCCGCGCAATGGGCTGACGTGGTGTTCACCGGCGAAGGCTCCATCGACTTCCAGACCAAGTTCGGCAAGACGCCGGCCGGCGTGGCCGAAACCGCCAAGCGCCACGGCAAGCCGGTCATCGCAGTAGCCGGGCATATTGGCACCGGCATCGATGAGCTGCATGAGGTCGGCATCGACGCGGTATTCGGCATCGCGCCCGGAGCCGCCAGCCTTAGTGAGCTGTTGGCCGATGCGGCCGCCAACGTGACCCGCACCACCGAACAAATCGTACGAACCCTACAACTGTGAGCAGGCTCCCGCTGGCGGGGGCTGGCGGGCTTCGCCCGACTGGGGGGGGCAGCGCTGAGAACCACCCTCAGTCTCGCTATGCGAGACAGCTCCCGCAGCGGGAGCGAGTACCGGAAAGGAAGACGTGCGCGCCACACTGGAAACCGTGAGCTGCGGCGAACTGACCGCCGTGTATCGCAAAGATAGCGACACCGGCATCGTGGAACTGGTATCATGGATCGTCGACGCGAGCTCGGTCTTGTGACATGATTGGTGGTGATGGAATCAACGATGAGTCCAACAAAACGGCACCGCCTCCCATTGCGCAATATCGCGCGCAATATTACGCAGCGTATTGGCTCTCCGAATGCGTGTCTGCTAAACCTCGTGTTGCTCTATCAGCGAGCTTTCCGACTGCGCAGCTCAGGCAACATCACGACGAACAGGATGACCGCCACAATCGCGGTCAGCAGATCGGCGATGGCCTGCGCGGCGATTACACCCTGATAGCCGGCCAGCCGGGAGCCGACGAACAGGGTAATCGCCAGCATCACACCCTGCCTGCTGATCGACAGCACAAAGGCGCCGACCGCCTTGCCTGCGGACTGGAAGGTGCAGGTCGTGACCATCACGACGGCTACGCACACCAGGCTCAGCAGCTGAACCCGCAGCATGCCGGCGCCCAGCGTGATGATGGTGGCGTCCTCGATGAAGAATCCCATCAGTAGACGGTCGGACAGGCTGAGCACCACGGTCATCACCAGGGCGAACAGGGACAGGAACAGGTAGGAAAAACGCAGAATGCCGCGCAGTCGAGGCATATTGCGGGCGCCGTAGTTGTAGCCGATCAGCGGCTGCGCGCCGAACGCGAATCCCACGAAAACCAGCACCGCGATCATGATGACTTTCAGCGCGATGCCCATCGCGGCTACCGCGTCGGTACCGTAGGGGAGCAGGAACAGGTTGATCATGACGATGCCGACGCTCTGCGTGAGGTTCGTGATCGCCGAGGGGATGCCGATGGCGAGGATGCTCCCGACCTCCCGGGCCGTGACCGCCAGACGCCGGCGCGCGCGGTCGATGACGGTCCGCGGGTCGATGGACAGGTTGCTGCTGTGACGCAGCGTGAACCAGACGAAATAGGCGTCGGTGCAGATGTTGGCGATCACGGTGGCACCGGCCGAACCCGCAGCACCCCAGCCGAATCCGTGGATGAACAGGGGATTGAGCACGATGTTGACCGCCGTGCCGGCCACCGAACCGATCATGGACTGCACGGCGTGGCCTTCGGTGCGCAGCAGGTTGGACGGCGTCATCGACACGATGATGAACGGCGAGCCGACGATGATCAGCGTGTAGAAGTCGGAGGCATACTGCCAAGTGTCGTCAGTGGCGCCGAGCAGCGCGAGCATCGGGTCGCGGAACGCCAGGCCCAGCATCAGAATCAGCAGGCCGGTGGCGATGGCGGCATAGAAGCAGAACGCGCTGAGTCGCTTGCCGTCGGCGAACCGGTGTTGGCCGAACAAGCGCGAGATGACCGAACTGCCGCCGAGGCCGAAGATGTCGCCGAGGGCGATCATCACGGTGAACACTGGCGCGGTGAGGGAGACGCCCGCCACCATATCGGTGTTTCCCGTATGCGCGATGAAATAGGTGTCGACCATGTTGTACACCAAGGTGACCAGCATGCTGAGCACCACGGGCATCGCCAGCGAGAAATACGCCTTCGGAATCGGCGCCTTTTCGAAGAGTTCGTTATCCATTTCCGTCCCTTGGTGTTTCGTTCTTCAGTCACTGTGCAGGATGCCGTTCGGCGTGCATCACAGGCATTGTAGAGGCAACAGTGTGGACAACGGACGGGGGAGTATCTCATGATGCGGTGAGGGCGTTGATGATGACGCATCGTGTATTGGCGGCCGTGTGCATCGTATGTGAACCTGTGCTGGCGCGGCGTACGCACGATGGGAAAAGAAAGAATATATGGACCCCGTTGTCCCGGTTATTGTTCAGTTTTACTGTGTTGAATTATTGCGTTATTCAATTATTGTGGTGTGCCGGCCGATTGCGGCCTGCGGGGGATTGCCTTCGTATGTGTCGTGCAATCTCATGAACGGGATTGTTCGCTAGATTCAGCGAGCGTCCTTGTTGGCGGCGTTGATGATGTCGGCGAACATCTTGGAGTCGGCGTAGCCGGCGCGGGCGATGGCATCCATACCGGAGAGGGCGAGACCGCGAATCATGGAATCCTTGAGAGACATAATCATTACCTTTCGTTTGCGCATCGCCGTGAGCGGCTTTGCGATTGTTGTTTAAGCTTTGTTGTTATGGGGTCCGTGGCTAATCTGATTGGATTGCCGGACCGGAGCCGATGGCTCAGCGAGCGTTCTTGTTGGCTTCGTTGATCAGGTCGACGAGCGTGCTGCTGTTGGCGCGACCGCACTGGCTCATGGAGCTCAGGCCGTACACAGCCAGACCGCGAATCATGGAATCCTTGAGAGACATCATGTTTCCTTTCGTTGGTCAAAACCTTGGGGCTTTGAGTTTTGTTTATCGGCTTCTTTCTGAAACCGGTTTCAGAATAACGCAGTCCGATGACAAACGCAAGGGGACTATTCCGCTCTCGGCGTTTCTGGCGGAATATCGCCGTTCTTTAGATACCATTCGGTAGTTAAGAGGTTGTCTAGTCGACCTTCTGACGGCCTTGTTCTGAGCGTACGGTTTTCACGAGGTATGGCCTCATGTCGCGGAAATCGTACGCTGAGTCGTCGTAAGCGTACGGTTTTCACGAAATGGGGCCTATCTTCACCGGATTTTGGGCACACCGGCCTTGAGCAGCTTGGTCTCAAGATTGATGGGGCGTAGCAGATCCTCATAGAACACATGGACGATTTCGGTGACGCCCTGTTCCCGGAGATGCCGATCACGTCTGCGGTCGTACTCCATTTTCGCCTGGAGGCTTGCGCGATTCTTGTTGCTGATGTCGGCGTATTTGGCCATGCCGTCGTATTCTGCCACGATGATGCGGCCGTCTGCGAGCTTCCAACAGAAATCGACGCGATATGACATTGCGGGATTGTCGGGATTCATGAACTGCACCTGCAGCAGGGGGATGCCGAAAGACAATTCGGTGATCTGGCCACGCATCAATGATTCGCCGCCGTTTTCGCTCAGGGGATCCGCGTACTTCAGCAGCTTGGTCACGGAGACCTCGTCGCAGACGCTTTGAATCATCAGCGACTGCACCTCTTCGATGGTCGTCAGGGACTTTCTCAGAGCCGAATCGTATATGGGCAGCGCCTGTGGGAATGGGAATGCCGCGCAGTCGAGCAGCGTTCGCGCCGGAGTCGTCAAGAGAATGCCGTTATGCTTCCGCGTCGGAATCCGATTGATATAGATGCGGTTGAGACGCGCCTCGTCTCCGCCGCCGATGCCGGACTTCGAGGCGATGTGCACTGTGCCGTCGTGCAGGGAATAGTTGTGCTGCAGTCCGTATACGCACGCCGCACTCAACCCCGCAAATACCCACTGAGGGTGGATTGCGGACAACGCACGTATGACCTGCAATGACTGTTGCTCTCTGGTCATGGTGTTCCAAAGTGTTCGGTCGGCGTACAGGTTCTTATACGGTGACACCAGCTCCCCGGCATGCAGGCGACGTTTCAGGGCGCGCCGTTGCGCATCACTGGTGCCATAGCAGCAGCGACGCTCCTGCTTCGCCTGCTGCAGCAGTGCAGAAACTTCCTTGTGTTCTTTCATATCTCGACGCTAAGGGTGATTTTGATCGTTGCACAAGCTCAACCGGCAAATGTGGATACTATGTCACGCGAATTGTTGCTGTGGATAACTTGAATCGACGTCGACGGCTTTGCCGACGGTCTTGTCGGAGGCGATATTAGCCTAGGACACCTTGCTGCGCCGCCTTCCATACCGAAAACAGTCATCAGTGACACCGGGGGCATCTTCAGCGTACGTTCTTCACGAAATCAGCTGCCATTTCGTGAAAACCGTACGCTCAGAATGACTCAGTGTACGTTCTTCACGAGATGAGGCCCCATTTCGTGAAAACCGTACGTTGACGACGATTCAGTGTACGTTCTTCACGAAATTAGGGATGATTTCGCGGAAACCGTACACTCACCGCAACTCAGCGTACGGTTTTCACGAAGTTATCGATTTGGGTATAGGTTCCCCGTCATGAACTACAATGAATCGCGGCGAAAAACGGAGAACCGAAGTCGGAGCGCGGCTGAACGGATATGGGTGTGACTGGATGGCTGTCATAGTGATGCCGGTTCTCTAACATACGCAATAACAACAACTGACAACAACAGGGGAGACAAGGATGGCGAGAAGTGCGGGCCGCACCCGGCCGGTGATCAAGGACGTGGCCAAACTGGCCGGAGTCTCGGCACCGACCGTCTCCCGGTATCTCAACGGCACCGTCAACGTCACCGAAGACAAGCGTGAACGCATCGCCAAGGCCATCAAGGAGCTGGGCTACGAGCCGAGCATTGTGGCGCGCGCTCTGTCGAACCGGGAGATGGACTCCGTGGTGGTGTTCGCGGCCAATCCTTCCGCCTTCTCCACGTCCGAAACGAACCATGGGGTGGAGGCCGCCGCCCGTAAACGTCGGTTCCTGCTCAATATTGTTTCTTTGGACGAGTCCGACATGGACTCCGTCAAGGCTCGCGTGCGCATGGGTTTGTCGATCAGGCCGGCGGGCGTGATCGTCTACGAGTACGACCGGGCCGGCATCGCCGCACTGGAATACATTCCCAAAGATATGCCGATGGTCGTGGTGGGTGGCAGCTTCGGCGACGGTGAATACCAGGTCATCAACGCCGAAAGGGATGGCGGCCGTTGGATGACCATGCATCTGCTGGATCTCGGCCATCGCACCGTGTTCCATGTGGGGCGTCCGGAAGGTCCGACCGATAACACCCGCACCAATGGGTGGCGTGACGCGCTCAAGGAGCGCGGCGTCACGGCACCTGACCCAATCATCGTGCCCGACGATGATTTGGAGGAGTCGGTCAAGGCTGGACGCACCTTGGGCCGTCGTGGTGATGTGACTGCGATTTTCGCCGGCAACGACGAGACTGCCATCGCTGTGATCCGGGGTCTAAGGGAGGTTGGTCGCCGCGTGCCTGCTGACGTGAGCGTCGTAGGCTTTGACGACCGCAACTTCGGTGCCATGTGGAATCCGGCGCTGACCAGTTACACCCAGAACTTCCTGGACATGGGGGAGCGATCCTTCCGAATGCTGTTCGAACAGATCCAGGCCAAGCGCGCCGGCGATGACGCGCCGCCCTCGCAGGTCGAGGTGGTGCAAGGCAAGCCGTGTCTGCGAGCCTCCGAACGCGCGTACGGCGACGGCGAAATCGCGTAGTCGATGGGGCGTGCGTATCAATCGATAGTGACTGTAGCGCATCCATATCGTGGTGAGGAGTCTCTCATGCCGAACTGTAAGCGCTTACCTTAAGTAGTTTGTAATATGGTTTACGTCATAAAAATAGATATTCTAAATCATAGTGTTTTGCAAGGGCTTTTGCGGAAAATGGCTATTTATCAACAGTTTTCGAAAAGTCCGCATGACGGGCGACTGTGAGCACGCTTTATGGTAACCGCTTTCTGTAGCATTATCGTTAGAGTATGACTTTTGAACAATCGGCAACTCTGAAGACTCAGCCCCAGACCTCGGGCACTATCTCAGCGGCAGACGCCGTGATGCAATCGGCCCGCGACGAACGCATCCCCGGCAAACTCATCTGTACGATCATGGCCGTGGTCATTGTTATCGTGTTCGTCGCCATGCTCCACGCCCTACGTAACCGGAAGTAGGTTGTAGGCGGGATTGGTCTGACTGGTATCCGCCACAGCCGGGTTCGGTAGAGCGGCTACCAATCGGCCAGTGTCTCTATGGCATCGAATCCTGTTCTGCGATGTTGTTCGTCAAGGTTGTTCCAGTAAGGTGATTCATCGGTGAGCATGTCGTACGGGAGCTTGATACGTCTGCGATCCGTGTGGCTATGTAGTCGCCGAGTTTCGGCGTCAGGGTCGGTGATGAGGGATGCGAGCATTGCGGCATCGTACAGATGTCTATCTCCATATCCGGCATGGTCTGCTTGGTATGCGGCGCTCTTAAGAATCAACGCGCCAAGCAGATCCGCGTCGGTAGCGGGACGCACGTCGAGACCGCCCATGATGGCGTGCAACTGCACCATGAGACCGCCGGTGAGCAGTCATGATTCGGCAATGCGCTCGGCCACCATGTATACGATATTCCACGGATGAGCGCCGCTGGGGATTGCAATGCGGGAAATCATTGCTCATTTCCTTGTTGTATGCCGTGATGAGTTCTGTAAGGGTTTCGAGCCCCTGCGCGTCGTTCTCTCGGGTCGTTGGATTCGGCCAGATCAGCGGCGCATACGCCGATGGGCATGGGCCCCTGCCCGGCGGGCAGAAAATCAGCGAGATGCCGTGATTCGGCGGGAGACCTCGTGATGGCCCCAGCCCTTCTGTTCGGTAGTGGTACCGCTACACCGACTCTCCCCGACACTCCAGTGCCGCCGATATCAGTGAATGCCCAGCCTGATGTCGGTAGAGTAAAGGCTATTGGCTTGGTCTCGACGACGAGACTTCTCCAATGGCCAATATGCACTGTTGCAAAGGAGCATGCGGTATGCAACCAATCAAAGCCATTCAATACGGCTGCGGCAAAATGGCGAAGTACACGATTCGCTATATGCACGAGAAAGGCATTCAAATCGTCGGTGCCATCGACGTGAACCCGGAAGTCGTGGGCATGGATGCCGGTGTGTTTGCAGGCATCGGCCCCATCAATGTGCCGATTCGCGCCGATGCCGAGGCTGTACTCAACGAGTGCGACGCGGATATCGCGGTAGTCACGCTATTCAGCTTCGAGAACGAAATCGCCACCATGTGCGAGCAGTGCTTGGCCCGCGGCATCAGCGTGATCACCACCTGCGAGGAATGCATCTACCCGTGGACCACCGATCCGGCCACCACGAACCGTCTCGACATCATCGCCAAGGAAGCCGGTGCCACCATGGTCGGCTCCGGCATGCAGGACATCTACTGGGTGAACATGGTCTCCACCGTCGCCGCCGGATGCCACAGCATCAAGAAGATCACCGGTGCGGTGAGCTACAACGTCGAGGAATACGGCCTGGCTTTGGCCAAAGCGCACGGTTGCGGTCTGACCGCCGAGGAGTTCGAGGCCGAGCTTGCGCATCCCGAAACCGTGGTGCCCTCGTATGTATGGAATTCCAATGAAGCGCTGGCCCAGAAGCTTGGGCTTACCATCGCATCGCAGACCCAGGCCAGTGTGCCGTATTTCAGCGATGTCGACGTGTATTCCGAAACGATGGGCGAGATGATTCCGGTCGGCAAATGCATCGGCATGTCCGCCGTGGTAACCACCGAAACTAATCAGGGCATCACGTTGGAAACTGCCTGTATCGGCAAGGTGTACGGGCCGGATGATGGCGATATGTGCGATTGGAAGATCGAGGGTGAACCGGACGTGGAGTTCCACGTGGTCAAGCCGGCGACCGTCGAACATACGTGCGCCACAATCGTCAACCGCATTCCGGACGTGCTCAACGCGCCAGCCGGATATGTGACGGTCGATCAGCTCGATGAGATTTCGTATCTTACGTATCCCGCCGCGCTGTACGTGGCATAGCCTTCATATTTTCAAGGATGAAGGCCGGCACTCATAAGGGTGCCGGCCGGTATCAGGCGGCCAGAGTCGACGTGCGTGGCATCACCTGGAACTGGATATGGTCATGGGTGATGTCATCGGGCCGTTCATGCCGTAGGTTCGACTCGTTCAGCGTCACCATGCGATCGATAACCGTACGAGCCATTGCGGGGACGTCCATCGCCACAGTGCTGATGGGTGGGTTGGTGCAGGCGGAGAAGGGGATACCGTCGAATCCCATGAGCCGTACGTCGTCGGGCGCGTGGATGCCATGTTCGGTGAGTTCGCGGAGCGCGCCGATCGCTATGGTGTCAGACATGCACAGTTCTCATGTTCCCGCTGGCGGGAGCTGTCATGCGAAGCATGACTGAGGGTGGTCCACAGCCGCCAATCCGTAACATCACCCAACGCAGCATTTCACGATACGGACGTTTCCGTATCGTATTTTCGTGTGGTCAAATAGACATTTCGAGCGAAAAAGTTCGAAATACCCCCATAACTGGCCATAAAAAAAATGCTTGAGAATCACTATTGACTTTTATGGCGACTCGGTATATGGACACATGAAACGTAAATGACATGGAGCGACGGTACTGTGTCAACAGCAATGAACGAAGAGGCATGATTTTCTTACGTGCCCACAACCAATTGAGGTGATTTCGGTGACATTCAAAGCCCCGCTCGATCTCACGGTCCACGCTCCGGACGGTATGTATGATCCCGCCAACGAGCATGACGCCTGTGGTGTGGGTATGGTCACCACTTTGAACAAGCGTCCTGAGCGCAAGATCGTCACCGACGCCATTGAGGTGCTGGTCAACCTTGATCACCGTGGTGCCGTGGGTGCCGAGGAGAACACAGGTGACGGCGCCGGCATTCTGATGAGCATGCCGGATGAGTTCATGCGTGCCACCGTGCCCGCCGAACTGCCGGAAGCCGGTCACTATGCGGCAGGCATCGCCTTCCTTGACCGCGACATCGAAACCTCCGGTCAGCAGGAACAGGCCATTGCCAAGATCGTGCGCGAGGAGGGACTCGAAGTCCTCGCATGGCGCGTGGTGCCCACCAACCCGGACGGCCTTGGCCTGCAGGCCCTTGCCGCCATGCCAGGATTCAAGACTCTCGTGGTCGCCTCTCCGGACGGTGCTCTGGCCGGCGTGGACTTGGATCGCAAGACCTTCCGCATCCGCAAGCGCGTCGAGCATGAGGTGGGCGTCTACTTCGCATCCCTGTCCGCCCGTACCATCACGTACAAGGGCATGCTCACCACCATGCAGCTCACCCACTTCTTCGAGGATCTGAACGACGAGCGCATGAAGGCCACCATCGCCATCGTCCACTCCCGCTTCTCCACCAACACCTTCCCGAGCTGGCCGCTGGCCCAGCCGTTCCGTCTGCTGGCCCACAATGGCGAGATCAACACCATCCAGGGCAACCGCAACTGGCTCTCCGCCCGTGAAGGCCGCCTGAGCAGCGAACTGCTCGGTGAATTCGAGCCGCTGCTGCCGATCACCACCCCGGGCTACTCCGATTCCGGCACCTTCGACGAGTGCCTCGAACTGCTGCACCTCGCCGGCCGCTCCCTGCCGCACGCCATCTGCATGATGCTGCCGCCGGCTTGGGAGAAGAACCCGGATCTCGATCCGGACGTGCGCGCCTTCTACGAGTACAACAACACGCTTATCGAGCCGTGGGATGGCCCGGCCGACATCGTCTTCACCGACGGCACCCAGGTCGGCGCCCTGCTCGACCGCAACGGCTTCCGTCCCGGCCGCTGGCAGCTCACCGATGACGGCTACATCGTTCTGGCCTCCGAGGCCGGCGTTCTGCCGGAGATCGCGCAGGAACACATCGTGTCCAAGGGCCGTCTTGAGCCCGGCGAGATGTTCCTGGTCGACACCGCCGAAGGCCGCATCATTCCCGATGAAGAGGTCAAGAGGAACCTCGCTGCCCAGCACCCGTACCGCAAGTGGGTGGAAGGCAACTCCGTTGAAATGAGCGACCTGCCCCGCCGCGAGCACGTCAGCCACTCCGGCCAGTCCGTCCAGCGCCGTCAGCGCGCCTTCGGCTACACCGAAGAGGATCTGAAGCTCCTGCTCACGCCGATGGCCAACACCGGCAAGGAACCGCTCGGTTCCATGGGTAACGATGCGCCTATGCCTGCGCTTTCCAGCCGCAGCCGCATGCTGTTCGACTACTTCACCCAGAAGTTCGCGCAGGTCACCAACCCGCCGCTGGACTGGGAGCGTGAGGAGATCGTCACCTCGCTCGAATCCGCCATCGGCCCCGAGCCGAACCTGCTGGCCGATTCCGAGCTGCACGCCAAGAAGATCCTCATCCCGCTGCCCGTGGTCAACTCTGATGAGATGGCCCAGCTCAAGCGCCTTGACAAGGCCCGCATCCTCGGCGGCTACTACCGCCCGTACGTGGTCAAGGGCCTCTACCAGGTCGCCGGCGGCGGCAAGGCCCTCGAAGAGCGACTTGACGAGATCTTCGCCGAAATCGACGAGGCCATCGCCAACGGCAAGAACTTCATCGTGCTCTCCGACCGTGAGTCCAACCATACGTGGGGTCCGATCCCGTCCCTGCTGCTGACTTCCGCCGTGCAGCACCACCTGCTGCGCCGCCACACCCGTACACAGATTTCCATGGCCGTCGAGGCCGGTGACGTGCGCGAGATTCACCACGTCGCACTGCTGATCGCTTATGGTGCCGCCTGCGTGAACCCGTACCTGGCCTTCGAATCCGTTGAGGATTTGGCCCGTAACGGCTACCTCAAGGTCGACGCGGACACCGCCGTGAAGAACCTCACCAAGGCGCTTTCCACCGGTGTGCTCAAGATCATGTCCAAGATGGGCGTCTCCACCATCATGAGCTATCGTGGCGCACAGCTGTTCGAGGCTGTGGGCCTGAGCCAGGAAGTCATCGACGAATACTTCACCGGCACCACCTCCCGTGTGGGTGGCGTGGGCCTTGACGAGATCGCCGAAGAAGTGGCCATCCGTCACCGCGTGGCCTACCCGAACCAGTGGAGCGCATCCCCGCACCGCAACCTGCGCACGGGCGGCGACTACAAGTGGCGTCGTACCGGCGAGGACCACCTCAACGATCCCGAGGCCATCTTCCTGCTCCAGCAGTCGACCCACCGTGGCGACTACCAGATGTTCAAGAAGTATTCGCACCACATCAACGACACGTCGAACCGACTCATGACCCTGCGTGGCCTGATGAAGTTCAACAACAACCGCAAGCCAATCGACATCTCCGAAGTCGAGCCGGCCTCCGAGATTGTCAAGCGCTTCTCCACCGGTGCCATGAGCTACGGCTCCATCTCGCAGGAAGCGCACGAGACGCTTGCCATCGCCATGAATTCGATTGGCGCACGCTCCAACTCCGGTGAGGGCGGCGAATCCGACGATCGTATCAACGACCCGCAGCGCTACAGCCGCATCAAGCAGATCGCGTCCGCTCGCTTCGGCGTGACCTCCGATTACCTCGTGCACGCCACCGACCTGCAGATCAAGCTCGCCCAGGGGGCCAAGCCCGGTGAGGGTGGCCACCTGCCCGGTGCCAAGGTCCCGCCGTGGATCGCCAAGGTCCGTCACGCCACCCCGGGCGTGGAGCTTATCTCCCCGCCGCCGCACCACGACATCTACTCCATCGAGGATCTGAAGCAGCTGATCAACGATGCGAAGATGGCCAACCCGAAGGCACGTATCCACGTCAAGCTCGTTTCCGAGTTCGGCGTCGGCACCATCGCGGCCGGTGTGGCCAAGTGCCATGCCGACGTGGTGCTTATCTCCGGCTATGACGGCGGTACGGGTGCAGCCCCGCTCAACGCCATCAAGCACGCCGGCACCCCGTGGGAGATAGGCCTGTCCGAAACCCAGCAGACGCTGATCCTGAACGGCCTGCGCTCCCGCATCGTCGTCCAGTGCGACGGCGAGCTCAAGACCGGTCGTGACGTGGTCATCGCCGCCCTGCTTGGTGCCGAGGAATTCGGCTTCGCTACTGCGGCCCTGATCGTGGAAGGCTGCGTCATGATGCGCGCCTGCCAGAAGAACACCTGCCCGCAGGGCATTGCCACCCAGGATCCTGAGCTGCGCGCCCGCTTTAAGGGCAAGCCCGAGTACGTGGTCAACTTCTTCATGTTCATCGCTGAGGAGGTGCGCGAGATCCTCGCCCAGCTCGGCTTCAGGACTCTTGAGGAGGCCATCGGCCACGTTGAGTGTTTGGATCAGGACGAGGCCATCAAGCGCTGGAAGTCCGGCGGCATCGACCTGACCAACGTGCTCAAGCAGGCCGGCCCGGTACCCGGCACGATCCTGCACCAGACCATCGAGCAGAACCACGAGCTGGAGAAGGCGCTGGACAACAAGCTCATCGAACTTGCCCAGCCGGCCCTCGAACACAAGGAACCCGTGCGCATCGAAATGCCGATTCGCAACGTCAACCGTACGGTCGGCACCATGGTCGGCTACGAGATCACCCGCCGTTACGGCGAGGAAGGTCTGCCGGACGACACCATCGACATGACCCTGCACGGTTCCGGAGGCCAGTCCATCGGTGCGTTCATCCCGCGCGGCGAGACCATGCGCATCTACGGCGAAGTCAACGACTACGCCGGCAAGGGCCTGTCCGGCGGTCGCATGATCGTGCGCCCGGAAGATAACGTCACCTTCGACAAGCACAGCAACGTCATCGCCGGCAACGTCACCGGTTTCGGCGCCACTTCCGGCCAGATGTTCGTGGCCGGACGCGCCGGCGAACGTTTCGGCGTTCGTAACGGCGGTGCCACGTTTGTGGTCGAAGGCGTGGGCGACCACGGCTGCGAGTACATGACCGGCGGCACTGTTGTGGTGCTCGGCCCCACCGGACGCAATTTCGGTGCAGGCTTCTCCGGTGGTAACACTTATGTGCTTGACCTCGATATGAAGAAGGTCAACCCGGGTGCCATCAAGTCCGGTGCACTGCTCTTCAAGTCGCTTGATGCCGAAACCTCCAAGCTGGTGTACGCACTGGTCAAGCAGCATGCTGAAGAGACCGGTTCGCAGTTCGCTGCGGCTTTGCTGGAGGACTGGAACGAGACCGTCAAGCGGTTCACTCACGTGGTGCCGAAGCAGTTCGTGGCCATGACGAAGGCCATGGAAGAGGCCAAGGCCAACAATGTAGATTTCAATGCGCCCGGCGCCTGGGAAAAGGTGTACGAGCAGGTTATGGAAGGAGCGCGCTGACATGGGCGACCCGAGAGGATTTCTGAAGGTCCGTACCCGCCGAGAGCTGGCTGAACGCCCCGTTGAGGAACGTATCAAGGACTGGTTCGACGTTCACGCCGAAACCGGCCTGCAACCGTGGACCCAAGCGCAGGCGGCCCGCTGCATGGATTGCGGCACCCCGTTCTGTATGACCGGATGTCCGCTGGGCAACCTGATTCCTGAGTGGAACGATCTGGTCCGTCAGGGCAAGTGGGAGGACGCGTACAACCGTCTGTCCATGACCAACAACTTCCCTGAAGTCACCGGTCGTATCTGCCCGGCTCTGTGCGAGCAGGCCTGCGTGCTCGGCATCCACCAGCCGCCGACCATGATTCGCAACGACGAATGCACGATTATCGATCAGGCCTGGGATCTTGACATCGTCAAGCCTTTGCCGCCGCAGCGTCTGACCGACCAGACGGTCGCCGTCGTCGGCTCCGGCCCTGCAGGCCTTGCCGCTGCTCAGCAGCTCACCCGCGCCGGCCACACCGTCGTCGTCTACGAGAAGGACGACGCCATCGGTGGTCTGATGCGTTACGGCATCCCGAACTTCAAGCTTGAAAAGGGTCTGATCGACCGCCGTGTCAAGCAGATGGAGGCCGAAGGCACCCGCTTCCGCACCAACGTGGAAATCGGCAAGGACATCACGTGGGATGACCTGCGTGACCGTTACGACGCCGTCGTGGTGGCCATCGGCTCCCGCGTGCCGCGCGATATGAAGATTCCGGGCCGCGAGCTTGACGGCATCCACTTCGCCCTCGACTTCCTGCCCGACGCCACGCGCCGTATCTTCGGCGTCAAGCCGGTGCACGACATCACCGCCAAGGACAAGCACGTGGTGGTCATCGGCGGTGGCGACACCGGTTCCGACTGCCTTGGTACCTCCATCCGTCAGGGTGCGAAGGATGTCACCGTGCTGCAGATCATGCCGAAAGAGCCGTCTTCACGCCCGGACAACAGCCCGTGGCCGACCTTCGCCCGCACCTACCAGAAGACTTCCTCCATGGAAGAGGGTGGCGAGTACATTTACTCGACCGACTCGGTGAACTTCGAAGGCACCGAAGAGGAGAAGGCCAAGGTCACCATCGACAACTCGACCACCGCCGAAGGCTTCGTGGCCGATGAACGCGGTCACGTCACCGGCCTGAAGGTCGTCTCCGTGGCTCCCGGCGAGAACGGCCCCTTCACCCGCCAGCCCGGTACCGAGCGCGTGCTGCCGGCCGATCTGGTCCTCATCTCCGTGGGCTTCCTGCACCCGGACACCGAGACCATCCTCGACCAGCTGCCCGTCGAACTCGACAAGCGCGGCAACATCGCCCGCAATGACAAGTTCGCCACCTCCCAGGACGGCGTGTTCGTGTGCGGCGATGCCGGCCGTGGCCAGAGCCTCGTGGTCTGGGCCATCGCCGAAGGCCGCTCCTGCGCCGCAGCCGTGGACGAGTACCTCTCCAGCGAGCAGACCAGTGAGCTGCCGGCTCCGATCAAGGCCAGCCAGCGTCCGATGATGCTGCCTCGCTGAAAACGCGCTGTTTAGATGAATCCTGCGGTAATATCTACCGCAGGATTCTTTTTTTGCGGATAAAGGAGTGAGTGAGATGGCGAATCGTGCAGAACGTCGTGCACAGGCCAAGGCCAATCGTAGGGGAGTGCCGTCGCAGTACGACCAGACCCAAGGTCGCGGTCGCTCGGGAATGATTGACGAATACCAGCTGCAGCAGAAGTCCCAGCGTCTGCAGGACGGCACCGACGGCACCGAATGGAAGCCCAGCGGCGGTACGATTGCGGACACCGAAACCCTGCTGACCACTAACCCGAACTACACGAATCCGAAGATGTTCAAGGCACCGCATTCGCTGCGTCAGTGGTTCCGCGTGGGCAGCTGGACGCTGATCGCCATCGCGATTATCGCGTTCTTCGTGGTTATGTGGCTGCCGAGCCATCCGATGTGGCTGATCATCACCGTTTCCGCGGTGTTCATTGTGGGTGTGCTGAGCCTGTTCTTTACGGCTGGCGATTCCAAGCACAATCCGAATTTGGATCAGAACGGCACGGCCGTCTGATCTTTTGCCTGGTAAATCCGGCTTGAAAAGCAAAACGCACGACGGAAGTTGTGCGTTTTCTTGTATGCGGTGCCCTAAAGTAAGAAGTGCTTGAGTTTCTTTCTGACGCACGAAGGAGAGGCAGTCCGATGAAAGTTGATATTCTAACCCGCGAATACCCGCCGCATGTGTATGGCGGTGCCGGCGTACACGCCGAGGAGCTGTCCAAGGTTTTGGCCGAGCGCATTGACGTGACCGTGCGTGCGTTTGATGGCAAGCGTACTGAGGCTGATATCCCCGCGATTCCCAATGCCGCTAATGCCAAGGGCAGCCTGAAGGTCGTCGGATACGATACGCCGTCCGAGCTCGCTGATGCCAACCCGGCATTGAAGACCTTCGGCGTGGATCTGCAGATTGCCAACGATGTGGATGCCGACATTATTCATGCGCACACCTGGTACGCCTGCCTGGCCGGCTACCTGGCCAAGATGCTGCACGGTACGCCGCTGGTCATCACCGCCCACTCCCTGGAGCCGTTCCGCCCATGGAAGCGTGAGCAGCTCGGCGGCGGCTACAACCTGAGCTCCTGGGCCGAGAAGGACGCCTACGAGCACGCCGACCGCGTGATCGCCGTTTCCGGTGGCATGCGCAAGGATATTCTGACCGCCTATCCGAATCTTGATCCAGACAAGGTGGTTGTGGTTTACAACGGCATCACCATGTCTGACTTTGCTACTCCGGCGCCGGACGATCCGGGCTGGAAGGTGTTTGAGCGTTACAACATCGACCGTTCCAAGCCGACCCTGCTGTTCGTGGGCCGCATCACCCGTCAGAAGGGTTTGCCGTACCTGCTCAAGGCCCTGCACCTGATTTCCAAGGATATTCAGGTGGTGCTGTGCGCCGGTGCGCCCGACACCCCGGAGATTGCCGAGGAAGTCAAGAACGCGTTCGCCAAGCTGGACGAGGAGCGTGGCAACATCGTGTGGATTGAGGAAATGCTGCCGAAGCCTGAGCTGAACGCTCTGGAGCACGGCTGCGACGCCTTCATCTGCCCGAGCATCTACGAGCCGCTGGGCATCGTGAACCTTGAGGCCATGGCCTGCGGTCTGCCGGTCGTCGCCTCCGCCACCGGTGGCATTCCGGAAGTTGTGGTCGACGGCGAGACCGGCTATCTGGTGCCGATCGACCAGCTGCACGACGGCACCGGCACCCCCACCGATCCGGACAAGTTCGTGCACGACATGGCCGCCGCCATCGACAAGATCATGGCCGATCCGGAGCTCGCCAAGAAGATGGGCCAGGCCGGCTACGAACGCGCCCGCGACGTGTTCAGTTGGGAGTCCATCGGCGACAAGACCGTGGAGGTCTACCAGTCGGTGCTCGACGAGCAGAAGAAGTAAAAGCGAGACAGCGCAGGCTCGCGCAGCGTGACGGAGGGAGAGACCGTGCAATAAGCGGTGCTCTCCCTCCGTTTTGTACCACTGAGGAGAATCATGTCCCAAACCGTCCTCCAACTTGACAACGTCGAATTCCGCCGCAACCGCCGCGTCATCATCACCGACGTGAACCTCACCATCCATGCGGGGGAGCGTTGGGTGCTGTTCGGACCGAACGGCATCGGCAAATCCACCGCAGTCGGCATGCTGGCCACCCGCACCTTCCCCTCGGAAGGCCGCGTGTTCATTCTCGGCCACCAGCTCGGCAAATACGACGTGTTCAAGCTGCGCACCCGCATCGGTCTCGCCTCGGCCGACCTGGGTCGCCAGTTCCCCGAGTTCGAGGACCCGCTGGATGCCGTGGTCACCGGCCTGTCCGCCGTGACCGGACGTTGGCGCGACACCTACACGGACGAAGAATACGCCCGCGCACGCCAGCTGCTGCGTGATTTCCGCGTCTCCTATCTGGAAGGCAAGGAGATGTGGCGACTGTCCGAAGGCGAACGCACCCGTGTGTTGATCGCCCGTGCGCTGATGGGCGATCCTGAGCTTTTGATTATGGACGAGCCGACCACCGGCCTTGACCTGGGCGGCCGCGAGCAGGTGATGCGCACGCTGAGCCGTATCGGCGAGGAAAGCTCCGATCGCGCCGTGGTCTTGGTTACTCATCGTCTGGAGGAGATTCCGGCAGGCTTCGATCACATCGCTATTATGGGCCGCAAGCCGATTCCCGCCGAAGATGCCACCGAAGCGGGCGTGGATTCAATGGGTAATCCTGGTGCGGGCACCATCGTCTATACCGGTTCGCTGGAAGATGGACTGACCGACGAACGCCTTTCGGAATTGTTCGGCATGCCCATCGAAGTCCAGCACACTCACGGCCGCTGGGCCGCCTACGCCGTGTGATGCCGTTTTGGCCTCCGCCAGCGGAAGCCGTCGGCCAAGCCGACTGGGGGAGGTGTCAGCAGTACTTTCCCTTTTTCGGCAGGTTTTATTTTTCTCTTCGCCCCCTCTGGAGGTGGCTGTCAGCGTAAGCTGACTTGGGAAGGTTCGACATATGACGGAAAGCGACATGACTAGTAGCAAACTCGTATTCATTGATATCGACGGCACGCTGGCTGATGAGAATCATATTGTGCCGGAGTCGGCAAAAACGGCGTGTGCGCGGGCCCAAGCCAACGGTCACAAGCTCTTCATCTGTACCGGTCGTTCCGTGCCGAAAATCGAACGCAACATTCTGGATCTTGGATTCGACGGTGTAGTTTCCGTAGCCGGCGCACAGGCGAATATCGGCGATAAGCTGCTGTTCCAGCACCTCGTATCGCCCGAAGCCATCGATGCGGCGATGGCCTATTTTGCCGAACATCATATCGAGAGCTACCAGTGGCAGGGTGCTGACGGCATGTACATTTCGCAAGGCTACCGTCAACATCTGGAATCAAAGGGCAAGACGTGGAATCGCGGCGAATTCGCGCGATTCTGGCACTTGCTGGACGAGATTGAAGTGCCAGCCGGCTCCACACTGGGAAACACCATTCACGTAAGCAAAGGCTCATATTTCACCGCGCCGAATCCGGACGTGACCTTCGAACAAACCCAGCGTGATCTCGCTCCTTGGTTCGAACTCGTGCACGGCTCATACGACAAGATCTCGCCGAATAACGGCGAACTGCTCATCAACGGCATCGACAAAGGTACCGCTGTGCGCGACGTGGCTTCTTTGCTGGGCTATGCCATTGCCGACACCATCACCATCGGCGACTCCGACAACGACACCGCCATGCTCAAAGCCGCCGGCACATCCGTAGCCATGGGCAACGCCATTCATGGCATCCAAGCCTTCTGCGACTTCACCACCACCGACATTCACGAGGACGGCCTGGCCAACGCCTTCAAGACGTTGGGACTGGTGTGAGGCTATGTCGTTTGCTCTCCGACGGAGGATCCTTTCGTGCTGTAGTATTGCTATAAAATGGTTTGTTCATCATGCGAAGATGGTGGTCATCTGTCCGTCGCGGTTGCGCAGTTTACGGTGGCGGAGGAGCCGGAACGGAACCTGGAGATTATCGATGTATTCGTGCGTGATGCTGCGGTGGGTGGTAGGGAAGCCGATCTCATTACTGCTGAGCTGAGTAGTGAATGTCTTGATTCCGCGCGTCGAACATTGCCGGTGTTGCAGAATCGCCGTTTTGCCGATCCGCAGTTGTGTGACTGACCTCTGGATAACTTTACTAGCGCTGTTGATAAGGGTTCTATGATGGGAATCATGACCACTACTGTTGATAGCTCTGATTCAATGCCGGAACGTCTGCAAGAGGGGAGCGCGGCGCCCGATTTCACTCTGTCGGCGGTTATACCTGGGTTTACAGAGAACGGATTAATCAACCTGTCTGACGTGCTCGATGCCGGCCGCAGGGTTGTACTGTACTTCTACCCGGCCGCGATGACGCCCGGCTGCACCACCGAGGCTTGCGATTTCCGCGACAACCTCGCCCGATTGGCGTCGAAAAACGTTACGGTGCTTGGCGTCTCCAAGGACTCGCTTGACAAGCTACGCAAGTTTGCACAGCGCGATCATCTCACATTCCCGCTGTTGTCTGATTCCGACCTGACCGTGCACAAGTTGTACGGCGCATACGGCGAAAAGAAGCTCTACGGCAAGGTGCATGTAGGCGTGATTCGTTCGACGCTCGTCATCAATCCTGACGGTTCCGTGGTTATCGCCCGCTACAACGTGCGTGCCAAAGGGCATGTCGATTCGCTGTTGAAGGCACTGGAGAAACTGGATAAGTAGCGCGTTCTCGTTGTTCGGACACAGTGGTTTGTGCGGTATGTGCCGCATGAACCACTGTGCCGTATGAGTCACCGGTTAGCTTCTCATTGGATTCACCGGCCAATAGTGAGGCCGTGGGCGCGCAGTATGTCTATGGCTGGCATGTAATCGAGCGACGTGGCGGTGGGATCGAGCATCAGTTCGCGGATGGCGGCGGATGCTGAGGACTCGCTTGTCTTCGAGGATTCTGCGGCCGGGAAGAGAGCGTCGGCGATTAGGGAGATGATACGGGAACGTGCATCGCCGGCATTGGCATCGTTGCTGTTACCGGTGCCGGTGCCGGCAGTGGCGGATTCGCCAATAGCTGCGGAGTTGCTTCGTAGAGTCGTATCCAACGCTGCGGCAAGCGGCTCGAGATTGTTCTTTGTCGCTTCGGCAATATCATCGAGCTGGTCGAATAAGGCGAACAGCCATGCACGACGTTGCCCTTCATCGTTGCCAGCCGCAAACCTTTCATTGGTGACGCGCACGAGTTCATCAATCGGTACTGCTGGTGTCTTTGCGGGGTCGCGGTGTTCGCGATTATCTTCGATATCTCCCATCAGATGCTGGATTTCGCACTCGTCCTGCAATACGGTGGTCTCGGCAAATGCGGTGGCGATGGCGTCCGCATCGATGAACTTGCCACCTTCGGACTGGAAGCGCACGCGCTTGGGCTCACTGTAATAATGCGACATGCCGAATGTGATGTACTGAGGCATCTCATCCTGCAATTGCTTGACCGCTTCGGCCACCTTGCGCATATCTGCCAGATGTTGGTGCAGCACGATGAAAGCGAGCACTGCTTTGGTGTCGGTAAGAGTGAGCGGCTGACCGATGCTGGCTCCATGATGGTGCTCATGATGCGCAAACATGTTCTTCAGCGAATCAAACAATCCCATAATGTCCTCCTTCGAACTGGGGCACAATCGGCTACATCTGCCGCTTACTGTAGTCCGGAAGACTTGAGATTGTTCACGGAACGCCGAGAGCGAATACCGAGGTCGCGCAGCAATGTACAGGAAAGCTCCTGATAGCGAGGAGACTGAGCGCACCGCTAATTTGTTGGGGCATCATATCGGAATTATGTCTAGACAGAAACATAGATGTCGGAGCAGCCATGCGCCGGGCATGGAATCCCAAACCTAAGAGATTATGTCTTGGGGAAAGTATCTATTGAGAGTTGCTTTCAGACTTGGTCGATTAGGGTATCGAGTGATGATTTGATTTGCAATGCAACAAGTATCCATATATCCAAAAATTGCCTCATATCGTGACAATGTTTGTTTGATATGGCCATATGCCGACATGTTGTCGGCAAGAAGTAGGTGACCTTGCAACGTTCCTTTTGGCAGGCCTCGCAATGCAATGGCATCGGCGTCGAGTCGATGCTTGATGGCTAAGATCCTCAGAAGCTTGTATGAAGGATGCTGGAGATATTTGACATATCTCAGCGTCGTGTCCGGCAATCTTTCCTCAATGATGATTCGTTCGAGCGCAGGATCCCGGTCATGCTTTTGCGTTGTTTCTGCTGTGCGTTCTTCGAGTACATTCAGACAGTCCTCGACGAGTTTCGGTACAAGTTCATGGAAGTTATGCGGGCAGATATTGCGCAAGAACCACACGTATTCCATGTCTTCGGGACGAGTGGCATGGGCTATGACATATGAGAATAATGCGATGAGCTCTTCTCTCATTTGCTTGTATGCGGAGAGATGCCGAAGTATGGCAATATTGTATCCGTTTGCATAATCATATGGGCAGTAAGCCATGAGATTTGATTGCGTGTGGGCTAATTGCTCCGGTAGAGGCATACGAACGGGAATGGACATGCTCTATCTCCCGTCTCCGTTGTGGGTCTGTTTGATTGATTCTATATCGATTTATTGGAGCTAGCGCAGTCCCGAACAATTGGTGTCTTTAAATCCTTGACTAAGAATGGCAAACAACAAGGTTGAGCTTCTCTGTGTCAATGACTTTGTTGTACCGGAATCTGCTTCAGGCTTCAGCCGGAGCAGATGATTTGCGCGGTAACAGTGAGTATGCTGGTGATGTTCAATTCAAAATGGTTTCAGAGAGGAGCCGCCTATGCATCAAATCAACAAAACAGAAAAGAAGTGCGCGCGAAGGCCAAAGCATGTTTTGCGAAGACTAGGCAAAACAGTATGGAACATGACTGATTCGGTAGACACCGTTGCCAAGCCGATTACTGTCCAGTATCAGCGAATCAAAAAGGAAATATTGCGTATTCGGCAATTGGAAACCCGTGGATTCGCGGACATGGATGTCTGGTATCTGGGAAGTAGGGAAATCATAAGAATGTCCCAGTTGCTGACCGCAATGGAGAAACACTGTATGAGTAGCCCATCAGGATATGACGACAGCTCTCGCTGGTTGAAGCAACGCACTGATGACGAGTTATCGCGTTGGCTCGAATCCACGCCTTTTTGGGCATTCCTAGACGCGTTGGAGCATAATGACAGAGGCAGCACGAGGAAGACAGTACGTGAACTCGGTATTGGATACTGTGCATGGCGAGAGGATCTTAAGTATGCGGCTGCCGTGCTCGTGCTGACCGATAAATGGCGACCTAATTCATCGGATTCCCATTACCGTCCTTACCGTAATGTTTTCGGGACAGATGCAGCATATGCGGTAACTAAGAAAACTGAGGCCGAGTTCCGTCGCGTATGGCGGTGGATTGGCGACAATATCTACGATTTGTGGGACTGAGCGGGAAGGTGACTGACCATGGCGGAGTAGCCGCGCAAGTGCTGATTATTGCACGGCGCTTGGCAAGACTTTTACCGTCACCATTGCTGACGCCAGTGACGATACTGCTGATGAATAGTGTTGTTCGATAATGAGTTTGCCGGTTGGATATTGCGTTTTGATGCAATATCCAACCGGCAAACTATCACGAAGCGTCAATCCAACGTCGGCGACGCTGCTAAGACACAGGGTTATCCCAGTCGCTCATGTCATGATCGGAGTTAGCTCGATTTGCGGAGTGATTTCATCGTCACATTGAAAGGGGTGAGACGGCGCTCTGTGTCAATGTGCATGAGACGGTCGCTGCGCTCTTTCATGCATTTGTCGCAGATGAGTGCGGCGACTTGTGTACCGTCGTCGCATGGATCGAAAAAGGTGGTTCCGTAATGACCGTAGGAAGTCATTTCGATGGCATCAAGGGGCAGGAATCCGCTGTCGTTGGCGCCTTCGACGAGTTGTTCCATCGTGCGGGGGTGGTTTTCATCGACGATTTCGGCAGTTATCATTTTGCCGCATACCAAGCACACAAGATTAAACGGTGATTCATCGACGTTGCTCATGTCATTCTCCCGGTTCAAGAACCTACATATCTGGCTCGCTCAGGTTTGGCCATATGAGAGAACCGCATCAGATTACAACGTGGATGATTTAGACACGTCGCGGTTGCTGAGGCTACCGGGAGCATCAGCAAAGAGTTGCATCTTAAGAAAGTCCCGGGAACTATAACGCTATTGGTGCTTCAGGAAAGGCTCCGGTGAAGCAGCAAGAGCTGTCTTTTGATGATTGGACCTCTATGGTGCCAATGCGTCCGCAGATGTGGTTGGTGGTGTACTGCCGAGAGACTGATTCGGTGCGGTTGGAAGCGTCTCTTCCTGCAGGTGTGGATTCTAATGGGAAAATCATTGGCTGGGATAAGCGACTTATATTGGATGAAGTGAATTTGACCGATCAGTTTGTGGAGGCACGTAACGATGAGCGTGGTGAAGATGGAGTTGCCGTCGCTATTTCCGCGCGTTGAGCAGAAGACTTCGCTGAATCCAGAACGAATCCGCTGCGCCCGTGAAACGGCAGGATTGAGTAAGGTACAACTGGCCGACTTTCTTGGTGTCACTTCGCGTACGGTTGCTAATTATGAGGAAATCGGAGCACCGGTGTCTCAGGCAGCGGCGCTGGCTGATGCATTGCAGGTCATGCCATCGTTCTTTTCCGTGTCTCCTAGTGCTCCGCTGATTGAGGATTTATATCGGATGGGCAGGTATGGTTCAGGTCGTTGAGGAAATCGACGGTAAGGCAACGTCGTTCGGCAGTGGGACATGGCCGAAATGCATTGTTGTTCTTCAAATGGATTGAAGATCACTTCCGGCTACCTGAATGTGATTTGCCTTTTGCCGATAGCGCCGGAATGCGTCCAGACTCGGCGGCGACTATGCTGCGCGCAATTTTGGGATATGGTGAGAATCCGTTGCCTGAGATGACGAGTCTTGCTGAAGCACATGGCATCCGAGTGTTCAGTTTGCCGACTGTCGGACGAGAAGTGGATGCTTTCAGTTTTTGTTCGATGGTGTGCCGTATGTGGCTGTAGATACCAGCAAGACCGCAGAACGTGTCCGTTTCGATATCGCTCATGAAATTGGACATCTGATGATGCATGAAATGGTGTCTGAAGACGTAGTGGCTGCCGGAACGCGCGATATCGAAAGCGAAGCTCATTCGTTTGCCGCAAATCTTCTGATGCCGGAGCGTCGTGTTTTAGGCATGGTGCCGACTCATGCCTCAGTGCCGCAGATTCTGACCGCAAAGCGATATTTCAAAGTTTCAGCCATGGCCATGGCTCGGCGTGCCTATGAATTGGACCGATTGTCTGAATGGGAATATCGGCAAGTTTGCTCAGAATTGACGGTCCAAGGATACAAGAGTGGTGAGCCTCGTGGCCTGCGGCCAGAGCAGTCGAAGGTATTCCGCTTCGTGGCCGATACGAACAGGCAGAAAGGCATATCAGTTTCTATGGTGAGCGAGGAAACTGGACTCATACCTCAAGAATTGCATGGATTGTCGTTTGGGAATATTTGGGCGGTTACTGGTGGAATGCATAGTTAAATAATGAATTTTGCTTGGAATATATTGTCAATATGGATAGCTCAGTAGAGGAGGATATGGCAATGAGTTGGAAACCATTTGGGGCCAAAGAAGAATCTGAGACGCTTGTTGACGGGGTCCCTCCCTATATGGTGAACAGTGTTATTGATTGGATGGGTCAGGCCGAGTTGCTGCTTTGTTATGATGAGAATCATTATTCTTGTTTCGATGAAATGGAACTAGATAGTCGTCGCAGGCGTTCATTGGTTTCTGAATTCGATAGAAAATCTAGATTGGATTCTTATCTATATGATGCGAATACAAAAAGTTATTTCCGTGTCAAAGAGCATATGAATCGAATAGGTTTGATGTATCTTGATTATTTAATTGAGAAATTGGATGAATTAAGAGAGGATTATGATTCTTCTCTTGTTTCTGGCCGAATGCCTATCGTCGACAGTGCGGTGGAATATCTATATGAAGATCTTGAAAAGATATTATCTGAATCTGGATCTAAGTGGCGTGTAGGTAAAAGGAATGGATATTGCGGACTGGAAGAACGTGTTTCTCCTATGATGCAGCAAATAGCTGATGAACTCGTTGAATCAAAATCCTCGGCCAGCCAGTTGTTATCTGATGCATGGCATTCTATGTTTGGCCGTAATCCTGATTATTCGGAGGCGTATGCTACCGCTGTCAAATCAGTTGAAGCAGTAGTACTACCCATAGTTGAGCCAAATAATAAAAAATCTACATTGAGTAAGGCCGCAGCAGTAATGAGAGACCAGAAGTGGTCTTTCCAGATTGAGGCTAATCCAAAAAATAATGTTAACGGTGGAGTTATCCAACTTCTTATGAGTGCATATAATGTATAGTCATTCCGATCGGCATGGCAGCGGAGATGGAGTTATTACTGAAGAAAAGGCCAAGGCTGCCGTTTTCTCGGCTGTTTTCTTAGTTCAATTTTTTTCTTCTGGTTTAGTAACACGAGGCGAGAAAGCTTAACATATTATCTAGTTGAGTCGGTACCGAGCAACTGCGGCAATATTCATGTGTCGATAACCATGTGATTATCGACGGATATCGGCTATTGCTGAAAATGTATACTAATAATGACTGAGTAACCCCTTGCTGGTTTGAAGGGTTGATTCGCTGATTATCGAGAGCTTCGTCAGTTGTGTTTTCGTTGTAATAACGCTGGTTCTATTACCTTCGGCAGATTCGTTGATTGCCTCTGATTTCGCTGTTCTCAGGGGTCATCGTGTCTGAATCGTGTATGAGCTACAGATACGATGACGAACATCATTCCAGCGGCTGATGCGGCCTGATGATTGAGTGTCAGTAATGTTTTCAGTCACCGGAGTGCGGTGCCATGCGACCACGTGCGTCATTCCTCGCCCGACAATCCTTGATGGCCTGATGAATCTCATCGTCGGTGAACTCCATCGCGGCCATAAGATTGACCGTCGCTTGAATCACGTCAGCGCACTCGTCGATCAGGTCATGGCGCTGCTCTGCGGTCTGTCCGTGCTTGTTCCAGTCCTTGAACGCCTCCACCACCTCCGCAGCCTCTTCAAGTACCTTCAACGCCTGCGACTTGTCCCGATGCAGCAAATCAGCGCGGAACGGTTCCACAGCTCCGACATGCACTCTTTGATTCATCTCTCTACCTTTACCTTTCCTAAGAATATATGCGTCTGTTTCGAGTGTTCTCTATCTTAAAGGTGTGTCCACAAAAGCAGACTGGTTCAATCCGGCTTCACCCTCAAACCTCTGGATATACCTCATCATTTGTGTGTTAGAAGGGTTCACCGATTGACGTACCTCCTGCATTTCATGAACGGTATTCAGTATGGAAAGAACCTCTGAGTCGGTAATCCCTTTTCTAAGATCTAGGGTGCATTCAATCTTGGGAATTGGAAGTGCATACCTTTCACTTTCAATATCGGATAAAGCGGCCTTTCTTCGCAGCCATACCGGATCGATATTCCTTGTGACCAGTACCGTCTTCCGTCTAGGCATTCCTGTTTCGTATTCCAGTCCCGTTTCATAAGCATCAGTAACGCTCATAAAATAGCAGTCCCACGCAGCGTTCCATGCCTTATGAGATAAGTCATCGATGGATTCATTGCCGGAATACTTAGTCAATTTACGTACTTGTTCCGATCGACTGTTGCTTCCAACCAGCATGTCAACGGCGACCTGAAGCTCATACGCCGAAAGTGAGCCCAACTGAGTATTGACCCACGAGACATACTCGGCAAGTAAATTCAGACGATTATCTGTTTTCATCTTTTGAGCCAACAGCATTATTTTTAACAATGAAGCGTAATGAATTGCAAATTGGACACAGTCGCTTATTGTCCCATCAAAACCATAGGCCAATGGGTCCATTCGAGTCCGGTACGGACGGTCTCGCCATTTCCTATCGCGATTGACCGGAGGATGCCGATTGGCGAATTGTCTTTCAATCACATCCTCATCCCACTGGAACAAGGTTTCTGCGACATACCGCTTCCTCTGGAAATTATTCTCGTCGAATCCAGAACGCCACTGATGACACGATTCCAATAAGGCAAAACCTATGCTGGGCTCCACTCTGTCCTTCACGAGATACAGCAGTAAATCTTTTAGAGATTGACGCTTCTCTTCGCTTGTCTGAGTGAAGTAAAAATGCTCCATATCGATGACGACATTCGTATCCAACACGGCGCACTCCGCACCGTCGGACATGTCATCACCGGCGGATAATAGACTGTACTCTCCGATTTGCACTGTTTCTCGCATCTCCTCGAACTCTTGCGTAGGGACGGACATGTCGAATAGGTTGACCTGCGTATCCTGCTCGTGCTTGTCAACCCTATTAAGCGTATTGTGCCTTAATCGGCATCAGCCCATGTAATCGATTGCCTATAGCGTTCAAGCATCTGGCTCAATTCGTCGTTGGCACGAATGAACTCCCGAAGGTAATCTTCGCTGATCTCGAATTGTTCCTGTGTTTTCTTGTCTTTGGTTCCAAGAATCTGTTCTCCGGCCTTTGACGTAATACGGAAGCCATGAATAATCCGATTACGTCGTACCACGATGTCCGAAAACTTCTTTTGAATGTCATCTCCCGCCACTTTGGTGATTGTAGCGGCGATAGTGGTTTTCAACTGCCCGGATTCCTTATCGATAAGGTCACGCCAAGATTGACTAGCATCAGTATGAATCACATTCTCGATGATGAACCCATTATTTGAGCTGAACACGCACATAGCAATACCCAACAGACGAATGTATTCCTCTGACGGCAATGACTGATGCGTTAACGAGATGTCATACATGGCACATGCTCCAATCTTCACTCCGCATCCGACGATGGCCCACAGCTGCCGATGCTCACGTTTGAGGATGACGACAGCACACGGTTACGTCGCCTGAATGCGAGCGAGTACCGCATACCAGACACCTTGCGCTATCCTTAGCCTTCGGCTAAGCGTTTCCATGATACCAGCGTCATAGCTGCGTCATTCCGGTCTCTTACGGGCTGAAGCTCGTATGATGGGAACAACACCGCGTCAATGAAGCAAGCGAGGTCCCTAAATGCTCAGCATGTCAGACACCCCAATCGAGCGGTTCGCGCCGGTATTCGCTCGGCTCAACACCCCCGTAGCGTTCCTTGTTCCCACGCCGACCGGATACAAGAAGTCCATCATGGACGCTATCGCTCCGGTCCGAGAGCTCCTATACGACGCGCACGTACATGATTACCAGCAGCAGCTTCAAGGGACCGAGAACAAGCGCGTCGTCCCGGCGTTTCTGGTGAAGGGCGATGGGTTGGTAGAAACGCAAGCCTCGCTGTACCGGCCGACGACAAAGCACGGAGACCCACGCATCTGGTTCTACGATCTCAAGAAACACTGCCGCCCATGCAATCTGCTCGCGCTCACGGTCATCGACGAGGCAATCTACGTCTTCAACCTTTCTGACCCGGAAGTCGCTGAATCGCTACTGCAACAGGACTACGCGTACGGTATCCTGCAGCGCGGTGATAAGAGCAGCGTCATCGAGCAGCAGCTCCTCGCACTCATCCGCAAGATTAACGCTGACGGCCCGCAGCGTTCCATCACGCCCGGCGACCCCGGTGTTGGAGATACGTTGGAGCACGCTCTGGGCATTCAGCGCAACAATTCCAAGAACCCCGACTACATGGGCATTGAGCTCAAGACCACGCGACTGAGTCGCAACGGCAAGATGCGCACGCCTACTCGCTCAACGCTGTTCTCGCAGGTGCCCGATGTTGGCATGAAGTACAGGGAGATCGTGGAAAAGTACGGAAAGGTGCAAGTGCCTCGTGGGTCCAGCGAAGCCCGTCTCCAACTGTATGAGACCTTCCGAGTTTCTCGCCCCAATGCCTATGGTCTGGTTCTGGACGTCAACGAGAACGCCGACCGTCTTGATATGGAATATCAGGACGGCGACAAGCGCAGCTACGTCGCTTCATGGACGATGAAGCTGCTAAAGGAACGACTGCGCACCAAGCACCCTGAAACCTTCTGGGTGGGAGCAACCTCCGAAATGATTGATGGAGTGGAGTACTTCCGGTACGTCCGCGTGATGCACACTAAGAACCCGAATGCGTCTCTGCTGGGGCCACTGCTCGAAGCCGACAAGGTGACGCTGGATCTCGCCGCTCACTTCGACCCTGACGGCAAGTGGCGAGATCACGGCGTCCTGTTCAAGATGGACAAGAAGAACTTCCCACTGCTCTTCTCGGATCCCGAGGAGTTCGTCTTCTAAAGCGAAGACAGTATCGAAGAGACCACCTTCCCCAATGCACGCCCCAGCAGCGGCGGTACGGCGTTGCCGATCTGCGTGTATTGGGGAACCTGATACCTCCTGCGTGCACCGCCCGTGGTGGCAATGCCTCGGAACTCGAACGAATCCGGGAACGACTGGATACGTGCCATCTCCCTGACCGACAGTGTGCGCGGCTCAGAGTAATGAGCTACGTCATCCGGGATTGACAAAGCCGCCGGTGCCGGCAACGTACTGACCAGTGCCCGCTGCGAGAACTTACGCGTCTTCATGCCGGCAAGATAATCGACCATCGATTCATGGTCGGTCGGCAGACCGCTCCCGTACTCCAGAAGGTCACGCTTCAGCAGCGCCTGATAGGTAGCGTCTGAGATGTCGGTCTTCTGCCCGCGCATAATCTTCTTGATTTCATCACCCACCTGCTTGGGCGAATTGGCGATGACCTGATACACACGGAACCGAGCTTGCACCTTGAGGGTACTGTTCGGATGACGAAGGTTCTGCATCTTCGGATTCCCGCCCTCAAGGTAGTCGCCGAGCACGGAGTTGAGCTCCTTGACGTATTTACTGCGTGCCGGAGCATCCACATCCTGAAGGTCGCGGATGGCATCGTATACCGTATGCTGCTTGGACGGATCCCTGAACGCGACCAGCGGAGCGAACACGGAAACTTCCGCTCTGGAGGCGTCAGCTTCGTCGGTCAGGTCCCAATACCGCCACTCGTTCTTGTCGTATGCGGGATCCTCGCTCTTTACCGCTTCAATCAGCCGCACGCCCTGAGCAAACCATGGGGCGATGTCCTCATTGAGGTTGGAGACAAGGTCTTCACGAATCGCAAGCATGATGAAACGCGGACGGTTCTGCGCCACGCCGGCGAGGCGCGCGTTCACCAGCATCGGGCAGGTGGCGTATCCGATGTTCGCGAAGGCCTTGCACACCTCGAACCACGCGTAGTAGGTAGTGCTATCCAGCTTGAAGGGGCGAAGGATTCCTTCGACGTTCTCAAGCAGCACCATGCGAGGGCGCTGCACATCGACGAACTTGGCGAACTCCCACGGCAGCTGGTTGCGCTGGTTGCCGAACTCGCGACGACCGGCAAGAGAGAAGCTTTGGCATGGCGGTCCGCCTGACACCAAATCCACCTCGCCATGCACCAGAGCGCTGCCACGGTCCTCAATAAATGCGTTCAGGCGACGGATGTCGCCGACAATCAGACGCCCATCGAAGTCGTCAATGCCTGACAGTTCCGCCATGTCGGTTTCGGGACGCTCGAACGGATTGTCCACGAGTCGTTCCGAAACGTTATCCGAAGACGAGTCAATCCACAGGACCTTACGATCTTTCGGCTTGGCCTGCTGGAACTCGGAGGAACGCATATCGACGTTCATCAGGTTCAAAGCGAAGGTCTCGGCGGGCATGGAGGAAAGCTCGTTCGCCATCACTTCCCGGAACCCGGCCGAGCGCAGACCAAGGCTCAGGCCGCCGCATCCCGCGAACAGCTCGATGAAGGTGGGGCTGTTGCCTTGCGTCACCTTAGTGTCTCCTTTGCTTGAATTTGCACGATGGGTCATCTTACAGCCTCCGGCCCCTTATTTCTCGGAAAGAAGCCGCAAGAGCGCTTCTTCGAGAACGCTCTGCATGGTCATGTCATGCTCGGCGGCATAGATTTTCACGGCGCGTCGAGTACTTCGCCGCATCTTCAGAGATGTGGTCTCCCACGGGTCGTCGCTGGCATCTTCATGCGAATGTCGGGGTTCCGCCATAGTCGGACTCCTTACAGTAGTAATACTATACTACTTTACTACTCACTAGCGACATCGATATAGCGATCAGCTAAAATGAGTCCCATGTCGAATTATGGACTGCTCGGAGACTACATCGAAAAGATCGCGTCCAAGGAGCTTCAGCGCGTAGATGTTGATCCCGAGCGCAGCAATCAGCATGAGATAGGCGGCGTCACCAAGGCCATGTTGCCGGTCTTGGGAGATGTCGATCGAAAGGCTTCGGATGGCAATGGCATTCCCACCGTCGCCATGTATCTGTCCGACGACGATAATCCTGTTACGGAAGACATCTTTACGAGCTGGTATGACACCAGATGTAATAATCCGGCCCGAAGCGCGGAATGGCGCTTGTACTATCAGGCTTGCGTGCCGATGAGGCTGGCTTCAGCCGGTGACACTCTGTACTGCGGGTATATGAAGGACGGACGTCTGCTATTGGCGATTGCGGCTGCTGGCAGCAGCGTCGATGCAGAGATGCGTTGGCTCTTCGGTATTAAGGATCTTGACGGCAGGTTCAGTGTATACGACCAGACGAAGGCATCCGTGGATGTCTTTGCGATTCAATTGCTGACGTTGCTTGGTTTCGAGCCGCAACAGAAGGACGCTCTTCTTCTGGAAGACATGCTCCACAGATGGAACTACAGTTTCCCAACGGGACGCGAGTTCGCACAGTACGCGGAGGATTCTCTGACGGATGTAGACCCGAAAACCGACAACCCGGATGAAGTTGTATTGGCCTATTACGAGCGCGAATACCACTTGTTCAGCGTGCTGGAGGAAGCCATCATCCAGCATGAGTACGAGGCGATGCCTTTCGTTTCCAAGGATGGGAAGATAGATGTGCCTCAGTTCACTAAGTTCTACAAGCATGCCCGCAATCGACGTGTCAGTCGTGCCGGCACCAGCCTTGAACAGCATGTGCAGCGCATTCTTAACGAGAGAGGTGTCCGTTTTACGCCGCAAGCGGTGACTGAAGAGAGCAAAAAGCCGGACTTCCTTTTCCCTGGCGTTGAAGAATACGCTGATAGCCGATACCCCTCTTCCAACCTTCGTATGCTTGCCCTCAAGACAAGTACCAAGGACCGGTGGCGTCAGGTATTGGACGAGGCCGACAGGATCAGTGAGAAGCACCTCTTCACCATTACGCCTTCTGGAATCTCGTCCAAACAGAACAAGCAGATGATGGACAAGAATCTGCGCCTTGTCATGCCAAAGAGCATTCGAGACACGCACCCCGAAGATGTCCAGAGGAACACGATTCTTTTCACCGACTTCATCACAGAGGTAAAAGATCTCCCGACGTTAAAGGATCTGGGCCTCGATTAGCGAAGTAAGGGGTTGTCAAGCGCTCTGCGCCCGACAACCCCTTACTCTTCTCACTCAGACGGCAAGCTCATCCTTGCTAAGCTTGCCGCTGAACGCTTGGTTCACCAAGGTGTAGACGGCTTGTGCGATGCCGATGACGCCGGTGAGGACGATGCCCCAGCCGTAGCCGTGGAAGCCGTTGGTGGCGGCGATGGCGATGACGCCGAGCAGGATGCTCACGCCGAGGCTGGTCAGTCCCACGTAGTCGGCGGGGATATACTTCTTGAACGCCTGCACCAAGGCGGGCACCACGAGTGCGACGATGCCGGCGGCGAGGGTGGTCGCTGCGGAAATATCCATGAATCTTCTCCTTAGGTTGGTTTGGGTATGGAAGCGGCGGCCTCCGGCACAATGCCGAAGGCCGCAGACGGACGGCACGCGTCTAGTAGCGCAGCTGCTGTCCGGGGTAGATCAAGTTCGGGTTCCTGAGGTTGTTGAGCTGGGCGACGCGCTGCCAGCCGGAAGCGCCGAAGATGCCGCTCAGCGTCTCGCCGCTTCTCACGACGTGGATCCGCGTGCCGGTGCCAGTGTTCGCCGCCGGCGTGCTGTTGCTGCGGTAGATGACGGTCTGGCCGGGCCAGATGCGGTGAATGTTGCCGGAAGGCACGCTCCATGCGGTCGCGGGCCATAGTCCGGTTCGTGCGGCGATGCCGCTGATGGTGTCGCCGGAACGCACCACCATGCTGTACCCGCTGCCGGCGCCCGGCCGGGACGGCTGGGGCGTGGGCTGCGGTGCCGGTGTCGGTGCCGGTGTGACGGTGGTGTTGCCGGGGTTGGCGTATTTGTTCCACTGTGCTGTGGTGCCGCGGAAGTAGTTCAGATTCAATGGGCCCGCATAACCTGCGATGCGGCCGTTGCTGGTGTACTGGCGCATGGCTTCGCCGTAGCGCCCGTAGTTCCACGGTCGCGTCTGGTAGCCGGTGGCGTTGTTGTTGGCGTACTGTGCGACCTGCAATCCGCAGTGGCTGCGCACGTCGGCTGGGATCTGGTACAGGTAGGCGGCGGACGTGTAGACGAGCGGCCATACGCCGGTCCTCGCGTGGACACGGTTGACGAAGACGCGCACCCAGTTGGAGTTGCCCCATGCGGCGTTCTGATAGCCCTCCCAATCGAGCACGAGGACCGCTCGGCCGATGTAGGGGCGGACGGTGTTGAGACGAAGTAGTCGGCTTCGGCGGTCGCGTTGCCGCCGCCCGCGTAATGGTAGAAGCCGAGGCTCTTGCCCCGCTGCCGCACGCAGTTGGCCTGGCTGGTCATATACCCGTTGGTGAAGCCGGTGTCCTGCGTGGCCTTGACGACGGCGAAGTCGTAGTCGGCGGTGCACGTGACGCTCGGAGACTGCACGGCCGGATACGTTGATGCCGCGCATGTCGGCCATCGCGCTGGGCATGACGGTGAGCATGGCGAGCAGCAGCGCCATTATGGCGAGTAGTCGGTGTCTGGTCTTGGACATGCCTTTGTCCTCTCTTTATGAGGAAAGCCCCAATGCGATGGCGTCGCATGGGGCTTCCTGGTTTGCTGACTAATCGGTCTGTTCTGTTGTTCTTCAGTTATGCGGTGCGTGGTGTGGTCGGTAGTTCCAGTCGTCGGTGTCGAGCCGGTGCCGGTAATCGTCTTTGAACTGCTGGCAGCGCACGTGGCCGGGCCCGTTACCACCACGCTCCGTGTATGCCTTGCCGGCGTCGAGCTGGTGTTCGTGCCGCATCCGACTCGTGGTCGGCAGGAACAGGGATTGCCGGTAGATCTCCAGTTCCAGTCGGCGGATGGTCGCGGACTCGGCTATCGCCTGTTCAAGATTCCGGCGCTGGCCGATACGGCGAAGCAACCATGAGACGAGCGAGGTGACGGCGCCGCTACCGATGACCGCGCACAGGACGAGAATCAGCGGATGCGTAGTGGTAAGGCTCATGGTCATCCCATCGCATGAACGATACAGGTGCCGATTGGAATGGTTACGCTTTCCTTCGCAGGCCAAGTGATTTCGGTGGCTCCGGCTGCTATTGCGGCGTGTGTGGCGCTGATTTGAATTTCCTTCTGGTAGTCGGCAGCTGCGATGGGTATGTAGGTAATGCTGCAGAAGCCATGCTCATTCGCAGATATCGCGGGCACATCCCCTTCCACCGTGATCGAGAACGTCTCCCCGGCAGGAATCGTGTAGTTGCTGCGGACCTGCGCGAGTCCGAGTTCAAGCGCAGTGTTCTTGATGTCAGAGACCATCATATTTACCGCTTTTCGGGATATGCTTCCGCATAGCACGAAGTATGAGCGGAATCCTGTCGTCCATAGGATGTTTAATTGTCCGCTAAAAAGTCGTGGCTGTTGGACGGGGCGCTGGATACGGTCGAGAACTGTGCCGGATGTATGCCGGAACGCATACCCCCATCTCCCTACAACGCAAACGCCAGCTCCTCCCGTAGCGCAGCACGATTCGGATAACGCCCGACAATCTCGTGTGCCAGTACACGGGTCTCCTCATCGCCGAACACTGCGGCGAAACGACGCAGCTGTTTGGCGATCTGCTGGTATGTGGCGCGGCGTGCCGTCAATGTATTGTCGACGCCACGTTCCACCGTAAACCGGAACACGGGCGTGCCCATGGTGCCGTATGGCATCGCTTCGAGGATTATCGATTTTGCTGATTCGGGGTGTTCGATGGCGATGGTGCGCAGCAATGGCAGCGGCGGGTATCGACCATGACGCAATAGGTCAGGGCCGTGTCCGAAAGCCGCTCGTCCACGATGAGCTTCTCGTAAGCGGGATTGCGCCAACTGCTGTGACGTTGTGTGCCGCCTTTGGTGGTTATTTCCGGCTGGTACTTGATACGGTCGATGATGTTCCGGGCGCAATCTCTGGCCAGCCCATCAGCCACGTCATGCCATTCTTCTGCGCTAAGACCGCCGTAGATGCGTAACAGATTGCGTAGTTTACTCACGTAATGGGTATCGGATCTGTCGTTGCAGGAAAGAATGTAGTACCGATACACGTTGGCGAGCAGGCCAACGTCATTGAGTCCCTCGGCGCAGCATTCCATGATGGTATGCCATCCATGGGGCAGCAGGTCCGGCAGCAGACCGTTATGCCGGGCATCGATATCGACATCTTCCGTATCCCGGCTCGACAGAAGGAAACCTTGTGCGAGCATGTATGCGGAACGCAAGCGCCCTTCATGAATCATGTTCGCAGCGTTCATCAGCGTGAGGGCCATTGACTCCGGGTAGTCTTTCAGAAGCTGCTCGCGTCCAGCGTCATCGTTGGATAGAGCGTATAGGTCGTAGGCGCTCATGAGTGTGAACAACTGCAATACGTGTAACGATTCATCCGAAATGAAGTCGGTTTCGTCGTCTACTTCGCTCGTATCCTCGTTATCCTCATCCTCGTCGTCCTCTTCGCTTTCTTCGCTCTCTTCGTTGAATGAGTATTCCAGATTACGCGTTATCGCGTTCTCGATCACGTCATAGGCCCATATGCGTTTGTCGTCATATTGGGCGAAAGCGAGCGCGCTGGAAATCAGCAACATACTGTTCAATGGTTCGCATTGCCGCATGTCTTTGTCGTTCGCGGCCTGTGCAATGGTGTTCAATGCCTTGCCGGCGGTAGGGGAGTCGGCGAATTCCGCCACATTCTCCATATAGCATCGCACGCGCATCGCCAGATCATCTATAAGCGTGAGCAAAGGCTCGGAATCATCGTCGTTCTCGGACGAGAGCAGAAGCGCATTGGTTTCGTGTATGCACAATCGCAGGTTTTCGCATGCGCTCGCGTAATCACTGGATTGCAGGGCATTGTCTGCAATGGTCTGAACGGTTTTGATGCATCCGGTGTAGTCGTAGTACTTGCTATATGCATTTCCGTGTTTATTGTCAAGAATGCAGATGAAGCGTTCATGACATCGGCGGATTGCGTCGGCGAGCATGGTTTGTGCGTCGGTCAGCGGGATCAGTGGCCGTTCTTCGCCTGGTTGGGCACAGAAGGTTTGTGCGGCTTCGCGCAGTTGGTTGGACCACAGGAACAGCAGATGGCCTTTGCCTTGCTCCGCGCGAGTGCCGAGGTGTTGTTGGATGGGATCTAGCACGGTGTGGGGGAGTGCGATGCCGCCATCATGAGCGTTGGCGGAATCATCATTGTGGTGATTGTCATGCACACCTATGAGTTGTTTGCGTAGTTCGTAGAGCACTGCACCTATGTGCTTGCAATAGGGCGTTCGCTGGTATGGGCAGGTGCACGCCGTACGCGAACGTGACCAGCTCGTGCCAGTACAACGGCAGCATGCCCCAGCCGATATTGGAAACGAGTAGTGCGGCAATCCCCATTCGCGTCTGTTCAACAGTACGAACCGAAGTCATACCCGCCACCATAGTGGTCGATTGTTCGTGGGTCCTTGGCTGTTCACTTGTCATGCCGTCGACTGATTAGTGTGATACTAACTATTTGACCATTTCAGCATTCAGATTGTCATTTATGCCGGAAGCTCTGAGCATAGTGCACTCAGAGAATATAGACCGCACTGAGAATGCGTGCAGAGTGCACGCAGATGGCGTTGCGTGCACTGACAGTGCACCCAGCGTGTATGGCGGAGAGGGACTCAACGGATTTGATCGGTTTTTAGATACTTGGGCAATCCCGAAGATGAAGAACATGATGGCATGGCCGAGTGGGCCAAGGATCAGATGTAGAAGCGTTTCACGCTGAACCGCCATCGTGAGCGTCTGTTCCGTTGGTGTAGGCCCGTGACATGATGCTGTAGTAGATGGCGTGGCTACAATATGTGCAGCTGTTAGCGGAATAGCCGTTTGTAGCTTGCGGACTAGGGGCTGAAATGCTATAAATATATTGCTTTGCTCGGAAACGAGAAAGGCTCCAAGTCGCCGGGGGGCTCCCCCGGCATTTTTGTCAAAGGGGACAGGGGAGGATGCGATGCTGTCTGTATTGAGCATCTTCGCTGACGAGAGCGGCGAGTGGGGTAAACGATCAGAATATTATTTAATTACTCTTGTCTTTCATGACCAGTCTAAGGACATTAGTCTTGCCTTAGAGCGGTACCGCCAGTCGTTGGCTGACTATGGACTTCCTGATGTTCCTTTCCATGCTGGGCCGCTGCTTACCGGGCACGATGCTTATGAAGGGATGAGCCTATCGGAGCGTAAGAGGCTTCTGGGTTTATTCGTTATCATGACTCGGCGGCTGCCGATTACATATCGGACGTTTGTGCATCGTAAAAGCGATTTTGACGATAACCGCCAACGTTTTGAAGCGCAACTCAAACGCGATATTGTTAATCTACTTTTGGAGCATCTTTCAGATTTCCATTCTTATGGCACTGTCAAGGTGTATTACGACGGTGGCCAACAGATAGTTACTGATGCCTTGCGAGGCGGGATTGAGTATGCACTCTCAAAAGATGCCATTGTCTATCGTGACGCTTCTCCACGCGACTACCGGCTTGAACAAGTTGCGGATTTTCTATGCACCCTTGAATTGACCTGTGAGAAATTCCGGAATGGGGAACAAACTGAAACGGACAACAAGTTTTTTGGTGATTGGAAATCCTTCAGAGCCAATTATCTTAAGCCGATCCGCAGGAAAAGATTGGAATCATAAATTTGGCAGTGCCCATATATTCGGGATACAATTGAATAACGCTAAATAGCAAACAAAATCCCCGGACCTACACAATCATCGCCACAACAATCGCAGAAAATACCGCTACGGCAATCAGTGGTGCGGTGCCGTCGATGAAGGCGGGCATGGGTGGCAGATGGTAGTAGGCGAGGTGGCAGGCCATGTCGGCGATGAGCAAAATCAGCAGGATGATGGCCAAAACGATGGCGGCGGTTGCCCCGAGAGCTCCGGAACTGTGCAACATAGTCAGCGCACATAGTTCCAGCGTGATCCACATGACGATGAGCAACAGTTCCGTGGTAATCGGCCGTTGCAACAGTCGCGAAGTAAGCACGGCCAGAATGACATAGACGGCAACACCGCCGACCGCGAACCGCTGAATCCGCCGATTTCGCCGAGTTCACCGGCCCTATTAGGTCCCTCAACTCCATCAATCGCCGTCTGCCCCTTCACATCACGCTTTCATACACATTGCCGATTGACAGTCCTAGAACACAGTCTAGGACTGTCATGGCATGTTCGCGCAGATAGGGGCTCCAACAAAATTGACTAAAAGAGAACTCTGCGACTTATCAAGGACTCGCCCGTGTGCCCTTACCGTTCAGCTCCGCTCACGAATGAAATCGAAGATCGCGTCGAAGACCTGCTGGCTCCAGAAATCGTACTCATGTTCGGCGCCGTCGACTAGCACCAGTTGTGCGTCCACGCCGTGCTCGACCAGCCGGTCGCGCATCTTGACGGATTGATGGTAGGGGACCACGGTGTCGGCGGTACCGTGCAACAGGAGCATCGGCGGATACTGCTGGTCATCCCGCACCTGCAGGTAGGGGCTCATGTCAGCCGCGCGCTGACGGACCTCGGCATTGATGCCGGTCTCATGGGTCGCGCCCACCACGGCCGCGAACGGGCCGAAATAATACAGCCGGAATGGATTGGTCTCATCGTCGAATGCGTCGACAGCTTCAAGCATGTCGGTGGGCGGGAAGCAACTGACCACGTACTTCACCGCATCGCTCTCATCGGCATTGGTGCCGTCCTCATACCGCGGATCGTCGGCGGTCAACCCCACCAGCAGCGACGTGTTGCCGCCGGACGACGTGCCCCAGATGCCGAGACGGTCGGGGTCCACGTGCCATTGACGCGCGTTTGCCCTGAGATAGCGGATGGCTGCTTTGACGTCCTCGAGATATGCGGGGAACACGTCGTGGGGATCGCTCGAAGCGTCGCGATGATTCACCGTGGCCACCACGAAGCCTTCGCGGGCCAAAGCCGAGAGCTGCGGGATCTCGTAGTCGCGATGCGGCGTGGTCCAGGCGCTGCCTTGCACGAATACCACGGTGGGGTAGCGGCGGTCATCGTCATCGCCGGTGGATTGTGGTGAGATGATATCCATCACCAGATTATCGGCCCCGGTCTTGTACGCCACGTTGCGGGTCAGTGTGGCCAATCCGGCAAGCGTGGGATTGTGCGGGATATGGATGGCATTGTTTGCGTCGGCGTTGGCATCGGTGACTTTGGCTGAATCGGTAGTGTTCATGGAATCCCCCCCCCCTAGCTTTGTTGCTATAGAGGTCATCATACAAGGAATGGGCATGATTACGACACAACGATGTCTCGATCACAGCGGAGACGCGAAGACGCGCCCGGCAGCGCGCGCTGCCTGCCTGCGAGTTGCCTTCAAGTGCACTTCAAGCGATAAGGTGACATAAAAAGCGGCAATGGAGATTGCTGCCCGGCAACGAGGCGGACAGTGCCCGTTCGCCGATTCACGATAACAGGAATGAGACATTATGAAGACTCAGGAAATCGGACAATCCGGCATGATTGCGTCACGAGTGGCGCTGGGCGTGATGCGCATGGACGCGCTGGATGCCGCCGATGCGGCACGTACCGTGGCCGCGGCCCATGATTCCGGCATCGACTATTTCGACACGGCGGACATCTATGGATTCCATGATCATGCCGCGCACGCCAGTTCGAAGCGTTTCGGCCAAGCGTGGAAGGACGCAGGACTCGACCGCAGCACCATCTTCATCCAAACCAAGTTCGGCATCGACTACAGTTTCGGCGAAAACGATGGCGGCGCCAACGGATATGACTTCAGCGCCAAGCATCTGATTGACGCACTCGATCACGAGCTTGAGGCTTTGCAGACGGATTACGTCGACGCCGTGCTGCTGCACCGTATTGACACGCTGTTTGAGTTGAACGAGGTCGCCGAAGCATTCGACGCGTTGGAATCAAGCGGTAAAGTGCGTCATTTCGGAGTCAGCAATATGGGCCCGTGGCAGATCGAACTATTGCAAAGCGGCCTTCGTCAGAAATTGGAAATCAACCAACTGCAGTTCGGCCTGATGCATACACAGATGCTCGACGCTGAAATCCAATTCAATATGGCGAGCGATCCCGCAGCCGATCGCACCGGCGGCATCCTGCCTTATTCACGGCTGAAGCATATGACCATTCAGGCATGGTGCCCATTCCAATCCGGCACGGAATACGGTCCGTTCGTCGGCAACGAGCATTTCCCCGAGCTGAACGCCGAATTGACCCGTCTTGCCGGCAAATACGGTTCCACGCCCAACGGCATTGCCGTCGCTTGGATTCTGCGTCATCCCGCCGGTATCCAGCCGTTGCTCGGCTCAATGACACCGGAGCGCATCCGCCAGATGGCGGCCGGTGCCGATATCGAACTCGAACGCCGTGACTGGTGGTCGCTGTATCAGGCAGCCGGCAATCCGTTGGTGTGAGCGAGAGATGACGAGACCACTGCCGTTGAGGCGCGTGTTCAGCGTGCATACATCTCAACGGCAGTCAATGCTGTGTCAATCCACCCACGACGAGAACAACGACACGAACATTCCGCGAATCACATCAGAACGACGGCATATCGAGCGAGGGAACTGAATCATCGGCCTTACTGGTCCCGTTCGCGGGCGAGCCGACATCGTGATTGTGGAACCACTCGACAACCCGTGTTTCACTCATCGGCATCAAATCCCAAGCATCCAAGCCAACATTCAGTGCCTCCGGGCGTGCACCACCGAGTCCCTCAATCTCAACCGTATCGTGCGGCTCCAAACTTTCGAACAGGTTAAGTGCGGGGCGGTCTTCCAACCACCAGTCGTGAAATACCTCATGACAGTCGCCTTCCCTTTTCGGCGTGCAGCAATCGTTTCCCATCCTAGGCGCAGCCGGCACCTGTCGGTTCGTGTTGCCATAATGAGGCGCATTGCAGGGGAACCAGTGAACGCAAGCTGCCAGCCATCGTGACGGCGAACGGGTTGAGAAAGGCGCTGTGCCTGACCCTTGGAACCTGTTGGCCAACACCATCGAAGGGAGCAAACGATGTCTTTTGACGCCGCCGCATTCGGCCCGATCACCTTGAACCACCTGCCGCCGTTCGCCCAGCGCCTACGACATGCAGTACACGTGGAAACCCGAATGGGACGTGTGAGGCGCACGATGGATGAGCGGTGGGCGCGTGCTTTGCGTGCCAAGGGCATTGATATTGACGAGGCTGACGGTGCTGGTGGGAAACAGGCACACGACGGCAAACGGCATACCGACATCACGGGTACTGGTCGACGCCCCGAGTCCCAGCCGGCTGCCGGGCTCCGCGGTCGATCCAATACCAGTACGAATCTGCCGGGGCCGAAGGTGACGGCACGCGCCACGCCATTCAAGGCCACCGGTCATAAGGGCGGCATCAGCCGGCAGGGGAATTGAGCTGATCGCAGAACCATCGCGCGATGAATGGGCGCGGCCAACGCCATTCCGCCATTGTTGAGCCGCTTCTACTTGGACCGGTACCTCTTTGAACGGAGATATCATTCCGCAAAAGGTCGAATGTACCTCTTTGAACGGAGATATTCCATATTGAAGCTATTCCGGCATCATATGGTACGTAGGAAATCCCGGATATCGGCGATTTCCTCATCACAGATGGCATGGGCCATGCCGGAATACTCGCGATAGGTCAGATGTCCGGCCCGTTCAAGGACCTGATGGGCCGTTTGCTGGTCGGGCAGCGGAATCGTGCGGTCCTGCGCGCCATACGCCAGGAAGAATCGGGTAGGGGAGTCAAGCGCCGCCTGTTCCTCGCCCATGAACGAAGGACTGAGCAGGATCGCGGCATCGAACAACGTCGGATGCACCTTGACCAGACGATACGACAGATAACCGCCTTGGGAGAAACCGATCAATATCTTCCTGCGATGGGCGAATGCCGAGGCATCCAGCAGTGAAGCCACCGCATCCCCGACCGCCGCGCATTCGCGTTGGCGCTCGTCCACGCCGCAGCCGTCGGGATACCAGTAATTGCCGCCCATATAGGGCCTCGCGTAGGTGGCGCGGAACGAGATATAGCTGGGTACGGCGGCAATTGCGGCCGGGGCCGCATCGGCTCGCGTCGGCGCATATACGGCGTCGAGAATCCGCATCATCTCGCTTTCGTCGTTGCCGTAACCGTGGAACATCAGGAAAATGGGGTCATTGCCGCCGGCATCGATCTGGCTTGTCATCTGCATTCGCATCGTCATCACCTCACCAGCGAGCTTACATGCATTAGACTTGTAGCGATTGACCCACCGAGCACGCAAGGAGCAAGTTATGGAGCCGAGGCGCGGGCCTCTCACCGCAGGCGAGAAAGTGCAGTTCACCGACCGCAAGGGCAAGAAGATCACCGATCAGCTTGTGGCCGGCGGCTCCACGCAGACCGAGCATGGCCTGATTCTGCATGACGATGTGATTGGCAAGATCGAAGGCACCGTAATCCTCACCGTGCATGCCAAGCGCGAGGCACAGGTCAATCAGGTCTACCCCGAGAAAGACAAGAACAAGCCGTGGAAATCGTCGCGCGCCATCGGCGGCTGGGAGTATGCGGTGATGCGCCCGCGACTGGCCGATTATGTGCTTTCGATGCCGCGCGGCGCGCAGATCATGTATCCGAAGGACATCGCCCAAGTTATTCAGCTCGGCGACATCCGCTCCGGCATGCGCGTGCTTGAGTCCGGTGCCGGCTCGGGCGCGATGAGCGTGAACCTGCTGGACGCCGTGGGCGAGCGCGGCCACCTGACCACGATCGAGCTGCGCCCCGAATTCGCCAAGGTCGCCCAAGCCAATGCCACGCTGTACTATGGCGAGGCCCCCAGCTGGTGGGATCTCAAAACCGGCGACTTCGATTCCGTTGCCGCCGAACTGCCCGAACACTGGTTCGACCGCATCATGCTCGACATGCTCGACCCGTGGAACAGGCTCGAGCAGGCATACCGCGTGATTGCCCCCGGCGGCGTGTTGGTCAGTTACGTAACTACCACCACGCAGATGAGCCGCATGGCCGAAGCCCTGCGCGCGGCCGGCTGCTGGACCGAGCCGCAGATCCAGGAATCGTTCGAACGCACATGGAAGGCCCAGGGCCTCGCCGTACGCCCCGACCACCAGATGATCGGTCATACCGGTTTCCTTGTTATCTCGCGCGCCATGGCCTCCGGGTTCGAGGCGCTCAGAAAGCGCGATCGCGTGACCAAGGACACACAGACCGACATCGACTCGCTCACCGACGAACAGCGTGAAGCGCAGATCGAGGAACTGGAACTGCGCGACATCTCCGACCACAAACTACGTAAGGTGTTGCGCGACCTCGACCGTCAGGTGGGAGAACTTGGCAATACGCACGAATAACCGCCAAACGATGAGTTTGTGAACGCTCACACACCTCTATACTGGAAGCAATACCACACCGCCACACCGCCACACCGGGCAGACGGTTCGTGAAGGGAGCCACGGATGGGCATCAAGCTGAGTAAAGTCGCCAAAGCGGCGAAGAAATACGACCATATTCTCATCATCATGAGGCATGCCAAGGCTGAGCCGTTCGGCGACAAGGGTGACTCGGAGCGCGAGCTCACCGACAAAGGTCTGAAACAGGCGAAGGCCGTGGGCAAGGGCATCGAGTCGTTGGGACTGGTGCCCGACCAAATCTCCTGCTCGTCCGTTACCCGCACGCGCCAGACGTTGGACCGCATGCTCAAGACCTTTGGCGACAAGCCAATCGTCGACTACCGCATCAGCCTGTATGACGGGGGAGTGCAGGCGGTGTTCGACGAGCTCGCCCACGTCAAGGCCAAGAATCGCGTGTTCATGATCGTGGGCCACGAGCCGACTGTGTCGATCAGCGCCCAATGGCTCGCCTCCGCCGACTCCGACGGCGAACGACTCGACCTGCTGAATTTGGGACTTTCGCCCGCATCCATCGTGATCATGGGATCGAACAAACCGTTCGACGAATGGCAGGTGCACAGCGGCGAACTGCTCGCGGTCATCAATGTGAAAGACTTCGACTAAAGCGGATATAAATTCCATCTATAACGACACTCTGCGGCCATTTATAAGGGCCGGAATCCGGATGTTTTGCTACCCTAAGTCGGGTTACGAACGCATACATTGGAGGATTCATGTCCACTCTGACTTCCGTCTCCGGCTTCCCCCGCATCGGGCAGAACCGCGAACTGAAGAAGATCATCGAAGGCTACTGGAAGGGTGCCAACGACCTCGCCGCCGTCAAGGCCACCGCCGCCGAACTGCGCGCCAAGCACTGGAAGCTGCAGCAGGCCGCCGGCATCGACCTCATTCCCAGCAACGACTTCAGCTACTACGATCAGATGCTGGACACCGCCATCCTTCTCAACGTGATTCCGCAGCGTTACGCACGTCTCTCCTTCGACAACCAGGAGGACACGCTCTTCGCCATGGCCCGCGGCTATCAGGGCGACAAGGGCGACGTGACCGCCCTGCCGATGAAGAAGTGGTTCACCACCAACTACCACTATCTGGTGCCCGAAGTCGAGTCGGCCGCGGAGATCAAGCTCAACTCCACCAAGCCGTTCGACGAGTTCAACGAGGCCAAGGCGCTGGGCATCGACACCAAGCCCGTGTTCATCGGCCCGTACACGTTCCTGAAGCTCGCCCGTACCCCGGAAGCCACCGAACTCGAGCTCGACAAGGGCCTGGTCAACGCCGTGGCCGCCGTCTACGTCGAAGTGCTCGCCAAGTTCAACGAGCTCGGCGCCGCATGGGTCCAGCTCGACGAGCCGTACCTCGTGCTCGACAAGGAGCCGGGCGACGTTGAACTCTTCAAGACCCTGTACACCAAGATCCTGTCCGCCAAGGGCAATGTCAAGGTGCTGCTCAACACCTACTTCGGCCACATCGCCGACGTGTACGAGACCGTCAACCTGCTCGGCTTCGACGGCATCGGCCTGGACCTCAACGAAGGTCGCGAGGAGAACCTCGAAGCCGTCGCCAAGTATGGCGTGGCCTCCAACACCACCATCTTCGCCGGCGTGATCAACGGCCGCAACATCTGGCGCAACAACTACGCCACCTCCCTCGGCCTGGTCGACGCCCTGAAGCAGGTCACCGCCAACGTGGCCGTCTCCACCGCATCCTCCCTGCTGCACGTGCCGTTCAGCACCGAAGGCGAGACCGGCATCCCGGCCGAAGACCTCAAGCACTTCGCGTTCGCCGTCCAGAAGCTCGACGAGCTCAAGGAAGTCGCCGCCCTGGCCGACGCCACCGAGGACGAGAAGAAGGCATCCGCCGCCCTCGCCGCCAACCAGGCTCTGTTCGACGGCACCCGCGTGGCCGCCGACCCGGCCGTCGCCGAGCGCATCGGCAAGCTGTCCGACGCCGACTACGTGCGTCAGCCTGCCCGCGAGGAGCGTCAGGCCCTGCAGCGCGAGGCCCTCGGCCTGCCGCTGCTGCCGACCACCACCATCGGCTCCTTCCCCCAGACCAAGGAGATTCGCGCCGAGCGTGCCAAGCTGCGCAAGGGCGAGGTCACCAAGGAAGCCTACGACGAGTTCATCAAAGCCCAGATTGACGCCGTCATCAAGAAGCAGGAGGAGATCGGCCTCGACGTGCTGGTCCACGGCGAGTTCGAGCGTAACGACATGGTCGAATATTTCGGCCAGAACCTCAACGGCTTCCTGTTCACCAAGAACGCTTGGGTCCAGTCCTACGGCACCCGTTGCGTCAAGCCCCCGATCGTCTGGGGCGACGTTTCCCGCGCCAACCCGATTACCGTGGAATGGTCCGCGTACGCCCAGTCCAAGACCGACCATGTGATGAAGGGCATGCTCACCGGCCCGGTGACCATCCTCAACTGGTCCTGGCCGCGCGAGGACATCACCCACGAGGAGCAGACCAAGCAGCTCGCCCTCGCCATCCGCGACGAAGTGCTCGATCTCGAGGCCGCCGGTATCAAGGTCATCCAGATCGATGAGGCCGCCCTGCGTGAGAAGCTGCCGCTGCGCAAGTCCGACTGGCACGTCAAGTACCTCGACTGGGCCGTTCCGGCCTTCCGTCTGGTGCACTCCGCCGTCAAGCCGACCACCCAGATCCACACCCACATGTGCTACTCCGAGTTCAACGACATCATCCGCGACATCGACGCGATGGATGCCGACGTGATCTCCTTCGAAGCCTCCCGTGGCGATCTGGTGGTGCTCGACGCCATTCATGACGCGCACTTCGAGACCGAGGCCGGCCCGGGCGTCTACGACATTCACTCCCCGCGTATTCCTTCCGAGAAGGAGATCGAGGATCGTATCTACGAGATCCTTGACAAGATGGACGTCAAGAAGGTGTGGATCAACCCTGACTGCGGTCTGAAGACCCGCGGTAACGCCGAGACCTGGCCGAGCCTGGAGAACCTGGTCGCCGCCGCCAAGGCCGTGCGCGCCAAGCTCGACAAGTAGCGGAAATCACCGAGCTCCCTCTGGATGAGGGAGCTCGGGTTTATGTAAGGAAATCAGCATGCATTCCCCGATGTTCACCCTTGAGGTCTTTCCCCCGAAGCGCAACGCGCCTGTCGGCACCATCTACGACACCCTCGACGGACTCGAAGGGCTGAACCCCGACTTCATCTCCGTGACCTACGGTCACGGCACCCATTCCGACCGCACCGCCACCGCGCGCATCGCCCACACGATCAGCAAGGAATACGGCATCCCTGCAGTCGCCCACCTGACCGCGCTCTACTCCGACAAGGCCAAGATCGATGAGGCTCTCGACATGTTCGAGGAAGCCGGCGTGAGCGCCGTGCTCGCGCTGCGCGGCGACTACATCGACGGCGAGCAGCTGGTCGGCGAGTTCAACCACGCCAGCGACCTCGTGTCATACATCCGCTCCGTGAAGCCGGACTTCAAGGTGTTTGGTGCTTGCTACCCGGAAGGCCACTATCAGGCTGACTCGCTGGACCAGGACATCGAAAACCTCAAAATCAAGGTTGATGCCGGCGTCACTCACCTGATTTCCCAGCTCTTCTACGACAATGAGGACTTCTACCGCTTCCTCGACAAGGCGCGCGCCGCCGGCATCACCGTGCCGATCGAGGCGGGCATCATGCCGGTGCGTGGAGCCAAGTCCGTGCGTCGCATGGCCGAGCGCAACGCCTCGCGCATCCCGGACAGGCTCAACACCCTGCTGAACAAGTGGGGGGACGACATCCAGTCCCTGCGTGCCGCCGGCATCCTCTACGCTTCCGAGCAGATCGCCGACCTCGTGGCCCACGACGTGGACGGCGTCCACCTGTATTCGATGAACCACCCCGCCACCACGCGCCGTATCTGGCGCAATGCGGAACCGTTGTTCCGCGGTACGCAAGGTTGACGCATATCGCGGCGCGGCGCATCTCAATGCGTCGCGCCGCACGTTAATCTGCTGGCGAAACCCAGAGTTCTCCCAGCGGCCGATGGGTATCATGAACGTGCAAGCCAACCAAAGCGATGGAAGGGAGTCCGTTATGTGCACTGGTGTCCGTTTCTCCGATGATGAGGGCAACACCTATTTCGGCCGTAATCTCGACTGGAGTTTCTCATATGGGGAGACCATCCTGGTTACTCCGCGCGGCTACCACTATGACACGGTGTTTGGTGCGGGCGGCAAGGCGAAGCCGAACGCGGTGATCGGCGTGGGTGTGGTCATGGCCGATAGGCCGATGTATTTCGACTGCGCCAATGAACATGGTCTGGCCATCGCCGGCTTGAATTTCCCCGGCTACGCCTCGTTCGTCCACGAACCGGTCGAAGGCACGGAAAACGTCGCCACGTTCGAATTTCCGCTGTGGGTGGCGCGTAATTTCGACTCCGTCGACGAGGTCGAGGAGACGCTCAGGAACGTGACGCTCGTCTCCCAGATCGTGCCGGGACAGCAGGAGTCTCTGCTGCACTGGTTCATCGGCGACGGCAAGCGCAGCATCGTCGTCGAGCAGATGGCCGATGGCATGCACGTGCATCATGATGACGTCGATGTGCTGACCAATCAGCCGACGTTCGACTTCCATATGGAAAACCTGCGCAACTACATGTGCGTCAGCAACGAGATGGCCGAACCGACTTCATGGGGCAAGGCCTCCTTGACCGCCTGGGGTGCGGGTGTGGGCATGCATGGCATCCCGGGCGACGTGAGTTCCCCGTCGCGCTTCGTTCGTGTGGCCTACACCAACGCGCATTACCCGCAGCAGAACGATGAAGCCGCCAATGTGTCGCGCCTGTTCCACACCCTCGGCTCCGTGCAGATGGTGGACGGCATGGCGAAGATGGGCGACGGCCAGTTCGAACGCACGCTGTTCACCAGCGGATATTCGTCCAAGACCAACACCTATTACATGAACACCTATGATGACCCCGCCATCCGTTCCTACGCCATGGCCGATTACGATATGGATTCCTCGGAGCTCATCAGCGTCGCCCGATGACTCCTTCCCGGCTCATGCCCCATTCGGAGGGCATGAGCGTATATAGTGGAATCTTATGGAATCGTCGATCTTCAAACCCAGCTCCATGGACCTCATCAGGGCAGGTCTGCAAGACCTCGACAAGGCCCGCGCCTTGTTCGACCAGCTCAAGGCGGACGACATTCCCGATGAGCGATGCGCCGAACTGCTGAGCGCGCTGGCCCACGCCTGCGACCCCGATATGGCATTGAGCAATTTCGTGGATATCGTCAACGCGATGCAATCCAGCCAGCGCGATCTGGAACACGTCATCCCCGACAACGACGCCCTGAAGCGTCTGGTCACGGTGCTCGGCGTCTCCGACGCGATGGGCAAGTTCATGCGCTTCAAGCCGCAGCTTGTGGAGGCGGCAGCAGTCGACAACTGCAACAGCCATCTGTTCAATCACGCGCAACGCCGTGCACGTCTGCTCAAGGCGGTCGGCGCGGACCCGGACGAACCGGCCATGCCCGTCGCCTCCAAGGATCTGGCCGAAGCGGCCACGGCCCTGCGTTCCAGCTACCGGAACCAACTGGCCGCCATCATCGCCCAGGATGCCGTGGCGGACGACCCGACCTCCATCCAACCGACCATCAGCCGCGAACTGTCCGACCTCGCGGACGCGGCGCTCGAAGGCGCGCTGGCCATCGCCCGCCACGAAACCGAGGGCAGCGAGCACGTGCGCTTCACCATCATCGGCATGGGCAAACTCGGCGCACAGGAACTGAACTACGTCTCCGACGTGGACCTCATCTACGTGGTCGAACCGGCCGACAAGGATGTGGACCATCAGACGCTGATTCGCGTGGGCACCAAGATGGGCACCATGTTACAGCGCGTCTGCCAGTCCGCCATCATGGGCGTGGCCGAGCAGCCGCTGTGGCAGATCGACGGCGGCCTGCGCCCGGAAGGCAAGGACGGCGCGCTGGTGCGCGTGCTCTCCTCGCACAAGAACTATTACGAGCAGTGGGCCGAGAATTGGGAGTTCCAAGCGCTGCTCAAGGCCCGCCCGGTGGCCGGCGACCCCGACCTCGGTCAGGCCTACATGGACATGACCCGGCCGTTCGTGTGGAGCGCATCCAAGCGCAAGAACTTCGTCTACGACTGCCAGAAAATGCGCAAGCGCGTGGAGGATTTGATTCCCGCGCCCCTGAAGGACCGCGAGATTAAGCTCGGCCGCGGCGGTCTGCGCGATGTGGAATTCACCGTGCAGATGCTCCAGCTCGTACACGGCCGCACCGACGAATCGCTGCGCACCAGCAACACGCTCGACTCGCTGCAGCGCCTGTCCGAAGGCGGCTATGTCTCGCGCAAGCAGGCCGTGCGCATGTCCCAGGACTACCGCTTCGAGCGCGTGATGGAACATCGCCAGCAGATCTGGTCCCTGAAGCGCACGCACCTGTTCCCGGATCTCGGCCGGGCCTCGGTCGGAGGCCTCGAAAAGAAGCGCGACATCGACGTGGACGAGCTCAACCAGAACCAGGAGCTGCGCCGACTCGCCCGCGCATTCGGCCTGCACCCGGAAGAACTCGTCGACAAGTACGACGACACCCGCCGCGAAGTACGCCACCTGCACCTCGACATCTACTATCGCCCGATGCTGCCGGTCAACGCCCAGATGGAGAACGACCAGATCGTCCTGAGCGTCGAGGCAGCACAGGAACGATTCGAATCCATCGGTTTCGGCGACCCGGACGCCGCCATCCGCCACGTGCAGGCGCTCACCGCCGGCGTGGGGCGCGCGGCCAAAATCAACCGCATCATTCTGCCCGCCGTCTTGCAGTGGCTGGGCGAGGGCCAGAACCCGGACATGGGCCTGCTCAACTGGCGCAAACTGGAGGAGAACTTCGGCACCGAATCCGGCTACCTCGGCTTCCTGCGCGACTCCACCTCCGCCGCCCAGCGCCTGTGCCACATCCTGTCCAACTCACGATTCCTGGGCGACGCGCTCAACAAGTCGGTCGAATCGATCAGCTGGCTTGGCGACGACGACAATCTGCAGGCCCGCACGCGCGAGGCCTTGGACGTGCAGACCGGCTCGGCGCTGGAACGTTTCGGCTCGAACATCAACGAGTTCGCCACCTCCATGCGCGCCATGCGCCGCCACGAAATCGAACGCATCGGCCTGTCTTGGATGAGCGGTGTGATCAGCGACTCCGACAGTCTCAAGGCCATGACCGACGTGTATGACGCGATCATCGATGCCTCCCTGACCTGGGCCGTGCGCCACCAGATCGCCGAGTTCGGCGTCGAAACCGCGCCGGCCGGCATCACCGTCATCGCCATGGGCCGTTACGGCGGGCGCGAAGTGAACTTCAGCTCCGATGCGGATGCCATTCTCATCTACCGTCCGGCCGACGATGCCGACGACGGCCAAGCCAACGCCTTCGCCAAGAAGGTCGTGGAAGACCTGCGCAACATCCTGCAAGGACCGACGACGCTGGAACTCAAGATCGAACTCGACCTGGACCTGCGCCCGGAAGGCAAGAACGGCCCGCTCGTGCGCTCCTATGCCTCCTGCGAGGAATACTACGAATCCTGGGCTTCGACCTGGGAGCGCCAGGCGCTGCTGCGCGCCCGGTACGCGGCCGGCGACGCTGAACTGGCGCGGGACTTCCTGATCAACATCGCCGACCCGCTGCGCTACCCGACCACGGAACTGATTGAAGCAGAATTACAGAACATCCACAAGCTCAAGGCCCGCATGGAAGCCGAGCGTCTGCCGCGCGGCGTGCGCCGTGAACGGCATCTGAAGCTCGGCAAGGGCGGCTTGTCTGACGTGGAATGGACCGTGCAACTCATGCAGCTCCAGCACGCCGGCGATATCAAAGATCTGCGCGTCAACGGCACGCTGGAGGCATTGGACGTGCTGGAAGCCAAGAAGCTCATCAGCGCTATCGACGCGATTCAGCTGCGCAAGGCATGGACGTTGTGCACCGCGGCCCGCAACGGCAGCTATCTGTGGAGCGGGCGCGCCAACCAGGCCGATATTCTGCCTGATGACATCTATTCGCTGGGCGGCATCGCCGTCTACCTCGGCTACGGCGCCCACCGCGGCCAGCATTTCGAGAACGACCTGCTGGCCGTGATGCGCAAATGCCGTGACGTATGCCAGCGCTTGTTCTATGGGAAGACCGAAGGCGAGGCGGCTGCGGCAACCACCGCCACGGCCTCCGCCGCAACGCAGCAGCCGCAAACCGCCCCTCGCCCGCGTATGCACGTGATCGCACCGCGACTGGAACGAAATCGACGCCGCGCGCAGCGATAAGGCAGCATATTCGTTGGATTTTCAGGTGGACACTCGGTGAATGCGGCTGTCCGAAAAATGGCGTAAGTTAGATTAGGTCACGCAAGGGTGGCCACCTGAAAACCACGAGCGAAAAGGTGAGCCTTGTCTGAAGAAACGCCAATGGTCGGCAAAAGCGTCGTAACGCTGGACGGCCTGTCTACAAACCAGATTCTCGACCTGCTGCATAAGGCCGAATACATCGATTCCCACCGCAAAGAGATTGCCCATACCTGCGATGGGCGAGTGCTGGCCACGCTGTTCTACGAGCCCTCCACCCGTACGCGCCTGAGCTTTGAGACCGCAATGCTACGTCTCGGCGGCAAGGTCATCGGATTCGCCGGCGCGCAGCTGGCCTCCGTGACCAAGGGCGAATCCATCGCCGACACGTTGAAGACCGTGTCCAACTACGTGGACGTGGTCGCCATCCGTCACCCGAAGGAGGGTGCCGCGCTGGTGGCCTCCCGCGCCGCATCCGTGCCGGTAATCAACGCCGGCGACGGCGGCCACATGCACCCCACGCAGACGCTGGCCGACCTGGCCACGCTGCAGTCGCGCTTCGGCCGCATCACCGACCTGACCGTGGGACTGTGCGGCGATTTGACCTTCGGCCGCACCGTGCACTCCCTGATCGAGACCCTGTGCCGCTTCGGCAACGTGCGCTTCGTGCTCATCAGCCCGGACGAGCTCAAGACCCCGCAGTACGTGATCGACCGCATCAACGCCACCGACAGCTGCTCCTACGTGGAAGTGCGCGACCTGGCCTCCGTGATCGGCGACCTCGACGTGCTGTACATGACCCGCGTACAGAAGGAACGCTTCTTCAACGAAGACGACTACCTGCGCCTGCGCGACACCTACATTCTCGACGAAGAGAAGCTGCAGCTCGCCAAGCCGTCCATGGCCGTGCTTCACCCGCTGCCGCGCGTCAACGAAATCGCCGTGGACGTGGACGACGACCCGCGTGCCGCCTACTTCGAACAGGTCAAGAACGGCATGCTCGTGCGCATGGCCCTCGAAAGCACCGTGGTGGGCGACGAACTGCCCGGATACGAACCGCTCAACCCCAAGGAGGTTCAGGCCTGATGGAAGTCACCAGCATTCAGAACGGCATCATTATCGACCATGTGCCGGCCGGAACCTCGCTGAAGGTTCTCGAATACCTGAAAATCGACCCGGCCAAAACCAAGCTTGCGCTCATCATGAACGCCGACTCCAAGCGTTACGGCTCCAAGGACATCATCAAAATCGAAGATGACAAGGACATCGACCTCGACGTGCTCGGCTTCGTGGCCCGCCAAGCCACCGTGGACGTGGTGCGCGGCGGCAAGATCGTCGAAAAGAAGCAGCCGAACCTGCCCGAGCACATCGTCGGCGTGATTTCCTGCGTGAACCCGCGCTGCGTGACCACCGCCGAGCCCGGCATCAAGCAGATGTTCCACCTCGTGCACTCCGAGCGGCTCGAATACCGCTGCGACTACTGCGACGAGGAAGCCAAACTGTGAGCATCACCCTACGCAACATCAAGGTCTGGAACACCGGCGAGGTCATCGACCTCGTGGTGCCCGGGACCGCTGCCGCCTACTTCGCCGACACCTCCGCCGTGGCTGACGGCGCCGACATCGACGCCACCGGCCTGACCGTGGCCCCCGGTTTCGAAGACCCACACGTCCACTTCCGCGATCCCGGCCAGACCTACAAGGAATCGATGGTCTCCGGCTGCCGTGCGTCCGCATCCGGCGGATACACGAACGTGCTCATCATGCCGAACACGTTGCCGGCACTGGATGGGCAGACCGTGTCTGGCCCGGAAGCGACCGGTGCAAAAGAGGTTCTGGATGCCGGCTTCGACAACGTCATCGACTTCCTGCAGCAGTACGATACTGCGCATGACGTTCAATTGCCGGTTCGTTACGATCTGTGCGTGTGCGCGTCCAAGGATCGCGCCGGTCATGAGGCAAGCGACGTTGCCGATTGGCTCAAGTACGTGCCCGGATTCGAGGACGACGCCAAGACGCCGGCCATGCTCACGCACCCCATCACCGCAATCAGCGACGACGGTTCCGCTGTGACGCCGGAGATCCTGGACCAGGTGCTGGAGAACGTCAAGGCCTCCGACCTGTACCTGATCGAGCATTGCGAGCATCACGATACAGGTGCCGTGAACGAAGGCCCCGTTTCCCGCGAGCTTGGCGTGCCCGGCATTCCGGAAGACACCGAGCTCAAGATCGTGGCCCGCGATATCGAAGCGGCCCGCCGCACCGGTGTCCACGTGCACTTCCAGCATGTGAGCACTGCCATCTCGTTCGAGGCGATTCGCAGGGCCAAGGCCGAAGGACTGCCGATTACCTGCGAGACCGCGCCGCACTATCTGGCGTTGAGCGACGAGGCGCTGCTCAAGTACGGCACGCTCGCCAAGATGAATCCGCCACTGCGCTCCGAAGCGGACCGCAAAGCCACCATCGCGGCCATCGCCGACGGCACCGTGGATCTGCTGGCCACCGACCATGCGCCGCACACGTTGGCAGAGAAGGAACTCGGCTTCCTTGAGGCGCCCAACGGCATCATCGGACTGGAATGCGCGTACGGCGTGTGCCACAAGGTGCTCGTCGACGGCGGCTTCATTTCCGATGAGCGTCTGATCGAGCTCATGTCCGTTGGACCTGCCGAACTCATGGGGCATGTGCCAACCGACGTAGCCGCGCTGGTCGAGGACTACGCCGAACCCGCGCCCACCGGGGATGATCCGGATGGCGTGATTGCGGGGGAGAGCGACGCTCAGCCGCAGCGTGAAGGCGTCAACCGACTGCTCGACTTGAGCCGCGTGGATGACGCCGACAATGTCGACCTCGTGGTGCTCAACGCCGCCGAGGAATGGACCGTGGACCCCGAACAGTTCCACTCCAAGGCTCGTAACACCCCGTTCGGCGGCTGGCAGGTCACCGGACGCCCCCTCGCCACAATCATCGGCTCCCAGCTGATGTTCAGCCGTCTGTAGATAACACAAGGAGCAGCATGGATCGCCTGATCGAAGCGATTGACAACACTCAGAACCCCAGCGTCGTGGGCCTTGACCCCACTGAGGCGCTGGTGCCGCCGCAGGTCGTGGCGAGCTTTGCCGACGAGGTGCGTGACTCGGTCGAATCCCCGGAGGAAGTCGAATCCGCGCAGCTGGCCGTCGCCTACTTCGAATACAACCGCACGATCATTGACGCCATCGCCGACATCGTGCCCGCCGTCAAACCGCAGATCGCCATGTACGAGGCGCTCGGCCCCGCCGGCGTGGACATCTACACGATGACCTGCGAATACGCGGCCCAGCAGGGCCTCTACGTGCTCGGCGACATCAAGCGTGGCGACATCGGCTCCACCGCAGCCGCCTACGCCCACCACCTGAACGGCGTGGGCGACTTCGACCCGTGGCATGAGGATGCGGTGACCGTCAACCCGTATCTCGGCACCGACGGCATCACCCCGTTCGTCGAGGCCGCCGCCGAAGCCGACAAGGACATCTTCGTGCTCGTGCGCACCTCCAACCCGTCCTCCAGCGAACTGCAGATGCTCGACCTGGCCGACGGCACGAAGGTCTACGAGCACGTGGCCGATCTTGTGGAAGGATGGGGCGCCGAGACCATCGGCAGCCACGGCTACTCCCGCGTGGGCGCGGTGGTCGGCGCCACCCACCCCGAGGAAGGCAAGGCGTTGCGTGAACGTATGCCGCACACGTTCTTCCTCGTGCCGGGCTACGGTGCGCAGGGCGGCACGGCCGCGGACGTGGCAGGCATGTTCGACAAGCAGGGCAGCGGCGCCATCGTCAACTCGTCGCGCGGCATTATCGGCGCATGGAAGAAGAGCGGCAAGTACTCCGAATCCATGACCGCCGACGAGGCGCTGGACCTTGTGGCGAGCAGCGCGCGCCAGGCGGCGCTCGACATGCGCGATAATCTGCGGGTTGCCGTATATAGGTAGGTAGATTGTCCGGCTGTGGGCTATACGTGAGTGTGGGCTGGAAACCGGAGCCGAGTGTGTTTAACTACCTCTCAGTCAACCTGCGGTTGACCGCTCCCCTGATAGGGGGAGCTTGATGTGCTGAATAGGAATGAAATGACAACTTTCACCCCCACCCATGATGTGGTTACGGAAGCGACTGCGGCCGGATTCTTCCCGCCGCGCCACAACGTCGAAATCACGCAGGTTACGGAACTGACCGACCGCGTGATGCGACTGACGTTCCGCGACCCGTTCATCGCCTCCCATGCCAAGCCCGCCCAGTTCGTCAACCTGTTCACGCACGACGACTTCATGCTCATGCCGCGTCCGTTCGGCGTCAGCGAAGTCGACGGCGACGAAGTCAGCGTGATCTTCGCCGTCGTGGGACACGGCACCGAACAGTTGGCAGGACTGCAGGCCGGCGACACCGTCGACGTGCTCGGCCCGCTCGGCCGCGGCTTCAACCTCAAGGAAGACGCCAACTACATTCTTGTCGGCGGCGGACTCGGCGTGCCCCCGCTAATCTACGCCGCGCAAAAGCTCGCCGAACACGACGCCTCCTTTGCCACCGCCGTATTCGGTTACCGCAACGACCACTTCGCCGAGGAATACGTCTCCCGGTACGCGGACTGGTCGTGGAGCATCGACGACGCCGAAGGCAACGTGGTCGACCTGCTCAACAAACTGGAACAAGGCGACGACCTGAAGGCCTACGATCGCAAGCCGATCATTCTGTCCTGCGGACCGCTGCCTATGATGAAGGCCGTGGCCGACTGGGCCGCCGAACGCGGCATCCCCGCGCAGCTGAGCATGGAACAGCGCATGGGCTGCGGCTATGGCACCTGCGTGCTGTGCACCATCGACACCGTGGACGGCCGCCTCAAGGTCTGCTCCGACGGACCCGTGTTCACCCGCGAACAGCTCGGATGGGGGAAGTGACGATGAGCGCAAACAACCAGTCCGCGCAGGGCGGCGACAACCACATCAACCTGTACGAGCCCCACGTGTGGAAGCACCACACCAAGGTGGCCGGTCTGGAATGGAAGAATCCGGTCGGCACCGCCTCCGGCACCTTCCAGTACGCCGCCGTCCGCTGGTTCTACGACGTCAGCCAGCTCGGCGCCGTATGCACCAAGGGCGCCTCGCCCGTACCGTGGGAAGGCAATCCCTCGCCGCGCACCGCCGAATCGCCGGCCGCGAACATCAACGCCGTGGGCCTGCAGAATCCCGGCATCGACCATTACTTGGCCGAGGACCTGCCCAAGCTCAAGGCCGCGGGCGCGTTCGTCATCTCCAATGTCGCCGGACATTGCGATGACGATTACGCGGCGGTCGTGGAAAAGCTCGCCGACTCCGACGCGGACATGCTGGAAATCAACGTCAGCTGCCCGAACGTTTCCGCCGGCGGCATGAGCGTGGGCACCGACCCGGTGGCCCTCGCCAATCTTATGGACCGGCTGCGCCCGATGACCGACAAGCCGATGATCGTCAAACTCACGCCGAACGTCACCGACATCACCGTGCCGGCGCGCGCGGCCGTGGAACATGGCGCCGACGCGTTGAGCATGATCAACACGCTCAAAGGCATGCGCATTAACATTCGCACCGGCAAGCCGATCATCGCCAACGTCACCGGCGGCGTATCCGGCCCGGCCGTGCTGCCGGTCGGCCTGGCAGCCGTCTATCGGGTGCGCACCGCACTGCCGGAGATTCCGATCATCGGCCTCGGCGGCATCGACAGCGGCGAGAAGGCGCTCGAATACCTGTACGCCGGCGCGAACGCCGTCGAAGTGGGTGCGGCCGCGCTCTTCGACCCGGTGGCCCCGCTGCGCGTCGCCCGCGAACTCGACGACCTGTTGGACAGCCGTCCCGAACTCGCTGCTAAACTGGCCGCAGGACAGACTTGGAGGTAAGGAACATCATGGCAGAAACACTCGCACATCGCTTCACTGAATTCCTGTTGGAATCCAACGCGCTGAAGTTCGGCGACTTCACGCTGAAGTCCGGCCGCAAGAGCCCGTACTTCATCAACGCCGGCGCCTTCGACGACGGCAAGAAGATCGCCGCGCTCGGCGCGTTCTACGCCGAAAAGATTAGCCAGGCCATCGTGCACAACACGATTCCCCGCAACATCGACACCGTGTTCGGCCCCGCCTACAAGGGCATTCCGCTGGCCGTGTCCACCGCGATCGCGCTGACCGCCGGCCACAACATGACCGTCGGATACACCTTCGACCGCAAGGAGAAGAAGGACCACGGCGACGGCGGCTGGATGGTTGGCACCCCGCTGACCGACGGCATGAAGGTGCTGCTCGTGGACGACGTGATGACCGCCGGCACCGCCGTGCGCGAAGTCATCCCCAAACTCAAGGCCGAGGCGAACGTCGAGGTCGTGGGTCTCGTGCTCTCCGTGGACCGCATGGAGAAGACCAAGGACTCCGACATGTCCGCCGTGAAGGCCGTGGAAGCCGAATTCGGCTTCCCGGTGCTCTCCATCGCCAACGTGCGCGAGATCTTCGACGCCGCCGCCAAGATGAAGAACCCCGACGGCACCCCGCTGCTCAGCCACGACATCCAGCAGCGCGCCGCCGCCTACCTTGAGGAATACGGCGCCTGATCGTCTTCAATCTAAAAACCAAAAGCGGGCTTGCGAGCCCGCTTTTTTTATTACGTTCCATGAACAGCAGCACCATATTAAGGCAAAAGCTTTGGCAAGGAGCGTGCTATGAACTGGTTAGTTGATATAGGGCTGTTTGCGCTCGTGGGGATATGCAGTTACTTCGGCATCGAGCATCATCTGGACAGCAAAGCGAACAAGTTGTCGCAAGGTAATGAAGAAGACCGCCGAGATGCTGATGCCCAAGTAGAAGCAGCATGAAAATGGCGGAATGACGTTGGGGTGACGCCGCTCATACTCGGGATATGACGGATGAACAGCCTCTTGAAACGGAGATAAATGTCTCCAGAAGGCCAAATCAGCTCCCTTGAAAGCGAGATAGGGTTCTAAACTCTGGGACCGACTCGCCTGTGATGAAAACCCGCTCGGCGTAGAATTACCGTAGGTTCGTTGCATTCGAACAAGGAAGGCCGCTATGGGGAACATCACCGACGATATTCGGCAACATTTCGACACTTTCGCCGAACTGCCGTTCACCGAGGCGGATAGCCTCGCTTTGTCCCAGTTGGCCTATGCTCGCATGCCGGATAACGTGCCGCGCTATCACGAGAATGCAGAGACCGCCGACGGCATGATCGCCACGGTTCCGATTCACGATTTGCTGCGTGCCGAATGCTATGACGACATGTTCGGCAAGGTGTGGTCGCCTTCGATGAATGTCGATCTGTTACGTGCGATGAGCGAGAGCCCACGTTGGAGGAACCTACGCGTGGGCGCATACGTGGACGAATTCGATGCCGAAACCACCAAGCAGTTCTCGGCCTGCGTGTTCGAACTGGGTAACGGCACGCTCTATGTGGCTTTTCGCGGTACCGACAGCTCAATCGTCGGGTGGAAAGAGGACTTCATGATGGCGTTCCGCCGCCCGGTCGCCTCGCAGGAGGCCGCCGCGCGTTATCTGACCGAGCTGGCTGGCCATTGGGCCGGGCCGATTATGGTCGGCGGCCATTCCAAAGGCGGCAATCTGGCGGTGTATGCGGCGGCCAATGTGCCTAGCGAGATTCAGGAACGTATCACGGTCGTATATTCGCACGATGGGCCTGGATTCGATGAGGCGTTCTTCGATGAGGACGGGTACGTACGCATTGCGTCGAAGATCCATAAATCGGTACCGGGCTCGTCGATCATCGGCATGCTGTTTGAGACTCGTGAGCATGTGGAAGACGGCTATACGGTGGTCAGCAGCGACGGTGCCAGCATCATGCAGCATTTCGCATTGCACTGGCAAGTCGATCATGGCCAATTCGTACAGGCTGATGGACTGACAAGTAGCGCGCAATACCTGGCACGCACGATCAACGGATGGATGGCAAAATACGACGACGAGCATCGCCGCAAGTTCATCGAAAACCTGTTTGCCATCTTCGAGGCTGGCGGATACGACACATTCGGCGACCTCACTTCGCATTTGACACAGTCACTGCCGATTATGCTCGCCGCGGCCCGCAACATTGATGTCGAAGATCGCGACGTGATGATTGAAGTGCTCAAAGGCTTCGCCGCGACAGCCGCCGCGTCGGTAATCTTGGCCAAGTAGTCGGAGGCCATCAAACTGGTTTTGCCAGTCAGTCTCAATAGCGCAAAAGCCGGCCCCTGAGATACTCAGGAGCCGGCCCTTACTTCCATTTCCCCAGCGGGGTTGGCTTAATCGCAGTATATCTCACTGCTGACCATGCCTGTTTTACTTACTCCTAATCAATGAGCTTGTAGCCGTGGTCGGAGACTACGGACTTGAGCTTGTCGAGATAGGTTTCGGCGGCCTTGGAGAGCTTGGAACGCTCGTTCGTGATCCAGCCGACCAACATCGTTTCGTCGGTGTCGAGCGGCACGGTGACGATCTTCTCGTTGTTGAGGTCGCCGTTGTCGATGCCGGTGCACACCGTGTAGCCGTTGAGGCCGATGATGAAGTTCAGGATCGTGGCGCGGTCGGTCACGTTGATCTGCTTGGGGGAGTACTCCGGCCAGACCGCTTCCTCATAGAAGTAGAACGAGCCTTCCTCGCCCTGCTCGTACTGGATGAACGGATAAGGTTTCAGGTCCTCCATGGTGATGACCTTCTTGGCGGCCAGCGGGTTGTTGCGCGAGATGAACACGTGCAGCGGCGCGCGGAAGAGCGGGTGGAATTCGAGGTGCTTCTCGCGCAGGAGCTTGCCGATCACGTCCTTGTTAAAATCGGACAGGTAGATGATGCCGATTTCGGACTGCATGTTGGCGACCTGGTTGATGATGTCGCGCGTGCGGGTCTCGCGGATGGTGAACTCGTATTCGTCGGACTTGATGGAGTTGATCATCTCCACGAACGCCTCGACGGCGAACATGTAGTGCTGGGTGGAGACCTGGCACAGCTGCTTGCGCGGTTTGGCATGCTTATAGCGCTCTTCGAGCAGGTCGGCCTGGTCGAGCACTTGGCGGGCGTAGGTCAGGAATTCCGCGCCGTCCACGGTCAGGGCGATGCCCTGCGAGGAGCGGGTGAAGATCTCGATGCCCAGCTCGTTCTCCAATTCCTTGACCGACGAGCTCAGGGCCGGCTGGGAGACGTACAGGGCATGGGAGGCCTCGTTCATCGAGCCGCACTCGACGATTTTGACGATGTATTTCAGCTGCAGCAGTGTCATAAAGTCTATTTATATCGCTAGGGATAGTCGCCACACGGCCGGTCACCGTCGTCAAGGACGGGTCCATAGACTTCAACTGCCGCGATGCAACGTTTGGCGACTTACAGACGTACGCCGAGTTCTGCGAGCGATTCGCGTGCCTGCAACGCGTTCTCGAAGAGGATGCCGTGGATGCCGACCTCGTTGGCGCCGACGATGTTCTTGGCGGTGTCGTCGAAGAACACGCAGCGCTCGGCCGTGAGGCCGAAACGGGTCAGGGCCAGCTCGTAGATGTCGGCGTTCGGCTTATGCATCTTCTCCACGCCGGAGACCACGGTGCCCTGCAACAGCTGTTCAAGGCGCGGGTACTTCTCGAAGGCCAGGTGGAAGGTCTCATGCGACCAGTTGGTCAGACCCCATACGCCGTAGCCGTGGGCCTTCAAATCCGCCAGCAGCTCGACCATGCCCGGAAGCGTGCGGGGCAGCGCGTCCGCGTAGTGGCCGATGTAGAACTTGAAGATGTCGGCGAGTTCCTGGCCTTGTTCGCGTACCACATCCGGGTAGATGTCCGCGAAATCCTCGCCGGTGTCCATGCGGTCCTCGTAGCGGAAGAAGCCGCAGGGGTCGTCGTCGGCGCAGATGCGTTCCACGATCTCATCGGGGAATCGGCCTTCCAGGCATGCGCGGGTGTTCCAGTCCAGCAGCACGCCGCAGAAGTCGAAAATCACGTCGGTGATGGGGGAGTTGGCCATGATGCTCCTTGTGTTGTTGGGGCCGTTGAGTGGGGTCTGCGATTTAGTATAGGGGGTTTCATACGTTGGCTCCCCTCTCTGAGGGGAGCCAACGTACGGAATCATGCGATGACGTCGGCGATGGCTTCGGGGATGGCGTGGGCCACGTCGCCGGCCACAATCGGGTGGCCGAGCGTCATGAAGCGCTGGCGATGCTCGCGGCCGATCAGTTCCGGCTCCTGCCAGCCTTGTTGCTCGGATTCGGAGGCGATCGCCGCCGCCAGGCCATGCAGGTAGGCGGCCGAGGCCACGGTCTCGCCCGTGGTGGCCACGTCATCCTGCTGGGCGAGCAGGGCGCCGGTCAGACCGGCCAGCACGTCGCCCGCGCCGGCGGTGCCCAGCCAGGCCGGTGCGCTACCCGACGCATAGACGTGGTCCTCATCCACCACGATGGTCACCGCGCCCTTCAACAATACGGTGGCGCCGGTGAGCTCGTGGGCACGCTTCGCGCTGGCCAACGGGTTCAACCGCACGTCGTCGGCGGTGTACGGCTCGTGCGAATCGGCATGCTCCGCGGTGCTGGCGGCGGTTTCGAACCGGTTGAGCAGTTTCGCCATCTCGCCGGCATGTGGCGTGATCACCACCTGGCCGGGCACACGCTCCGGCAGCAGGTCGAGTGCGCCGGCATCCACCACGATTGGCGGCATGTCGTAGGCGTCCTTGTTCTCATCCTCGCTGCCGAGCGCGTAATGCTTGAGCAATGCGGCGATGGTGTCCCGCTGCATATCGCCGTCGGTGCCCTCGACGCTAGCCTCGGGCACGCCGGACCCCACGACCCAGGACTGCACATGTCCCTTGCCGATCACGGCTTCCGGCAGTGCGGCGAGCACCATGTTCTGCGCGCGCTCCGGGCCCAGATACCGGACCATGCCGGTGTTCGCGCGGGCGGCGGCGCTGGCGGTGAGCACGGCGGCACCGGGGTAGCGCTGCGAGCCGGTCACCAGACCAACCACGCCCCGGGAGTATTTGGAATCCTCGAACCTGGGGAGACGGACCGCGTCGGACGCGAACGAATTATCCACCACCTCGACGTCCGGATCCTTGTCGTCGATATCGAATCCGAAATCGAGCAACTCGATACGGCCGCAGGCGAACGTGGCGGGCGGCAGCACCGCGCACGGCTTCATCGCGCCGAACGTGACCGTGACCGTGGCCGGAATGTACGGGCCGGGCAGAGAACCATCGTTCACACCGACGCCGGATGGCGTATCCACGGCAAGTACCAGCGGAAAATCGCCTGACGACTCACGGTTCGGCAGGGCGGGCTCATCGGGAGACTCGCCGTCGAGACCAAGGGCGGAGGCGAGTGCGGCGGGAATGCCGCGTAGCGAGCCTTGGATGCCGATGCCGGTCATCGCGTCGATGATCAGATGCGATTTCCTGGCCACGGCGATGGCGGTCTGCAGTCGCTCGCCGGCCTCACCGGCGGAAAACCCGGACGCGCAACCGGGAATATCAGCCGCGGGATCAAGCACCAGCACCTTGCCTCCGGCGCGCACGAGCGCGGCGAATCCGGCCTCATGCAGCGACCGGCCCACGGCGATGGCGGTGACGTTCGCGCCCTCCTGGGCCAGCGCGGCGGCCGCGAACAGACCATCGCCACCATTGTCTCCGGCCCCGGCCAGCAGCACGATCGACGTGTCCTCCAGCGCCAGATCCTCGTCGTCCAGCATACCGGCCGCCATGTGGGCCGCGGCCTGGGCGGCCATGCGCATCAGCGGCACGCCTTTGTCCAGCAGAGGTCGCTCCATGGCCCGGACCGTATCGGAGTCATAGGCGCTGTGCAGCAGCAGTTCGCGATGATCGGCGTCTTCGGTGTATTCCATGGTAACCCCTTTCTTGTGTTTGTTACTTGCGGCCCGTGTTTACAGGCCGTACACCTCGTGGGCGAACTTTTCGAGCACGGGGATCGAACGCTTGACTTTCTCGGTGTCGATGCAGTAGGCCATGCGGAAGTATCCGGGCACGCCGAAGCTGTCGGACGGCACGAGGATCAGGTCGTATTCCTTGGCCTTCATGCAGAACGCCACGGCGTCGTCCTCTAACGCCTTGGGGAAGATGTAGAACGTGCCGCCGGGGCGCACCACGTCGAAGCCGATGCCGGTGAGCGCATCGTAGAGCAGGTTCATGTTCGTCTCGTAGACGTTGAGGTCGGCGGTCTGGTCGATGACTTTGGCTACGCCCAGCTGGATCGAGCTCGGCGGGCAGTTGTGGCCGGTGCCGCGCGAGATTTGGCCCATCATCGGCACGAGCAGGTCGGCGTCGGTGGCTGCGGGGTTCACCGCGACGTAGCCGATGCGTTCGCCCGGCAGGCTCAGCGACTTCGACCACGAGTAGCAGGTCAGCGAGTTCGCATAGAAGCTGGCCGGGTAGGGCTGGGTGGCTCCGTCGAACACGATTTCGCGGTAAGGTTCGTCGCTGATCAGGAAGATGTCGTGGCCGTACTCGGCCTGCTTGGCGGTCAGGATCGCGGCCAGACGCTTGAGCGTGTCCGCCGAATACACCGCGCCGGACGGGTTGTTCGGGGTGTTGATAAGCACGACCTGCACGTTCGGGTTAAGCGCAGCCTCGAACGCCTCGAAGTTGATCTGGAAGTTCTCGGTGTCGGCCGGCACGATGGTCAGCTTGGCGCCGGTGCCCTTGACGTACGGCTGGTATTCGGGGAAGTAGGGGGCGAAGGTGATGATCTCGTCGCCCGGCTTGGTCACCGCACGCATCGCGTGGGACAGCGCGCCCGCCGCGCCCGTGGTCGGGAAGATGTGGTTGCCGGTGTATGCCATGCCGAAACGTTCGTTGAGATTTTCGGCGATCGCGTCCTTGACGGATGGGATACCGAGCGAAGGGGAGTAGCCGTGGATGGCCACCGGATCGCCGTTTTCGTAGAGGTCGACCATGGCGTCGGTGAAGGATTTCGGAGCCGGCACCGAGGGATTGCCAAGGCTGTAATCGAACACGTTCTGGTAGCCGATTTCGGCACCGCGGCTCGTGGCGTACTCGCTCAGTTCGCGAATCACGGACTTGCCGCCAAGCATGGCCTTGTATTCCTCATTGATCATGGCTGTTCTCCTCGCATGGTTGTACTGGTATGCACCACGCTACTACTATCGCGGCCGGTTTGCGCCATTTGCCGCGCCGTGCCTAAGCCGGCTGTTCTATTTGTTCTATTAGTTCTATTAGTGGAGTTTGGACCGGCATATACCCTTGCAATAAAGCCATTTGTAGGGTCTGAGGCTTTCCGGGGTTGCTTGTCTCATAGATTTTCGGCCTCTTGATATTTGCGGTTGATAGCTGTGATGTGTGTGGGCGATGGCTGTTGAGGCATCATGGGGATCTCTTCGACTGTCCGCCGTCGCCATGCCGCCATGATGCCTACAGAAAGTCGAGTTGCGTATTTCCGCCAAGCAGGGTGGTAACCGGTGGGGGCGATCGGTGGGGGTGACCGACACCCGCTATAGGCAGCAGGCAGCCGCACACATCCCAATATCTGTGGGACGGCAGACGAGTCAATCGTTTGTCGTCCGCGCCGTCCCTCAAGAGCGCGGGATGGCAGACAAGTCAACCGTTTAACGTCCGTAGCGTCCCACACCGACGACTGTAGAAACCGCGGAATAACGCCGATTCTCGCTGCAGCTCCATGATTATGCACAACCGTTCATAGCGAGCGCTGTGGGACGGCGGGCGGAAAACGGCCGAATCCGCGTGCCGTCCCACACCTCGTACAATCCGCGTTTTGGAAAAGCATCACCGTAAGGCTGACGCGCATCCGCATCCACAGCAGGAGCCTTACCGGCCGTAATCCCGCACTCGATTATTTTTTCTGACAGGAAATCGAACCCGAAACACTAACCCATGCCCGCCCCACCGCAAACAGCGAATAACCAAAAAAAGCATGATCTATCCTTGGCGCCGAATAATGAGAGCCTGACTGTAGTGGCTACGGGTAGCTATATCGGAGAAGGATTCGATCAGAAGCGTTTCGACACGCTTCTGCTTGCCGCTCCGGTCTCGTTTGAGGGTACTCTCTCGCAATATGTAGGGCGACTTCATCGCGAGAATGATGGCAAGACCGAGGTTCGTGTCTATGATTACATCGACGTGACCGTGCCTTTATCCGCTGTCATGTATCGAAAACGGCTGAAGGCATACGCAAATCAAGGATATTCGGTAAATCCTGACCATACTGAGAAAATGGACATGCTCAGTGCAAAGGCGGAAGCGTTGCGCGCTTGCATGACGGCCGCGACGCAGGGCGAAGATGCTGCGGATGCGTTGCTCGACACCCGGTCTGACGGATTATTCGAAGGCAGCATCGTTACAGCCACGAATTATGCAGAGATACTCCGCAAGGATATTGCCGGTTGCGCACGTTCCCTGATTATCTCGGCTGAATATGTATCACAACAGGGACTCAGCGCAATTGACGATGAATTGCTCCGACTGGCCGACAGGAAAGCGCTCATCGAAGTTTATGTCCGTTTGCCGGCGACTGCTGCGGTGGCAACCAGAACACGAATAGAACGGAATATTAATCGGCTGCGTGCTATTGGGTGCATTGTCCGGACCGTCGAATCGTGTTCCGATTTTGCCATAATCGATGACGGATTGATTTGGTTTGGAGGCATCCCTTTACTTGGCAATCCAAGGAGTGACGACTGTGCACTTCGATTCAAAGATACGAAAATCGGCGAGAATCTAGCAGATGGACTGAAACGACGGTCGTCCTGAGTCAATATTCAGTTAAGATAATCGCGCAGTACGAGGGCGTGATTGATGTGCGGGTCCTTGGCGGCATAGAGCAGGGTCACGTCGGGATGCTCCGCGCAGATGTGGCGCAGATTGTCCACGGCGGCATTGGCGTCGAGCTCGGCGATGTAACGCATGCGGAATTCCGCGAATTTGGCGGGGTCATGGCCGAACCATTTGCGCAGGAGGGGAGAGGGAGCGACGTCCTTCAGCCACAGGTCCAACGCCGCACGCTCTTTCGTCATGCCGCGAGGCCACAGGCGATCCACCAGCACCCGATACCCGTCCGACGCAGTCGGCTCTTCATATATACGTTTGATTGCAATACCCATACGCCCCATGATTGGCGTGCGCTTGCCGGAAGTCAAGGGGAGACGCGATCCATCTACCCGTTCGATTTCTGGGTGTTCTGTCTAAGGCCTTGTGCTATGACAGCTAGCGATTCAGCAGCTTTTGGTGATATCGTCCAACCGGACCGCCTTGCCCCTGTCGAAGGTGTTCATAGTGAGATCGACGGGTTTGGTCTTGATGAACGCTGACAGCGCGGTGTGCGGCGGGTTGTCGATCAAGTGGGTGATGGGGGCAATCGCCTTCTCGACGCTGACGCCCACAATGGCGTAAATGGCACGCGCCAGCAGCTTCATCAGTGGCGAATCGAAACTGTTCAATGCCTCATTGCTGCGCACGGCCCAAGGGTTGAACAACACATAGTGGATGCGGCCTCCGGTCTGCTGTTGGTTTTCCGCGAAGAGCACTCCCAGCAGATCGTTCAGACGACTCGTACAGATAGTCGCGCAATGCTAGAACGTGATTGATGTGCACCCTTCATTGACGGTCTCTCAATTGATCTCCTGCGATTCATGCCGTATAAGGAAGTTCTCGACCAAGGCGATCATCGTGTCCTTCCCCGCAGGTGCGGACAGCGCAATCATCAGCGTCATCGCCGCCAAGGCGTTACCCTCCACAAGCAGGGGAGTCATCGTCGCCCAGTATACTGTTGCCGTTCAGGAAATACACGAACAGTGCGGCGGCACAACGTTTATTGCCGTCGGAGAACGGGTGATCCTTGACAACTTGATACAGCAGGTTCGCGGCTTTCTCCTGGGTGGAACGGTACAGTTCTTCGCCTCCGAACGTCTGGTAGAGTCCTGCGACGATTCCTTGGAACGAACCGTTGCGTTCCCTCCCGAACAGATCGGATTGCGTGTAGAACGGCATCGACCGGATGAACAGCATCGCGTCCTCATAGGTCAAGACCCACTGGGACTCGTCGCCCTTGGGTATAGGGACATTGCCTGTGTCATAGTCGTTAAGCAGCACAAGACTCGGCAAATATCGTTCCAAGATCTCTGCGGTGCCAGCAATTTCCGGTTCGGTGGACCTCGATAGCACCTTGACGACGGCGTGAAGTGCGTCAAGCCGCTTGCGATTGATGATATAACCATCAACGAGATGCTGCTTCAGAACTGAGTTGGCCCATCGCCGGGAATAGATGCCTTCCTTGGATTTGACGCGGTATCCGACCGACAGGATCATATCCAAGTTGTAATGCTCGACTTGGTATGTCTTACCGTCAGATGCAGTTGTCGCAAATTCTGCGACAACTGAAAATCCATTGAGCTCTTCCCTCAATGCATTGCCGATATGCTTGCCGATTGTTTTGATATCGCGGCCAAACAGCAATGCCAATTGCTGTCTGTTAAGCCACACCGTGTCCTCGTCCACCTTCACATCGAGGTGCACGGTGTGGTCCGCGCTCTCGTACAAAGCAATCTGCTGCTTCAGTTCCTCGCCAGTCATGAGATTACCTCTCTTTTTCGGCTGTCTGTAAATCATGTCGTTGGCGTCGCCAAATTATGCATCCAGTTTATCAGGACAGTCGAACATTTGTTCGATTACTGTATCTCTCATCTTTGTATGACTTTCCCGACGACGTATTGGCTATGACGGAGGTAATGGGCACGGGGATAATGCTGATGATGGGCATTTCCATCATGCAAAAACCTATGCCCCGTATTGAAAAAAGCTATTGGACCAAGCCGTTGGGCTTAGGCCATGATAATTGGGCCATTGCGCGGCTTATCCGTTCGACGGATGTTCCGGATTTGCGATGGCGTTGAATTGCAATTATCAAATGAAAGAGCAAATTGTATGAGCGAAAACAATGATGCCAAACACGTGCTGTTGGTGTTGATCAGTCACTCCGATTTGGGAGGTGTGAGACCTACTGGCTTTTATGTTGATGAGGCCGCACATCCTTGGCAGGTGTTCAGACGAATGGGCTTCACTGTGGGCCTTGCATCCATCGCTGGTGGCGTACCGCCGCAGGCTGGCCGTCATCCCGGTGACCCTGTGCAAGAGCAATTTCTGCATGATGCGGATATATCACGCCAGCTAGTGAATACGCGCGCCTTGGCTCAAGTAAACGCGAACCGATATGATGCGGTGCTATTCGTTGGCGGTCACGGTGTGATGTGGGATTTCCCCAACAATTCTGTGGTGAACGCCGTCGGCCGGAACATCTGGGAGCGCGGCGGCATTGTGCCATGGGCCTGCGGCATTGGTGGATATGACGTTGTCGGATGGCAGTTATCTGATTGCCGGCAAGCAGGTCACCGGATTCACCAACGGCGAAGAGCAAAATCTCGGGCGTTATCTGTGGCTGCGGCGGGCGAATAGAAGGGAGATTGAGATAGAGGCAGGGGAGATGCCGGGTGCATCGCCGGCATCACGCCTCCGTGAAATACTCGTTTTCGTCCGCAAGCCGGCCGCCTTTGATGAACAGGAATCGCTCGCACAACTCCTGCAGCTGGAGATGAGCATGGCGATGCTGCGGTCGGAAGCCCACTGTCTGAGCACGGCGATGAGCTGGAGCACGCCGTCCGGGTCGAGGTCCACGAACGGTTCGCCGAGAATCAGGAACTCCGGATCATTGACCAGCGCGATGGACCAACGCAAGACGCTGTTTCATGCTGAACGAGAAACCGGCGGGCCTGCGGTCGCGGTACGGCCAAAGTCCCACAAGTTCAAGCACCGGGCGGATTGGGAGGCGCGAGCGGTGGGTCGGACGATTACAGTGTGAGCCGAATACGTTCATGAATCATCGAATCACAAGGCGAGGCGGACCGCAAGTATTCGAGAGTCGCCAGTTCGGTCGATTTCAATGACAATGGTGTGGACGATTACGCGGATATCGTGGCGGGTGCGCGCAAGGACGCCGAAAACCATCCGGCTTACGATTCCGGCTACTATCAGGGCGGCTATCCGCCGGCCGATCGCGGGGCGTGCACCGTACGTGATTCACAACATGGCGCAGCGGCAGCGCGAAAACGACTACTTCGCCTTCAAGAAGCACATGACGGTCACCGGGCACTACCGTTTCGACGCTTCGAAAGTGCTGTAGAGCGTACTCAGGGCTTGGCGATGACGGTCGGAGCGGCGTCGGCATTGCCGGCTTTGGCTCCGGCTGCATCAGCTGAATCGGTGCCGGCCGCACTGGCGTTAGCACTATCGTCAGCGTTGGCACCGCCGGCTTTGGCCTTGGCATCAGCCGCGCTCCCGCCATCAATCACCAGTCGCAGGTAATCGCGGTCGGCGGACTTGCGGCGTGGCACGAAACGACTGATGATGGAGTCCTTCTTGCCGCGGTTCTTCACGTACAGGAAACCGAACACGGAGAACACGACCGCGCCGATGAAGTTGACGACCAGATCCTCCATCGTGTCGATCAGACCGATGTCGAGGTAGCCGCCGAGGCCCAGGTCTTGGCCATTGACCGTGACCTGGGTAATGTCGTTGATGCGAATCGCATGGTTGGTGTGCGTGGGGTCGAGCATCACCGAGCTGATGGAATGCACGATGGCGTCCTTCTGCATGTCGAACCCGAACAACTGGTCCATGCCGAATTCGAAGAACTCCCAGATCACGCCGATGGTCATGGAGAAGCAGAAGGACACGATCGCCAGATACAGGGGCGAAAGCTCGAACTTCACCCGGTCGGACCGGTTGAGCAGGTCGACCAGCGAGAAGCCGATCGCCGCAGCGAGGAAGCCGTTCATCGTATGCAACACCGTGTCCCAGAACGGGAAGATCTCATAGAACGAACTGATCTCGCCAAGAATCTCAGCCGAGAACACGAACACCAGCACGATGACTTCCAGCACCGAAGGCAGCTCGATGCGGAACTGCACCTGGATGAACGCCGGCGCCAACAGCAGCAGCAACGTCAGGATGCACAGGAACACATTTTCGTAGTCGCCGTTAAAGAACTGGAGTATTGCCATGGCGAGCACCAGCATGCGCAGCACCACATAGACCGCGAATGAGCTTTTGTGTTCGCGGATTTCCATGCCCACGGCTCGGCTCATGGTTTTCCAGCGTACGCGCCAGGACGGTTTGCGTTGTGCGTCGTGCTGTTGCGACTGTTTCCGGGTCATCCTTACCTCTTTCTCGCATTGTTCTCGCGCCAGTCTATCCGAACCTGCTCACAGGCAATCGGCAAGAACGGGCGATAGTCTGGCCGCACGAACCGAACGGAAACCGATACTGTCTCGATTGTGGGCCACGCGAATCATCCGACAATGCTCGATGAGGCCATTACGCCGGCTCCTCATGGCTACTGGTCGTAGGGCTGGCAATCATGGCCATGCCGGTAGTTTGGGCTATCGTGAGGTGTGCGAGATGGGCTTTGTGCCGGCTGGCAGCAAATCCAAGCAGCGAAACAACGGAATGAACGAAGCGAAAGGAACGGTATCTGATGACTCCGATTGAATTGTCAACCCGACGCCGGGTTACGGGACTGACTTCGGATGAGTTCGCCAGGCTGTTCGTCTCTTTGCAGCGTGAAGTGGACGGCGAAGCCGCGCATTGGAGCGCCACGGATGTCGAATCCTGGGAGCTGGTCGGCCCGCCGGTGACCGCCGAACAGCATCTCATCGACACGTTCGCCGCGGCCAACGAATTCGTGGCCACGCTTGCGGACCGCCTGTACCACACGATTATGCCAGTCACGGAAGAATCGGTCATCACCGCATACGCTGATGACCTCACATTCTGGGCATCGCATCCGGACCTTGGCGGAGTGCCGTGCGCATTATGGAACATCGCCGCACTGCAGGCGGCCGAATGGGCCCGCAAGGAAACCGGCATCGCCTGTGAACTGGACGTGCGCGAACCGCTGGTGTGACAGCTGAGCTCAAACATGCGTAGGTAACGGCATGGTTTGAGGACTATGGTGTTGCGTTATCGGTCGGAAAGGATGTGATGGTGGGGCGTCATAACAAAAAAGCGCGTGGCCAGTCGAGGAGATATGCGCGAAAGCCCTCCGTTTGGAGCGAAATTCGCGGCTATCTGCTGACAGTGATCGCGGTGATGCTGGTCGTGTTGCTGGGACGTACCTTCGTGTTCAACGTATATGTGATTCCATCCCGCAGCATGGAAGACACGTTGCAAATCGGCGACCGCGTATTTGCCTCGCGATTGACTCCGAGACTCTTTACACTGCACCGTGGCGACATCATCGTGTTCAAAGATCCCGCAGACTGGATGGAGGGGGAGCAGCTTCCCACCAATCTGATGTCGATAATCGACAGCAATCGTTACCTAATCAAACGTGTCATCGGTCTGCCCGGCGATACCGTCGCCTGCAAGGGATCCGGGGAGCCCATCACGGTCAACGGCAAACCCATTGATGAAAGCGCTTATCTTAAGTCCGGCGTGAATCCAAGCGACAGCCCTTTTTCCGTAACCGTTACTGACGGCAACGTGTTCGTGCTTGGTGATAATCGCTCCAATTCCAGAGATTCTCGATACCATCTTGACGACGGCAACAATGGGCTAGTGCCATACGACGATATCCAAGGTGTGGCGTTGTTCCGCTTCTGGCCATTTACGAGAATCGGCATACTGAACTGAGTTTGGCGTGAATCCACGAGTTGATACGTGCCGCACGGTCCGGTGCATCCTGCAGCCGGACCGTTACCGGAACCCTCCCCCCGAAATCTGACGACCCCCCTGTCTCACAGCTATCGTACAGCTCCGATACGGGAAACGTGCGGGTGATTCCATAACGACTACGTACTTCAGGAAGTGACGTGTATCACACTATGGTCATGTGTTCAGTCGCGCGCGACCCAAAGCGTATCGAGGTCGTCGGCCTCGGTCGCCTTTTTGCGCTTGCGTACCCACTGTTGCAGGAAATACGCCCCATAGCAGGCCACGATGAACACGAGCTCGGCCACGAGCGCGAACCGTTGCTCCACGTCGAAAATCACCAATACGAACGATGCGGTGCACAGGATGAACGCCGCCCAAGACACGTACGGATAGCCGGGCGTGCGGTATTTGAGTTCGCTGGTGGAATGGCCGGACTCCAGCCAACGGCGACGGAACACGATCTGGCAGTAGGCGATGGCGATCCACACCACCACGGCGGACAGGCCGGAAAGCGCCACCAGCACCAGGTACACAGTCGAGGCGGCGATCACGGAAGACAGGAGCGCCAGCAGGCCACCGGCCATCGCGGCGCACAAGGCGAGCATCGGCACGCCGCGACGGTTCGTTTTGGCGAACCAGCGCGGAATCATGCCTTCGTTGCCCATCGACCACACCATGCGCGTGGAGGCGTACAGGCCGGAATTCGAGGCGGAAAGCACGGCCGTCAGCACCACGAAATTCATGATGTCGCCCGCATAGGGGATGCCGATGCTGTTGAAGACGAGCACGAACGGGCTTTCGCCCACGCCGGCCTGGCGCCACGGGATCAGCGCGCACATCACGGTGATCGAGCCGATGAAGAACAGCACCAGGCGCCACAGCGTGGTGTGGATGGCCTTCGGTACGGTGGTTTCCGGGTCGCGCGTCTCGCCGGCGGTCACGCCGATGAGCTCGGTGCCGGAGAACGCGAAGTTGACGGTCAGAATCGTGGCGAACACCGGCATGAAGCCGTTGGGGAAGACGCCGTCCTTGATGAGATTGACGAACATCGGGGCATGTTGGTAGCCGGCGACCGGGATGACGCCGAAGATGGCGAGCGATCCGATGACGATGAACGCGCAGATGGCGAACACCTTGATCGAGGCGAACCAGAATTCCGCTTCGGCGAAGAGCCGCACCGACAAGGCGTTTAAGGTGAAGATGAGAATGATGCACGCCGCGCTCCACACCCATGTGGGGCTGTCCGGGAACCAGCGTTGCATGAGCAGGCCGGCGGCGGTGAATTCGGAGCCGAGCGCCACCGTCCAGGTGAGCCAATACTGGATTGCGATCACGAAGCCGGTGCCAGGGCCGATGAACTTCTCGGCATACACATGGAAGGAGCCGGTCACCGGCATGGCCACGGACAGTTCGCCGAGCGTGAGCATGACCAGGTAGACGATCAGCGCGCCGATGCTGTATGCCAGGATCGTGCCGATGGGGCCCGCCTGCTGGATGGTGTATCCGGAGCTCAGGAACAGGCCGGTGCCGATCACGCCGCCTAATGAGATCATCTGCAGGTGGCGGGATTCCATGCCGCGCTTCAGGTTGGTATGTAGGGCGTGCTCGTCTTTGCCATCATGTGACGACTCGGACTGGCTGGTTTGCGCTGGTTGATTCATCTGTTCCGAATGGCTTCGACGGCCATCCGTCTGAATCTGCGGTTCCTGTTGCGAGGACGGCGACTGTGCCGCCGTGTCGGTGTCGGGCTGACTCATGTTTCTCTCTTTGCCATGCGTGCGTTCCATAGGCGTCGTCGTGACGGCCCGGAATAGTATACCCGCACCGAGGATATAGCTGCGCTGCATGATGCTGAGTCAAAATCAGCTTCAAGGGGCTGATTTGGCGTTTGCCGGAGGTCTACTTCCGTTTCAAGGGGCTGGTCAACTGGCGGAACGCAGATAGAAATGGCATTGTTCTATCGCTATTCCGCCGTTTTTAACCAGTGGCTACTTTGGCATCAGCCCCTTGAAACGGAAGTAGATGTTCCGCAAAGTCAAAATCAGCCCCTTGAAACGGAGATAGGCACTCGCAGCGGCTACTTCACCTTCTGGATACGCAGCACGAACACGGCAGCGCACACGGCCATGACGATGGAGATGGCGAACGCCGGCGTGTAGGTGCCGGTCGTGGTCTTGACCACGGAGGTGATGGTGGGACCGACTGCTTGGCCGAGCGTGGTGGCCAGGTTGAGGATGCCGAGGCCCTTACCGGCCTCTTCCTTGTTCGGCAGCACGTCGACGTTGAGCGCTTGGTCGATGGCTGAGTACACGCCGTAGCCGAAGCCGGCGATGCCCGCATACAGGTACATGCCCGTGACGCTCGGCATGATCCACGGCATCGCGGTGCCAATCGCGAACAGCAGCGAGGCGATGATGACTGGTACCTTGTGCGTGTGCATCTTGTCGGAGATCGGGCCGGAGATCAGCGAAGCGGTCAGGGAAACGACCATGGTGATGATGGACATGGTGGCGATGGTGCCGGCAGCCTCGGTCTTGGTCTGGTGCACGTAATCCTCGACGATGTAGAGTTGGTACACGGAGATCATCTGGTAGCTGAGCAACATGCACACTCGGCAGCCGAACGCCTTGTAGAAGTCACGCGAGGTGGAGAACTTCGGGAAGTGGAAGGAGACAGCGAGATCCTTGAGCGTCATCTTGGTGCGTTCCATGTCCTTTGAGGATTCCTCGCGAGGTCAGATGTCAAGCGCCACGAATCCGGAAGCCCGTGATCACGGCGCCGATGATGAAGCCGGCTTGCGCATTGTTGATCATGCGAGAGCCGATCATGGTGCCGATGGGCTGGCCGGTGACCATGCCGCCGCCGTAGAAGGAGTCGGTGCCGCACAGCTTAGGCATCGCGATTATGTGCCTCGTGCTCATCATCCGTATCTGTCTATTGCCTCTCTTCTTCTCCCAAATGCGCGCGACGCAGCGTATGCAGGTGCTCCAACCGCAAATCCAACGTATCCAACGCAAGTACGCCGCGCGTAAGGATCCGCGTTCCAAAGAAGCCATGCAACGTGAAATTATGGCTTTGCAGCAGCGGCATAACGCCAATCCGCTCGGTTCATACCTGCTTCGCTGATTCAGGCGCCGATTCTGTGCTCGCTGTTCTACACGCTGCAATCCCTGCCCGCAAGCGCCGCCGGGAATGCGGAACCGTTGAGCGGCATCGACCGCGTCATGGCGGGCGACATCGAATCATCGTCCATATTCGGCGTGCGCATCGCCGACTCGTTCGGCACGGTCGTCTCGCCGCAGTCGCACGTCGTCATCGGCGTGGCCGTGGCGTTGATGTGTCTGATGTTGTTCGCGATGCAGTGGCTGCTCATCCATCGCAATACGCCGAAGGACGCCATGGATTCACCGCAGTTCCGCACGCAGAAGCTGACCGCGTTTGTGTTCCCGGCCATCTACGTGGTGTCGGGCGGCACCTTGCCGTTCGGCGTGCTGCTGTACTGGCTGACCAATAACCTGTGGAACTTCGGCCAGACGCTCTGCCAACTGCGATGGTTTCCGGCGCCCGGATCCGAGGCGGGGAGCGCAAGGCCGAACGCGACCATGAGCGGGAGAACCGGCACCGCGCCGCCTCCGGATTGCCGTCTTTGGAAGAAGAGCGCGCGGCGGCCGCGCGTGAGGAGGCCCACGTGCGCCGCGAGCGTGAAAAGTCGGTCGCCAGCCGCAATCGCAGACAGCGCAAGAACGTGCAGCTCGCCAAGCGTTGATGGCACATGGGAGAGGTTACGGGGGATGCGCTGAGACCCTCGTCCCCGGAACGGTTCGAAGTGCTATACTGCTTGCACTACGCTGCGATGCCTGAGTGCAAACGGATCCAAGACCTTACGATGACAGGATGAACGATGATGGCCACGAACCGCACATTACTGGAACAGGCCCGAGAATTGCAGGCGCTGGCCCAGACCGGACTGATGTACTGCAAGGACCCCTTCGACCGGGAGCGCTACGAGCGTATCCGCGCGATGGCGGTCGACATGCTCTCCACGCAGGTTGATGCGCCGGCCGGACAGGTGAGTCGACTGCTCAGCGCCGGATATCCGACGCCGAAACTCGACACTCGTGCGGCCATCTTCGATGAAGAAGGCAGGATCCTCATGACGCATGAGAACAGCGGGGAATGGTCACTGCCCGGAGGCTGGGTCGACGAGAACCAGTCCATTCGGTCCAACGCCGTCAAGGAGGTCAAGGAGGAGACTGGGCTCGATGTGAGGGGCGAGCGACTCATCGCGGTGCAGGACTGCGCCAATCACAACGCGCTGACCTATCCGTACGGGGTGCTCAAGTTCTTCGTATTGTGCAGCCGCGCCGGCGGTTGGTTCTCGGCCAACATCGAAACGACGGAAATCCGCTACTTCGAGGAAGACCGGTTGCCGCGGCTTTCGGAAACAAGAAACACCGCGGAACAAATCGCCATGTGTTTTGCGGCCCACCGCGATCCCGACTGGATGACGCTATTTGAGTGAACCCCGTGAAGGCATCCGCACATGCGCGTTGCGCGGCGCCGCCTGGTCATCGTGCCGACGGCGAGCATCGGTTCCGAACACTGACGCCGAACCGTCGAAGCCGTTCCTGTGGAAAATCCGTGTCCAGGCCATGCAGAACCAGGTGGCCATCGTCATGTGCAACCGGGTCGGCAAGGAAGGCGATGTGACGTTCGCCGGCCAATCGGTGGTGGTGGACCCGTACGGCAACGTCGTCAGCAAGGCCGACGACCAAGAACAGTTGATTATCGTCGACATCGATCTCACACAGACCGCAGCAGCGCGCAAACAGCGGCCATTCCTGGAACTGCGACGACCCGAATGGTACGACTGAAGGGGCGAATGGGTAATAAGCAATGTCACGATTCGCCGCACCCATCAGCCGCATTCGTGCCGGCCTACAGATACATGACCATACGCAGATTGCAGCCAGCTGGTGCAAGGCGGGAATGTGAAGTCATTGTGCGTTTGCTTCGCGAAGCCGCGCAATGCCGGATTCAAAGCAGCTGCTCATCATTGCTATGGATGCGGGACTGAATGGTCACTTCTCTTGGACCGCCGGTCTCACTGGGAGCTAGCGCGTCACCGTCGTTGTTCCAGAAGCGCAATGCGCCTTGTCGGGTCTCATCGTTGACGGATAGCAAGAGAACTCCCTCAAATAGTGTGCGTGCTGTGCGATGCTCCGAACGAGCATCTTGATGTTCTGCACGAAGCATGAGGTTCCTGCCCCAACGATCCGGCATGCAGTCTTGAAAGATGCGATGCATCGCATTATGCTCGGCCGGGAACGTTCCGGGGGGAGAGGGGCATCTCTGGACAGAGGGATACTGCGTTTGAAGAGCGCATATAGGCCGTATCGTATGTGAAATGTGCCGATTCGATGCCGCGCCTGATACTGGTGAATAATTTCCCGACGGTGACGTCTGTGCCGTTGAACTGCAGGGTGACGATTGCTTCCATGATGTGTTGCGCCTCCTGCTGTACTATCGAATACGTTTTGGAGTGTCTTCGTCGGCGCGTAATTTGCCGATATCTGTGTTAAGAGGGTCCGTCGCTTGCTGTACGCCGTCCAGCAGTCCAAGCAGACGAGCAATGCGGAGGAAGTTCTCAAAGCTGCCATTACCCGTACGCAGCATTTTGGTGACCGTTGGCATGGATAATCCAGCCCGCTCGGCCAGCAAGGCTACGGGAATGCGCTGTTGTCTGCGCGCCAAATCGAGGTTGGCGGATATCTGACGCATCGCCCGACTGACCGGGATTGGTGTGCGTGTCGGCATATTGGCACCTCCTATCCCAAATTTAAACATAAATTTGTATGGACTAGCCTTATGCGGAGGTTACGCCAATATACGACAAGAACGAACCAACGTCAGCCCGGAATCTTTTCGACGATGGTGTTCAAGGTGTCGAAAGTCTCATCGATTTGGTCCACTACCTGCTTGCCCTGGTTGACCATTTCGGTGATCTGTTCCGTGCGGGGTTGCGGCAGCGCATGAATCGACGTCTTGACGCGCTTCAAGACCGCACCGGCGTCGGACAGGTCCTGCTTGATGGAAGCGATTTTGGGAATGGAAAGCGTGCCGTCGGAGAAGTTCATGCCGGACAGCAGCTCTTCGATATTGAAGTCCACCAACGTGCCCTGCGCGGCACTGTCGATTTTGGGCAGGGCGTTGGTCGCGGCGTCGGCGGCCGCATCCAGCATGCCGCGCACCGCCTTCACGTCCGAACCGTAATACAGCACGTATTCGGCGGCCTGCCATAGCATGCCCTGGGTTTCGTCTCGCGCCGCGACGATGTGACTGCCAGCGCTGTCCATCTGCTCAAGCGCCTGCTTGAAGTCGCCCTGCCCGACGGATTGCTGTGCTTCAGCCGCATATTCGCCCGCCTGCTGCGCCTCGCCGATCACCCGTTGTACCGACTGCCAGAACAGCCAGCCGGAAACGCCCACCGCCAGCAGAATAGCGACCAGTATTGCAATAACAACAGTGCCGGTATGTTTGCGCTTAGCCATAAGACCAATGTACCTGCCACTCTGACCAGCGTCATTCACGGATTAGCATCATGGCCGGGGCCTCATTCTGGCTCATCGGTATGTTATTGGCGATGCGTAGTGGTGGTTATGCGAGTGTCTTTTGATTAGTGCATTCGCTTTTTCGGAACGGGATTGCCGATTCTGCAGGAACCTATTCCGGTAGGTATGATTGTTTGCAATGAGGAGGTTGACATGACGGAACAAGAGATACGTGCGATGAGAGTGGCGGAAGCCGTCCATTCTGCCCGTATGGAAGGCGGCGGTGTCACATCCTCGTTTTTTGCAGACGCGCGCGACTATATCGAAGAACAAATAGACGCACACGAATTGGTTAATCGTACACGTCGCCGATACGGTCTGGAATCCGTGTGATTGAACTGCCCGAAACCTTTGACACATATCTGATTCCCGGCACAAACGTACTGCGCAATCTTATCGGTGCCACAACCGTTACAGAACTTGAAGCGGCTGAAAACGATCTTGTATCTGCCAGAATGTTGGAATTCCAATCGAATCTTCCTGTCGCTCAAGGTACTTTGCGACAACTGCAGCAGATTCATCGACAATTATTTCAGGATATATACGACTGGGCCGGTCAAATCAGAACAGTAGATATCGTGAAGGGAAGCAGCCAGGTCTTTCAGCCTCTTGCATTTTTTGATGTTGGCGTGCAATACGCCGAACGAATCCTGGACCGGGACATCAAGACCGCCCGCACCCAGGAGGCGCAGAATCAAACCGCGACCGTGATGAACGCCATGCCGCTGTCCGGCTCGCTCGGGGCCATCCGCTCCGCGCTGGCCGGCGACCCGCGTTTCGCTGACCCGTGTGGTGAGGCGCTCTACGGCAGCAAGGCATGCGCCGACTTCGTTAACGAAGCCAAGAACATCCACGCACGGCAAATCGCCGAACAATTCGCGTCGGAACAGGGCGTGCGGGATCAGCCGAAATGAGGCGCGATCCTGCGTGAATATGCTGTCATGCGATTGCTTGACATGGCTGGTCTGCGAATGCATGTTTTACCGGTCGCCATCGATTGGAATGCTGACATCCAGCTGCCAGTGGGCTTGTCCGGCGCGGGTTTGGAAGGTGCCGCCGCGTGTTTCGATGATGGTCCGGTAGCGGTCGAGGCCGCTGCCCAGGCCGAGTCTCGTGTCATCGGATGCGATGGTGTCGCTGGCGGAGACGTGAATGGCGTCCGTGTCGAAGGTGACGCAGATGGCGCACCAATTCGCCCGGATCTGTGTGTTTGGCGATGTTCGCGTACAGTTCCGCCAGCAGGCCCGACAGCAGTCGCATGGTCTCCGGCGTGAGCGGCCGGTGTGGTTCGGCGAGCAGGTTGTCGCCGGTGAATCCCGGGGCTTCGAGTCTGGACTCCTCCTCGTCGATCAGCGATTGCAGACCGGCACGCTGCGCGGCGATGCCGGCTTCTGCGGGCACGGGCCGGCTGCCGCACTCAAATCGCCGTCGGCTGGTTCAAAGCAGGATGTAAACCCGCTATTTGCCCAAACAGTTCGTCATGGCTGCCGGTTCGCATGAACATGGCGGTACCATCATCGCGAATCCATAGAAGTAGCCAGTCGCCGGCATTGCCGATGTGGCATTCCAGTACGCCGTTTAAATCACCGGTAAGTGTGTGGGCGCGATGCCTACGCCTCAATACTTCCTTGGAGTCCGCCGTGTCCTCAAGAACCAGACGAATGACTTCTTTCAGCGGGCGTAAATCAGTGTGCTTGCGTTTGAGCTTCTTGATATCTCGCTGGAATGCCGCCGTGTAATCCGGTTTGAGCATTGATCAGATTCCCAACGAATCGAACATCTCATCGGCACTGTTGAAGCGAGGTTGGCCGTCGGCGAGCCTGTTCTTCGCCTCGTCAAGGGCCTCCATGGTTTCAGGCGGCACGATCGTATAGGAAAGGTTTAGGGGAATGCGCTTCTCCCGGACAATCTGCTTGTAGAAGGCGCGGGTGACCGAAGACAAGTCCAGACCGAGATCCTCGGCTATGTTTGCGGCTTTCTGCTTGGTGTCCGCATCCACGCGGACTGTGACGGATGCCATGCTCACATTAACCTCCACCATCATTACGTAAGACAATAGTATGTATTTGTATGCTAGTAGTCAACATTCTGCGGTTGCGACATCTCGACCATGGTACACATCCCGCAAGCGGATCGTTTACCGGATGCAATCGATGATCGGAATGCCGACCATCCAGCTGTCGGCGGGCTTGTCCAGAATGGCTTCTGGTTCATCGCAACGCCAGCGCGGGTTGCAGCCGTATGGCTTTGATGGCCGGGGCAAGAGAGCCGACAAGCGAGGTGACGATGGACGCACAGGCCGCAATCATCGCCGCCGTATATGGGTATGCGGGCGGTTCCAGCGGCGAGTCGGCGGGCATCATCCACGGAATTGCCCAGACCAGCACCGCGGAGATGAGCACCGCGGCGAAGGCGATGATGAGGCCGAGCAGCACGGACGAGCCGATGACCTGTATGGCTATGCTGGCTCTGGTCGCGCCCAGTGCGCGGCGGATGAGCAGCTCGTGCGAGCATTGCTCGATGCCGGCCAATCCGATGTTGATCATGCCGATGGCGGATACCGACAACAGTAATATCGCGGTGACGGTGACGCCGAGTTGGAGAAAACCGATGACCTGCTCGTAATCATCGGCGTTGTCGGAACGGTTCCATGACGATATGCTGCCGGTCTCGACGTCGGACAACAGATCGTCCAACACGGTTTTGGCGTGTTGATCGTCCACGCCTTCATTGGGATGGACGAGGATGGTCAGCCCATCCGGTTCCCAGGCTTGCGGCCAGTAGCGTTGCAGTGTGGTCGCGTTGACGTAGATGGTGGGTGTGTCCGTCCCGTCGGCGATGACACCGTTCACCCGTGCCGGCACCTGTTGCGGATTTCCTGTCCGGGCGAGTGCCACGGTGCCATCGTGCACGTATTGGCGGGCGCTTTCGTTGACTGCGGTTTCCAGCGTGGCGGGTTCGTCCGCTCCGGTCAGCCATGTGCCCTCGATGATGGGGGCGGGCATGATTCTTGTCCGTTCGGCGTCGGTGATGATGATGGTGACGCGGCGTATCTCCGTGTTGCCGTCATCGGACGACGCCCATATGGCGAGGTCGTTGAGGTGATATTGCGCCGATGCGATTCCCGGACGGAAATGCGCGAGGCGTTCCTGCAAAGCCGTGACGACTTGTATGTTCACCGATGATGGCACGTCGACGATGGCGCTATAGGTGGGTGACTTGCCTCCCAGTCGCGCGTTGACCGCTTCCAGATAGTCGCGTCCGAGCGTGCCGACGAGAACGCCGGCGATGAGGGCGATGATGCCGATGAACATCGACAGGGCGGTGAGGCTGGTACGCAACGGGTTGATGCGCAGATCCTTGGCGATCATGCGGATCACGACAGTCGCCCCCTGTCGATCGTCAGTCGGCGTTCGCATCGGGCGGCGAGCTGCGGGTCGTGCGTGACGAGGATGAGTGTGACCCCGAGTTCACGAACATGTCGGAACAGTATGTCGGCGACCATGTCGCCGGTTTCGGTGTCGAGCGCGCCGGTTGGCTCGTCGCAGATCAGCAGATCGGGATCGCCCACCAGCGCTCGGGCGATGGCCACGCGCTGCTGTTCGCCTCCCGACAGGCGCGACGGCATGCTGCACACCGTCCGGCTCCCGAGCCCGACGGTGTGCAGCATGCGCGAGGCTCGTCTTCTGATGACCCGCAGGGGGATGCCTCCCCGGTATTGCAATGGGAGTGCCACGTTCTCCCATGCGCTCAGATGCGGTATGAGGGAGTAGTTCTGGAACACGAAGCCGACATGCCGGCAGCGGAAGCGCGCCCGGTCGGCGTCGTTCCACGCGGCGCAGTCCCGCCCGTCATAGGAGAGCGTTCCGTCATAGTCGTTGTTGAGCAGCCCGACGATGGAGGCGAGACTGGTTTTGCCGGATCCTGATTTCCCGATGATGGCGGTGGACGTTCCCCTCTCGAACGATGCGCTGACATCGTCCACCGTCGTCAGGCGTTCGCCGTCGGGCAGCCGGACTTCGGCGCTCAGATGTTCCAACCGGATGAGTGTGCTCATGATTGCGCTCCCGGTGTGAGATTCGGAGCTGTCGCGGACACCATGTCACCTTCCTCGAGACCGTCGAGGATGATGATCGACGTGCCGTCCGATGCCCCCAACTTCACGTTCACGGTGGCGAACGAATCTCCGTCACGCCTGCTGACCTGGCCGGAGGCGAGCCTGCCGGCGACTGCGGTGACAGGCAGGATCAAGGCGTCCTCGACCGCAGTCGCGGTCAGTACCACGGTGGCGTTCTGCCCGGGACGCGCCTGCACGTCCTTTGGGAACAGGCATTGCAGTGTGCGAGTCGATTCCGTCCCATGCGCAGTCGTCGCCGATCCGGCCGTATCTTCCGCTGAAGAGGGCGGAGTGGCGACGCCGTCATTCACTACCGCGGCACAGTCCGTGGGCCCCTGCGCGTCGGTGATCTGGAATCGGCCCGTCAACGGCTGGTCCGGGTCTATGGTCGCCAGCAGCGCGGTCGCATCCACGCTGGCGCTCATGCCGCCATACCGTATCGAGAACAGCGGATAGTCCGCGGCCATGTCGTTGTCCTGCGCGACCGTTTCGATCACGCCGTCGACCGGAGCCGTGACCTGCTGATCGCCGACGGTACCCAACACGTCGCCCGCATGCACGTATGCTCCTTGATCAGTCGTGGAGTGGAACCAGCCTTTCGCCGGAGTCGTAAGCGAGAACACAGGAGCCACCTGCACGCCGGTGGAGGAAGAGGACAACGGCGTGATGCCGCCCCTACGCACCTCGACCGTGGATGCTGGCCGCTTCGCCGTGGAGGAGGCGTCGGACGATGGCGTCCGCGACGGCGAGCAAGCCGTCATCATCGCGCACATCGTCGTGGCCGTCACGCACGCCAACAGGCATTTGAACGGTGCGATCGCATTCATTTCGTCAGTCCGTTCTCATGCCGGTACCATGTGCAGTCCGTGGTGTAGAAGTCCCGCATGGTCGAATAGTCGCCGAGTTCGGATTTGACGATCACATCGTTCTCGTATATGCCATCCTTGTCCTCGTAGTAGTTCTTGAACCAGTCGGTATCCAGCAGCTTGCGCAGCTGCTGGAGGGCGCCTCGGGCTGCTTCCGCGTTGGTCTGGCTGTTGTCGAGAATGTCGCGTTCCACCGAGCACTGCCAGTAGACATACGCCTGTCCTTCCCCACTTCCCTTGGCATACAGCGAGGACGCGGCCTGCGCCTTGGGTATATTCGCTGGAAACGCATCGCCGTTCATCAGTTCAAAGGGGAAATCCTCGACGGTCGCCTTGTATTCCTCGTTCGCCTGCTGCCAGGTCAGCATGCCGCCACTTCCCGAGGTGCCGCGGTTCGGAGTCGTCCCGCAACCGGACAGCAGCATCACTGCGGTCAGAATGGCGGCCCTGCGTCGTGTTCCCGATTTCATCATCATGCCCCTTCGGACGATTGCACAACTGTCGCCAACCATTAGCCCACAGACGGCGATCCGGGAGCAAAAGACTGTCATGCGCGCGCATGACAACGATACGTCGAGGAGCATGGGATGCGCATACGATGGGTGGCATGACAGACCTATCGGACTCGCATACCATCTCCATCGGGGTGCTGGACAACGATTCGCTCGCCCTCAACGCCATAGCCGTGATGACGAGCCGTCTCTCCCCGCGGTTCCACATCATCTGGAGCACCACGTCCCCGGCGATGGCATTGCAGCGCTGCATGACCCACGGCGCGCGACCCGACGTGCTGGTCGTCGACATGGCCTTGGGAGGCATCACCGGCGCGGACATATGCGCCAGAATCCGTCGGCGCACTCCGACGATCGGCTTGGTGTGCGTCACCTCCTATGACCTTGATCCATATCGGCAAGACGCGGTCGAGGCGGGCGCACAATGCCTGATAGCCAAAGATGACATCGTCAAAGAGCTCCCGCAGGCCATACGATGCGCGGCACAGGGCGAGCCCGTCCCCGGCACCGGATTCCCCACCGCACGGGAAGCCAATCGCAAACTCAACGAAGGACACGCGACCGAGGGCCGGCTGCCGGAAAACGACAAGCCATCGCTGTCCTCCAGGGAACGGGACGTACTGCGCCTCTACGCGCATGGATCATCCACCGACGAGATAGCCGCGCTCCTGAATGTCAGCAAGGGCAGCGTCTTCACCTACGTCAACAGGGCATGCCGCAAGCTCCATGCCGCCGACCGCAAGGAGGCCCTCGCCATATGCGCCCGATACGATCTGCTCTGAACCGTATACACCACCCAGCCATACTGGCCGCGGGGCTGGTCCTCGCAGTGGCGATCCCTGTAGAGATGGGCGTGTACTCATCCCAGAACCTGCTGTCATGGTCGACCATACGCATATCGCTGCTCGTCGCCGTCCTGTGCGCCATGCTCGGAGCGGCACCGGTATGGGCCGCCTGTCTGCTGTTCGCGGTCTCAGGATACGCGTTGCTGTGGCTGTTCTCGCCGTTGACGACCATCATGATCGCCGCACTGACCTCCATAGCGGTCCTCTCGTTCGTCAAACCCCGCCTTGGAGCCGCTTCCGCACTGGCGGCCCTCGCCGCCCTCGCCGCGAACAACATGCAGAACAACCTCACCTCGTCGAACATCGTAGGCATGATCATCATGTGCCTATGCCCATTGTCGCTGGGGTTCAGTCTCAACCTGCTGTTCGCCCAACGGCAGGCGACCGCGACACTCAGGCAACGACTCGACCGCGAACACACGGCGCGTCACCTGCACGATACCATCAGCAACGACCTCGCCTACATGATCCTGCGCATCGACCAGGCAAGCCGCAGTGATTGCCCCGCCGATCGGGAGCAATATCAGCGCCAACTCACCGATCTGCGCGCCATCGCCGAAACGGCGCTCGACCACACCCACCAGGTGATACGACAACTTGAACGCACCGACAAACCAGACGATCGCAGCCGCATCGTCAAAACAAATAACGACGACAAAACCGACAGGAAAATCGAACAGCAGCGTGAACGGCTTGACGGCATCATTCAATCGCAACGACGTCGCCTTGGCGGCCTCGGATTCCAAGGTGACGACATCCTCGGGACGTTCGACCATCCACTGGCGGACGACATCCTCGACCTTCTCGAAGGACTGCTCAACGAACTGTACGCGAACATCGCCAAGCACGCCGCCCCGCACGAATGGTACGCCGTCACGATCTCCTTCGACCGGCGGCACGTCATCATTTCGGCAAGCGACGTACTAAAGGACGAAGCGGTACGGCTCGGACTCGGCAGCGGCCTCAAGAGATACCGAACCGTTATCGAATCCATGTCCGGGACGTTCGACATCACCGATGATTCCGACAACTGGAACGCGAACATCACCATTCCATTGTCTGTAACACGCCGGTAAAGGGAATGACGGCCTCCAGCTGCCAGTGGGCTTGTTCGGTGTCCGGCTGGCTTGCGCTGGTGTGTGTTCTTCGAGCGAGTCGATGACCTCGTGCGTGTGGCCCATGGCCCGGCTGGCGGCGTCGCGCAATTCGTCGAGCTGTTGCTGGTATTCGTGTTCGTCGGCGGGCATGCCGTCGGTCCCGGCGTGACCATCGGGACATCCAGCATGAGGATTACGCCCGTGACAAGCGCCGGCCACAGGAACCGGTCCGGGCGGAACATGCCGCCGACCAGGCCGGCAAGCACAGCCAGAGCCAACATGATATCGCGCACGGTCGCGGTGCCGGGGACCCGTGCCGCCATCGAGAACACGTACTCCGCGAGCACCGCCACGTACAATACGGCGCAGGACGCCGCGATCACCGGATGCCCGGCATGCCGCAGGCCAAGCCGGTCGGAAAGCCGGGGCAGAGCAGATCGTATCTGGCGCATGCGTCCAGCACCTCCTTGCGGCTGGCGACTCCCAGCTTGTCGGCCACGCGGTGCACGTACGTGAACACGCTGCCCGTCCCGCCGCTCCTGCGACGGATGCGCCGGCACACGTCAGCGCCCGTGATTTTTCCCCCCAACGCCATATCCAACACCAGCGCATCCGGCCTGGTATGCGGGTTATGGCAATGCTCGATCGCCACCGCGGGCGAACCCG
>ERZ773139.31-NODE-31-length-171352-cov-54.768904_pt1 | contig 171352 bp, 185 predicted proteins | sample MGYA00580854_ERZ773139 | MGnify/ENA primary metagenome ERZ773139 (study PRJEB29015, sample SAMEA2737809) | human gut metagenome | biome: human gut; feature: human-associated habitat; material: faeces | place: China | collected 2012 ...
GTTTTAACATTTTATCAAATTACTATTTTTCTAACTAATTACTAAATTGTAATTTGTATGATTAATAAACTATAACTCTATATATAATTTTTTTCTCTTATTTGTTACAAAATGTATATATTTAATTAATAATTTCCATGAAACAACACCAATTATAAATAATACTACACCAACAATTATTGATAGTACAAAACCTAAAACAGGATTTAAAGAATAACTTCCAAATTCAAACATTACAAATGGTACATCAAATTTGAATATATATCCAATTAATTTAACTAAACCAAATATAGGACATAATATAGCACTTATAATAAATGCTGGTGCTATAATTCCCAATGTTGGGAGGATAAATATTCCAGTTAAACTAACTATGATATAGAACAAAAATATTTGTCTTACTTTATTTGATTTTTTTACTTTTTCTCCATTAAATAATTCATTGATTGATACATTATAAATTTTACATATTTCTTTCATAATAGACGGATCTGGTAAATTTCTACCGTTTTCCCATCTACTAACACTTTTAACATTAACATTTAATTTTTCAGCAATATCTTCTTGAGTCAAATTGTTTTCTTTTCTTAAACTAGCTAAAAATTTTCCTATTTTATCTTGATTCATAATTTTATCTCCCTTCAAAAAATATTGTATATAACTCAATTAAATATTAACAGGACATATAGTGAGAGTTTATATTTCTACCATTACAAATTACTATTTTTCTAACTAATTACTAAATTGTAATTTGTTATTATCTATATCATTGAAATAATGGTCATAATAACAGTCATTCCATTTCCTAATAAATTCCCGATAAAATGTGCTGTCATTGGTACATATATATTTTTAGTATTAATATATGAAACACTTAATGGTAAAGCCCAAATCATAGTTAAAAATATTCCCCATATTGTTAACGAGTGTTCTAAAGCATATAAAAGCATCCCTAATACAGTTGTAATTAGAAGTATTCCTTTGCTTTTAAAAGAAATTATACTTTTTCTATAAAATGTTTCTTCTGCTATAGCAGGTAATAATATTGTAGATACTGCAAATATTGTCAATTTTAACCAACTATCTCTTTTCAATCCAATTGTCCCTGTATTATAATTAGAAAATACATTTTCTAAAATTGTTGTTATTATAAATGCTACCATAAAAAGTAATGCTGTAATTATTACTTGTTTCCAAAATTTTTTCCCACTTTTTATATTATTTAACCATTCTTTAAATGAAAACTCCTTTTTTATATAAAAATATATTACTAGCAACATATAAAATAGAAAATTTGTATAAATAAAATATTCCTTTGGTATAATAAAACAAGATACTATAAATATTATTTCTATTATTATTGGTATTATATTCAATTTGATATATTTACTCATTATTTGTTCTCCAATCTTTTTAACAAATTACTATTTACCTATTTGTTTAATATAAATATTATAACATAATTTACTAATAATTATATCTATTCTAATTCTATTTTATTATCTTCTTGTTCTTCAATTTTTCTTTTTCTAAAATCATCAAGATTAAAACAATCAATCTTGTTATCTTTTTGTTTGTTTGGAACACTAGTTTTTTTAATCTTTATTCCATAATCATATATTGAAATAAATTTTGATTTAATAGGGTATTGTCTAGTCGCCATAAATAATCCATCTCCTAATTTAAATCTCATTAATTCATCAGGCATTAATAATTCACGTCCCATCAAAGATTTGTCATTTGATATATTATAATTTAATTCATCTAAACGACTGGAAGTTGATACACGATTACTTGAGATAGTATATTTGCCCAACCTAGAACTTATTTCTTTTGCCGTTTCATTATCTGAAGTTAGTAAATAAATCCAGTTAGTACAATTGGATTTAATCGTACCAGCAGAATCTTTATAGGTTTCCTTTAACTGATCAAAATCTTGTAAAACCAAATAGAAACGAATATTTCTAGAACGTGATACAGTAATTTTATTAGAAATAGAACTTATAGGTGGCATGTTAGCGAACTCATCTAAAATAAAATTAATTCTTATAGGCATTTTACCATCTTTCATACTTTGTGCGGTATTTACTAATGCTTGATAACATTGATCTATGAATAGTGATGCCAGTTCGTGTCTAGATTCCTTTTCATCGGGAATAATTAAAAATACTGCCGTTTTTTGCTTACCAATTTCATCTAATTCAAAATCAGTATGACTCGTAAGGTTAGCAATACCTGTATCACTAAACATTTTTATAACTGTTGCAAGAACTGAAAAAAGGGTAGCTCTTGTTTCACCTTTTGCAAAGGATCCTGTAGCATAACTCATTTTACTTAAACTTCCAAAAGGTTTTTGTTGAAAATATAGATCTAATGAATTAAATCTATCTATATTTTTGTTTCCGTGTTCGACCAATAAATTATATATTGAATATAAATTTACTTGCGATTCATTTGGAGCGTCCTCTATGAGGGCATAACATAGTGCTGTTAAAACTGCATTTGCTGACTTTTCCCAGTACATATCCTTACTAGATAAATTTTTGCACAATGATTTAGTAAAGTTTTCTATCATATCACCAGCTTCATCTTTATTATTATTTTGATAGTATTTATATGGTAAATGAAGTGGATTCCAACCATCACTTGCTAATGCATCCCTTAAATTAATTATTTTTATTTGATATCCTTTTTCTTTTAAAAATTCTGCTGTATATGAATACAATTCTCCTTTAGTATCGTTTATAACCATTGATTCACCCGCACATGCAAGGTTAAATATTAATGGCAATATACAACTTATTGTTTTTCCTGAACCAGTTGAACCTATTATTAATGTATGATCAAATTTATCAGAATAATAAAATTTACCATCCATATAAGTCACAGGAATACCACCTGACTTTAAATTGGAATTAATAGTCCATGTTTTATAATTCTTTTTAATTTCCTTTTTAGTTGCCCAACGAGATGAACCATATTCAAATGAGCCATCCTCTTCAGGCATTTTTCTTAATCTCTTTAATTTTAACTTTAATTCTTTATCATATTTTAATATAAACAACATCATAATTGTCATTAATAAAATTGAACCAAATAATAAACTGGCGTCAGTTATTGATTTAATAAAAGAATAAAAAATATTTAAATTCCATGATAATCTAATATTATTACATATAATATGTGTTAAGTTATAACAAATGTTAGCTGATGACAAAAAGGTTAAGATAATTAAAAGAAAGTAATTAAAATATTTTTTTAATTTTACAATTATCCCTCCATAAAAAAAACAAGTTAAATTTTCTTATTAACTTGCTTACTAATTAATTTATATAATTTTTTTGTATCTCTAGGATCTAATGAAATCATGCATTTATTAGTTGAATTATTATTGTACTCAAAGATTATATCCAAAAATTGCATTTTTTGTTCGTTCCAAAAGTTAAATTTTAAAGATGAATCTATAAAACTATATGTTGTGTCATATTTTTTTGAAACATCTATTTTTTTTAACCTTTCTAAAATTTCTTTAAACTCTTTTTGTGTAAAAACAACTATTTTATCTGCACAAAAATTTCTATTAATTATTCCAAATTTTATTGAAACTTTTTCCTTATTATTAAGAACATTAAATATTATTTTATCACCATCACGTAAGTTAATATAATGATCGTTATCTTTAATATCAAATCTATACAATTGATTTTCATAAAAATCAGATATAATCCAATCTATTTGTTGAATATAAAATTCATAATGTTGTTTTTCTATTTCTTCATATGGAACAAAAGCATTATATATATTACTAAATCTATTATTTATAATTTTAGACATACGTTCTTCAATCTTAATGATATCTTTAGAATTATTAAATTTATAAAATTTGATTTCATTTAAAAATATATTAATAGAATTATATTTACTAACATATTTTGAATAAAATTTGATATTGTTATAAAAATTAAATAAAAACATTTTCCTAAAAGCATCATGATATTTCATATAATTTTCATTTTCATGATAATCATCCATATCGAATAATACCTCATTATATTTATTTTTAAGAGTTAATTCTATTATTAGAGTTAACTCATTGTGTTGTATAAAATAATTATCTTTTACATAACTAATATATTTATCTAAGTTTTCTAAAAACTTTTCCTCACTGGAAATAGTATCTTTTCCATATAATAAATCACTTTTTAATTTAATAGTTTGCTTTGGAATTTTATTAATAAGTTTTTGAAGTATTTCACAATTTAATAACTTATAAATTTCTCCTATACAAGAATATGCACAACTACTTAAACAAATTTCTTTTAATCTCTTAGTTTGTTCATCATCAACTGAGATATAATTATTTCTCATCTCATCCCTCCATCTTTGTTTAAGATTTACTGCTTTTTTACTACTAAATATTATTATAGCACAATTTGCTCGTATTTGTTTGTGAATTCTGAATAATTAAAGATTTAATGGGAAAATTAAATTGGTGGTTAATTATGAATGAAAAAAGATTATTTGATTTAAGAGAATATAAAGATTTGTCACAAATAAAACTTGCTGACTATTTAGGAATAACTCAACAAACTTATTCATTATGGGAAAAGGGTACAAAAATAATACCATTAAAACATTTAAATAACTTAAGCAATTTTTATGAAATCTCAATGGATTACATTGTTGGTCTTACAGATGAAAAGAATAACTCAGGTATCATAAAATTAACAGAACTGAATAAAAATGAAATTGGCTCAAGAATTAAAAAGATAAGAGAAGATAATAATCTTACACTTCGTGATTTAGCAAAAGAATTAAATACAACATCATCAACTATATCAGCATACGAAACAGGTAAGACATTAATACTAACTGCTTTTGCATATCAGATATGTATTAAATATAATGTATCACTAGATTGGTTATGTGGAAAAAGAAAATAATATGGCAAAACATATTATTTTTTTAATATTCAGACAAATCATATTCTAACTCATTTATAATTTGTTTTTCTTCTTGTTCTAATTCATATTCTAAATAATTAATAGCTTGATTAATAAATTTTTTATAATTTAATTCCTGATAAAACATTTTATTTTTATATTTAGAGTACCTGTCATAATCATAATTCAATTTTTTTAAAATGTTATAATACTCGGTCGAACTCATATCCTTATTAAAATTATCCATACTACTTAATAATGCATCAATATTAATATCATATTTAGAATTTAAAACCCAGTTTTTGAAAACATATTTTTTTTCTAAATGATTAAGACCTGCAAAATTGCATATATGATTTAAATCTTGTGCTATCCTATCAATGTTTTCCTGTTTTTTATATGGAGAACTTTTAAATTTAAGATCTTTTATGTGTTTCTTTAAAAATTCTTTCTCTCTTTCCATAGTTTCCATAGATCGATATATTTTATAATTAGATAATATTTCATTTCCAATTTTTGAATACAATTTATTAAGTTGATTATTGTAGTAATATTTATTTTTATTAGATAATGATGTCCCATAAATTGCATTTAATTCCTTTTGATGTTCCTCCAATAGTTTTATATATTTAGCATATTGATATTTTGTAGAATCATGCAACAATATGTATTGAATTATATTATTAAGTTGATCCTTATATGGAACTATATTTTTTGAATTATATTGTAATCTACCTTTGGGTGGAAGTACATTATATAAATCAAGTAACATTTTATTTAAATCTCTTCGATATTTATCTCCAAATAATTTTTGATTCTTAATTTTAGTAAGTTCTGAAAGAGAAATATTTCCCGTTATAGATCTAAATTCTTTATCTCGCAATTTATAAAATTTTTCATTATCAATTAAATAATTAGCAATATTACTTTTCAATTTATAAATAACATCATATGGAATTTTAGGATTAGAAATAGTTTTATGATGTTCAAAAAAATTTATGTGTAAATGAGGATTGTCAGTATTACGATGTAAACTGCAATACCATGTTACATTATTCATTTTAAATCCCATACCAGTTAATAATTGTGGCATTATATTCTTAGTAAGGTTATAATAATCTACCTTAGTAATAAGTCCTTTGTTAATTGCAAAATCTGGTGGAAAAGAAATTACAAGGCTCCAAAGAATTCCTTTAGAGTCCATTTTTTTTATATCAGATAAATCTTTTCTTGCATCTATATCACCATTGGTAGACCACGAAAATGACTCCTTATCTTCATAAAGATATGAATCATTACTTGCAAACTGCATATAGTCTTTTAAAATATTATATTCATCAATTGATGTAGCATCTGCCTTCTTCTTATCACTAATATAACTTATTGTCTTGTTAACACTTTCTCTTAAATTATTACATTTTTGGTACTTAACACGAACCACAATATTTGAACTACTCATTATCTAACTCATGTTTCTTACTTGACATTTTTCTTATATCTTTAAGTACCTCACGATGTGCAACTTCAGTTACAGGATGATTTATTATTGATAAACTTAATTCATCTTCAGTTTGTGGAATTTTTAGTTGGTTCATAAATATATCAGTTTGTTTAATAGACCATCTACTATTAAACTCTATACGATTTATTACTACCATTAACTGCTTAAAAAATGCATCAAAACTTTTTTTAAAGGCAATATCAAAAAGTTGCATAAATTGTTCTTGACTATCATTTAGTTTATCAATTTCCATTTTTTCTTTAATGGTACTATAAATAAATCTAGATATATTCATTTTATGCTTATCAGCAAGTAACTCAATTTCTTTTTTATCTTCAGGCGTGACTCTAATTGTAATTCTATCTTCTTTCATTATTTAGTATCCTTACTTATTAATAAATTTAAATTCTTTAAAACATACTCTTTAACTAATTTTTCTAATAATTCTTGTTGAGTTATTTTTTCTTTTTCAAGAATATTTTTAAATGCATTGTTTAGATTATCATCTATTCTAAACTTAATAAAAGTACACCCATTATTATTAATAATATCACCTCCATAGTTTTATTGTGGACACAAATTAGAGTCATTAATTTTAATAAAATATTTGAAAATAGGACACAACTTTAAGCCTTTTGTTTATCAGGATAAGTGTGGCTGACAAACAACTACCCAGTGGGTAGTTTAGCCCTAATTTAAAGGATTTCCAAAGTTTCGCTTTGTCATACATATTCTTAAATGTCATACTTTTGTCTAACACTATTCTTTACCGAATCTTTAAAAATAGGGTTAACTGTCTAACAGATGTTATAACAAATATAATATCTATAATGGACGTTAAAGAACCTTTTCTTTAAAATATTTGAAGCATAAATACTAGATCAAGGAACCTTTACCATTATCTATATTTCTATATTAAACTTAATATTAGTATTTATTATTTCATAATTATATTTATTTATAAGTATTTGATTTACTTCGATTATAACTGGATCTATAAGTTCTTCTTCCTTAACAATTTGTTTAACTTTATCAATTATTTCATCAATTGTAAAAGAACCTTTACCAGTTTTATGAAGTACACTTGCAACCTGAAGTGCATAAGTTTCTATTAAATTATCTTCCGAATGATTGACTTGGTTGCTGTCCTTGTATTGGTTGTAAGCTTGGGTATTTTGATTTATTGTTTTTATATTCATTCCTCCTTATTAAATCACTATCAATAATACTTTTAGGATCTTTAAGATCCGATTTATTATAAGAGCAGTTGGGACTCATAAGCATAAAGTGTACATGAATACCTGTCGAACGACCTGTTGAACCAATTATTCCAATTTTTTCTCCTGACTTAACAATTTGTCCTTCAGATACAACTATAGAATTATCTAACATATGACCATAAGCAGTATAGTAAGTTTCTCCATTAACATCATGTTGTATTTTTACATAGTTTCCTAAACCATTAGGTTCATATCCCGTTTTATATATTTTTCCACCTGCTGATGCCACAATTTCAGTACCTTCGGGAGCTGATAAGTCAATACCACTATGAAATATTTCTTCATTTGTAAATGGATCATTTCGAGTTCCAAAAAGGGAAGTAATGGAGTAAGTGACATCTATTTTAAATGGAGCATTAAACTCTGATAGATTACCAACTGCAACTGCTGATGGGTCACCATTAGAACCATCTGCAATCATAATTACTAATGCAATAATAAAAATTATAATAATTACAGGAGCCGAAATTATGAATGCATATATCTTTTTAATATCATCCATTAACGACCACCAGCATTACCAAACAACTCCTTTTCTTCTTCTCTTAAATGAATTTGAATTGGTAAACGAGTATCTTGACTTATAACAAATAATCCCTGACCACGAGAAGCAGTTGTAAGGAATTGTATTTCAGATTCTGATAAATTCATCATTTTTTGAACAGCTTCAATTTCTTTTTGTCCTTGTGCCATGACCAAAATATAAGAACTATTATCTATAATAACTTGTCCAAATCTTTCAATACCTTGTGAAGTAAAATCTATTAAATTTTGACTAATAATCCATAATGAGCCATTATATTTTCTTATTCTTTTTGCTGTTCTTTTTAAGAAATCTATACCATCTTTATTATTAGGATCAATAAGTAAATGTGCCTCATCACATACAAGAATTACTTGTTCGTTTCGGTCACGACTTATCTCGTTCCAACACCAAGATAATATATTAAAGAATTGAGTTCTTAATATAGTTTCATCTGAATCAACAAGACTATGAATATCCAAAACTATAAAATCTGATGAGTTATCCACATTAATACTTGAATGACCATTAAAAATTCGTGCATCAGCTCCAATTGTAGATTTTTTTAACATTGAAGAAATTTTTTCTAACGACTCAATAACATTTCGTGCCTCTTTATTTGCTTTTGCTTGTTTTAACGTCTCAACTACCTTATTATATAAATCTTGCATTATAGGGTAGTCATCACTTGATAATTTTGATAAGTCAGTATCAAAATCAATATTTTTATCTTTATATACTTCTATAAGTATTTCTTCAATTTTGGTTAACTCATAAGCAGTTAGATCCTGTAAATAATACTTTATAAAAGTTCTAAACGTTTGAAAATGTCTTGATAAATCATTATTAAAATTCTTTTTATCTTCATCAGAGTCATCAGCACCTTTTCTAACTTCAAGTGGATTGATTATTCCATGTGAACCTGTTCCACAATCAATCCATGTACCATTAATATTTTCACATAAATCCTTATACTCTCGTTCAGGATCTATAACAATTACCTTAGATCCACGACACCAATTACCTCGAATAAGTTTTTTTATTAAAGTAGACTTACCTGAACCTGATTTACCAATAATTACTGCATTTGAATTATTTCTTTTACTAGTTCTTTTCCATAAGTCAAAAAACAAAAGACTACCAAGAGAATCAGTTCCAATCATCATAGCATCGCCATCATCTTGCAATGTTTGAAAGATAAAAGGGAAAGATGAGGCAGTAGTCATCATAGGAATTGGAAGTCCGAATTCTTTTTCTAAATCTCTATACAATGTAGGTAAACACATTTTTAATGATCGTTCTTGCTCAAACATTAAATCAGTGCCACCCATACCATAAGCAGAAAGAGTAGTTTTTAATTCTTTTTTTGCTCTTTCCATATTTTCCTTCGAATCACCATAGCATAAAAAATTGACCGTCAACAATGAAAACTTTTCATGTTCACGATCAATTCTATTCACTAATTGAACATAATCGTCTAACTGGTTATTTAATACAACCTCATCATTATAATTATTTGTGTTCATTAATTTTGATTTTACTTCTGACATACTTTTTTTCAAAGTATTGCTTATATCAAATGCATCCATAGGAGAGATTGTCATAACCATACGAGTATGGTTAACGTTAGCAACTGCACCTAACCATGCAACACCAACAATAGATGGGTATGTTCGAAGTGTAACAACACTTACATAAGCATCACCTAGAATTATATCCTTTTCATTGATTTTTAAGCCATTTGGGGCGATTTTCTCTTTAAATGAGCGAGTTATACCTGTAGCATCTTTTTTGAAAATGTCAAGCGATGTGACAGGATTTAAAATTATATATAATAAATCTCGCCACTCTTCACTAGAAACTCTTTCACTATGTAATCCAATAGAAATAAATTCCTGAATTAAATCATTTAGCTTTTGATTAATTAATTGCTCATTTGTTGCATCTTCTTCCATAATTAAATAAAATTCTCGATTTACAACCCATTTTTTATTATTTAAATCTTGGACAAAATTATAATCTTCCTCTAGTAATTTTATTTTGCTTTTATTAGTTTCAGATTTAATTTTAGAACCTAGTAAGTTTAAGTTATCATCAAGATTAATCGGTTTATCTACACTAAAAATTTTAACAGGGTAGTCAATTGAATTTAAAACCTTTTTAAGTTCTGCGACTTTGATTTTTTGCTCTTCATCAAATAATAAATGTAAATTGATAGATCCAATTTTGATTCCACCAACAATTCTATTATTATCCAAATAAACTAGGTTATTCCAAACATCTTGAAATGGAAGAAAAACTGATATATTTTTGGGAAGTTTACTTTTCTTATTAATCAGTTAAATCCCTCCCTATATTTAACATTATTTTTGTTATTTCTTCTGAATATATATTATTTTTAATATTATTCTTTCTTATCTCATTTAATCTATTATCCATATTAATTAATAATCTAATGTAATTAGACATTGTCATTTTATTTTTATAAGCATTTCTTTTTAAAGCTTGTTTTTCTTTTTTATTTAGTCTTAATGTTAAATGAGTGTTATATAGTTTTAATCTATTATTTATATTTCAATCCTCCTTATAAGAAATAGTTTCTAAATGTTCTAATACACCTGAATAATCATAAGAACGAAGTATACCATTATTAAGTAAAGCAACAGGAATTAATTTATAATCATAACATAAAGTCCCATCGATTTGTTTTAATATTCTTGATTTTTTCAAGGCTTTTAAAATTCCGTTATCCTTTACATCAGGATCTAAAAAAACATGACCTTTATCTAAATAAGCATCACTTAAATCTGCCGTTACTTCAATCTCTTGATTTTTATTTGAGATTGTTAATTTCATCCTTTTACTTTCATAAGTCGAAACATTAACAAACCATAGTGTATTATTATATTTTAATTTTTTTCTTTTATCTATAATTTATCCTCCTTATATATGAACATCAAATATATATCCATATTTTTCTTTAGTTTCTTTAATTAACTCAATCATTTTATTTTCATCTTTATATAAATTTGATAACTTATAAGCAACTTCATCTGCAATTCTTATATCATTGGTATAAACACAAAACATACCATTTTCCGAATCATAATTTAACTTATTATTTAGTGAACTTGATGATTTTTCTAAATACTCAAAAAAGGCATCGTTATAGCAATGACCATCTCCATAAGGTATATTACTCTTAATTTCATTAACCCAGTCATAACAATAATCACTTTGATCTAATAAAACTGAAAAATTCTCATCTTTAAAACTGATTATTTTAAAAGGACTTATTTGTTTATTAAACCAAGATTCAAATTTCTTATATTCTTTTTCCTTATATAATACATCAGACAAAAATAATTCTGAATCTAGGTTTTTATTTACTTCATTAAGATAATCACCAATTGCATCATAACGAGTAGCTCCCATATCTTTTCTGATTTCCTCATATTCTTGCAAAATACTCATTTCTTATTCCTCCATTTTTCTTCTTCACGTGAGCATCTTCCTGACACTATACACGAACATACTGCAAATAAAAAAACGAATAGTAAAAACACTATTCCTAAAATCTTTTCCAACATTTTACCTCCAACAAAAAAACGACATATTAGTCGTTAATTATCATATTATATAAATTTCTTTTATACTATTCCATTAAATATTGTACACTTACCATTACTATTAAAAGTTGCATTTAAAGATTTACCTTCAGAGTTAACCCAAGTATATTTATTTGAGAATGTAGTGACGTTATATAATGTACCTTCAACACCACCTACAATTTCTACAAACTCTTCATAAGTTAAACCATCACTAGAATTTATTTTTTCTTTCAATTTATCTACTTTAGAAAAATCAACCTTATCATTTTTTATCATTTCATTTGGAAACTCTGATGAAATTTGAGCAGTAACCTTTCCTTTAAATTCATCTAATCTTACAGTTATAGAAGTATCATCTGTTAATTCCCATTCATATTTCTTATAAGTTGATACTGCTCCCTCTTTGCTTTGATCAACCAATTTACCTTCAAAGCCAATTATTTCATTAACTTTTTCATATGTAGTATCAGAACTTAATTTTTTAATGCATTCAAATACATCACAATTCCCTTTGGATTTCTGAACTGTTTCATTTTTAGTTTTATCATTTGTTTTACTATCAGTTGTTTTTTGATTTCCACACCCAGTTAATCCAACAATTAAAATACCTGCTAAAATTACACTTAATATTCTCTTTCTCATTTTTTCACTCCTTCATAAAATACACGTTTATTATACTTTATGAAATTATTAATGTCAATATATACAATTTATATTAAATTAAATTGAAATTAAAGAGAAGAATATACAATAAGTTATAAATAAAAGTAGCGAATTTATTTCACTTTATAACATCTCTGCCTTTTTTTAAATATTAAAAATTTTTTTAAAATAGTTAATGCTGTACTTCCATTTGGCAATGGAAGAAGTAACAAAAACATCAACAATGGTGGAATACAAAAGAATATTACCTTTAACTTATATTGAGTAATAAATAAAGAAAATAGGTAACCAATACCAAGTGAAATTGCAATTGCTATACACTCAAATATTCCAAATCCCTTAAATATTTCTTTTTTCGTTTTTATATTTTTAGGAATTAAATACATTAATACCACTTCCTATCAAAATTACTATTTGCTTCAAGCCCTGAATTGCTCATATATTGATTTCTAATAGGATTATATTTCATACTAAAAGGATTCATATAAGGATTTGAATTATTAAATGATGTGTTAGGTTTTTTTTTCATGTTTTCATTTGTATATTTTTTTATTAATTGATTGGCACCATAATTATTATGTTGAGCCATTTTTTCTTTAACATTAGCCATCTGTTCCTTGGTTAAATTACCACTACGACCATTAAACATATTTGAAATACCTCCTGCGATTTTACTACCACCAGATCTAATGACATTTGCACCCATACCGAGAGCAGACATAGTTCCTGCCTTAGCAATTCCTAATCCTGCATTTATACCAGTACCTACTGCCATAAGAGATTGAATATCACCAAATGCTGACATCATACCTGATTGTTGCCCAAGTAATGAACTAATCAGCGTTGGTGTGCTTATTATAAACAATAAAGCACCTATAATTAAAAAGATACCTGTAAGAGTTCCATTATCCTTTATTGCAGAACCAAACATGTTAAGCAATAACCCAATACATATAAATTGAACAATTGTAATTAAAAAATATCCCATTGTACTTTTAGTCCATGTTTCAAATGCTTTAGATTGATTATTTGTTAAACTGGTACAACAAAAAGGTCCAACTATTTTCATCAGTGCAATTTCCATCACTCGTTTTGCCATTTGAATTGCGACAAAGAAGAGTAAAAAGACTGTCACAACGGAAAGAATTATTAACATAATAAAATTAAGTGAATATTTATAACAATCACCAATACCTGCAAAACCACCTTCAGTAGAATTGATTTTTATTTTTTTCCAATTATTAATTAAATATTCTTTATCCGTTTGTTTCATTTCATCATCATATGATGTAGCTCTAATTAAAGCTTTAGATATGGTTCCTTCAGCTCCATTGGATTTATCCATACCTGATACGGTTATTACTGCATTAGTTGCTTTTGTAGAAAAATCATAACCAAATTGAAATAAAGGATTAATTAAGAACATCATAACTATTGCTAATATGACTCCACGATAAATTGTAAGTGGGCTACCTCTACCATCATTTTTTACGATATAATTCATAACGAGTTCTATAACTACTTTAAGAATTAACCATGAACAGGCAACAATTAATGCACCACCAAATATTTTATTTACATAATCATTATCAAAAAATTTATAACGCCAAATTTTATTGATTATATCAAAAAATCCATCTAGAAACCAAAGAATACCTTTGGCAATACTCCAAAGTGCATTTCTAAACACGTCTAAATACCATTTTTGTTCTACTTGACTAACTGCTAATATTTGTATTAAAATTCCTCCTTAATAGTTTTCTTGATTAATTAACTCAGAAATAACAATAATTTGTTTATTAGTGTTATGCCTACAAGTAATCATAGTAAGAGTAGTTTTGTCTAAATCTCTTGTAATAAGTGCTGTACCATTTTTTTCTATATCATAAATATTAGTCACTTTATATGTATATTTAATTCCACCATAGTATATATATGAAATATCTCCAATTACTAATTTATCTAAATTTTTAAAATATGAAACTCTGCCTGATCCCGAATGACCTGCAAGAATGAAGTTCCCTTTAGAAATATTAGGCATATCAGATCCTTTTAATATTTCAACATTACTATTAACATTGTTATAATATTTTTCCTGTGATAAACCTCTTTTAATATTTATCTTAGGAATTTCTAATACTGCAATATAATTATAATTAGTTTTACTTATGTTTTTGTTTTCAACTTCAACAAATTTATTTTCTTGTGTAATATCTTCAACAACTTGTTCTTCTTCAAAAAATTCTTGCACATTATCTTTTTCAATTCTTTTTAAATTATAATCTGAATAGATGTGGTATCCAATTATAAATAATCCAATTAAAATAAGAAAAGAGCCAATTACTAAAATTTGACTCTTGAAATCTTTATTCTTATTTTTTTCTTTTTTTATCATAAATAATAAATCCAACACCACCAGTAATAAATACTAAACCAATAATATCAATTATATGAGAATCATTAACTCCTGTATTAGGAACTTCTATAACTTCATCTTTCATTATTGCTTTAACAATTTTACCATCTTCTAATATTTCAAACCACATCTTATCAGGATTTATTTTATAACCTTCAGGTGCTTGTTTTTCTATGATGTAATATTTACCAAGTGGTAATTCATTAATAATAATTTTACCATTTGAATCAGTTCTACCAACATATACTAATTCATCATTTTCAGTATAAATTTCAATCAAAGTATTTGGTAGTGTTTTATCATTTGAAAAATCTGATTTAGTAAATTCTAGAGTCCCTTTTGGAAGATGATTTTTTAATAAAGTTGTATAGTTTATAATTTTTGTATACTGATCTTTATACTTTAATTCAAAAGTATATTTAGTCTTGTCCAATATATGATTATTTATTGTTTCTATCTCTTGTAAATAATACTTACCTAAAAACAAATTTTCAACTTTAGCATATCCATTTTCATCTGTAATTAAGATTTTTATTAAAGTATCTTTCTTATATTTTAAATTACCTAAAGAATCATAAATATCCTCATTAGCATATAATCCTATTTTTACATCCTTAAGATTAATTTCAGTATAAACATAACCTTTATTAGTTAATTCTACCTTTTCTCCAGTTTTAGTTAGTTCTAGGCTACCTTTAACTGCTTTGTTTTCAAATTTAACTTCATATAAAATTCCAAATTCGTCATCATTTACTAATTTAGAATTTTCATCGATTGTAAATTCAACTGAATTTTTATTCCATAAATATCCATCTATTTTTTGATCTACTTCTTCTAAGAAATAAGTTCCACTTTCTAGTGGATATGGAGTAATTAATATCCCATTTTCATCAGTTTCAAAAACATCAATTGTTTTTGCAGTAGGATATGTTATTGTTTGTTTAACATATTTTTTAGTTTTTGCATTAATAATTTTGAATTTAATACCTGATCTTTTTATAACATCACCAGTATCTTTATCTATTTTTATAACTTTAAGTCTTGCAGTTATTTCTGCATTTGCAATTACTTTTTTTACAATTCCACCATCTTCCTTTACTTCAATGGTAAAATCTTTTGCTTTTTCATAACCCTTAGTTGAAGTTAATTGTTTTACAACATATTTACCATAAGGTAATGTTATATCAAAACTGCCTTGTGCATCAGTTATTAATGTTTTAACTAATTCATTTTTATTGTTGTATATTCCAAATTTTACACCAATTTCAGGAGTCATAATCCCTGTCTTATTATCTGCATATACTTTTATAAATTGAAATGTTCTTTTTATTACATCTTCAAAAACTTGAACTTCAGGATGTAATTGATCAAGAGTTACATCAAAGTAATATTTATTTGGATCTAATTTATACCCATTTGAAGCTTTTTCTTCTAATAAATAATATCTCCCCAATGATGGTAGATAATCACTTTTAGTAGTACCATCATCATTTGTTGTAATAGTTCCTACTTTTGTACCATCTTCTTTATAAATACCATATATTGCTCCTTTTAATGTAGCTTCACCTTGAGCTTTATTATTTTTAGTTTCAGAATCTGTTTTGTGAATTTTTACATCTCCACCAAATACAGTTACTTTTTTTACAATTCTAATAGGATCAATGTCTCCTCTTTTAATTACATTTTGTGAACTAGTAGCATAATAAAGTTCTATTGGACTTCCATATCTATTACCTGATTTTGTAAGTGTAATTGTTAATTGTCCAACATTAGTTGCTGTTAAAGATAGGTTATTACCATTAATCGTTGCACTACCATTATCTACATTAGATATTTGATAATTATTTAATACACCATTTGAATCATTTATATTAATATTTTGTCCAACTACCATTGTATCTGGAAAATTAGTAAAATTTGGCGTTGTATTATGATTATTAACTAAATCCATTATAGAATTCATTTGTCCTGCTAAAATACTATCATTTCTATTTCCTTTTAGTGTATCAGTAAAAAAACTATCAACATTTGGATCTGCTAATTTCCATATTAGCATTTGTGCTGCTAAATAATATGTATCATCAGTATGATCATGTGTTGCATCTTTATACCCATATCCATAATAGGCAATTTTTGAAATCTTATTCCATGTATCTAAAGGTATATTAGCTACGGCTTGTATATCCTCTGTGGTTACCTCATAAGTTGCATCTGAATTAATTTTCGTCATCGGTTGTACACAATAAACAAAATGTCCATCGCTAGTTCTAACAATAAATTGTCCTTTAAACCACATTTTGCTTTCTCCTCGTGTATGCATAACATAAAATGGACCTCCAACATAAGGTCCTGCTTTTATTTGTCCTTCATAAGTACGAGCATCTACTTTATTTATCCCTAAAAATGCTCCCACAATTGTTATAACAAATAATAATATTTTACTTAATTTATTCATTTATACATTCCTCCCATCAAAAAAAGACTTCTAAAAAGTCTTTTAGTATTAATTAAGTTTCTCAGTATGAAACATCCATCCTAGATTTTTGCCTGATGCACTTGAAACCGTAGAGCAATGATACAATTCTTCACCATTTAAATATGGTTTATAAGATTCTCCATAATTAGCACACTCTTCATATGTTGAAAAATCTACACGTTCCCAACTATATAATGGTTTATTATAATATTGATCTTCTGTGATTCCAAGAATATCCCACGGATTATTTGCTTTAACATTATTATTCGATTCTTCCTTTTGTTCTTCTTGTTGAACAGGTGGTTGAGTTATTTCGGAAGTTGTTGTTTTCTGGTTATTTTTGTTTTCATTTGACTGAATATTTGATTTGTTTGAATTATTAGTTTTGGTCTCTTTTGATTCATTGTTTTTTGAAGTAGTATCGTCATTATTCACATCATCTTTTTTATCAACATTTTCATCTTTGATTTTTACTTCATCCTTAACAGCTTTTTTATTCTCAGAATTCTTTTTTTCTACAACAGATGGATTATTTTTATTTTTTGAATCATATTTATTATGAAAATTATACAAAAATAAACCTGTTATAAAAATAATACTAATTATTAATAAACCAATCAATAATCCAATAATTTTCTTTTTGATAAGATCACCTTCTTTTTAGGAGATATTAACTCTTATTTTAATATATGTCAAATTTTTATTTATAAAGATATTGTTTTAAATAATCTAAATCATTTATTAAATCAGTTAGATTACATCTTAACTCTATATTTTTTATATGTTTATTTTTTTTATCATCAAAGTATTTTGCTAGAGTTTCAACATAATAAATACTTCGAATCTTATTTTTTATTTGATTTTTTGCTAACTCCACATTTTTTACTTCATCAAAGCAGTGGAAGTAATCTAGCATATCATAAATTCGATTAACTAAATTATGACTTTTTACGAATGAATGCCAAGTTTTCTTTTTCATATATTTTTAATACATAGCACGTTTCTTACATCAAAATCTTGTAAGTCAACAATTTCAAAATCTGAATCATCAAAAGATACAGCATCATAAAAATCAATATCATCATTATCAATTAAAATACTAATTGCATTTCTAATATTGTTCTTATCAATTATTCCATATCTTTCAACAAAATTATAATTAACTAATAAATGTAATCTATAAAGCATATCCTGTATTTTCATTAAAATATAATCACGATTTGAACCATATTCCATCTCATAATTTTTAGTGAAACCATCATATAAACTTTTGTTAATTTTTCTATCATCAAGTAAATACTTTAATGTATCAATATTTTTAATATCTTTACCTTCAATTTTACCCTCTGTTAAAATTTCATTTATTGTTTTTTTAAAATCTTTTTGATTCATTATTTAAAATATCCTAAAATCCATGATACGAATTGAGTTGTGACAAGTGCAGATACACCTGCAATTATTGTAGTTTTTATTTTTCGATCATAACTTGCTTTTTGATTATCATCACTTGATGCCATTTTAAGAGCATAGTCTTTGGCGACAAAAAAAGCTGTTCCACCAATCACGAACAACCTTAAATATCCCATAGCATCATTTATTAATTTTAAAACATCCTGTAATATGCTTTCCATTAATATATAGCTCCTAGCAATAGTTTTGCATTTTTGTTATAATATGAGTAGTCGAATAAAATGAGTGCTTTGTTTTTTCGACTTTTTTTATACAATAATTTGTTTATAAAAAAATCCCTCCCATTATGTGTTCTCATTATCGTATTCAAATTGTAATTTTAGTTGAATTCCTTTTTGAATTCTTTTTTTTATAACTTCACAATATTTGTCAGTAAGTTCAATTCCGATCCATCTTCGATTTAGAACTTCACATGCTAAAAGGGTAGACCCACTTCCACTTGTGAAATCCAAAACTAGGTCACCTCGTTTAGAATAGGTAGATACAATATATTCCATCAAAACAATTGGCTTTTGTGTAGGATGATATAAATCAGTTTCTCTTGCAAATTGAATAACATTTCTTGGAAAATTAGCTTCCTCTTGGGTATAACTAACTTTTTCATCACTTTTTTTATCACCTAAATAATTTATAGGTTTTGTTGTGACTTTAAGATTAACTGGAATAATACCTTGTGGAAAATATCTCATTGGTGGTTTAGCAGATGCAACAGCACCACATTTCGAAAATATCATAATATCTTCATAACATCTTAATGGTTGATATTTAGCATTTTGAAATCCTGTTACTTGTGTTTTTATCCATTTCCAATCATAACGATAGAATTTAGGATTACTCATCCTCAAACTACTACTAAATGGCTCATTGCCAAAAAGGACAATAGCACCATCATCTTTAATCAATTTGGAAAGCTTATCCCACATTTGATCAAATGGAATAATTTGATCCCACGAATATGATGTTACAGCATATGGCGGATCCGTTATAATTGCATCAACTTTAATCCCTTGTTTAATAAGATAATCCATAACTTTTAAACAATCACCCTTATATAATTTACCTAATCTTGTAGAGTAGTATGGATTACAAGTTTCTAAATTTTCACCTCCTTATCTTATAAATTTAGTTTTTTTATAACGAGATCCCTATAAACTCGTTATTATTTATTTAATTACATCAACAAATTTATCTAAACCACTTTTTAAACAAAATTTAATAATTGCACTTTTCCTAACTTGTGTAATATGTTTTGAATATGTTTTATATTTTCCAATTATTTCTTGATCCGTTAATCTATCAACAAATGTTGCATCAAAAATATCTTTTTCATCTTTATTTAAAGTAGAGTAAGCAGAGAAATAGCAGTTTAAAAAATTACTCATTTTTTCTTCTTCTTTCATATTTTTAATTATAATGCTCTCAATTTTAGAATTAGTATTTCTTTGAGAAGAACCATATTTTTCCCCATAAGATGCAATTGACGATGAATTATAATTATACCCACACTCTAATGTAAGTAAAAAATTTTCTACAATATCAAGTGTTATAAAAATTAATTCTTTAAATTTTTCAATGGGATACTGATTAGCAACATAATCGTTTAAAAAGTCAGTTCTTCTTTTTCTCATAATTTCTTCCTCCAAACAAAAAGAGAGCAAAGACTATTAACAAGTCAGTTTGCTCTCTTGTAATTATTACTGCTATTATTAAAAAAAGGGGAAAAGGTTCTTTGTTGATTTTCATCAGTATAATAATCTCTATGATAATTAATCCAACCCATATTATTCAATCCCCCAAAGTATTACGATATAAGACCGTTTTTAAATACTTGTTGACTATAATAGCATTCGGTATTTTTTAAGTCAATTCCCAATTCGTGGAATAAATGAAAAAAGGATTTTTTTCATCCTTCTTCATAATTATGACTTATTATAATCATTTTATCCCTTGACTTTATAAAAATCAAACACTTTATATGATAAGTTATAAACTCTTTATAAACTCCTTTTACTTTGTTTAGCCTTGATTTACATAGTCTTTCGAGGTTTCATATACTAATATATCATCTATTTTGCAATCTAAAATATAACAAAATTTTGCAAGTATTTCTGAAGTAAAAGCATAATTGTCACCATAATAATATTTTTTCACTATTTCATATTTAACATTTGCTAATTTACTCATAGTACTTATTGATATATGTTTCTTATCCATTAAAACATTTAATTTAATTTTTACATTTCCAAAATCAGTTTCATAATCAATCTCCTTAATATTCACAATAGCCATCCTTTCTTGAAACAAAAAAAGAGTAGTATCACCAAAGTCAAGGATAATACTACTCCCAAAAATAATTTTTACTACTATATAATTATAACACAAAAATCGACATTTAAATTATTAAAAATAACTACTCGTTTAAAAGTAGTTATTATATAGTTCTACTGAAGAACTTTAAATAAATATTCTAAGAAGTCATTTATATTCAAGAAGTTTATTTTATCAAGATATTCCAAAAATAACAAATGTATATCTTTTTTTGTAGATGATTTATTTAATGTTATTTCTAATAATTCTTCTTCTTTATTTATATATAATTTAAGAAAATAATACTTATTCATTTCATAATCAAGTTTATTTCCATAATTTTTTTTCTTTTCAGGAATGGATTTTTCGTAAGTTAATAGATTTATAATATAAGGATGTTTTTCTATTTGTTTATAATCAATAGCATAATCACTTATATTTGATTTAGAACCTTTAGTATCCAATACAAAATTATTTATATTAAAATCATTTTTTTTATTTCTAATTATATCTTTTAATCTTTCAAATTTATCCATAAACAACCACCTGCAAAAACATTATAACACATAACATACATTATATAATACTATTTGTGATTTTTTTCTATTTTATCAATATCATCCTTATTATATATAAACTGCTGTATAAGTTTTGTATTTTCAATATCTACATTAGGATGTTTGTCTTCACCTTCAACATATTTAACTAAGTGCCTAGACAATTTTTCAATATCCTTTTCAATATCAGCTGGAAAACAACAACTATATTTCATGTCGATAGCATCAATTAATTGTAATGTTACAAATAATCCTTCTTCAACTTCATGATTCTCATAAACATATTTACTCAACTAAAATCACCTCGTTTGAGATGTTAACTCTCATGAAAAAATTAATCAAGTCAGTTTGCAAAAAAAATTAATTATGTGTATAATGGTCTCAATAGAAAATAAAAATACTAGTAAGATTTCTTACTAGCATATATATATAAATCGTTTAAAAACGATTGATTTTCTGGCAGGGGTAGAAGGATTTGAACCCTCGCGAATGGTTTTGGAGACCATCATACTACCACTATATTATACCCCTATAAATGCTCAATTAAGAGCAAACAATTTATATTATAAAATGATATATTATTATCATTTATAAACTAATTTAATTCGAAATGATATGTTTCAAATTTATACTTATGCCACCAAAAGTGCCACCAGTTCAAAACATAACATTTGATAAACCCAGTAGTTATAAGGTAAAATCAGTCTTTTTAACTTTTATAACAAAGGTTTTGGAGACTCCTATTATACCATTTAACTAATCCCCTAAATCGGACAAATTAATAATATCATATTTTTTTTATTTTATCAACTAATTTTGATACTCTTTTGCATATAATATATGGGAGGGTTTATTATGGCTATTGTTGCATATAATACAAAAGAACTTGATTTACTTGCTAGACTTATGAGAGCAGAAGCTACTGGTGAAGGTAATCTTGGAATGCTTATGGTTGGTAATGTTGGAATAAATAGAGTTATAGGAAATTGTTTAGATTTTAAAAATATAACTAGTATTTATCAAATGGTATATCAAGATCCAGGAGGATTTTCTGGAACAGATAGTCCACTTTTTTATAGTTCATCAAGTACTGCAGAAAAAAATCTTGCTAAAAGAGTAATAAATGGTGAATACTTTCATCCTGCGACTAACGCACTTTGGTTTTATGCACCGGGATCTGGTAATTCATGTAAACCAACATGGTTTAATCAAAAAAATAGTGGAAGATATAAAAATCATTGTTTTTATGTTCCTAAAAAAGGAGTTTGTAAAGACTTATACTAAAAATACCAATGCTTTTACACATTGGTATTCTTTTTTATTTGAAGTTCATCGCCAACTCTAAGTACATCTGATTTTAAGTTATTTAATTGTTTAATATCATTTATTGTTGTGTTATAATCCCTAGCAAGTTTCCATAAACTATCCCCTCTTTTAACAGTATAAACTATAATATCATTACCTGAATCTGTTCCAGTTGGAATAGTAAGAACACTTCCTACAGTCAATATATCACTTGTTAAATTATTTTTATTTTTAATATCATCTATACTAACATTAAATATTTTAGATATTGACCATAGTGTATCTCCATTTTTAACTACATAAGTATTTTCTTCATTAATTATATCATCTTCTGAAGGTGTTACTATAGTTGTAGAAGATGGTATATTTATAATTTGACCAATACTTAATAAATCACTAGTTAAATTATTAATTCTCTTTAAATCATTAACATTAACACCATATTGTCTTGCGATTGAATATAAACTATCTCCTCTTTTAACTACATATGATATATTTGTATCTTCTGCTTTATAATATTCTGGTACTCTTAAAGTTTGACCTACATATAAGATATTACTTTTTAAATTGTTTAATCTTTTTATTTCATTTACATTAGTATTAAATTTTTTAGCAATATTCCATAAAGTATCTCCTCTTTGCACAGTATAAGTAATAGATGAAATACTTTCACCATATGGAATATTTTTATATTCAGCAACTGCTTTTACAACTGCTTCAGCATATTTTTCCCAATTAGTTTTTATTCTTTCTGCATCACCCTTATTATCAAGGAATCCATATTCAATAATTATTGGTTCTGTTACACCTGTATTCCTGTGGATAAAATAATAATCCTTACTATTATCACTTGGTAATCTTCTTTGGTATGCCTTTCTTATAGATTGACCTTCTTTACTTAGATTTTCAAGTATTAATTTTGATAGTGTATCATTATTTCTAAGAGCGTATATAACTTCTGCTCCTGATGAGCCACCTGCATTTAAATGATTTGATATAACAAGTACATCAGGTGAATTACCATATGCATTTAATATTCTATTAACTCTTTCTGTTGGAGTTACTGTTTCATCTGTACTCCTAACAAGAGTAGAATTCGCACCTAATTCATTAAATCTTCTATTTAAATAATCAGCAAATTTTAAAGTATATTCCTTTTCAATAAGCCCATTTCCACTAGTTCCAGGATCACTTCCACCATGGCGAGTACCCCTTTAAACAAGGAACTAATCTAATCGAATTAAATTAAATTCTATTTCAATATCTCTTGTGTTAGTTTCAGGATTTATTTCACCAATCAATACTTGTTCTATAAATTCATCAACAATCTCTTTTGTTAATTTATCAATATGTTTATATTTTTCGAAAACTTTTTTACTTGTTTGAACTTTTTCTTCATTTGTTTTAATATTTAAAAGCTCATCATTTATTACTTTGATTCTTTTCTTATATTCTTCTATTTCTTTACTAAATTTCTCTCTTAACATCATAAATTCATCTTGTGAAATAATTCCTTCTAATTTATCTTCATATATTGACTTATAATAATCATTTTTTTTATTTATTTTTGTATTCAATTCTTCTTTTTCTTGTTCGAAGATTTCTTTTTTTGAAATAGAACTAGAGTTTAAAGATTTTTTTTGAATTGTATATAATCTATCTAACTCATCAATATTATAATATATATCTAACTGTTTGTTAATCTCATCAACTATAATTTTTTCTAGCACATCACATCTTATTGAAGCATTATTATTACACTTATGATTAGCAAGCCTTACACCCTTACATTTTAAATATGGTGTTTTACCCTTTGATGTTTTATATAAATTTCTAGTGAATACTTGATGACATTCTTTACAATATACTTTTCTGCTTAACATATAAACTTTGCCCGTTCTAGTTACTCTAGTCCTCGTCTTAAATTTACATTGAACAGCATTCCAAGTATCAACATCAATAATTGGTTCATGAGTGCCATAACTATATGTCCATTCATCTTTAGGTTTATTTATTTGCTTATGATTTTTATAACTAACATATGTCTTTTTACCTTGAACTAAGTTTCCCATATAAACTTCATTTCTTAATATTCCATAAATAGTATCTTGACACCATTGTGTTCTCATTCCATATTTAGCACTTCTACAAACATATTTACTTCCATTTTCTTTTTTATAATTACTTGGTGTTAATATTCCTCTATCATTTAAATTCTTTGCAATTTTATAATATCCCATACCACTTTTATACATTGAAAAAATTTCTTTTACAATCTCAGCAGCAACTGGATCAATTAATAGTTTATTTTTATTATTAGGATCTTTTTTATACCCATATGGAGCAAACGAACCTAAAAACAAGCCATCTTCTCGTTTATTTTGTAATGATCTTCTAACATTATCAGATAAATCTTCTAAATACCATTCATTAACTAAGCCATTAATTTGTCTTGACTTTTTATTACCTGCAACATCTGTATCTGCATTATCAACAATGCTTACAAATCTAACTCCCCATTCAATAAATTTATTATGAATATATCTTTCGATAACTTCCATATCTCTTGAAAATCTTGATTGAGTTTTACATAATACAATATCCACTTCTCCTTTTTCACATTCTTCAATCATTTTGTTAAAACCTGGTCTGTTATTATCAGTACCAGAATAATCATCATCACTATATATGGCAACTACTTCCCAGCCTTGTTCAAGTGCATATTTTAGTAACATACTCTTTTGATTTGCAATTGATTCACTATCATCATTTTTATTTTTCTTATATCTATCTTCGTCAGATAATCTAACATATATTATTACTCTCTTCGGTCCAATTCTTTTAACTCTTGTTATTGACATGAGAAGCACCTCCTTTCAGCGATAATTCTATAGTATTTTTATAATTTAATTAAATGTATAAATATTAAATTTGCAGCCTTGACTTTTTAGCTTGTAGATTCTTTTTCCTGTAAAATAATAATTCTTAATAATTTCTCATTAAAAATTTTTATCAATTCTTCTTTTGTATCATTATTAGTTTTTATAATTGACTTAACATTATATTTAATTTCTTCTTTCAAAACAATCACCTTTTAAAATATATGCTTATAATCCTTAAATATTTTTTTCTCATCATAATTAGACATATTATTTATTAATTCAATTCCGTATTTAAAGGTCGGTTTTTTATCAAATGTCTTTTTTAAGTCAATATTATTATCTACACTATCATTTAAAACTTTTGCTACTTTAATCAAAGCAAGTTTCATACTCTTTTCACTTACCATCATTTCTGTTTCATAAATCATTTTTATTTTTACATTATATGTTTTTGTTCTCATATATTAATTCTCCTTATCATTTATTCCAAAAGTATTTAAAAGTGCTTTGTTTACTGCCATCTGTTCCTTATAACTAATACTTGCAAGATATTGTTCTAACCTTTCTTTACTAATCGATCTGATATGCTCTATTAATACTACTGAATCATATTTTAAATATCTTCTAGATTTAATAGAAACATGACTACACATATAAAACTTTTTATTAATAAGTTTTGTTATCGGTGCAACTATAACTGTTGGACAATTTCTTGTACCCTTATTACTTTGAATAATCAAAACAGGTCTTCTACCACCTTGTTCATTACCAATAATCGGATCAAGGGTTGCATAATATATTTCTCCTCTTAACACTTGTTTCATTAAATACCTCCACTTTAGGCAAAATAAAAAGACCTTTAAGGTCTTACTAAAAAATATCTTTGCTATTTTATTTACAAATAATGTAGTCGCTATAATCAAAATTTAAAGGTAAAGATTCATCATAATCAAAATTCTCATTTGCCATTACCTCCATGTGAAATGTTAATACTATTCTTATAATACAACTATTAACAAATGGTATAACACCACATCTAGATCTTTGCATAACTTTAGACAGTTGATATTCTGTTTTCTCATTTATAAACTTTTCAGTAAAGCATTTCTTTTCATCTGCATTCATAATCTTCATCATAGCAGTTATTTTTTCATTCATAAAACGATATTCAGCCACTTCATCTATTTTCCTATCAATACTATCCATTTGATGATTCTCTCTAGGTAAAGAGCATGAATATATAGGTTCATATCTTGAAGTTATTCTTATTGTAGGTTCATTAGGATATTTATTCTTTAACCTCACAAAATGGTGCATTATCTTTAATGCAATTTGAGTACACATTTCTAAATTATACTCACTTATAAATACTTTACTTAAAATATCATTATCTAGATATTCATAATTTTTGTTATCTTCATCATTCATTTTGATCTTATCCCACTATAGCAAAGAAAAAGGAAAATCATTTTTTAGGGTAAGAAACCCCATTTTTGATTTTCCTTTAAAAATTAATTGAAAATATACTATATGGAGCACATACACATTTTCTAAAAAATTCTTTACCATTTAAAGAATATGAAGTACCTAATTTTTTCTTTAATTCTTCTTTATCATTAAGTAATAAGATGTCATCATATAATTTTGATTCAAATTTTGGAATTTCCAAATTTTCTCTATATTTATCAGGATATTTTATATTTAATTCATCAAATATTTCTAAAACGTTTCTTACAGATTCTATTGCTATCTTTTTCCAATCTACACTTTCTTTTTTATTTATGAAAAATTCATTAACAGCTTCTATATTATTAAAATCATAAGCAAGTAACTCTATTTTTTGACCATAAAAAGATGTAGTTATTTCCATACCTACTTTTATGTCACCACTAAAATTATTTCTAACATTTTCATCCATTAATTCTATATGTGCACTGCAGTTATCATGATCCGTAATGGAGATAATTGATAAACCTTTTTCTTCTGCCATTCTTAATAAAGTACTTACATCATATACTCCATCAGAATATAATGAATGCATATGTAAATCTATTTTTTTCATATATATCCCTTCTTTAAATCATATATTCTATCACAAAGATAAAAAAAAGCAAAATTATATTTTTTGCCCTTTAATTTTATATTCTCTATTTAGATGTAAAAAATAGCTTTTTCTAATTTTAACCTTAAAACCTTTTTATTTTTAACTTTGATTGATTATACACATATTATTTTTTAATATATAAGTTTTAATTTTACTATTTTTGTAATAATTTGTAATATTTATTATTTTTAATAAGTTCCTTATGTTTACCATTTCCGACAATTTTACCATGATCAATAACCAGTATATTATCTGCCATTTTCATTAATTTAGGTTTATGTGTAATCATAATAACTGTATGATCCTTCTTTAGATTTTTTAACACATTCATAACATGCTTTGCAGTATTAGGATCTAAAGAAGCAGTTACTTCATCAAATAATAATATTTCTGATTTTGACAATAAAGTTCTTGCTAATGCTATAAGTTGCTTTTGTCCACCTGATATATCTACTGCATCTTCTTTTAAAATAGTATTATATCCTTTAGGTAAAGACATTATGAAATTATGTATTCCTACTCTTTTACATGCTTCTACTTGATGTTCATGATTAGAATCAATTAAACTTAAATTTTCCTTTATACTCATATTAAATATAAATGGTTTTTGAGTTGTTATTGAAACATTAGAAGAATAAATCTTATTTGAATATTCATATATATTAATTCCATCTATATAAATATTTCCTTTATCTAATTTATATAATCTAAGTAATAATCTAAATATTGTTGATTTACCTGATCCGGATTTTCCAACTATTGCAGTTAAGGAATTTGCATGTATATCAAAACTAATATTATTTAATATTAATTTATTTTCGTATGTAAATGATACATTTTCAAAACTAACATTACCAAATATATCATCTGTTATATTATTTCCAAATGATAACATATTCTTATTATTGTAATACATTACATTATACAATCTATCAATACGAACGCTACTAGCTGACATTTTGTTTATTCTTTTAAAAAATTCTGTATTTTCTGTTTCAATTCTATCAATATAACCAACAACCAAAATAAGCATTCCAACATTCATATTTCCTTTTAATATTTCAAAAATTACAATAACATATGAAGTAATTTTTGCAACTATAATAAGAATTGGCAAGATGCATTCGTTTATATCCCAATATTTTCTTTTTAAAAAATATTGTTTTCTCCACTCTTTTTTATATAAATTTAAATAATCATTAAGTTTGTCTGACATACTAAAAGATTTAATTTCTTTATTACCATCTAATATTTGTGTAAACATTTCAACTATTTTATCTTGCTGTTTTCTTTGACCATTTAAGTAATAATCTCTCTTCTTTTGACCCTTATCTAATAAGTACAAATATAGAATATTAAAAAGTAGTACAATAATTCCAATATAAATATTGTAATTTAGTAAAATAATTAAAGAAATTATAAGACTTATAAAATGTGTTACTGCATCGACCATTCTATCATCAAACATACAAACTTCAAAAGTATCATTCGCAACCGTATTAATCAAATATGATTTTGAAACTTTCTTTGTAAAATTCTCATCATATTTAACAACACTTTCAATAACATTTTCTTGTAATTTTGTATACACATAATTTGAATTATTTCTGTATGCAACATAGTTCCAATGATATACAATATTATAAATTAAATAATTTATCGATAAATAAAATACATTTAAAAAAGCATTATTAAAATCTTGAATTGTAGCATACTCTACAATCTTTGAAGCAAATATTGGTATACCTAAAACCGTTGTGCTTCTTAAAAAGGCTGAGAAAAAAAGTGCAAATAATAGTTTTTTATCATTAGCATGTAACTTTAAATATTTTTTATAAATTTTAAAATATCTAATCATTATTAAACACTCCTAACTTACTTGCACTTTTTCTAGTTTGCAAAGCCCTATAATACTCATTACTTTCTAATAATTGTTTATGTGTACCATCTCCAACTATTTTTCCTTCATTTAAAACTATAATTCTATCTGCTTTTTTCATTAATTCTGGTTTATGAGTAATCATAATTATTGTATGATCTTTTTTTAAATCTTTTAAAATAGTATCTATATTAGATGAAGTATCTGGATCTAAAGATGCTGTAATTTCATCAAATAATAATATTTCAGATTTTGATAATAATGTTCTTGCTAAACTTATAAGTTGTTTCTGACCACCAGATATATTAGTCGCATTTTCTCGTAATATTGTGTTATACCCTTTTGATAATGAAACTATAAAATCATGTATTCCAACTCTTTTACAAGCCTCTATTTGATTATTTATATTTGTATCAACAAAATCTAAGTTTTTTCTTATACTCATATTAAATATAAATGGTTTTTGGTTTACAACACTTACGTTTGATTTATATATATCTTTTGAGTAGTCATATATATTAACACCATCAATTAGAATTTCTCCAGAACTAGGTTTATATAATCTAAGTAAAAGATTAATTATTGATGTTTTACCAGTACCACTTTGTCCTACAATTGCAGTTAAAGAATTAGAATTTATTTTAAAACTTATACCTTTTATAATTTCTTTCTTGTTATATCCAAATCTTACATTATTAAATTCTATAATTCCATCTATATTATCATTGTATATATTTCCATAACTTATCAAATTATTTGATTTATAATTTAAAATACTATTTACCCTATCCACACATATACTTACTTCTCTTATAGTTGATGTTGAATCAATTAATTGATCTAAATAAGAAGTAATTGTTTCAAAATAGCCAACAATTAAAACTAAAACATCAACTGTTATTTTTTGTTTTGTCATTAAAAATAATAATATTAAATACAAAGATATTTTGAAAAAATAAGTTATAAATCTAACATCATTATCTCTTATAGTTAAATAATTTCTTTTTTTAATATAACTATCACTATATTTATTTTTTATTTCATTAAGTTTCAACTTTAATTTTGGTAACATATTAAATGTTTTAATTTCTTGTAATCCTGATAAAATTTGTGAAAATAAACTACTATATCTATCAATCGCACGTTTTTGTTTTCTTAAATAAATTGATGATTTTCTATCAACATAATTTTTAATTTCTATATGTAAAATGGAGTAGATTAAAAATATTACAAAAACCAATTTATCATATCTAGCAACTATTATACATACAATAATTACTTGTATAATAGTTGTAAATAATTCAGAAATTTGATTACACATATCTCCTATATCTATTACATCTGAATTTATTGAATTTAATAGTTTACCTTTACCTATATTTTTAGTAAAATTATCATCTACTTGTACTAATTTATTTAATAATTTCGTTTGTAAATTGTTATAACAATAATTCATATTTTTACCATATACTTTTAAATTAATAAAATAAAATAATTTATAAAAGATGTATGAAATTGTTAATAACCCCAAATTTATAAAAGTCATTTTAGAATCACTTAATGTTGCATATTTTATAATTTTTGATGCAAACAAAGTATTTAAAATCAAAAATCCTTTATAACAAAAAGCAGTAAATATCATTTCAAATAAATATCTTGCTTTAGTTTGTGAAAGTTTTAAATATTCTTTTATAAATTTAATATATTCCTTTATCATTTACTTAACCCCTATACATATAATTACTACATTTGATTTTTATAATTACATTCTTTCGTTATTATTAATATTAATTATAACATAAAATAATAAAAGAAAAAACCTAACTTAGTTTTTTCTTTTATTCACCTATAGAAAATAAATCTATTTTAAAGATTTATTTTTCATAATATATATCTATATCAACAGTACCATCAATTCCATCTACTTTACCGATTTCTGTTAATTGCCAGAATTTATAATTACCTTCATAACTTGTTTTATCTTCTACTTTTGGGGTTTCTGTTGAATTTGTTTTATTACTTGATGATCTTTCTTTGCTTTTTTCAGTTTCACTTGAACTATTTGTAGGTTCTTTTTCTTGTTCTTTGGATAAATCTGACTTTTCTTCCATTTTTTCATCATTCTTTGTTTTTTCAACAGATTTGTTAACTTCTTCATTCTCCTCAAATGTAGGTAATTCACTTGTAAAAGCATTTCCAATACCGATAATTGCACATAAAACTGTTACTGCAATAAAAAATTTTATAATTTTTTTCATCATACAAAGTTCCTTTCTTGCCTACACTATACCACATTTTTAATAACAATTAAAAGTGTGCAATAATTTTATTTCTAGATTATTTACTTATACTACTATTAATTCTTTCAGTTAGTTAATAATAGTTAGTATATTTAGGGGAGGTTGTAGGAAGGGATTTTATAGAATAAATACTCCCATTATCTTTCCATTTGTTTTTTGCGTTGATGATTGTTATAAAATTCAACTGCTTTGACTACATAATCTTCTCGACCTTTATCATCTAAATTTCGTGGGAGTAAATTTCGTAGTCTATCTGCATTAAATTTATACTTTTCTTTTTGATTAGGTTTCTCTTGTTCCATCAAACTATCCATTGTATCTTGATTAAGTTCTTTTTTTCTACTTAATTCTTTCAATTGGATTGCTTGAGATAGGGATGGTGTACAATCAGAATATTCCATACAATCTAAAAGCATATTTTGTTCATCTTTTGTTAAATAAGATATTTCAACAGCAGGTCTAAAAGCAATTCGTTCACTATCTACCATATCTAATATTTTAGGTATTAGTTCGGTTAGTCTTATATATCTAAAAACTGTTGCTCTACTATCATCAAATTCTTTTCCAAGTTTTTCTGCACTATCTAACTTTGTATCCATTGGCGACAAAGTTAAATCATTTCTTTTTCCTTGGCTATTTAATGCTTCAAGTTTAAGTTTATATGCAAATGCCTTCTCACTTGGTAGAATATGTTCCCTTTGCATATTACTATCAACCATAATTATAGTTGCTTCATCATCTGTAAGTTCTCTAATAATACAAGGTATTGAATCTTTATTTGCTAGTTCACTTGCTTTCTTTCTTCTATGTCCTGAAATCATTTCATACTTACCATCTTGTTTTGGTCTAACTAAAACTGGAACTAATACTCCATATTCTTCAATACTCTTTGACATTTCTCTCATTTCATCATCTACTATAACTTTAAACGGATGATTAGGAAAATCTGCTATATCACTTATTTTTAAATTTTCAACATGCTTTTTACTCCTTAAATCTCTTTCTTCTTGCATAGTAAAAAACTCATCTCTCGTAATCTTTGGTAGTTGCATTTTTTTCTTTTGTTCTTCCATTTTCCACTTCTCTTGCAAATGATGAATATGCTTCGGCTACTTTAATATTTTTATCATAACTAAAAATACTCTTACCTTGCGAAGTTGATTCTGCCGTTTTAACTGCTATTGGTATTTGTGTATCAAATATCTTAACAATACTCCCATAACTTTCTTTTATTTCTTGTTTAACTTCTCTTGATAGATTAGTCCTATTATCAACTAATGTTATCAGTACTCCACCTATCTCTAATTTATGATTTAAATGCTTTTTAACATTAGATATGGTACTTAATAAGTGTCCCATATTCTTTGTTGCTAAATATTGTGCTTGAACAGGAATAATAACTTTATCTGCACTTGTTAATGCATTAACTGTTATCATTCCAAGTGATGGCTGACAATCAAGAATTATATAATCATAATCTTTCTTTAAATTGTTTATACACCTTTTCATTATTTGTTCTCTGTTCATCGCATTTACCAATTTCATTTCCATTGTTGAAAAATCTAAATTAGATGGTATTAAGTCAACATTCTCTTTATGGTGTAATATAGCATCTTTGCTATTTATTGAAATGTCATTTATTTCATGTTCCATTAAATCTGATATTGTTAATGAAAATTCATCTTGTTGATACCAACCCATGCATGTCGTTAAGTCTGCTTGTGGGTCAACATCTATTAACAAAACCTTTTTACCCATTTTAGATAGTGCTACACCTAAACTAAAAGTTGTGGTTGTTTTACCAACTCCACCCTTTTGATTTGCAACTGCTATTACTGTGTAATCATTCATCATTTTTTCCTCCTTTCTAATCTGCCATGCTATCTCTACATGACAAAGTAAACACAAAAAAAAGAACTTTTTCTTTAAAAGTCCTTATTTTATATACCTTGTTATCAGGTATCATTGGTGTCCTGCATCTACAACAATCTTCACATTATTATTCATAAAATCTCTCCTCAAATTATTTTATGATAAATACCCAAATGTGTTATTGTTTTTAACTTAAATATAAATTTTTTAGATAGATAAACTATTACAATAATATATAATAACTCATACCAAAATCTATAATATTAAAAACATATTTAATTGTCTTTAATTTTAATGAATTTTTTCGGTTTTCTAACTCATTAATTATCTATTTAACTTTACTATCTTCTGTTAAAAGTTTGAAATAACTACCTTTCTTATTAATTAATTCTTTATGGGTTCCTTGTTCAATAATTTTACCCTTATCAAGATATAAAATTTGAGAACATTCTTTAATTGTGGATAATCTATGTGCAATTATAAATGAAATTTTATTTTTAGTTATTTCATCTATAGCATTTCTAATTAACATTTCAGATTTATAACTTAACGATGCTGTTGCCTCATCCAAAATTATTATTTCAGGATCTTCTACCATTACTCTAGCAAAATTTAATAATTGCTTTTCTCCTGTTGATAACAAATCAGTATCAGAAGTAATAAATGTATCATATCCATTTTCTAAATTTATTATTTTGTCATGTATTTTCAGTTTCTTACAAATATTAATTATTTCTTCTCTACTTACATCATTATTAACATAATTTATATTATCTAATATTGTTCCATCAAAAATAACAACATTTTGCATTATGTAACCTATTTTAGACCTTAAACTTTCTAAACTATAGTTTTTATAATCCTTCTCATTAATTAGAATTTCTCCACTACTTAAGTCATAAAACCTACATATTAAATTTACTAAACTTGTTTTACCACAACCAGTTTTTCCTATTAATGCAATCTTGTCTCCTTTATTAGCTTCAATATTGATTTTTGTTAAAATCTTATTTTTATTATCATAACTAAAGTCAACATTATTAAACTTTATTTTTTTTATAGTATCTATTTCTTCTCCTATTTTAATATTTTCTTCTTCTCTGTTTAATAAATCCATTATTTTGTTATAGGATATTCTACCCAAATTTCTAATCTGAAATCCTTCTATAACCCATTTAGCATATGTTTCTGGACTTGAAATATATCTTACTAAAACTGTAAGTGCTCCATAAGAAATTAAACCATTTACTACTCCAATACTACCATAGCATACATTAAATACAATAATAAATGAAATAATAAATTCATATAAATATGTATAAGTTCTAATATTTTTTTCTAATTTATTTGTAACATCATTATATTCTTTAATTAATTCAGACAATTCTTTCATTCTTTGGCTTTCAATTAATAAAGTCTTTATAGTTGAAAATCCATATATTTGATCATTAGACCAATTCAAGATTTTAGCATTAATTTTTCTTTTTAATTTTATATATTCAATAGATTTTTTATTAAATACATATGTAATTATAAAACCAAAAATATAAATAAAAAGTGCTACAATCATTATCGGAACATTTAAATACATTAATATAAAAATTGTTCCTAAAAGTCTTACAATACCACCACAGTAAGAGCGTACTACTCCATTACTATAGAATCTTGCCATTTCTTTTGTATCATTTAATATATTTTCCAAAACTTCTCCTGTTTTAATTTGATCAAGTTCACTCTCTTTTAAATCTTGGATTTTAAAATATATTTTTTCTCTATAATCTGCTTCTAATTCCTTTATAAAAGATTCACTATTTATATCTTCAAAAAAAGTAGTAATCGCCCTGAAAATATTTACACAAAAATATATAACAGATAATATTATTATTAACTTTATATTTTTACTTGGAATTGCATATTCAACCATTACAATAGTAAAACTTATAAAAATAACCACCATTATACTAGTTAGGAACCATCCAATAGCAGTATTTCTTGCTTGCTTTTTGTAATTATTATAAATACTTTTTAACATATTAATCCTCCTCTAATATAACGTTATCGTCTACATCAATAAGCTTACTATAATTTGGATTATTAAGTAAATTTGAATGTGTATCATAAATAACATTGTTATTATCAATAAATAATACATGGCTACATTTTTCTACTACATTTCTATCATGTGAAATAATAATTGTTCCTTTATTCATTTCAATTAAATTGTTTAATATTTCCAATTTAGTAGCGTTATCCAATTTTGATAAAGAATCATCAAAAATAATATATTCAGTATTCATTGCTAATGTACGAGCTATGGCAATTCTTTGTTTTTGACCTCCTGAAATATTACTTCCATTATTTTCAAGAATATGATTATATTTATCATCAAATTCTTCAATATCTTTTTCTAAACAAGATATTTTACACAATCTAGTAATATCATCATCTGTCAAATTTTTATTTGTTACATTAATATTATTTTTTATTGAATCATTAAAGATATAAGTATCTTGTAATACAATTCCTACATATTTTCTAATAGACTTTTGATTAACTTCTTTAATATTTGTATTACCGATATAAATATTTCCAGTATAATTATAAAAACCTAATAAAGTTTTAGCAATCAAAGTTTTTCCACTACCATTATCCCCTATAATTGCAATATTCTCGTTTTTCTTTAATTCAAAATTTAAATTTTTAAGATAAATTTTGTTATTAATAATAATTGAAACATCTTTAAAAATAATATTTCCATCTAGTATTTTTAATTTTTTACTATTATCTTCTTCAATAACATTCATCAAGCTATTTAATTTTTTATAAGCTACCAAAAAATTATTTAAATTTTGCAATTTTACTACTGAATTATAAATATAAGTAGTTATTTGTGTTGAATAAGTAATCAATAACATAACACCAACTAATGTTAAATCTCCTTTAACTACTAGAATCCCACCAACAAGTAAAATAAATGGTTCTTTAAAATTTCTTAATGTATGTGTAGTAATACCATATATTACATTAATTTTTGCTAATTTTATATCATTTATCTTATATTGATCATTATCCTTTTTAAATTCTAATTTCTCATCATCTTGTCTATTAAAAGCTTTTAACATTTTAGAATTTATAATTGAATTAGTTGTTTTTTTTATTACAATTTCATTTTTATCAACAATGTCTTCGACTAATGGTTTAGAAATTTTAAAATACCATAATGATAATAATATAATTAATAAGCATATTACAAATATAAATACTCCAATTAAAGAACTTAGTTTTAATATTTCATTAATTGAAAATCCAATTATAAAAAGTGTATCTAAAAATAGACTAATTATAGAATTAAAAAAATCTGAATAAACTTCAGCATCATTATTAACTCTTTGAGTAATATCTGATTTTTTTATTTTACTGTAATTTAAATATTCAATATTTGGAATATGATTTAAAACTGATTGTTTAATATTTTCATTTATCTTTAAATTAAATATTGTTCCTATTTTACCTTTTATATACGAAACAAAAAAAATACATACATTAATTAAAATTAAAAAAATTGTTAATACTAATATTTTTGATTGCCACGAATCCTTATAGAAAAAACAAGATATATAGCTAGGAATTACACTTTCATTTTTATATATTACACCATCAAGAGCATATTCTACAAATTTGGGTATAATTACAACTAATTTAGAATAAATAATACTTAATACAATTACAAATATTATATAAACAAAAGTACCCTTTAGACTTATTTTTAGAAAATTTTGCTTTTTCACTATACATCACCACTATATATAATTATACAACAAAAAAAACATTTTTTTAGTACATAACTTAATAATTCTGATAGAAATGTTATAAACATAAATTAAAATTAGCATCCTTATTCTCTTAATAAATACTCAAATGTGTTATTGTTTATTTTATTTTAAATGAAAAAGCAGACTTATTTAAAAGATAAGAAGATGATTACTAATGAATAAAGAAAATGACCCAAGATATAGAATTATTGCAAGAAACTTGAAAACAAATGATACAATATCATTAAATTTATAAAAACTTATCAATAAAAAAAACCAGTTATTTTTCAAACTAATCTCCTCATCAAATTACTATTTTATACTTTTTCAATTTACAGATAAACATGCATGATCAATTGTACCAGTGATAAGACTACTTACTTTAGCAACAATTAGTTCAGGATTTTCATGCATTCCATTATCTATCCAATTTAAAACTATAGAAACAAAAGAATATTTATAAAAATCTGTTATAAATTTTTTATCTTCTTCTCGCAAGTTTTTACCCTTGGATTTTTCAACTATTTCATTATATATTATAGGATACACTAATCTATACAAATTACTTCTTAATACTTCTACAGAAACAGAATTGTAAATATTATTTATAAAAATTTTTTCTTGTTCCATTATTTTAAAAATAAGTAAAAATTTATCTTCCCATTTTTCACATTCATCTTTTTTCTCTAATAAATTATCAACTTCATCTATACAAATCCACTCAATTAAATCTCTTATATCTTGAAAATGATAATAAAATGTTTGTCTATTTATATCACATTTATTTGCAATATCATTAACTGTTATTTTATTAAAAGGTTTTTCTTTTAATAAATCTTTAAACGTATATGCTATTGCTTTCTTTGTAGTTAAACTGCTCATTATTTATCACCTATAATATATTATACATTAAAAAAAATATGAAATAAACATTTCATATTTAATTTTTATTTAAATAAACCACTTTCTTTAAATAATATTTCAAGATCAGTTCCTTTAATTTTCTTTTCAACTATTTTTATAGCTTGTTTTTCAGCAAATGTTAATGGAAGTTCATCAACTGACTTTTTATCTACAGCGTAATAACATGCTTTTAATAGTTCTCTAACATCATATTTACTACCCCAAACTTCAGGCACAGCTCTATCAACTTTTAAAAGTGTATAAACAGCTTCCATACCTGTACGAATAGAATATTCTGTAGTAAATATTGTATCTCTTGGTGTTTCTGCAAATTGTCCAACAAATGCAAAGTTAATTGATTCTTTTGGTACTACAAGTGGTCTATCTTTTTCTTCACGTGGTTGGAAAAATGCATTTATATATGGCATATAGCATGTTGTTGTATTACATTTATCAGCATACTTTTCAATTTCATTAGTTGGAATTCCTATATGATATAACCATTCTTCACATATTTCTTTTCCTGTACATGTTTTTATTGCTTTCTCTATAAAGTTACCTGGTTTATTAGTATTTAAAGCATATACCCAAACTAAAATACTATTTTTATTTTGAGATTTAAATTGTGGTTGTCTATTAATTGTCCAAGATAAATACCAATTTTCAGTACTATCTTTTACAGTTACAATTCCTCCTGTTGTAACCTTTCCTTTTCTTGGATCACGTTTACATATATTTATAATATGTTTAATTATATTTTCATCACTTACTTCTATAGTCGCACTCATCCAGTTTGTTAAATCTACATTACCACAGAATTTATCTGGATTACCAAATTCACCATTAGAAGCCTGTGAAGCAATATTTTTCCATAAATCCCATGATTCACCATTTCCATTTTTTATTTTTGATAAATCTGGTGCATTATTTTGATCTCCATAACAAGATGTATCCGTACAACAACCATTTGTAATAAATACTAAATCGTCTTCTATTAAATCTATTGTTTTTTCTTGTCCATTATTTTCATATATAATTTGAGTTGCTACTTTTTTGTTTTGTTTAGATTCAAATATAACATTTTTAACATCTATTCCATATTCAATTTTTACACCATTACTTTCTAAATATTTTGTAAGTGGTAAAATCATTGATTCATATTGATTATATTTTGTGAATCTTAAAGCTGAAAAATCTGGTAATCCATCTATATGATGAACATATCTACATAGATATCTTTTCATTTCTAATGCAGATGACCATTTTTGAAATGCAAACATTGTTTGCCAATATAACCAGAAATTTGTTTCCCAAAATGAGTCTGGCAATACATCTGATATTTTTTTATTTTCTAAATCCTTTTCTGGTGTAATAAATAATTTTGATAATGCAATTGCTGATTTTCTATCAAGTTTAAACATTTTATCAGTATGTGCATCTTCACCACAATTTATAGTTGCTCTGCATAGTGAATAATTTGGATCATGTTTATTAAGCCAATAATATTCATCTAATACAGAAACATTTGGTGTTTCAATTGATGGAACACTTCTAAACATATCCCACATACATTCAAAGTGATTATCCATTTCACGTCCACCACGCATATAAAATCCTTTAGTGACATCTTTTCTTCCATCACATGAGCCACCGGCTAAATCTAATTTTTCTAACAAATGAATATGTTCACCTTTCATTTGTCCATCTCTTACTAAATAGAATGCTGCTGAAAGTCCTGCTAAACCTGTACCAATTATATAAGCAGATTTTTTATCTACTCCTTCTGGTTTTTCTGGGCGAGCAAAAGCTTCATATGTTCCTGATCCATAATACATAAATATCCCTCCTCATATGATCATTAATTAAATTGTATTATTTTCAACATTTTTATTCAATAATCAATTTTTGAGGTATGTAAAAATATTAATACACTAAAATAAAATTGGAGTAATATCTATACATTAACGTTCAATTGTAATAATTTTATATTATATAGTATTTCAATTCAAATTACTATTTATCTATTTAATATTATAATATTTATTTTTTTATTAATTATCATATTCACTAGAACAAAAAAAATGAATCATTAATAATTCATTCTAAACGATACAACTATATGCATTGATTTTCTCAATATTATATGATCTCCATAAATATAAGTAATTTTAGGAAGTACTGCTTTTTTATCTTCTTCAAAACCAATTATTTCATTAATTTCTTCAATAGAATTTTCTTTTTCATAAAATTTCCCTCCTAAAAAAACTGCTTGAAACAATTATAACATATGATTTATATACTTACAATTTGTTATTTATTTTTTTTAGATTTAGTATTATCTTCTTCTATTACAGTATTTTTGCATTCTAGTTTCTTTAATACACCATTAATAACTAAATTGATTCCATATCCAATCGCTATACCTCCAATTATAATTAAAACAATTTCATGTAAATTAAATCTATTTGCAGTAAAAGACCATATTCCTGCGATAGTTCCACAAACAATCATTGAACCAGAGGAAATATAATTTGTTTTTTCATTGCTATCTTTAAAAATCATATCATTACCCAATAGATTATCAACGCTTGTTTCAAGAGTTTTTGAAAGTAATAATAATTGTTCTGGATTAGGGGATGTTTCACCTAGTTCCCAGTTTGATATTGTTTGTCTTGATACATTTATTTTTTCTGCCATATATTCTTGTGAAAAACCTCTTTCTTTTCTTAAATTATAAATATTTTTATTAAGTCCCATAATTTTTCTCCTTCCACAAAAATTGTAATATAAATAGTATTTGCATCTCTACCAAAGATATTTATAACAATCGCAAAGATATTTAACATTTTAACAATTTTTATTTGTCTAATTTATATTTTTACCTAAATTATAAGCATCTTGATATGCCTTTGTTTTTTCTATTTCCATACTTGCCATATTATCACCTATAATAACATTCTTTTCTGTGGCATTTGGTAAACACTTAATAAATCCTCTAAAAGTGTTTATTGCAATATCTAAATCATCTTTATATAGATCTTCATAAGGAGCAGCACAAGACAATATAAAATAAAACTCTTTATTACTTAATAAATTAAACTTTGCATAACTTCTATCAATTAAAGTTTTCATTTGACCTGTAATAGAATAAAAGTATATTGGACTTGCTAGAACAATAATATCTGCCTTAATCATCTTTTCTAATATTTCTGGTACATCATCTTTGTACACACATGTACCTCCATTTTTTTGACAGGTATTACATCCTAAACAATAGTTAATTTTTTTACCCTTTAATTCTAATAGTTCAACATTATTTAAAGAATCTTTTGCTCCTTTTTCAAACTGCTCACATAACTTTTTTGTATTTCTTGTTCCACTCATTGATGAAGATATAATTAATATATTTTTACTCACTAAAATCTCTCCTTTATAAATTACTATCTATATAATTATACCATTTATTGGTTTATTAATCATAATATTCATAAAAAAGAATGAACTATTAACAATTCATTCTAAACAATATAGCAACATACTATTTTAATTTTACGCATATTCATATTTATTCTTATTTTTTATAAAATACATTATACTAATAATTATTGATAATATTCTGCCATTGGTGATCTACAAATATTTTTTAAGCGTACAAATAATACTCTTACATTTTAGGTTAATTATCTTACATAAAATTATATTATATTTTTTATAATTACATAACAACTCGTTTAAAATAATTAATAAAGATTGTAATAAAAAAACCAACATTAGTTTATGTTGGCTCTATAAAATCAGTTGATAAATTTTTTCTTACAATATTTATTATATACTAACATTTGTAATAATATACTAAATGATAAAATTGCAGCGACTATTCTTAAATTATTTAAATTAAATGCATATACAACTGGTATTAATAAAATTAGTTCACTGAATGCTTTTCCAAACCCATGGATAGCTTCACCTAAAAATGTATATTCTAATTGATATTTAGTTAAAGTTTTATTTGAACTTATATTAAATACAGCAGTATCTACTAAAATTTGAGTAATTTTATACGCAATATTAAATACAATATTATAAATTATAAATACTGTAAATGAGTTTGTAAAAATAATTGGTATTGTTACAATTAAGATTGCTAGTGCTGAAATTAAAAAGGCATTTTTGTTTCCTTTTTCTTTTAAATATTTTTTAACTAGTAAAGAAGTAATTAAACCTAAAAGAGCAAAAACCGCATTTAAATTTCCTAAACTTGACTCTGAACCTAATGTTAAGAAAATTATAAAAGTAATAGTAGTATCTAATCCACCTCTAAATCCCATACCTTCAAAGAAAACAATTTTATATATTTCTTTCGCTTGTTCATCTTTAAGGGCATATTTAATGTTTGATAATTTTATAGGATTAATATCAAATGTATACTCATCCAAGTAAAAAGTAGAAATAACAGCAATAAATACTAATGAAATGATTATAGTTAACAAAATAGCATATGATGTATTTACTATTACATAACCCATTCCAATTGTTGAGATAATTGATATTATACTTGTTACAACACTATTATAAGAAAATATTTTTTTAAATTGATCATCATTTTTAAAATTATATAAAATCATTTTATATACTGACCAATATAACAAACTTGTAGCACAATCTAAAACTGCAAAAAGATATATATAATTTTTAACATTACTACCTAAAAATAATAAAACTAATAAACATAATCCATTTGAAAGTAAACCAATACGGTATACATTTAATACATTATTTTTGTTTAACAATTTTAAAGATAAAAAAGAAAAAATCCAATTTAATGAATATTTTAATGTATAATATAGAACTACACTAATAAAATTACCACCTGTTATTTTTAAAAAATATATAGCTAAAAATAGTGATGTAAATTTACTTACGATACTATTAATAGAATGTGTAAATACAATTTTTTTCATATTTTTACTCCCACTTTTATTATACTTAATATTGTAATTATACATCAAATTTTAAAAAGATACTATAAATTAATATAAAAATTAATTAAATTATGCTTTTGGACCTTTCCAGTTTTCAAATTTATCTTTTAATTCTTTTAACTGTTTTGTACCAATAGTTATAATTCCATCTTTAATTTGTTTATCTTCTATAGCTATTGGGTTACAACCATCTTCTATAAGATTATCAAGTTCATCAATTGCAAACATATTACCACAATTTTGACATTGAATTTTATTTCCAACTTGTACGAAATATGCATATGGAGAACCACCACATGATTGACAAGTATTTATAACCACCTTTACATTTCCATTTAAATCTTTAACCGCAAGTAATCCAATAGTTACTCCTTCATATTCATAACTAATATAAACAACTTTATCTGTAATATCACTTTCTTTAATTATAATATTTCCATCTTTATCCATATTAGCCTTTACTATTTTTCCTGTTATTTTTTGTAATCTTGCTGGGGCATTAGAATCAGTAACATTTTCTTCTTTTGAAGTACAACCAGTTAGCATAAACATAGTTACGAATATTATTAATACAACATATAATTTTTTCATTATTCATCTTCCACAATATTAATAACTTTATAATCTAATTTACTAATTGAATTTTTTATATCATCATTACTAATACTTTTTGTAGAATAAATAGTTGCTGTTTTATTCTTTAAATTTACTTTTACTTTAGAAACACCATTTAACTCTGATAAAGCCCTTTCAACTTTCATTTTACAATGTTCACACATCATTCCTTCAATAGTAATTACTTTCTTTATTTTTGTATTAAACATATATTATCTCTCCTTCCATCTTTTTAATCTTAATGCATTTATTATAACTATAAAACTAGATAATGTCATTGCTAGTCCCACAATCATTGGGTTCATTGAAATATTAATTGACTCTAATAATCTACACTCATCAGAATCCTGTACACACATAAAACTTTCTAATTCTATTTTCTTAATATGATTCTTATCAGATGAATTTGTAAAATACAATTTTATTAGATATTCATTTAATTCTTTTACATTATTTCCATATGGCTCAATTAAAATATTTGCACCATAATCCAATTTGTGATGTGTAACCCAAATAATTTTAGTGTTATTATTGTGTTTAAATGATGCTTCAAACTTATTTTCTAACTGTATAAAATCTGTTGTTTCTAACAAATCTTTTTTCAATAATTGCTCACTTATATTATTTGCTTTTTTGTTTGCCAAATGGGTACAATTCCTAAAATTATTGTACCAAAAAAAGATAAAATCCCAGCATAGAAGTTTAAAGCATCTCCAGCTGACCATTCACTTTACAACCACCAAATATTAAAATCATATTTAAATAATATATTTATCATTAATGGAACAAAAAGAATTATTAAAATTATGAATATTAACAACAAAATTTTAACAAATTTTTTCATAAAAACTCACTTCATCTATATTATATCATCAAAAAAATACTTTCGTTAAAAAGTATTTTTCTTGCTTATCACATTTTTAATTTTCATGTGTTTCTAAATAAATTGTCGCACTATATTTATTAGTAGATGTGTATGCACTATTACTGGAATATGAAATACAATATTTTGATACTATATAACACATGCCGTCTTCTGATTCTTTTTCTAATGCCTTAGAGACATTGTATGTATTAATACTTTCTGACAATGTAAGCAATGCCAAACTAAATGAACTTTTAAATTCTTTCAACTCATCTTCTGTATCATAATATATTTTTGCTATATATTGTTCTAATTCACTATTATCAACAGAATATATTTCTAAAATATCGATACTAACATTTTCCTTTACAACATTATTATATATATGAATTTTATCATCCTTATAACTAATACTTTTTATATATGGGTAACTATTATTATCTGAATATTTTGTTAAAAGGGAAAGGTTAAATAAAGTATGATTATCATAGATATCTTCAAAATAATCCTTTAAATCATCAGTAGATATATCATCACCATTTTTAAAATTCTTTTCTTCTAATGTTGGTATTTTTGTATATTCTAATTTTTTTATTTTTACATCATATGACTCTTTCCCATAATATGCACTACAATCTATATCCTTAGTTTGATTAGGATCTAAATTTATTTGACATGAATCTCCTTCAACTAATGAACCACTCTTTAATTTAAAATAAACTGTTATTTTGTATTTATTATCTGTTGTATTTTTAACCTTTCCAACAATATAATTATCTTTGTATTTTAAATCTGAAAATTGAAATTTATTCATCCAAGAAATTTTACAACCACATAGTAACATTATCAATATAAATAAAACAAATATCTTACTTTTTTTCATATTTTTACCTCTCTCAAATTATAAACCTGCTTGAGACACACCATATTCTGCTTGTTCTCTGGTGAATTTTTCATACATCAATTGCTTAACTAATCCTGAATGTGAAAAACTCATAACACTTAAATATTGTTTTGCTTTTTTTACTGCTTGTTCATTCCAATCCGCACCACAATTATCAACAGCATATACTGCAGCATCATGTGGATAATTTTCATACTCGAGTTGATGAATTAAACCTAAATATGAAAATGGCATAACACTTAAATATTTTTTTGCACTACTTAATGCATTTTTATATTCTAAAGAGGGCTCTTTACCCTTTGAATAAATAAGTACAATTTTTTCATTCTTTTTTATGACTTCATTTGCATTTATACTTTGACTAATTAATTGTCCGTTTGCTATATAGTTTGAATATTCTAAAGAGACAGAACAAGATTTTAAATTGTTTACATTACACCAATTAACAGCATCATCATATGAGATATTTTTAAAATCTATAACAGAAATCATAACTTCGTTATATTTATTTTTAACTTTTTCAATTTCATCATTAAATAAACCATACTTTTCATATGCAGTTACATATTCATAATATTTTTTACACATTTCCCTTGTACATGAATCAAATCTATTTAAATAATCTAAAATATCATTTTTTGTTTGTTCTATTTTTTCATCGGGAAGTTTCTTATATTTTTTAGATATTTTATCAAGTTCTGAATTCCAATACTTATCAAGTTTTCCACTTGATGGTTCATTTTTTGACTTTTTCGTTTTTTGAATATTTTCTACTATAAAACTTTTTAACTCCTTATAATATGATGAATATTTTTCATTAATTTCAATTACATATGAATCAACATTAAAAATATAATTTTTTTCATTAGTAAATAAAGATTTATATTCATCGTACTCTGATAAAAATGTATTATCAATATATTTATGCAATATTTTATATTTACTATTAATAAATTTGATTTTTGCTTTTGCTTCATTTTTCGAATTATATTTGTAAACACCTATTTCAATTTCAGTATTAAAACTACTTTTTGAAGGTATTTCTATTAATGATGCTTCTACATATGAATAGTCATAATTAACATCTTTTGATTTTTCAATAATTGTTACCTTATTTCCATTTTCACCATCAAATATATACTTGTATTGATATCTATTTAAAATTTTTTCAGCCAGTATATATGTATCATTCATATTGTTTTTACTATTTAAATACATTAATAATGAAACTAAAAAGATAAAAATACTTATAGACAAAGATATGATAAATATTTTTTTATATAAATCTATTTTTTTACTTTTATCATTTTTTTCCTTTTCTTTATTTTTATTACTACTAACTTTCCCTTTTTCCATACTTAACACCTCTTATGGTGATTATATCACATTTTTGACACTATGTATAGAACTTTTTTCTATTATATATCAGTAATAATATTCTATGATAAGTGAGAAAATATATATAGGTGATGATTAATGAATTTTAATAAAGATGATGATAGATATATTTATGAAATAGTAAGCGAAAATATTAAATATTTTAGAATGCATAATAATAGCAAATATAGTACATATGGAAAACTAACACAGGAAAAACTTGCAGAATTATGTGATATCAGTCATAGTTTAATTAGTAATATTGAATCAAAAAAAGTTCAACAATCATTTAGCATTGCAGTTCTTTATAGAATTTCAAGAATATTAGAAGTTGACATAAAAGAATTTTTTATAAAAAGGAATCTTTAAAGTCAAAAAAGCGAGAATATACTTTTAAATAGTTTCTCGCTTTTATTTTGAAATGATAATACAATTTTTAATTAAATTTTATCATTAAGATTATTTATTTTTTATAAAAATGAAAATCACAACAGTCTCCACCATAACCTAAAGTTGTTGTTCTTTTAAATCCAATTTTCTTAAGTCCACCATATGTTACATCATCTACATCGCAAAAAAGACAACACAACTTTTCACAATCATTTTCTACACAAGCTGTATGCCAAAGACATTTTTTCATTGTAACATCAAAAGAATTCTTGTCGTGACTTTGTTCACTTTCCCATAAATCAGTTTTTCGTACAACTTTAAGAAATATTTTGCTATAAATTGAATAAAAGCATGGTACTTTTTCCATTTTTACCATAGATAAATGTTTTTGTTTAGCAACTATATCAATCATATATTTTTTCATATATTTATATATTTCATCATTTGCTAAATCACTTTTTAACATTGCTTTGTATAATGCTATGCGAGGAAGAATTGTTTGAACTAATGTCTTAATTTGATTTTCAGATTTATTCTTTGCATTTTTAATAAGTTCATCAAGCATTTTCTCTTGCTTATCAAATAATACATTACCTTTATCTAAACCAAATTCTTCTATTAGATATTTCCTTATTTGTTTTTGCTGTTTTATTTTCATAATTATAATACCTCCATAAAAACTATTTACTTCTACATAAATATTATAACACGCTCTTAAAGCATAGTATGAAATGAGTTAAACTAATTAATATGCTTTTATTATTTAAAACACTTTAATACAACTCTGTTTGCGTATCATATTTATCTAAAAAAAATCAACTATTTAAGTTGATTTAAAACATTTATTTTTTTATTAATACTTTTTTCTTACTATTTTCTTTTCTTAATACTTCATAATTGCCTGTTTTACTATAAACTTTATATCCGTGATTTATTCTCCATGCTTTTCTTTCTTCGGCAGGCATTTGATACACTTCTTCTGCTATATCAATATGTAATATACCATCTAAATGATCAATTTCATGTGATAATACAGTTGATTCAAATCCTTCAAAAGCTTCTTGTTTTTTATTACCTTCAACATCATAATATTCTAATTCTATTTTGTAAGGTCTTAAAACTCTTCCAAAATTATCTAGACAACTAGCACATGCTTCCCAATAATCAGTTAATCCTTCTCTATTTGTTATAACAGGATTTATTAATACTTTTGCTTCATTATAATTTTTTTCTTCTTCACTTACAGTATTAGCTTGCATCTTATTTATAATATCTAAATTAGTATTTTTTAAATATATCATCCTTTTAGGTATACCAAGTTGAACAGCAGCCATTGCCATTACTGCATTTTCTTTACAATACTCATCTAATACACTTATATCGTTCATTAATTCTTTATCATTTTTAATATCAACTTCTTTTGATATTTGTCTTAAATATTCTTCATTATCCCCTATTGTAATTGATTCTATTTTTTTCATTTTTATTTCCTCCACATCATTATCTTATTATTACACATATGCCTATCAATAGCAAAAAAACAACTATTTCTAGTTATTTTTCTTCTACTGCTTTAAACCCACAATCTAAACTTACTTGTACATTATAATTATTTTTACCATATGGACTAGTTGGATAAACAATTACCATAGTATTTGTTTTATCACAAGATTTATCACCATTTTTAAAATCTTTTATTTTATTAGAAAAATCTTCACTATATTTTTCAAGTTCTGTTAAATTAAACTTTAAACCAATTGTTTCATATTTTTGTAAAAATTCTTTTGTTTCATCTAAGTTTTTACCACTTGAAACAGATGGATAATAATAACTCATATATATTTCATTACCCATATTTGTTAATTCATTTACTATTTTTTCTTCTTTCGAAAGTCTTAAATCTTTAGTAAAAAACCATATTAATAATCCAACTACTATTAATAAAATTAATAATAAAATAACAAATAATATTTTTTTACTCTTTTTCATTTTATTCTCCTATTCAATTATAAAGTCTTCACTTTTATGAGGTTCTTTAAATAATAAACCTTCATAATTTTGTTGCCTTAATACTTCATATATTACAATTGCTGCACAATTTGATAAATTAAGCGCTCTTACTTTATCTGTCATTGGTATTCTCATACATCTATCTAAATCTTCTCTTAATATTTCTTTTGGGATACCTGTACTTTCTTTTCCAAATATTAAGTATATATCTTCTTTAGTATTAGAGTAATCAAATGAAGTATGAGGCTTTTTACCATATCTTGTAAAATAGTAATATGTTCCTTTGTTTTTTGATTTGAAATCTTCAAAATTTTCATATACTTCATAGTTTAAATTTTCTATATAATTTACGGCACTTCTTTTTAAATGACTTTCATCTAAAGAAAAACCTAATGGTTTAATCAAATGTAATTTAGTATTAGTTGCGACGCATGTTCTCATTATATTTCCTGTATTACCAGGTATTTCTGGCTCAAATAAAACTATATTATTCATATTAGTAATTTTCTTTTAATTCTTCGAAATAACTTTGTGGATGAGCACATACTGGGCAAACTTTTGGAGCTTCATCTCCTACATAAACATATCCGCAGTTACGACAAATCCAAACTGTTTCTTCTCCCTTTTTAAATACTAAATCATCTTCTATATTACCAATTAATTTCATATATCTTTCTTCATGTCTTTTTTCTATTTTTCCAACTTCTTCAAATAGTTTTGCAATTCTATCAAAACCTTCTTCTTTTGCTTCTTTTGCGAATGTAGCATACATATCTGTCCATTCATAGTTTTCACCTGCTGCGGCATCTTTTAAATTTTCTATTGTACTTGGAACACTTCCATTATGTAATTCTTTAAACCATATTTTAGCGTGTTCTTTTTCATTACCTGCAGTTTCTTCAAATATTGCTGCTATTTGTTCATATCCTTCTTTTTTTGCTTTTGAAGCATAGTATGTATATTTATTTCTTGCCTGACTTTCTCCTGCGAAAGCTGCAAGTAAATTTGCTTCTGTTTTACTTCCTTTTAATTCCATAATTTTCTACCTCTCTTTCATAAATAATTATACAATATTTTTTTATTTTTTTCTATCTATTTATCTTAAAATTTCTACATTATCTCCTGTAAATAATTTATATTCTTTTGAATCTACTGTATCAATATGAAGTTCTGGATAATCACCTATACTTATTTTTATATGTACATTATCAATAATAGTATTATCACTTAGTTTAACACTAACAATATCATCATTTTTAAAGTTCTCTTCTTTTGATATTTCTTTAGTCATATGGATATGCCTATTTGATAATATTACACATTTTCTTTTTATTGAACTTTTTTCTGATTCAATAATTATTTCTTCAGCGCCAGTTAAATCTCCTGAATTTCTATATGGAGGATTAATACCTAAAACACTTGCATCTTCTTTTGATATTTCTACTTGTGTATATGTTCTTTCTGGTCCAATTACTCTTACATTTTCTATTTTTTTATCACCATTTATTAAATTAACTGTTTCATAGCATGCATAATTATTATCTTGTGATAATCTTCTTTTTTCTTTCAAAATATAATCGTCACCAAATAAAATATTTTTATCTTCTATACTTAAGTGTATATGTCTATTTGATACACCAACTTTTACTTTCATATATGTCCTCCTAATATAATTATATACGAATATTTTACTTTTTCAAATAATATAATTTTGTAGAAAGGATGAATTTTATGAATAATAATGGATATTATACTGGTTATCAAAATACAAATATAGGAACTAGTTCTGGTTATCCTAATCAGCAATACGCTCCAACAGTTGGCATGACAGAATTTCCTATGGAACAATCTTATGTTGAAAACATTTTAAGATTAAATAAAGGAAAATATGGTAAATTTTATGTATCATTCCCAGATTCAATTGAATGGAAAGATAAAATATTTACAGGTGTTGTTGAACAAGCAGGAAGAGATCATTTAATAATAAGTGATCCATCTACCGGAAAATGGTATCTTATATTAATGATTTATTTAAATTATGTTGAGTTTGAAGAGAATATTAATTATAGTCCTGATTTTACTTTAAAAGGATTGTAATATTCTTTTTATTTTGCTATAATTTTTTTATAGTAGAAGGTGAATATATGAAAGCAAGTGTTATTATTTTAATTATAATTGTAGTTATTTTTTTACTATTTATTGCTTTTAGCATAATATATAATAAATTTCAAGATTACATTATAAGAATTAATGAAGTTGAAGGAAAAATTGATGAAGCAATTAGAGAAAAGTTTGATATTATTATTAAATTAAACAATATTATAAAGGAAAAAATAAAAACTAAGAAAGTATTAGTTGATGATATTTCTAAGTTAAAAGATAAAAAGATAAGTAGTTTTGAAATTGATAGAAAATTAGTTGAGGCACTTAATAAAATTAACTTTGTTAAAAGTCAATATACTGAACTTGAAACTGATGAAGATGTTATTAAATTAACTTATGATATTGAAGATATTGATGAATCACTTAGAGCTTTTAAAAAATTCTATAATGAAACTATTGTATTTTATAACAAACTAATTAGAAAGTTTCCTTATAATATAATGGGAAAAATACTTAAATATAAAGAAAAAACATTCTTTGATGGCAAAGATATGAATGATGATGATATAAAAGATTTTAAACTATAAAAAGATGCAAGATATGTTCTTGCATTTTATTTTACCATTTTATTTCTTCCATATTATTTTTCTTTAAAAATTCATTAGTTCTTGAAAATGGTTTTGAACCAAAGAATCCATTATATGCAGAAAATGGAGATGGATGAGCAGATTCTATTATTAAATGTTTTGGATTTGTAATAAATTTCTTTTTTTCTCTTGCATTATTACCCCATAATATAAACACAACTGGTTCATTTTTTTCATTTAATTTTTGTATTACTACATCTGTAAATTCATGCCATCCTAAATTTTTATGTGAATTAGGTTTATCTTTTTCCACAGTTAAACCTGTGTTTAAAAGCATAACACCTTGTTTTACCCATGGAGTTAAATCACCATTATTATAGTCTTTTTCTATACCTAAATCATCATATAATTCTTTATATATGTTCTTTAGTGATGGAGGAAGTTTACTTGATAATGTTGAAAATGCAAAACCATGTGCTTCTCCTACTCCATGATATGGATCTTGTCCTAATATAACTACTTTTACATCTTTATATGGAAGATGGAAAGCATTAAATATTTGTTTTTGTGGTGGAAAAATATCCTTTGTTTTATATAGTTCTCTAAGTTCATATAAAATTGTCATAAAATATTCTTTATGTATTTCATCTTTTAGGATATCATCCCAGTCATTATTAAAAAGCATTACTATCACCTTTATAATTATATCATAAGATTAAAAAAATGAAGAAATAATTCTCCATTTACTTATGCTTTATGAGAAAGTGTTTTTTTCTTTTCTTCTTTTTTATTATTAATACTACTTTCTATAGAACTAGATGCATTTAATACAAATACATTTAAATCGTCATTGATATTATTTTCTTTAAGTAAAATACATATTCTACTTTTGATTTCTGGTGAACAATTATTACCAAAAACATTAAATAAATATGATGGATTAGTTTCAAGCATACCATTTGTGAAACCTTTACCAAACATCATTTCATTAAATAATACCTTTTTTATCATTTTTACAATATAAACAGTATTTTTATTTTTTATATCATAACCATATGACTCTAAATAATCAAGTATCATTTCATCTATATTAACTTCTTTAAACATCTTTAACACATTATTTTTCTTTGTTTCAAATTGACTGTATTCATTATTTTTCATATAAATACCTCTCTTCCTTTTTTTGCGTGCAGATTTAATTATATCTATTTTTCTAATATTGTCAAGAAAAATGGGTATTTCACAATTGTTAATTAATGTGTAAACCTTTAATAAAACTATATGATGTAATTAATTTATAGTATATAATAATATTGTAGGTGGTTTTAGATGATAAATAATAATGAATTAATTACTAATAAGGCTTTAGAGTTTGCTAGAGAAAAACATAAAGGTCAAATGAGAAAAAATAATACTCCTGTTGAATATATTACTCATCCTATAAATGTTGCGAATTTAGTAAAAAAATATGCAAATAATGCAGAAAATATTGATGATTTAGTTTCATCAGCATATTTACATGACACTTTAGAAGATACAAATACTACTTATGAAGAACTTATATGTAATTTTGGAAATTTAATATCTAATCTAGTAAAAGAACTTACAAATAATGATGTATTAAAAAAAGAAATGGGTAAAACTAAATATTTATCTATGAAAATGACAAGTATGAGTGAAGATGCATTAATTATTAAATTATGTGATAGACTTGATAATGTGTCTAGCCTTTATGATACAAACAAGGCTTTTATAGATAAGTACTTAAGAGAAACCATTTCAATACTTAATTATATCATAAATAATAGAAGTTTAAATTCTATTCATTTAAATATAATAAATGATATTAATAAAGAAGTTAATAATGTTATAAAAAGTTGTACTGTGGATAACATTATAGCTAATAACATATTTATATTAAAGAGAAAAGAAGCTACACAAATGTAACTTCTTTTATTTATGATATGATTCATTATTATTTATTTTATATGCTCTATAAATTTGTTCTAAAAGAATTAATCTAAATAATTGATGAGGAAAAGTCATTTTTGAAAATGATAATTTAAAATTACTCATCTTCTTTATTTCATCTGATAGACCATATGATCCACCTATTATAAAACATATATTACTATTACTTATTTGAATTTCATCTATTTTTCTAGCAAACTCTATACTTGAAAGTTCCTTTCCCTCTATTTCCATTGTAATAATATAATCTTTTTCACTTACATACTTTAATATACTTTTCTTTTCTGTTTCAAGTGTTTTAGTTATATCAAAATTTTCATCAGGAACTTCTATTAAATTTATTTTAGTATATTTACTAAGTCTTTTTAAATATTCATTTATCGCATCTGTTAAATATTTTTCTTTTATTTTTCCTACAGTTATTATTTTTATCATACTTCTATAACTTCCGTTGCTTCATTTTGTTTAGCAATTAATACATCATCAAATTTCATATCATTTTTAGATAATTCTTCATTAAATGTTTCAATTACTTTTTCATATGAATTATTGTGTTCACTAATATGCGCAAATACGATTTTTCTAGTATTATCACCAATAAATTTACATAAGTAATCACTTGCTTGTTTATTTGATAAATGTCCTTTATCTCCTCTTACTCTTTGTTGTAAATAATATGGATAAGGTCCATCCATAAGCATTTTTATATCATGATTACTTTCAAGTACATATAAGTTATTGTTTGATAAGATTTTAAAATATTTTTGATTAATGTATCCAGTGTCTGTTATATAAACCATTGATGAATTATTATTTGTAAGTACAAATCCTATTGATTCTTCCGCATCATGTGATGTTTTAATTACATTTACAGTTAAATCACCAATTATAGCTTTTTTATCTTCATAATATTCATATCTAAAATTTCCAAGTTCTTTTTCTAAAACATTTTTCATATCTTCTGTAACTAAAATAACTGGATTATATCTTTTTATAAATACTTTTAATCCTTTTATATGATCTACGTGGCTGTGTGTTATTAGAATATGTGATATTTCTTTAACATCTACATTTAAATTATTTAATGCTGCTTCTACATATGAAGTAGTTGTTCCAAGGTCAATTAATATTTTTACTTTATCTGTAATAACAAGGGTACTATTACCCTTGCTTCCAGATGATAATACACATACTTTCATTATCTATAAAGTGTTAATGGGTTTACTGATCCACTAGGCATATTGACTTGAAAATGTAAGTGAGTACCTGTAGAACTACCACTATTACCCATGTATCCTACTATTTGACCTTTTGAAACATGCTGACCTACTGAAACTCTTATATTACTTCCCATAATATGTGAATATATAACTTCCATACCACCAGAGTATTTTACTCTAACAGCATTACCATATCCACCACCACATCTACTACCATAATAACCTCTATCAGCACAAGTATTAGTAACTGCAGAAACTGTTCCTTCTCCTATTGAATATATTGGAGAACCAAATCCACAACCAGATATATCTATACCTGCATGTAAACGTCCCCATCTATATCCATAATAACTTGTTATTATGTAAGGTGATATTGTTGGCCATCCCCATACACCAGATGTAACCGCAGGAGTTCCTCCGCCGGTATAACTAGAACCATAACCATAACTTTTTGTACCTTTTAATACTACTTTATCAACAGGTTCTGATATTGTTGTTACATTTGTTATAACTGCAGGTTGTGCTTCACCATTAACATACTTAACTTTTTCTGTAACTCTCTGAGTACCATTAACACCTTCTGTTTGAACTTTAGTTTGTCCTGTATACATACTTGAATCTTCTTTTTCCACAGTATTAAATGGTTTATCCATATCTTCAACAATATGTTTTTCAACAACAATACTAAATATTGGATCAATAAGTGCAATACTAACCTTTTGTCCTACACTTAAAAGATTATTACTACTTGTAAATTCTGGATTAACTATTAAAAATTCTTCTACACCAAGTTTATTATTAAATGCTACTGTTTCAATTGTATCACCTGGCTTAACAGTATATTCTTCATCTTTATCAAGTGAACCAAATAATAAATATTTAGTTAGTGTATCAACATCAGTAAATATTACTTCATCTGTGGATAAATATGTTTCTGTTATTGTTATCTTTTCACTAATATAAATATTTTCTATAAGACTACCTGTTGTTTCTATTTTCTTTTGTGTATTATTTTTATAGTTTTCCACATCTTTACTATCAACAAATGCTTTTAGAACTTTATTAACTGCTTTATCAAATAAATTTTTCTTAAGTACATTTACTTTTATTTCTTTATCATCATCTGATTTAATGCTTACAACATAACCTTTAATTGTAAAGTTCTTTTCTTCTTTTATCTTATCATATATTTGTTTTTCTGATAAAATCTTTGCATTATGTGTAACACACTTTTCTATATCAATTCCATTTGGTATATATACTTTATTTACATTAAATTCCTTTTTTAATTCTTTTTGTTCTTCATCAATATACTTTTCAAGAGAATCTTTAGATTTCACTGCACCAACTAATTTTCCATCAAGATAAACATTATATACTTCTTCAATATTATCCTTTTTGGGACTTGATAAACCAGTTATTAAAATAATAATTAGTGCGATTAATATTGATAAAACAACGGGTAAACTTTTTTTAAATTTACTCATCACACTTTCCTCCTACTCTTCTTCTTTACTATAATTTGAGAAAGTACTAGTATTTTTCTTAAATAATAATTCTATTGTAGCAGTTGGACCATTACGGTGTTTAGCCACAATAAATTCACTAATACTTATATTACCATCCATTCTTGCTTCTTTATTATAATAATCATCTCTATAAAGGAATGCAACTATATCGGCATCTTGTTCTATAGAACCTGATTCTCTTAAGTCACTCATTATTGGACGTTTATCATCTCTTCCTTCAACAGCACGTGATAACTGTGCAAGTGCAATTACTGGTACACCAAGTTCTAGTGCCATTGTTTTTAAACTTCTTGATATTTCTGATACTTCTTGTTGTCTATTTCCTGCATATTTACTACTACCTGAAATAAGTTGTAAGTAGTCTATGATAACTATTCCAAGACCTTCTTTTGATGCTGCAAGTCTTCTACATTTACTTCTTATTTCACCAATAGTTATACCAGGAGTATCATCTATATATATATGAGTATCAGCAAGTTGACTAATTCCTTCACTTAACTTTCTCCAGTCATTATTATCAAGTCTTCCTGTTCTAAGCTTAGAGCCTTCTATTTGCGCAACTGACGCAAACATACGGTTTACTAATTGTTCAGCATTCATTTCAAGGTTAAATAATGCGACTGCTTTATCTGTTGTTTTAGCAATATTTGTCGCAACATTTAAAGCAAATGCAGTTTTACCCATAGCAGGACGAGCCGCAATTATAATAAGTTCATTTTCATGTAGACCACTAGTTAATTTATCTATTTCATAAAAACCTGTTGGAAGTCCTGTTATTTCTCCTCTTTGGTTACTTAATTTTTCTAAGTTTTCTTGTGCTTTAAATACTACATCTTGAATCTTATGAAACTCTGATGATTTTCTTGTTTTAACAACATTTAAAATCTTCATTTCAGCGCCATCTAATATATCATTAACATTTCCATTTTCAATCATTGATTCATTTGCAATATCATTTGAAACATTAATTAATCTTCTTAAAATTGCTTTTTCATGAACAATATTAATATAATAATCAACATTAGATGCACTTGGTACTGAATTAATTATTTCAACTAAATATTCAATATTACCAACACTAGATAATGTTTTATTTGTTTCAAGTTTATTTGTTACAATTGTAATATCTATTGGCTTACCTTCTGCATTTAGTTCTGATAAAGCATCAAAAATCTTACTATGTGAATCAAGATAAAAATCATCTGATTCTAGTTCATCACATATCTTTTGAAGTGCATATTTTGAAATGAAAGCTGCACCCAAAACAGATTGTTCTGCTTCTAAACTATATGGCATATTTCTTTTATCCATTTTCTTACTCCTTAATTAATTTGATTTTTAAAGTTGCTGCTACTTTTGCATGTAAATTAATTGTTACAACATATGTACCAAGTGTATTAATATTTTCATTAATAACTATTTTTTTCTTATCAACATTATAACCTTTTTTAGATAATTCATCTGAAATTTGTTTTGATGAAATAGATCCAAATACTTTATCTTGTTTACCTGTTTTTACTTTAAATTCTAATTCCATTTTTTCTAAAGATTTTTTAATTTTTTCGCATTCTTTTATAAGTTCATCTTCTTTATTTTTTCTATCTGTTAATTGTCTATCAAGTATTTCACTACTTCTTGAGCTATATTTAATTGCATATCCATTCTTTATTAAAAAGTTTTCTGCATAGCCATCTTTAACTTCTTTAACCTCATCTTTTTTTCCTTGTCCCTTTACATCTTTTAAAAATATAACTTTCATAAATATAACCTTCTTTCTAAACAACACATAAGTAATTATATTATACAACATTTTGAACATTATGTCAGTACAAATAGTAATAAAAAAATAGTCTTGAATAATCAAAACTATTTAGTAAATGGTAAAATTGCCATCATTCTTGCTCTTTTAATTTGAGTTGCTACTATTCTTTGATGTTTAGCACATGTTCCAGTAACTCTTCTTGGTAAAATTTTACCTTTTTCATTAATATATTTACGTAAGTCATCTGCGTTTTTGTAATCTAATTCTTTACCAGCGCATAATTGACATACTTTTCTTCTTTTTCTTCTAAATTCAGCCAAGGCTTATACCTCCTTTTCTTTTATTAAAATGCTATATCGTCATCACTAATTTCGATTGAATCACCAAAATCAGCAAATACTTCTTCATTCATGTCAGTAGGTTTTACACTATTGTTTGCAAAATCTGCTGGTGTTACAGAGTCTTCAACAGGTCTATTTTGTGATTGTGCTTTTGTTTCTAAGAATTGAACATTATCAGCAACTACATCTGTTGTATATACTCTTTGACCATCTTTTTCATAACTACCAGTTTGAATTCTTCCTTCAACTGCAACTAAGCTTCCTTTTGTAATATATTTTTTAACATTTTCTGCTTGTTTTCTCCAAACAACTATGTTAATAAAATCTGTTTCTCTTTCACCACTTTGACTTGTAAATGGTCTATCTACAGCTAACGAAAATCTTGCACTTGGAATATTTGAACTTGTATATCTAAGTTCTGGATCCCTTGTTAATCTTCCTATTAATACTACTTTATTCATAAAGCACCTACTTCCTGATTATTTATCTAATTTTACAATAATATGACGAATTAATTCTTCACTAATTGTTGCTAATCTGTCAAATTCTTTAATTGCTTCAGCATCTGACTCAACATTAATTAAGAAATAATATCCAGTTTTATGTTTGTTTATTTCATAAGCTAATTCTTTTTGACCTAGTTCTTTAGAGCTTAATACTTTTGCTCCATTATCAGCTAATGCTGTTTCGAATTTTTTGAAAACACCTTTAATTGCGCTTTCTTCTAAATCTGGTCTAACAATGAATAAAATTTCATATTTCATTTCTTACACCTCCCTTTGGACTAATGGCCTATAAAATATAGGCAGAGAGTAAATAATTACTCGCAAAAGTATTATAACAAAGAAATTTTAAAAAGTAAATGCTTTTTCCCTTAATATATTGCATAAAATAAAGTATAATGATATACTTTTAGTTAGTTAGGATTGATATAAATGAAACAAAAAGTAATTAAATATACAATTTTATTATTATTAATTCCAGTTATCATTAGCATGGTTCTTTCTTTTATGCAGGTGGATGAAGAAAAAAAATATCCTAATGATAATTATGATGGAATGGATATACCAACATATTCTGATACAAAAGTTGATGAAATAAAAAGAAGTAACCCATATGTGTATGCATCAATATTCGGATTATTAATTGTTGCTGGTGGTGTTTGGTATTATGTAAAAATAAAGGGAGAGTTTTAAACTCTCCTTTTACTATACATTAAATCTAAATACGCAAATATCTCCATCTTGCATTACATACTCTTTTCCTTCAAGTCTTAATTTACCATTTTCTTTTGCACCTTTTTCTCCACCATATGCTTTATAATCTTCAAATGATATAACTTCTGCTTTTATAAATCCTCTTTCAAAATCACTGTGAATTACACCTGCACATGCCGGTGCTTTCATACCTTTTTTAAATGTCCACGCTTTTACTTCTTTAGGCCCAGCAGTAAAGAATGTAGCAAGACCTAATAATGAATATGCAGCTCTTATAAGTTTATCAAGACCACTTTCTTTTATTCCAAGTTCTTCTAAGAATAATAATTTATCTTCATAATTAAGTTCACTAAGTTCACTTTCCATTTTAGCGCATAATGTAATTACTTCTGATCCTTCTTTTGAAGCATATTCTCTTACTTTTTTTACATAATCGTTTTCTTCATTTATTTCATTTTCAAGTACGTTAGCAACATATATTACTGGTTTTTTAGTTAATAAATTAAATGATTTTATAACTTTTTCTTCATCTTCAGTATATTCTAGTCTTCTTGCCGGTATATCTTTTTCTAAAGCATCTTTTATTTTTTTCATTAATTCAAGTTCAAATAATGCATCTTTATCTTTTGTTGATATAGCTTTTTTTTCTATTCTACCAATTCTTGAATTAATTACTTCTAAATCTGCAAATATTAATTCTAGATTTATTATATCAATATCTCTTATTGGATCAGTACTACCTTCAACATGAGTAATATTTGCATCGTCAAAGCATCTTACTACTTCACATATAGCATCTACTTCTCTTATGTGTGATAAAAATTTATTACCTAACCCTTCACCTTTTGATGCACCTTTAACTAAACCTGCAATATCAGTAAATTCAAACGAAGTTGGTACAACGTTTTCTGGTGTAACCATTTCTTCTAATACTTCTAGTCTTTTATCTGGAACAACAACGACACCAACATTTGGATCAATTGTTGCAAATGGATAATTTGCTGCTAATATATTTTTCTTTGTAATTGCATTAAATAATGTAGACTTTCCTACATTTGGAAGACCTACTATTCCTGCCTTTAAACTCATACTATTACCTCTTTCTTCCTTAATAGTATAACATATATAAAAAAAATATTTAAGTAAATTCTTAAATATTTTATATTGTTGGGAATACATTTGGACCAATAGGTGCCTTTAATACATACCAACCAAATACTATAAATAACCATAAAATCAATATTGCGATAAAATATGGCATTAACATTTTATAACATTTTCTTATTGTAAAATCATTTTTACTATATAAACCAATAAATCCTAAATATACAATAAAGTAAGAAAATATTGGAGAAATTATATTTGTTACTGATGACGCTAAACGGAACATCGCTCCAGTAAATTCTGGTGTTATATTCGATTTCATAAATAGTGGCATCATCTTTGGAACAAATAATGTCCATTTTGTTGATAATGATGGAACAAATATATTAGAAATTGCTATTACTACAAATGATAATAATAATAAAATTATAAATGATGGTTTTATATCCGCTACTAAATTAAATAAATTAACTGTAACAACATTACCTATATTAGTATATTTAAATAATGCAATAAACTGTGATGCAACAAATATAAGTAATAACATTTCACCAAGTCCATTTAAACTGCTTTGTATATGTTTTATCATATCTTTTCCATTTTTAATTTGTTTAGTAGCAGTACCATATATAAATGCACATATTATGAATATTAGCGATGCAATATATAAAAATCCTTTTACAAATGGTGAATTAGCACCAAATAATTTATTAATATACATATTTTGTGATGAATCAAGTAAGAATCCTGATAAAGGAAGTCCTGGAATGATTGCATATGCAAGTAAAACACACATAATTACAAATGCTAATAATGATTTTTTAAATCCAATTTTATCTAGTTTTTCACTTATTTCAAGTTCTTCTGTTCCAATTCTAACTGGTTTTTTTCTTGCAATTATTTCAGTTATTATAGATATAACTAATGCAAGTAATAAGCTTGATATTACTACAAAGAATAAGTTACCAGTATATCCATATGAATAGTTTGAATCTACTAAATTTACTGATGATTTGGCAAGTTCTATCAAACTATAATCTATAGATGTTAAAAATATATTTATATTTGCTCCTGCTGCAACACTCGCAAATGCCATTGTCATACCAACTACTTGACTTCTTTTATATTCTGTAAATAATATTGCTGCGACAGGTATCATTATTACAAATGAAAAATCAACACTAAATCCCATTATTATACATAATAATGAAAATGTAAAAAACATTGTTTTTCTTGGTATTATTTTATTTAATCTTTTACATATTGATTTTAATAATCCAGTTTTTATCATTAATCCCACACCAGCAAGACCAATAATTATTGTTCCAAGAGGTGTAAATTTAAGAAAGTTATTTATACTTTCTGATACTATAAATTTTATACCACTACCACTAAGTAATGATTCTACAGTTAAAAGGGATGTTGATGATGAACCAAGTGACACATCAGTTTGAGTTCCTTGAAAACCAAAGAAAGATAAAATTGCACTTAGTACTATTGTTATAATAGATAATATAACAAAAAACCAAACTGGATGTAACTCACCTTTTTTATTTTCTTTATCCATACTAATCCTCCACTATTTTTTTAATCTTTTTATTAAATTCATATCTAGGCATCATTATCATTCTTCCACAATTTATACATTTTAATTTTATATCAACGCCAACTCTAGTGATTTCCCAAAGGTTAGTTCCACAAGGATGACCTTTTTTCATTATTACTTTTGTTCCTACATTATACTCATTTTTCATTGTGTACCTCTACTTGTGGATATGGTATTTCAATACCATTTTGATCAAATGCATTTTTTATTTCTTTTAATAATTTTCTCTTTACTACAAATTCGTTTTTAACAGATGATTTTGCTGTAAGTAAATAATCTACTGATGAATCAGATAATGAATCGATTCCTTCAATAGTTATCTTACTTTTAAGTTCAGGTATACTTGTATTTAATTTTTCTATTAGTTCATTTAATACTTTTTCTACCTTTTTATTATCTGATTCATATGAAACAGACGCAATTACTCTAACAAGAACATTATCTAAACTATAGTTAGTTATTTCACCAATATTTCTATTAGCAATTATTTTTACTTCACCTTTGTATGACTTTAATCTAGTTGTTTTAAGTGTTAATGATATAACTTCACCCCTAAAACCATTTATTTCAACTATTTCACCTATTGCAAATTGACTTTCAAGTATTATAGTTGCTCCTACAAGTAAGTCTTTTAATACATCTTGAAAAGCAAGACCAATAACTAAACTGAATGCCCCTACTCCTGCAACTAACGCACTAGTATTTACACCATATACCTGAAGTATATACAATATTGCAACAATTGCAATTAATACTTTAATAATGTTTTTACACATCATAAGTACTGTTTCTCTACTTCTTTGTTCATGTTTAGTTAAATTTTTATTAATAACTATTCTTAAACTTAATATTTTATTAATAATCATATCAAGTACATACGCACCTAATATAATAAATATAGGTAAATATATCTTATCAGATATTTCTATTCCAAATACAGTCATATTTGCCTCCTATTATTCATTAATATCAATATTCATTATTTCTAAAATTCTATTTAAATCTTGTACATTTGAAAATTTAATTGATATTTTATTATTATTTATTTTTACATTTGTTCCAAGTTTTTCTTTTAAGAAGTCTTCCATATATTTGTATTCATTGTTTGAACTTTTTTTAGTCTTTACTTCTTTTTCTTCATTATCGTATACTAAACTTTCAAGTTTTCTAACACTTAAGTCTTCAGTAATTACTCTTTGTGCTAAATCTTCTATAGTTTTTGGATCATCTAATTTACTAAGTACTCTAGCATGTCCCATTGATAATTTATTATATAAAACCATATCTTGTACTGAAGCTGGTAGTTTTAATAAACCAAGTATATTTGTTACGTGACTTCTACTTTTTCCAACTTTTTTAGCAAGTTCATCTTGAGTAATATTCATAGATTCTATTATTGATTTATATGCTTTTGCTTCTTCTATTGAAGTTAAATTTTCTCTTTGTAAGTTTTCAAGTAATGCAATCTGCATCATTTCTTCATCTGAAAAATCTTTTACTATCGCAGGTATAGTTTGCATTCCTGCTAATTTAGATGCTCTAAATCTTCTTTCACCTGCTATTATTTCATAACCTTTTATACTCTTTTTTACGATAATAGGTTGAAATACACCATGCTCTTTGATTGATGATGCTAGTTCATTTAGTGCTTCTTCATCAAAGTTTTTTCTAGGTTGATATGGATTTGCTCTTAACTCACTTAAATCTATTTCTACTATTTGATCATTTGTTTTTGCTTCTTCTATAATTGAATTTTCTATTGTATCAAAGTTTAAACCTTCATCATTAAATAATTGTTCTAAACCTCTTCCTAAAGCTTTTCTCTTATCATTCATTTCTAGCAATAACCTCCTTTGCCAAATTTATATATGCTTCTGTCCCTCTACTTGTAGGATCATAATTTGCGATTGGTTTACCATGACTTGGTGCCTCTGTTAATCTTATAAGTCTTGGTATAATTGTATCATAAACTCTTTCTCTAAAGAATCCTCTTACATTTTCAACAACTTCAAGTCCTAAATTTGTTCTTGAATCAAGCATTGTTAAAACAACACCCTCTATTTCTAATTTTGGATTTAAATTTTTTCTTGCTTGAGTTATAGTATTTAAAAGTTGCATTATTCCTTCTAGTGCAAAATATTCGCATTGTACTGGAATTAATACTGAATCTGATGCTGTCAAAGCATTAACTGTTAGTACACCAAGTGATGGTGGGCAATCAATTAATATATAATCATAATTATCTCTTATTTCATATAATACTCTTTTTAATTGTGATCCTTTTGAAAATGTTGGATCAGAATGCTGTTTATCAACAAATTCTATTTCGATACCAGCTAGTTTCATCGAAGATGGAATTAAATCAAGATTTTTAAACTTGGTTTTCTTAACGGATTTACTAGGTTCAACCGCATCAATTAATGCATCATAAAGACTTACCTTTAAATCTCCTTTTTCAATACCAACACCAGTTGTTGCATTACCTTGTGGATCTAAATCAACTAATAAAGTCTTTTTACCTAATATACCTAAAGATGCTGCTAAATTTATACTTGTTGTTGTTTTACCTACGCCACCCTTTTGATTTACTAATGATATAATCTTTCCCATTTAAAACACATCCTTAACTATTAATCACTTATTCTATTTTATCAGAAATTAGTATTTTTTTAAATGATTTAGATAAAAAAAGTTAAAATATGTATAAAGTGTATTTACTTTTTGCTATAATATTTATGGTGATAGTATGGCAGGAACAATAACTCATGCATATTTTGCATTAGATGTATATAATAAGTTTGATGATAAATTAAAGGAAAGACTAAAAAATTATAAAGAAAACTTAAAAACTTATTCACAAGGACCAGATATATTATTTTTCTCAATTAATTATAAAAACTTTAAAAAGGTTAAAAAAATTGGTAACTATGTTCATAAACATAATACTAAAGATTTTTTTATAAATATGGTGTCTTATATAAAAGAAAATAATTTAGAAAATAATAATGATGTACTTACTTTTTTATATGGTTATATAATGCATTATGCACTGGATACAATAGTTCATCCTTATGTAATACATAAAGCAGGTATATTTAATAAAAAGAAAAAAGATACATATAAATATAATTCAAAACATAGTGACATTGAAAGTTATATTGATGCATATATGATTAACTATCATGAAAATATAAAACCTAATAAATTTAAAATACACAAATTTTGTTTTAATAACAATAAAATTTCTAAGGATTTATCCACAGTAATTGATTATACTTTTGATAAAACATATGGTTTTAAAAAGTTATCCACATATTATAAACAAGGTTTATTTTTCATGAAACACTCATATCATTTTTTAAGATATGATCCTCATGGAATAAAGAATAAATTATATAGATTTATTGATAAACTTCATCCAAGAAGTATTAAAGATTTTTATCCTATTACTTATTCTTATAAATTAAATAAAAATGATTATTACTTAAATTTATGTAATAATGAGTGGTGTCATCCAAGATATAATAATGAAATTTATACTGAATCATTTATTGATTTATATAACAATGCTGTGGATAATGCAGTTTATATGATTAATAAAGTTAATGAAGTTTTATTTGAAAATAAAGATATAAAAATATTAAATGATGTATTCTTAAATTTATCTTTAACCAGTGGAAAAGAATGTAATGATAAAGGAAAAAATAGATATTTCGAATATTAATGTATAAAATTTAAAGTTATCCACAACATATTAATGGTGATAATATGTTTAATGGATTTAGAGTTTTAAATAAAAATTATATTTATTTATTTTTAGATAATAAGTATGAATTTGCAAGTGACATTAATACTAGAAGAAAGAAAGAAAATACTATAATTTCTGAATGTAAAAATTATCTTATCGGTCATAATCTTTCTTTCAATGACAAATTATACTTTGTATCTAATGGAGTTGTTATTGGTTATATTACTAAAGATAAATTGACAGAGTAATATTTTAGTTATTTTAATTAAACATAACAAAAAGAACACATATATATGTGCTCTTTTTTTGCAATATTAACGTTTACTGAATTGTGGTGCCTTACGTGCTTTCTTAAGACCTGGTTTCTTACGTTCTTTAATTCTTGAATCTCTTGTAATAAATCCTTTAGCTTTTAATATTCTTCTAAATGAAGTTTCGCTTGATGGATCTGTATTTTTATCATATTCTAATAATGCTCTTGTAATTCCTAAACGGATTGCTCCAGTTTGTCCTGAGAATCCTCCACCTTTTACTTCTACATTGATATCAAATTTATCTAATGTATTAGTTGCTTCTAGTGGTTGTTTTAAATCCATAACTAATGTTGGAAATGGTAAATATTCATTAACATCTCTACCATTAATAGTGATATTTCCTTTACCAGATGTCATTCTAACCTTTGCTATTGAAGATTTACGATGACCTGTACCATAATAAATTTTATTTGCCATAATTTTCCTCCTTAGTCTACTTTCATTTCTTTTGGTTGTTGAGCAATATGTTTATGTTCGTTTCCTCTATAAACAAATAATTTTTTACCCATTTTACGACCAAGTCTATTATGAGGAAGCATTCCCTTAATAGCTCTTTTCATCATTTCTTCAGGATATTGTTCAAGCATTACTTTAGCTGTTCTTTCTCTTAATCCACCAGTGTATCCACTGTGATTATAATACATTTTTTGATCAAGTTTATTTCCTGTAAGTTTAACCTTATCAGCATTGATTACTATTACATAATCTCCACAATCAACATTAGGTGTATATATTGCTTTGTGTTTTCCACGTAATACATTAGCAGCTTTTGTTGCAACTCTACCTAAACTGATACCTGTTGCATCAATAACATACCAATCACGTTTGATTTCGGCTGGTTTTGCCATAAATGTTTTCATAAATTTCTTCCCTTTCTCTCATAGATCAACCTCCCACAGTCAATCTATATGTGGGGTTTTTATAAATGTACCAATTAAAATTGTACTAGACTTTGTTTATAAAGTCAATAAATAAAAGAAAAAAATCGCTATTTTTCAGCGATTTTTATTATAGTTTTAGTTACTTTTGATGAATATTTAACTTTTGGATCAGTTCCTTTAACTTTTATTTCAACTTCATGATCCCCAGCACCAAGTCCTTCAAGGTCTACATATGCTTCTACATCAGATGGAGTTATATTTTTAATTATTGATTCAACACCTTTTAATATAACTGTTACTTCTGTCGCATTTTCACTTGTTGCTTGTGCTGTATAATTAGATCCTAAGTTTACAACTCCAAGTTTTACACCAGACAATTCTGTTGTAACTTCATCATCAAGTTCTACCTTAGCAGTTACTACTTTTTCTGATATTTCTCTAATTCCAGCTGGTTTCTTTATTGTAACTGTATAATCTTTATTAGATTTTAAATTGTTAACATCTATTTTAACTTTTATACTATTTGTATTATCAAGAACTTTTGAATTACCATATATTGTAACTTTTTGAACACTTGATGTAATATTCTTTATTGCTTTACCGAATATAACATTTCCAGTTGGTTCTATTTCAAGAGGTACTGTTTTACTTGGTGATTCTATTTCTACAGTTGCGGTTACTTTAGATGGAACCATTTCAACATCAACTTTTGAACCATTTTCATCATAAGCAATTAAAGGTATATCTTTAAGTGTATTTGTTCCAGCCTTTGGATCTACCATATCGCTTACATTTATTAATGCTTTTATTGTTGATACTTTTGCTAAACCATCTTCAGTGCCTTTTATAATTACTTCATCTGTATCAAGTTTAGTATTATTTATTGCAAGTTTTGAATCTAATTTATTTAAATTTACTATATCAGATTCCACACTTCTTGTTTCAGATTTTTTTGAACTAACAACAACCGTTACTTCTGATGGATCTAGTTTATATTCAACAGATGTTATTGATTGTTTATATTTTAAATTTACTTTATGAACACCTGGTTTTAAATCACTTAAATCAACATTAACATCTTGTGTTGGAAGTTGTTTTGCTAAATAAAGATTTGCTTTTGTACCAATTAATGTTATATCAACTGTTTCAGGAAGTCCTTCAACAACATATTCTTCATCATTATAAGTTGCTGAAAGAGGTATATCATATAATACTTCAGCATTTTTTTCAAGTAATGTAGTATTTTGTCTATCAATTATAACAAATACTATAACCGCAAGTACTAATGATAAAATTATCATACTACTTTTCTTTGATAAAGCCTTCTCTAAAGGTTTATCTGATAACTTTAATTTTTCTCCAATAGAAACAAAAAACTTTGTTATTGGAACTATTATTTTTTTATCTATAAATCTAAAAAATCTCTTAATTAATTTCATCTATGTCATCCTCCTCATCACTTTCTACTACAAATGTTTCAGATTTTGGCATTAATTCATCTAAAATCATTAATTTTAATTCATCAACTGATAGATTGTAATTTAATTTACCACCTATAGCAAGTGATACTCTACCTGTTTCTTCAGAAACAATTATTGCAAGACAATCAGATTCTTCTGATATACCTATAGCAGCTCTATGACGAGTACCTAGTCTCTTACTAAATTTCATATCAACTGTTGTTGGGAATACTGCTCCTGCACATGATATTTTATCACCTTGTATTATTACACCACCATCATGAAGTGGATTATCTGGGAAGAATATTGCATCTAGTAACTCATTTGATATTTCTGCATATATTTTTTTACTTCTTTCAATATATTCAGATAATGATGTATCTCTTTCTATAACTATTAAAGCACCTATTCTATTTTTTCTTAAATAATCAACTGATAAACCAATTTCAGAAACTAATCTTTCTCTTTCTGATACTGATAAAACTTTATGTCTACCAAGTAAATGCGTTTTACCAAGTTGTTCAAGTACATTTCTAATCTCTGGTTGAAATATAATTATAAGTGCAATTGGTCCCCACGATATAACATATTCAAATAATAATCCTATTGTTGTAAGGCCAAAATAATCACTAATAAGTTTTATAACTACTATTGCAAGTATTCCTTTAAATAAAAGTGAAAACTTAACATTCTTTCTAACATTTTTAAGTATGTAATAAAATACAACCCATACTAAACATATATCTATTATTTTTTTTAATATAGTTACAATATTTTCAAAATTCATATAATCCTCCTAAATTACATTGTTCTTTTTATTCTTTATGTATACAAATAACACTATAGCACCAATTATAATAACAAGTCCAATTACTATAATAACTCCATAATGAATATTATATGTTTCATTGTTAACATTTATATTAACTTCATCTTTTTTATTTCCTTCTTTATATGAAAATTCTATAGTTTTATAATCAGAATCTTTTTTAATATTCCATGTATATGTATTACCATTTACTTTATCCGCATTATTACTAATAACTTCAAATGGAATAGTAATATTAACTGTTATATCATCATAAAGTAGTGAATAATTAGTGTCTGATGATAATAGTTCTTTCTGCTCTGTACTAAATGTAATTATATTGCCATCTTTTGTTACATTTACATTATCAAATACATCACTTGAAAACTTTGATGCGTAATCATTTATATCATCATGGGATGTTATTGCAGTTGCATAGGTATTATAATCATCGTCTCTTGATGTAAGTGTAATATCTTCACCATTTCTTTTAAACATATTATATAAATAATTAACAGCTTGTTTGCCCTTCTGTTTAGTAAGGGCTTCCATTCTTTTTGTTTTTTCTGTTGCGACTACTTTTTCACTCACAGTAAAATCATCATTTAAAGTAAGATCATATTCTACTGAACAACCTGAAAGCAAAAGAACTAGGCATAGGAATATAAATATTTTTAATTTTTTCATAACTCACTTCCTATTTAACTAAATTTTCTTTAGTACTATAAAATTATATCATATTTTTTTAATCTTTAACAATATTACAAAATAAAAAGGTATTAACCTTTTTAAAAAATATTTGTATAGTTGTCTTCTTCATCATTACTCATTGAAGATAATTTTTTCATAATTTTATCAAGCTCATCATCTGATGAATATTTTGGTTCAATTTCTACTTTTTCTTTTTGAACACTTGTATCTATTTCAATATTTGGTTTATTACTAAAAATATTTTCTGATTCTTCTTTATTATCCATTTTAACGTTAGTTGATGGTTTTGATTTATCAACATCAGATAATATTTCTAACAATGATTTACTATTACTATAAGAATTTTTATTTTCAGCATTTTTCATTATTTCAGCATCTGGATCTTTTGATTCTACTACAGGTACTGGTTCTACTAAACTTGAACTTAAATCATTAACTTTTTCTTCTGGCTTAGTATTTATACTATTTAAATCAAAGTTAAAATTAATTGGTTCCGTTATTTCATCTTTATTACTTAATTCAGTTTCTTCTACTGTTGAATTATTCATTTTTGAGACTTGATTTACGTTATCTAAATTATTAACTCCTATTATTGAAGTATCATTGTTTAGAACTCCTGGTTGTTCTACATTATTTATAGATTCATTTTTAAAATCTAAATCAAAACTGATTGGTCCAGTTATTTCTCCATTATCGTTTACAAAATTATTATTTAATGGTTTTGATTCTTCAGTTTTAGGTTCAATATTTTCTTGTTTTGTTTTTATACTATCTAAATCAAAATTAAAGTTAATTGGTTCTGTTATTTCATCTTTTATTTCAGCAGAAACAGGATTTATTGTCTCGTCCTTTACTGGTTGAGTTACCTTATTAATATTATTATCAATAATCAAATCTTCTGTTTTCTCTTCAAATGGTTTTGTCATAATATCTTCTTTTTTATCTATTGAAATATTATTAACAGCACTATTACTTTGTGCTTCTTTCACCATTGTTTCATTTTTAACATCTTTTCTTACCTTTTTAGACTTGATACTATTATCTATAAGATATCCAATTAAGACAAGTATTAAAAATACACATATTCCTATTAATAAATAGGTATTATCATTAATAAATTTCATAATATTATTTAATGTTTCATTCATTTTATTCGCTCCCTTTTATTCTAAATACATTTTAACATTAATAAATTAAATTGTAAATAAAAATCAAAAAAAAAGAGATTAAACTAATAAGACATATACTCATCCATAAGTATAACCTTATTATTCTTTAAACTCTCTTTAACATTTATTATTCTTTGATTTGATGAACCCCTAAATTTAAGTTTAAAATTCTTCTTATCTATTTCAAATTTACCATCCACTAAAACATCTATATATGATATTAATTCTTTTGTTTCTTCATATTTATTACACATATCTTCCAATATATCAGTATCAAAGGTATAGCCTGAAAAACACCATATTGTTTTATTTGGTAATTCTTTTCTTATTCTTCTTAAAAGAGGTAATATTCCTTTTTGATTAACATATTCAAATGGTTCACCACCCAAAATAGTTATTCCTTCTATATAATCTGGTTTTAAAAGTTCAATTATTTTATCTTCTTCTTTTTGTGTATATTCATGTCCATATTTAAAGTCCCAGGCTTCTTCGTTAAAGCATCCTTTGCATTTATGAGTACATCCACTTACAAATAAGGATACTCTAACGCCTGGTCCATTTGCAACATCAACTTTTTTTATATCTGCATAATACATTATAAATGTGTTACCCTTGCCTTAATTTCTTTTGTTTTTCCAACATTCCAGAAATTTTCACCTAAATATCCGCATGTTCTTCTTGTAACATTCATTTTAGTTTTATCTTTGTTACCACAGTTAGGACATTCCCATTCATTATCATCATTTATAATTATTTCACCATCAAAACCACATACATGACAATAATCCGATTTAGTATTAAATTCTGCATATTGAATATTCTCATAAATAAATTTAATTAATTCTTTTAATGCATCTAAGTTCTTTTCCATATTTGGAATTTCAACATATGAAATACATCCACCTGAAGATATTGGTTGGAATTGACTTTCAAATTTTAATTTTTCAAATGCATCAATTTTTTCTCTAACATCAACATGGTATGAATTTGTATAGAATCCTTTATCTGTTACATCTTTAATACTACCAAATCTTTCTTTATCTATTCTTGCGAATCTATAGCATAAGCTTTCCGCTGGTGTTCCATAAAGAGCAAATCCAAGATGAGTTTCTTTTTTCCAAGTATCACATGCTTTTCTTAAATATTTCATTAATTTAACTGCGAATTTTTCTCCTTCTTCAGTAGTATGAGATACACCTTTAACTAACATTGTTGTTTCATAAACACCAATATATCCAAGTGATAATGTTGAATATCCATCTTTTAGTAATTTATCTATTTTTTCACCTTTTTCTAATCTTGCGATTGCACCATATTGCCAGTGTACTGGTGAAATATCTGATGTAATTCCTAAAAGTGCATGGTGTCTACACATTAATGCTTCTTTACATAATTCTAGTCTTTCATCAAGCAATTTAAAGAATTTTTCTTCATCATGTCCTGATAAAATACCTATTTGTGGTAAGTTTATTGATACAACACCTTGATTAAATCTACCTTCCCATTTATAGTTCCCATTTTCATCTTTCCAAGGAGATAAGAAACTTCTGCATCCCATAGGACTAAATACATTACCTTCATAGATTTCTCTCATTTTTTTAGCTGAAATATAATCAGGATACATTCTTTTTGCAGAACATTTACATGCAAGTTCTGTTAAATAATCATATTTACCACCTTTTAAGCAGTTATGTTCATCAAGTACATAAACTAGTTTAGGGAATGCTGGTGTAACATAAACACCTTTTTCATTCTTAATTCCTTCAAGTCTTTGATTTAATATTTCTTCAATAATCATTGCATTTTCTTCAATATATGGATCTTTTTCATCTAGACATAGGAATAATGTTACGAAAGGAGATTGTCCATTAGTAGTCATTAATGTATTTATCTGATATTGAATTGTTTGTACTCCTGATGCTAATTCATCTTTTAATCTATCCATAGCAAGTTCTTCGATTTGTTCTTTACTTAATTCTTTACCATGTTTTTCAGTTATTTTCTTAATAAATTTTTCTTTACTTTTTCTTAAATATTTACCTAAGTGTCTCATATCAACAGATTGTCCACCATATTGGTTAGATGCAACTGCTGCGATTATTTGAGTTGTAACAGTACAAGCAACCTGAAATGATTTAGGGCTTTCAATAAGTTTACCATTCATAACTGTACCATTATCAAGCATATCAGCAATATTTATTAAACAACAGTTAAATATTGGTTGAACAAAATAATCCATATCATGGAAATGTAATACTCCTTCTTCATGTGCTTTACTTATTTTTTCTGGAAGTAAAATTCTTCTAGTTAAATCCCTTGATACTTCACCAGCAATATAATCTCTTTGTGTTGAAGCATACATTGTATTTTTATTTGAATTTTCTTCAGCAAGTTCTTTGTTTTCATTTCTAATTAATCTTAAAATTGATTCATCAGTTGTATTTGCTTTTCTAATTAAAGCTCTATTATATCTATAAACAATATATTCTTTTGCTAATGTAAATTTCTTATATTCCATTAATTTCTTTTCTATTTCGTCTTGTATATCTTCAACAAGCATTCTTTTCTTTTTTAAGTCTTCAATATGTTTTGTTATATTCTCTATTTGTTTTTCTGTTGCTCTTTCTTTAGGCTCTACTTCTTTATTAGCCTTTTCTATAGCTATTTTTATTTTAGCTCTATCATAATCAACAATTTTTCCATCTCTTTTAATTACTTTCATACTACTTATCTCCTAATCTGTCATTTATTTTTTACACCCTCATTATAACAAATTTTTTAAAAATATAGTGTTGCATTTGCAACAAAAATGAAATATAATTAAATTAATTATTTTGGTTTTTTTCTAAACCTTTGGGAGGCCTTATAAATGAACGAAATAAGCATATTTAAAGGGATTGACGAACAAAATGTAAAGTCAATGCTTAAATGTTTTGAAGCAAAAACTATTGTATATAAAAAAGATACAACTGTAATTTCTAACCTTGCTAATACAAATATAATTGGTATTATTATTGATGGCACTGCTAACCTAGTTAAAAGTGATTATGATGGAAATAGAGTTATACTTGAAAAATTAGATAAAGGTTCTATTTTTGGAGAAGTATTTACTTCATACTCTGATGAATTATCTGTTATTACAACAAGTACTTGTACTGTTACTACATTTGATTATGATCATATTATTAAAAGATGTAAAAAATCTTGTCCATATCATAATGATGTTATTAATAATATGCTTCAATTACTTGCTAAAAAAGTTGTAGTTATGAATAACAGAATTGATGTGCTTACTAAAAAAACAATTAGAGAAAAATTACTTGAATATTTCAGAGCTGAAGAAAAAGAAAACTTATCAAAAGTTTTCTATCTAAAATTAAATTATACGGAACTTGCTGACTATCTTGGTGTTGATAGAAGCGCTCTTATGAGAGAACTTAAAAATCTAAAAAATGAGGGATTCATTGAAACTAAACAAAAAAGAATTAAATTAAATTTTTGATTTAAATGCATATGTACAAATTATATCTATAATAAATAAAATGCATAAAAGATAAGTTACCCATTTAGGAATTTTATTTACTATCTTATCCATCCATGGTTTAACTAAATATATTAAAATGATAGAACATATTCCCCAGATTAATGATATATCAAGTGCAACATATTTTCCAAAATGATATTTATGATTTGAATAATCCCAAAATACTCTATCAAAAGTAACTTCTAGTAGTATTCCACCTGCATATTCTATAAATGTTAATATTAAAACTATTATTATTAAGAATATTATTATTTCTAAGAATTTATTTAGTTTTAATTTTTTAAATATACAGTTAGATAAAAATAGTATTAAAATAGCTCCTAATCCATATACTGGTGTCCAATACCCATAAAGAAAACCACTTTCTAAGTTCCAATTAAATATTTTATACATAATAGTTTCAAGTAAATGACCAAAAATACTAAAAATAAAAAAATAGTTTAAATAATACATAATATTCACCTAGTATTATTTTTTTCTATTTTTATTTTTTTATTCGTCTTAAATTAATAAATAAAATAACTATTGTTACTATAAGTGTTAAAAGTACAAACTGTGCTTTATGCTCTTTTACAAAAAATTTAAAATCAAATTTTATATCTTCTGGTGATGTTATATTTATTGTATCTAGTGTTTCATTATTATAATTTATATATAATGTTCCTATTTTAGCACCTTTTTTTGTACCTTTTTGTATATTTTTTTTGCCTTTATATTCATATTTTAAATCATCTTTACTAACAGTTTTTTTCAAATATTCTTTTACACTTCTATCAGATTTTATATTATATTCTTTGCCATATTCACTTTTTAAGTTAACTAATATATCACCTTTATCTAGTATTTTTACATAATCATAATTATCAAAATAATATTCATATAAATTTTTCGTATCAACTATATTTTCATTTTTTTCTTTATATGGTGCACCTATTGTTACTGAAATAAATTCTGTTGTACCATTATTTGCATACGTAGCAAGGCAAAGTCCAGCATCATCTGTAAATCCTGTTTTAGCACCTTTTACATAATCCATATTAAATGTACTACTATCTGTTATTCTTTTAAGTGGTCCATTCATATTTTTATATGTTTTTGTTCCAAATACCTCTTTAAATTTTTTATTTTGTAATGCATACTTAACTAACTTCATAACATCCCTAGCTGTCGAATGATGATTATCTCCTTCAATTCCTATTACATTTGAAAAATGAGAATTATTCATGCCTATTTCTTCCGCTTTTTGATTCATTAGTTTTACAAATTCTTTTTCTGAGCCACTAATACTATAAGCTGCAATTTCTGTCGCATCCGCACCTGACTTTAATATTATTCCATAAAGTATTTCATCGTACGTAAGAATATTTCCTACATTAAATCCTGCGACTGACAAATCATATGTAACATCTTTTAACATATCGCTTGTTACAACTACCTTTTGATTAAAGTCTTTTATATTTTCAATTGCAACTAATGCGGTCATCATTTTTGTTAAACTTGCTATATAAACTTCTTGATCTGCATTTTTTTCATAAAGTACTTTATCATCAGTCATATTATATAAAACTGCACTTTTAGATTTTAATTCTATATCATCCGCATATACATTTAAGTTAAAAATAAAAAAGAACATAATAAAAATTAAAACACTTAATATTTTTTTCATACTTTTCTCCTAAAATAATTATATACCAAAATAGAATAAAATATCAATATTTGTTAACAATATATATGAAGGAGGAATAAAAAATGCAAAATGTACCTAATATAATATCAACTAAAGATTTATCATATATTTGTGATATGTTTAATTGGAATTTTACTACTGCTAAAAAAGCATTAAACTATAGTAATAATGTTACTGATAATGAAATAAAGGAAGAATTGTTAAATATATTTGATATGCATAAACAAATTTGTAATAGCTTATTAAATATATTAAATGGAGGAGAAAATGAATAATAAAGTACAAAATCCAAAAATAGAACTTGATAGTTCTATAGAAATGAATGATGAAAATTATTTAAATGATATTCTTGAAACAGAGAAAAATATGAGTGTTAATTTTACATATGCTTTAAATGAAGCAAGTAATGAAACATTATTTAACGAAATATATGAAATGTTTAAACAAATTAAGGCATCTCAAAGAAACCTTTTTGAACTTAGTTTTAGAAAAGGATTTTATACACTTGAAAAAGCTGAAACAAATAAAATTAATGAAGAATATAATACACTTTTAAATAAATTTAATGAAATTGAATAAAAGAATCAACAAAGATTCTTTTTTTGAATTTATCATAATTATTATATAATACATATTTTAGATAGAAAAATAGGGCTCTATCCGAAAATAGACCCCTTACAAAAATGGTTACCCACTTTTTCCTTGCATAGATAATATAACATAAAATGTATATTTATTTCAACTTTACTGAAATAGTATTCAATTTTTTTAAAACAAAAATGTTAAAATTTCCTTAAAAGTTCAATTAATCTTGTATTTTTATATATGCTTTCCCTACCAACTTTTTCGTATTCTAACAATCCTGCATCAGTTAATTGATTTAAGTAATTTGTAGCAGTTTGCCTTGTAACTCCACATCTATCCTCAATATAATTAATTCTTGTATACACCTCAAAGAATAAAGAATATAACAATTCATCAGAATATATTTTAGGTAACTTTACCATGAATTCTTCTTTATATGATTCCATTTCACTTTGAATTTGTTTTATTAACTCAATAGTATTTTTAGAAGTTTCTTCAATCCCCTTTAATATATATATAATCCAATCTTCATAATTATTATTTTCTCTAAATTCATTAAATAATTTGTAATAATCGCTTTTATTTTTATTAATATAATTGCTTAAATAAAGAATTGGACTATCAATTAATTTATTTAAAACTAAATATAAAACATTAAGTATTCTTCCTGTTCTACCATTACCATCATAAAAAGGATGAATACTTTCAAATTGATAATGTATTAATGCCATTTTAATTAATGGATCAATACCATCATCAAAGTTATTAATATAATCTTCTAAATTTTTAAGTAAATCCCTTATTTCACTTTCTTGTTGTGGTGGTGTATAAATAACTTTATCAGTAATACTATTAACTAAATTTGTTCCTGGTGTTTTTCTTATACCAGTCTTATTAGGTTCAATTATTGCTTGAATTTCTACTAAAATATTAGTTGAAATAAATCCTTTTTCATTAATAATTTCATATCCATGCCAAATAGCACTTCTATAATCGACAACCTCTTTAGCAGCAGCTTCTTTAAATCCACTCTGTGTTAATACCTTATAAATACTATCATGTGTTGTTACAATATTTTCAATCGCACTACTATCTTTTGCTTCGTTTATAGTAATGGCATTAATTAAAATATGTTGATTAGGAATTGAACTAGCAAAACCTTTTAACTCTGCAAGTGCTCTTGAAGCTTCATTTAATGATTCAAGTATTCTAGATGTTTTTAAATCATAATCGTTAAATGGTAATAATTTCATATTATCATCCCCTTAAGTATAATATTACTACTTTTTTTTAACATATACAATAAATATGTTAAATTTTTTTGTTTTTTTTAACATATTTTCAATATATGTTAAATTATTTAACTTTTTTAACTAAATCTCAAAAGATGTTTCATCTATAAATTTATAATTTGTCTTATATTTAAGTTCTCTAACTAATCTAAATAAAGCATCATCTTTTGCTTTTGCCTCAATCATAACATCAATATCAACATTATACTTTTTTATCTTTTCTATAAACTGAATAAAATCATCACTGTTAATATAATCATGGTGAGATCTAAAATCTCTTTTTGTTTTATTTTTAGGAGATGAAAAGTGAACCTTTGGTCTAATATCTTTCCATGTATCAAATATTTCCGCTAATATTCCATCAATATTATCACATGGATTACATATATGATGATGATAATCTAAAACCATAGGTCTATTTATTTTTTTACATAAACTAAGTACATCTTTTGCATTATATATTTTATCATCATTTTCTATTACTATAGAATTTTTAATATTATCTGGTAATTTATTAAAATTATTTACAAACCTTGTTATTGACTTTTCTTTTCCAAATACGCTGCTTCCAGTATGCAAAACTATTACTGGATTTTTTATTTTTAAGTTTTCTAATATATTTATATGATATTTAAGAATTTCAATTGAATTATTTATTGTTTCTTTATTAGTACTGTTAAGTACACAAAACTGATCCGGGTGTACATCAACTCTCATATTATTTTTATTTATAATTTGTGATATTTTATTATAATAATCTTTATACTTATTTATATATTCAAAAGATACATCTTTATGTGTTGCGAGTGGGATTAATTTTGATGTTAATCTATAAAAATGAATATTGTTTTTTACATTATAATTTAATATTTTTTCTAAATTATCTAGATTTGATTTTATAATTTTATCTAGTTTTTCATCTTTATTTTCTTCTTTTAAATAATTTGTATATGTTATTATACCAGAAGATGTTATATCAAGTGCTTTACTAATTGCAACATATCCAAGTCTTATTATCATTTTATTCACCATTTATATTATTAACAAAAAAAGAAGACTTATTTGTCTTCAATTAATTTTTTAGCAATTTTTGTTACATTGCCTGCACCAAGTGTTAATATTATATCGTTTTCTTTTACATGTTTTCTTAAATAATCTACAATTTCATCATAATCACTTATATAAATTGCATCAACATTATCTTCTTTTAATTTATTTACAATTTGTTCTTCTGATACACCATATATATTTTTTTCTCTAGCTGCATATATATCAATAACTATTACATGGTCAAAATTCATTAATGATTCTGCAAAAGAAGATAAATGTTCTTTTACTCTACTATATGTATGTGCTTCAAATATTACCCATGATGAATTAAATTTCTTTTTTAAAATAGAATCTGCAGTTGCTTTTATTTCTGTTGGATGATGTCCATAATCATCATATACATCTGCACCATTAAATTTACCTTTATATTCAAGTCTTCTACTTGCTCCAGTAAATCCTATTAATCCTTCTTTTATCATATCAATTGGTAATTTATACCATAAACATAATGCTATACATTCTAATGAATTTGAAACATTATGTGATCCTGCAACACCTAAAGTAATTCTATCTATTTTTTCATTATTATGCATTAAATCATAACTTGCGCATCCTTCATCATTATAGCTTATATTTTTTGCATAGTAATCTGCTTTTTCATTTGTCATACTTGTAGTTAAAACACTAGCCCTAGTATGATTTCTTAAGTTATAACATCTTTCGTCATCCATATTAACAACTAATAGTCCATCACTTGGAAGCATACTTACATACTTTTGAAATGACTTTTCTATATTATCAATGTTTTTAAAATAATCTAAATGGTCATTATCAATATTAGTAACAATTGCACTTCTTTGTTTAAAATTTAAATAACTTTCACAATATTCACATGCTTCAATTATGAAATAATCACTATTACCTACTCTATAGTTTCCATCTATACATCTAAGATTTGCACCTATTTGAATGCTTGGATCTAAATTAGCACTCATAAATGCACTTGAAACCATAGATGATGTAGTTGTTTTACCATGTGTTCCAGCAACTCCAATTACATCTTTAAATAACTTAGTAATTTCACCTAAGAATTTTCCTCTTTCTACTGTTTCAATTTCAAGATTTCTTGCTTCCACTAATTCTGGATTGTCACTTTTTATTGCAGCTGTATAAACAACTAAATCTATATCTTTTGTTATATTTTCTTTTACTTGACCAATATTAACATTTATACCATTACTTCTTAATTTTTCTGTCATAGCACTTTCAGACATATCTGAACCGCTCACTTTAAATCCCCAATTAACAAGTATTTCAGCAATACCACTCATGCTAATACCGCCAATACCAATCATGTATATATTTTTATAATCTCTTATGTTCATTTTTTATCTTTCCCTTACTAAATTTTTAAATTCGTCTCCTCGATCTTCGAATCTATCATATTGATCCCAAGAAGCACATGCTGGACTAAGCAATACAACATCTCCAGGAGTACATATATCTTTTACCACGTTCATTGCTTCTTTTAATGTATCATTTTTATAACATTTAATTTTTAAATCATTACAAAATTCTTCTATTCTATTTTTTGTTTCTCCAAAACAAACAACACATTTAACATTTTTCATTGAATCATCTAAATCATGAAATGAATGTCCTCTATCATATCCACCTAATAATAAAATTGTTGGTTTATCAAATGAATTAAGTGCAGTAATGGTAGACACACAGTTTGTTGCTTTTGAATCGTTATAATATGTTACACCATCAATTGTATCAACATATTCAAGTCTGTGTTCAACACCTTTAAATTCTTTTAAAACTTTTTGTATAACTTCATTTGTTACACCATATTTCTTTACTGCTATAATAGCTCCCATTATATTTTGGTAATTATGTTTTCCTTTTAATATTATATCATCTAGTTTTATTACTAACTTACCATCATAATAAATTCCTTCTTCATCATAATATGCAAGATTAGTTTTATCATGTCCATAATAAACTTTTGTACTTTTTATATCATCTGTAATCTTCATGCTTACTTCATCATCTTTATTTATTACAGCTAAATCATCACTTGTATGATTATTAAATATTTTCTTTTTTGTCATTTGATATACTTCATATGATTTATGAAAATCAAGATGTGTTGGAGTTATATTTGTAAGTACACTCACATTTGTTTTAAAATTATACATATCACATAGTTGATGATCACTTATTTCAAGTACTAAATAACTATTTGGCTTAATATCACGTACAAAGTTTGACAAAGGAATTCCAATATTCCCTCCTAAATATACGTTATCAAATGAATTTTTCATAAATTCACTTATAAGAGTTGTTGTTGTTGTTTTACCATTTGATCCAGTAACACCAATAATATTTACTGATTTATCAAGAAATGAATATGCCATTTCTACTTCATTTATTACTTTTATTCCAAGTTCTTTTGCTTTTACTACTACAGGATTGTCATATTTAATTCCTGGATTTTTAATAACATAATCAAAGCTATCATCAAGTAATGATAATTGATCACTTGTTATAATAACTTTAACACCTAAAGATTCAAGTTCACTAACAAGTTCCTCTTTTTGTTCTTTACCATCAGTTACAATTATTTCATTATTATAATCACTAAGTAATTTGGCAGCTTCATATCCACTTCTTGCCATACCTAGTATAAATATTTTCTTATTTTCAAACACAATATCACCTCTACAATAATTATATCACAATATATAGTAATAATATGTATAAAATTTAATAGAAAATAAAGAAAAATACCATATTTATTGGTATTATTATTTTTTTAATATTAACCTTGGCTCTTCTGAAATTTTTAGAGTATCAATAGTTTTATTAAATCCTTCTGACATTTCTCTTATTTGAATATCTTTATTGTTACTTACTATTTCTTTTGACATTAAAATTAAATTATTGTACTTATTTACAACATCTATTATATCAATATTATCCTTTTTTGGTAAACTATCTATATATTTAACAAGTCTAATATCCGCAGATTTTATTTTATCACTTGTTATTTTACTCTCTGAAACAAATTCATTACCATAGTGAATAGTATTTCTAAAAGCTTTTATATTATTATCAATCAAAAAATCTACCACATTAGGCATAAATGGATTATATTCTTCTTCATCCTTATATAAATCAGTTAAACCAACAATAGATAATGAAACACCATCTTTGCCATTCACATGTGATTCTGTATCATTCATAAGATCTAAATCCTCTTCTGAATACAATCTTATGCCGAGCTTATTAATCTCTTCCATTGATAATATACCATGTTTTATTATTAAATGGGCATCTTTATATGAAGCATTATGGTGATATTTTGCATCATCAACATTTTTTAATGCATATGAATAAGTACTTAATATATCTTTTATATATTCAAGCACATATTTTTCTCTTATAATCTTTTCATTCATCACTTTACTAACCTCTCTTATAATCTACTATATTTATATTCATAAGCAATAAATATTAATACAATTATCTAATAACACAATGATATATACTATCATAATAGTATCAGAATACCAATAAATTAAACTCTAAAAATTAAAAAAATCAATCTATAGTAATTGACGTTATTAATATTCAAATTTGGTGGACCTGAGGAGAGTCGAACTCCTGTCCAAAAATGCATACCAGAAAGTTTCTACAAGTTTAGTTAGTTTTTTATTTGTCCTAATTTATAAAAGAAACTAACAACCTACAAATTAGTAAGCCTATAATTATTCATTATTACTTCTAGGCTAAATAATAATATATCTTGCTAAAGCTCGAATTTTCTATAATCTACGCAAGAAAAGATAATAGAAAATTGCATTTGTGACTAAACACCTACGGCTACACTATTAGTTCTGAATAGTGATGCAAATGCATCTTTAATTTTGTTTCCATTTATTTTTTGTTTGCACACTAACGGGTGCCTCCGACTTGCCACTTAATTTTAAACATTTCTGTCGAAACCATATACAGGCCCATAACAAAATTATAGTATAAAATAAAGAAAAAGTCAAAATTAGAATCTTTCTTTTAATGACTTTTTCATTTCTCTATCTATATCTCTTTGTTTTATAGTTTCTTTTTTATCATAAGTATGTTTACCTCTTGCAATAGCTATTTCTACTTTTGCTTTTCCTCTTACAAAATATACTTTTAAAGGTACTATAGTTAATCCTTTTATTTTAATTCTATCATTCATTTTTCTTATTTCATTTTTATGAAGTAAAAGTTTTCTAGTTCTAGTTTCTTCATGATTAAATATATTTCCTTCTTTATATTCTGATATAAACATATTTAGTAAAAATACTTCACCATTTTTTATTATTGCATAACTATCTTTTATATTAGCATTACCATTTCTGATTGATTTAATTTCAGTTCCAGTAAGTACTATTCCTGCTTCAAATTTATCTAGTATTTCATATTCAAACTTAGCTTTCCTGTTTATTATTTCCATTTTTATTACCTTCTACTAAATTAAAATCAATAGTACTATTTTCTTTTGAAGCACTAGTTACAACAACTCTTACTTTTTGTCCTAATTTATACATTTTACCTTTCTTTTCTCCTCTTAATGTATGAGTAGTTTCATCAAATGTATAATAATCACCTTTTATTTCAGATATATGTACAAGACCTTCAATCATATTATCTAATTGTACAAATAAACCAAAATTCATAACTGAAGAAATAGTTCCATCATATTCTTCACCAATATGACTTTCCATATACTCTGCCATCTTCATTGATTCTACATCCCTTTCACAGTCAATAGAATCTCTTTCTTTTTCTGATGCATGATCACAAAGTGCAGGTAAATTTTCTTCCCAATACTCTATAAGTCTATTTAATTCTTTATCATTTGGTTCATTAAATATATATTTTCTAAGTAAATTATGTACAGTTGTATCTGGGAATCTTCTAATAGGTGATGTAAAATGTGTATAACATTTTGAAGCTAGTCCATAGTGACCTAGATTTTCAGGTTTATAAACTGCTTTTTTCATACATCTTAATAATAATGTAGATAAAATTTCAAAACCTTCTTTGTCTCTCAATTGATCAAGTATTTTTTTCATTGATTTTGGATAAACAAAGTTTCTATCACCAACAACATGGTAACCAAGCATACTAATTGAATTTAAGAATTCCTCAACCTTTTCATTATCTGGTACTTCGTGTACTCTGTATACAAAAGGAAGTCCCATATAGAAAACATGTTCTGCAACTGTTTCATTAGCAGCTATCATAAAGTCTTCAATCATATTTTCACCCTTACCACGTTCTCTTAAAACAACATCATAAGGTTTACAATTTTCATCAACTAATATTTTAGGTTCATCAACATCAAAGTCTAAGTATCCTCTTGCTAATTTTTCTTTTCTAAGAATTTTAGCAAGCTCCCACATTAATTTTAAATCATCTTTAAATGGTTCATATCCTTCAGGAGTTTCTTCATCATTTAATATTTTATTAACTTTTTTATAAGTCATTTGGATTCTTGATCTTATAATACTTTCAAATATATCATGTGATACTATTTTACCATTAGGAGTTATTTCCATTATACAAGATATTGCAAGTCTATCAACATTTGGATTAAGTGAACATATTCCATTAGATAATTTATGAGGAAGCATTGGTACAACTCTATCAACTAAATATACACTTGTTCCTCTAGAATATGCTTCTTTATATAATGCTGTACCTTCTTTTACATAATAAGATACATCTGCAATATGTACTCCTAAAATATAATTTTCACCTTTTTTACTGATTGATATTGCATCATCTATATCTTTTGTATCATCACCATCAATTGTGAATATCGTCATGTCAGTTAAATCTTTTCTACCTTTTCTATCACTATCAAGGACCTCACTAGGAAGTGCATTAACTTCTTCCATAACCTCATCAGTAAATACATCATTTATTCCATGATCATATATAATAGATAAAATATCAACACCAGGATCATTTTTATGACCAATTATTTTAACTACTTCTCCTAAGTATTTATATTTACCCATTTCTTTTACTATACTTACTTGAATTTTGTGTCCATCTACTAAATCATCCAAATCTTTATTATCTAAAATTATTTCCATTCTTAATTTTTTATCATCTGGAATGAAATGAGGATTACCATCAATTATTTTGTATTCACCAACGATTAAGTTATTTTCTTTCTTTAATACTTTTACAACTCTTCCTTCTGTTTTCTTACCGTTTTGTCCTTTTAGTTCTTCAACTACAACTAAATCATTATTTAAGGCACCATTCATGTTTTTAGCATCTATATAAATATCTTCATCTCTACCATCTACTATTACAAAACCAAATCCTTTTTTATTTACACTTAACCTTCCTTTTAGTAAATGGCTATTTTCAAATAACATATATTTATCTTTATTTGATCTATAAACAGTATAACCTTCTTCTAATATTCTAAGGTCATCTAATAATTTTTTTAATTCTCCTGCAGTATTAAGATTTAACTTATCACATATTTCGGTTGCGGATAACGCTCTTTTTTCTTTTCCTAATAGTTCTATAATTTCTTCTCTCATATTTCCTCCATATAAAACAAAAAGACATGAATATGTCTCTTACATTAATGACATTACTAAACAAATTACAAAAAATAATAATCCTAATATTAGTGTCATTCTACTTAAAAATAGTTCTGATCCTCTTTCTTTTCTTTGGGCAAAAAGTTCAGCACTTGCACCCATCATTATATTACTAGCACTTTCTGCTTTTCCACTTTGTAATAAAACAACTGTTATTAAAAGGACTGATATTACTAATAATGCTATTTCCATCTTGATTCCTCCTCATTTAAAACTAATAATATTTTATCATATTTTATATAAATTGCAAATACCATACGGAAAAATATATAATAATCATAATTATTGAAATAAATATATATATAAATTTCTTTTCTGATTTAAGTAATATCGAAATTGCAAATAAAATTGTTATAAATATTCCACCAAATATGTAAAACATACTATATTTATCCGCATAACTATATATATAATTATCTTTAATAAATAAGTCAGATATCGCAAGTACTAAAAAATTAAATATATTACTTCCAAGCATATTTGATATGGCCATGTTATAATTATTTAATTTTAATAATGCAAATGTTGTAACTACTTCTGGAAGGCTTGTCGTAATTCCTAAAAGAATCGCACCTATAGAACTAGATGAAAATTTTGGATACATATGGGCTATTTTATCAGCTTGATATGTTAAAAGTACACTTAAAACTACCATAACAATTCCAGTTAATATGAATTTTAACAAAATAAATTTCTGTTTTTCTTTTATTTCTTCTTCCTCTTTTTTATCGTTTTTAAATACTGAATACATATAAACTAGATATGCAAAAAATAGTAGTAGAGACACTATATTTACTATTATATTATGGCACCCTAATATGATAAATATGTAATCTGAAACTAATATTAAGCATTCAAATATATATTTATTTGATGTCTTTCTAAATAAATTAGATTTAAAAAAATATATGTTGTAAACTGCTAAAACAAATATATTAAACATATTACTTCCAACAATGTCACCAAAAGATAATGATGCATTATCTAAAACAACCGCAGATACACTTGTAACAAATTCTGGGAGACTAGTTATTGATGCAATCAAAAGTCCACCAACAAAAGCAGCTCCCACTTTAGATTGTTTCGATAAAACATCACCATAATATGATAGTTTTATACTCATATATATTGTACAAAAAGCTAGTAATAAAAAAAATATTCCGTCCAAAATATCACCCTCTAATGAAGTATATTAATAAATTGGACAAAATATTTATATTATTTTATTTGTGTCTTGATCAATTTAGCATGTAAAACTAATTTTTCATTATTTCTGTAACAAGTTGATAATGTAAGTATTTTATCATCGGCTAAAACATCAGTATCAAATTTATATATACTTCTATTTTTTACCATTTCAATGTAATTTTCAAATTCATTATCACTTGTAAATTTTACTTTTAAATAATCATCAGTAGTGGGAATATGATATATACTAAATACTTCCCACAATGTATTTTCTTCTTCTGTTGAAATTCTAATTATATAATTTTCTTTATCATCAATCCATTCTTGTTTTAAAGTATTTTTAAGACTTCCAAACATTGTTTTATCAAGTCTTGAATGAGCATATATTATTGTATTTTTATCATTAAATCCATCATTTCTATAGTCTTCAAATAACCATCCAGCATCATTATATTTTTTATCAAATGAATGCGTCAAATAAAAATTATTATCTGTATATTGAACAAATGGGTAATTTATATTTGTACCTTTTACATCTATCCAGCCAGCAACATCACTATTTTTATTTTTTAATTCACTAAAATCAACATTATTTAAACTAGTATTTTTTTGCACAGATGAATCATCTTTAATAACTGTATTCTCATTATCTTCTACTTTCTCTATTTTAACCAAATCATTAATTTCATCTAATTGTTTACTAATTTGATTATTTTGTTTATTCCATTTATTTATAAAATTTAGTGAAAAACCAAAAAGTAATAAAGAAATGCTTAATAATAAATATGCAAAAATTTTAATAATATTTTTCATCATATCATCCTACCTTACAACTATTATAACATTAAAAAAGTGAAAAAAAAGGAAGATTTAATATCTTTCCTTAAAAAAATAAACCTTTTTTCTTATAACCACACTCTTGTAAATAATTTTTAATTTCATTTTTTATAATTGATGTATCATATTTAAACTTTACAATGCCTGATTCATTTGAATCATTATTTTTTCCGAAACCAATAGTTATAGATTTACCAGCAGTATGTCCACTAAAATTTGATGAACCAAATTCTAATTTACCTTCTCCAACATTTATATTTTGTTCTTTTTCGCTAGTAATATCTTTTTCTGTCCATTTTCCTTTATCAGTTAAAGTTACAATGTAAGAATATTCTTTAACTTCATTTGTAATTTCATTTGGTGAGAAAAAAGTTGCATCCATCCATTTCCATTTAGCTACTATAGAATCATTTGTTATAGTTACTTCCCATGGTTTATCTGGTTTATTTAAAACTATTAATGCATTATTTAATACTTCTTCTTTTGATTTCATTTGTTATTCCTCCAAACTTATTTCTAAATTTTCAAATACATTTTTAGCAGATTCTTCTGATTCTGTGTTACCAAGTATTACAACAGTATCAGAATTTTCTATTTCAATTATGTAATTATATTCTTTTGTAGAACCATCATGTTCATAAAAGAAATAATTTGTATCACCCTTTGTACCGCTATCAATAATTTTTGATGATGAATCACTATTTACTGCATTTTTATAATAGTCATATGCTTCTTTTGTAGCAAATGTACCAGTTGAAACAGTCTTGTCATCTTTAGTTACATTAAATGGTGTTGATGATGTCATATCATACCCATCATTTGTTATAACACTAATTTTAACCTTATCTCCTGTAGATACACTAAATGTATAACTTTTACTTGTTGTACAACCTGAAAATAATATTAATAAAAATGATACTACAACTATTTTAATTATTTTTTTCATATTTCCTCCTATCTTATTTTTAGTGTATAATTTTTTTAATATCTATGTCAATAAACATTATATATGGTTTACAAAAAATTAACAAAAAAAGAAAACTATTCGTTTTCTTCAATTTGTTCATAAATTCTAAGTAATCTATTGTATTTACATACTCTATCTGTTCTAGATAAAGAACCTGTTTTTATTTGACCTAAAGAAAGTCCAACGGCTAAGTCAGCGATAAATGTATCTTCTGTTTCTCCACTTCTATGTGAAATAATTGTTTTGTATCCTGCTTTTTTAGCCATGTCAATAGTTTCTAAGGCTTCAGTTACTGTACCTATTTGATTAAATTTAATAAGTATTGCATTTGCTGCTTTTTCTTTTATACCACGAGCAAGTAATTCCTTATTAGTAACAAATAAATCATCACCTACTATTTGAACTCTATCACCTATTTTCTTAGTTAATAATCTAAATCCTTCAAAATCACTTTCATCTAATGGATCTTCTATTGAAACAATAGGATATTTACTTATTAAATCTTCATAATAGCTAACCATTTCTTCTTTGATTTTCTTTTCACCAGTTCCAGAGAATACATATAAATTAGTATCTTCATCATAAAATTCTGAAGCAGCTACATCAAGTCCAAGCTTAACATCTACACCAGGAGTGTAACCTGCTTTTTTTATAGCATCAACTATATATTCTAATGCTTCTTCATTTGAACTTAAGTTAGGTGCAAATCCACCTTCATCACCTACTGAAGTATTATATCCTTTTTCTTTTAATACTTTTTTTAAGTTATGGAATACTTCTGCACCGCATCTAATTCTTTCTCTAAAATCTTTATTTTGTGGTAATATCATAAATTCTTGGAAATCAAGTAAGTTATCTGCATGAGCTCCACCATTTAAAATATTCATCATAGGATATGGTAAATCTTTTCCATCTCCAACATATTCATATAATTCTACATTTTCTTCATTTGCAGCTGCTTTAAGGCAAGCTAATGAAACTGCAAGCATAGCATTTGCACCTAAATTACTTTTTGATTTTGTTCCATCTAACATAATCATTTTATTGTCTATTTCTTTTTGGTTCTTTACTTCCATTCCTAGTATTTCAGGTGTAATTTTTGTTTTAACATTATTAACTGCTTTTAAAACACCTTTACCCATAAATCTACTATCATTATCTCTTAATTCTAAAGCTTCATTACTACCAGTTGATGCTCCACTTGGTACACTTGCACGACCAAAAGCACCATCTTCTGTAAGTACATCTACTTCTACAGTAGGATTACCTCTTGAATCTAAGATTTCTCTTGCCTTTACATCTATTATTTTACTCATAATATCATCCTCCAATATTAATTATACCGCAAAGTTTCATTTATGGCATAAATTTTATATATTTTGTTGTAAAATATAAGTATAATATTAATATTATTTATGTTATAATATAAAAGTAAAGGAGTATAACTTATGGAAATAATTCAAATAACTAAAGAAGAATTTGACAATTTTGCTGAAAATTATGAAATTAAAAATTTTTATCAAACGGGATCATATGGCACACTTATGGATAGACATTCATTTGACGATTATTATTTAGCCATGAAAGATGAATCAGGTAATTATAAAGCAGCAACTTTAATATTAATTAAAAAAGAATTATTAGGTTATAAATGGGGATATTGTCCAAGAGGATATTTAATTGATTTTAATGATTTTAATTTACTTGAAACATTTACGAAATTACTTACTCAATTTTTAAATAAAAGAAATTTTATGTTTGTTAAAATAGATCCATACATAATATATAAATCTAGAGATAAAAAAGGAAATGTTATTTCTGGAATAGATAATTCTAAAATAGTTGATGAACTTATTCACATAGGTTACGAACATACAGGTTTTAATTTAAATTTTGAAAATTTAAAACCAAGATGGAATGCAGTAACAACAACAAATAGTACTGAAGATTTATTTTCAAGATTTAGTAAAGAAATAAGAAACAAAATAAGAAAAGCGGATAAAATGGGTATTGAAATACTTGAAGGTGATGCATCTAGTGTAAAACAGTTTTATTCATTAGTTAATAAAAAACATTCAAGAAAATTAAATTACTACTTAGATATGATGGAAATATTAGGAAAAAAAGATATGATTAAATTGTATTTTGCAAAATTAGATACTGCAAAGTATATTGAAAAGAGTAAAACATTGTTTGAAGCTGAAGAAAAAAGAAATAATGAAATAAATCAAGAATTAGAAGAAAATATAAATAGTAATAATACAACTAACATAATAAAAAGAAAAATGGCATCTGATATTTTATTAAATAATTGTAAGCAAAACGTAATAAATGCGACTAATCTTTATAAGGAATATCCATCAGGAGTTATAGTCGGCGCAAGCGCTATAATAAAATATAATAAAGAAATATTCTTCTTAATTGATGGATATAAACAAGAATTTAAAAGATACTGCCCAAACCATTATTTAAAATACCAAATCATGAATTTTTATAGAAAAGAAGGATATACTAGAATGCATTTAAATGGCATTTCTGGTGACTTTAATAAAAGTAGTGCATTTTATGGATTAACAAGATTTAAACTTGGATTTGCAGCAGAAATAGAAGAATATATCGGAGAATTTACTTTAGTCATAAATAAAGGTAAATACAAAAGTTATCAAAATGCATCTAAAGTAGTTGATTGGTTAAATGAACCTTTGTTCAAAAAGAACTAAGGTTTTTTTATGCATTAAAAAAGTTCTTTTTCAAGAACTTTTTATTTATTATTTATCAATCTTAGTAACAATACCAGCACCAACTGTTCTACCACCTTCACGAATAGAGAACTTAGTTCCTTCTTCTAGAGCGATAGGAGCAATTAATTCAATGTGCATTTTAACATTGTCACCTGGCATAACCATTTCAGTTCCTTCTGGTAATGTAACAACACCTGTTACGTCAGTAGTTCTGAAATAGAATTGTGGACGATAATTTGTGAAGAATGGAGTATGTCTTCCACCTTCTTCTTTACTTAATACGTATACTTCGCATTCGAAAGTAGTATGTGGAGTAACTGAACCTGGTTTAGCAAGTACTTGTCCTCTTTGTACTTCTTCTCTTGAGATACCACGTAGTAATACACCAGCGTTATCTCCTGCTTCAGCATAGTCTAATTGTTTACGGAACATTTCGATTCCTGTAACAACTGTTTTCTTAGTATCATGTAAACCAACGATTTCAACTTCGTCGTTAAGTTTTAATTGACCTCTTTCAACACGTCCTGTAACAACTGTTCCACGTCCAGTGATAGTGAATACATCTTCAATACTCATTAAGAATGGTTTGTCAGTATCTCTTTCTGGAGTTGGAATATATTCGTCAACAGCGTCTAATAATTCATCAATCTTTGCTTCATATTTAGGATCTCCTTCAAGAGCTTTTAAAGCTGAACCGAAGATAAATGGAGTATTGTCTCCATCAAATCCATATTGAGTTAATAGATCTCTAACATCCATTTCTACTAATTCAAGCATTTCTGGATCATCAACCATATCACATTTATTGATGAATACAACGATTCTTGGAACACCAACTTGACGAGCAAGTAAGATATGTTCTCTTGTTTGAGCCATAGCTCCGTCTGTAGCAGCTATAACTAGGATAGCACCATCCATTTGTGCAGCACCAGTGATCATGTTTTTAACGTAATCAGCGTGACCTGGACAGTCAACGTGTGCATAATGACGTTTATCTGTTTCATATTCAACGTGTGCTGTATTGATTGTAATACCACGTTCTCTTTCTTCTGGAGCTTTATCTATATCAGCATAAGCTTCAAATTTAGCTAATCCTTTATCTGCTTGTCTTTTAGTAATAGCAGCAGTTAAAGTAGTTTTACCATGGTCTACGTGTCCAATTGTACCAATGTTAACATGTGGTTTTCCACGATTAAATTTTTCTTTTGCCATTTAAATTTCCTCCTTTTTTAATGTACAAAACTATTGTATCTAATTCTTGAAAAAATATCAAGTATTATTCTTATTTAAATCCTAATTTTTACCCATTTTTTTAATAATTTCTTCAGTAATATTCTTAGGAACTTCTTCATAGTGATCAAATGTCATTGTAAAGTTTCCTCTACCTTGTGTATTTGATCTTAATGTTGTAACATAACCAAACATTTCAGCAAGTGGAACCATTGCTTCAATAGCAAGAGCATTTCCTCTAGCTTCTTGTCCCATAGGGCGTCCTCTTCTTGCTGTAATGTCACCCATTACGTTACCTAAATATTCTTCTGGAACGATTATTTGAACGTTCATTATTGGTTCTAGAAGAACTGGTTTACATTTATTTCTAGCTTCTTTTAAAGCAAGTGAAGCTGCAACTTTAAATGCCATTTCGTTTGAGTCAACATCATGGTAAGATCCATCAAATAATGTTGCTTTAACATCTATCATTGGGAATCCTGCTAAAATACCAGATTCCATAGCTTCTTGTAATCCTTTATCAGTTACTGGAATATATTCTCTTGGAACTACACCACCAACAACTGCATCAACGAATTCATATCCTTTACCTGGATTTGGTTCAAATTTAACCCATACGTGACCATATTGTCCACGACCACCAGATTGTTTAATAAATTTACCTTCACAATCAGCAGCTTGAGTTATTGTTTCACGATAAGCAACTTGTGGAGCACCAACAGCTGCTTCAACGTTAAATTCTCTCTTCATTCTATCAACGATTATATCTAGATGAAGTTCACCCATACCAGCAATTATGGTTTGACCTGTTTCTGGGTTTGTAGAAGCTCTAAATGTTGGATCTTCTTCTGCTAATTTTTGAAGTGCAATTCCCATTTTTTCTTGGTCAGCTTTTGACTTTGGTTCAACAGTTAATTCAATAACTGGTTCTGGGAATTCCATAGATTCAAGAATACAAGCATGTTTTTCATCACATAAAGTGTTACCTGTAGTAGTATTCTTAAGTCCTACTGCTGCAGCTATATCACCTGTGTATACATCTGTGATTTCTTGTCTATTATTAGCATGCATTTGTAATATACGTCCAACTCTTTCTTTTACATTCTTAGTTGAGTTAAGTACATATGAACCACTTGATAAGTGTCCAGAGTATACTCTGAAGAATGTTAATTTACCAACGAATGGGTCAGTCATAACTTTAAATGCTAATGCTGAGAATGGTTCTGAATCAGATGGATGTCTAACGATTTCTTCTCCGTCCATATCAGTTCCTTTTATAGATGCTATATCAGTTGGTGCTGGTAAATAATCAATAACAGCATCAAGTAATAATTTAACACCTGTATTTTTGTATGCAGATCCGCACATAACTGGGAAGAATTCAGCAGCAAGTGTACCTTTTCTAATACAAGCTTTAATTTCTTCAACAGTTGGTTCTTCACCTTCAAGATATTTTTCCATTATTGCTTCATCAAATTCAACAACTGTATCAATTAAATCAGCACGTCTTTCTTCAACTAAATCTTTTAATTCAGCTGGGATTTCGATTATTTCTGGATTTTCTTCAGGTTTTTCATCATATTTATAAGCTGTTCTAGTGATTAAATCAATAATACCAGTTAGCTCATCACCTGCTCCTATTGGCCATTCAATAGGTTTAGCAAGTACACCAAGTCTATCCTTAATTGTTTTTAAACTATATTCGAAGTCTGCACCTGTTTTATCCATCTTATTTGCAAAAATAATACGAGGAACTTTAAATTCAGTTGCTTGTCTCCAAACTGTTTCTGTTTGTGGTTCAACACCTGCTTGTGCATCAATAAGTGCAACAGCACCATCTAATACACGAAGTGATCTAGATACTTCAACTGTAAAATCAACGTGACCTGGAGTATCTATTATGTTATATCTATATCCTTTCCAGTATGCTGTTGTAGCAGCTGAAGTAATAGTTATACCACGTTCTTGTTCTTGTTCCATCCAGTCCATTTGTGAAGCACCATCATGAGTTTCACCAATTTTATGGATTTTGTGAGTATGGAATAATATACGTTCAGTTGTTGTTGTTTTACCAGCATCAATGTGAGCCATTATTCCAAAGTTTCTTGTTTTTTCTAACGAATATTCACGAGCCATATTCTATTCCTTTCCTACCATCTATAATGAGCAAATGCTTTATTAGCTTCTGCCATTCTATGAGTATCATCTTTTTTCTTATATGCTGCTCCTGTTTGATTTGAAGCATCAATTATTTCACTAGCTAATTTTTCAGCCATTGATTTACCACTTCTACTTCTTGAAGCATTAACTAACCAACGAAGTGCTAAAGCTTGTGCTCTATCTGCTCTAACTTCAACTGGAACAGAGTAGTTAGCACCACCAACTCTTCTTGATTTAACTTCTAGAACTGGAGTAATATTTTCTAAAGCTTTATTAAATACGTCCATAGGATTTTCATTTGTTCTTTCTTGGATCATATCAAATGCTTTATATACGATTGTTTGAGCTTTTCCTCTCTTACCATCAAGCATAATTTGATTGATAAGTTTTGTTATAACTTTTGAGTTATAAATTGGATCTGCTAAAACATCTCTTTTTACTGCACGTCTTTTTCTCATTGTGTTCTCCTTTCTATTTATTTATTATTTTTTTGCTTTTGGTTTTTTAGCACCGTATTTTGAACGACCTTGTTTTCTATCAGTAACACCTGCTGTATCTAAAGTACCACGGATAATGTGATAACGAACACCGATAAGGTCCTTAACACGTCCTCCACGAACTAAAACAACACTATGTTCTTGTAAATTATGTCCTTCACCTGGGATATATGCATCGATTTCTTTACCGTTTGATAATCTTACACGAGCATACTTACGTAAAGCTGAGTTTGGTTTCTTTGGAGTCTTAGTTCCAACACGAGTACAAACTCCTCTTTTTTGAGGTGATGCAGTTTCAGTAGATTTTTTAGTTAAACTATTTAATCTTACACCTAAAACTGGTGATTTACTCTTTCTAGTCTTTTTAGTACGATTTTTTCTTACTAATTGATTAATTGTAGCCATTTTACTACTCCTTTCTTTTACACACAACCTGGTGTATCAAATTTGTTTTAAATTAAAGTTTTGTAAATAATACAAAACTCTAATTAATAGCATTAATAATATAACACTTTTTACATAAAAATGTCAATACCAATTGCATTATTTGCTCTTTAAATTATATGAGAAAAGGAAGATTACATTTCTTCCTTTTTATCATTTATTTCTTTTTCTAATTCTTCTTTATTCAATTTACTATAACCTTTAATTCCAAGTTCTTTTGCTTCTTCTTTTAACTCTTTTAAAGTTACATCTGTTTCTTTAGAATCTTCTTCTGGCATTTTACCATATTTTACTAAATAATCAATTTGTTCTTTAGTAATTGTTTCATGTTCTAATAAGGCATTTGCAATCAAGTTAAGTAAATCCATATTTTCAGAAATAATCTTTTTAGTAACTTCATATTGTTCAGAAATTATTTTTCTAACTTCTTGGTCTATTTCAAGTGCTACTGCATCTGAGAAGTTTTTACTCTTATTATAATCTCTACCTAAGAATACACTTGATTCTTGATGTTCTAATTGAACAGGTCCAAGTGAACTCATTCCATATTCTGTTACCATTGATCTAGCTATTTTTGTTGCTTTTTCAAAATCGTTATGTGCACCTGTTGTAACTTCATTGAATACAATTTCTTCTGCAACTCTTCCACCTAAGAATCCACTAATTGTTTCAAGTAATTCTTTCTTAGTAGACATATATGTTTCTTCTTTTGGAAGCATTAAGTTATATCCACCAGCCATACCACGAGGTATGATTGTTATTTTTTGAACATCATTTGCTCCATCTAGTTTAATACCAACAACAGCGTGTCCTGCTTCATGGAATGCTACTACCTTCTTTTCATGTTCAGTATATTTATGAGATTTTTTAGCTGGTCCTGCGATTACTCTATCATGTGCTTCATCTATTTCTGCCATAGTAATTGAATCTTTATTTCTTCTTACAGCAAGAAGTGCGGCTTCATTAAGTAAGTTTTCTAAGTCTGCACCTGAGAAACCTACAGTTCTTTTTGCAATGTTTGCTAAATTAACATCACTTGCAAGTATTTTATCTTTGGCATGTACTTCAAGTATTTCTTCTCTTCCTTTTGCATCTGGAAGTGAAACAGTAATTTGTCTATCAAATCTTCCTGGTCTTAATAATGCTGGATCAAGAACATCAGGTCTATTAGTAGCAGCAATGATTATAATTCCTTCATTTCTTCCAAAACCATCCATTTCAGTTAGTAATTGGTTTAATGTTTGTTCTCTTTCATCATGTCCTCCACCAACACCTGCTCCTCTTTGTCTACCAACAGCATCTATTTCATCTATGAATATTAAACATGGTGCTGTTTGTTTTGCTTGTCTAAACATATCACGAACTCTTGATGCACCAATACCTACAAATAATTCAACGAAATCTGAACCACTTATAAAATAAAATGGTGCATTTGCTTCACCAGCAACGGCTTTAGCAAGTAATGTTTTACCTGTTCCTGGAGGACCTACTAAAAGTACACCTTTTGGAATTCTTGCTCCCATTTTTGTAAATTTTTTAGGTTCTTTTAGGAATTCAATTAATTCTTCTAATTCTTCTTTTTCTTCTGATAAACCTGCAACATCTTTAAATGTTACTTTATCTTTATCTTCTTGAAGTTTTGCTCTACTTTTTCCAAAGTCCATAGATTTATTATTACTACTAGCAATACCATTTAACTGTTTCATTAAAATGAAAGCAGCTGCTCCTATTAATAATAAATATGGTAACCAATTCAAGAATTTAACAAATAAACTTGATGCTGGATCTGCAGATACAGTCATATCAAAGCTACTTTGTTCTTTCATAGAATTGATGTAATTTAATGTATCATCACTTAAAGGTGCTACAACATAGAAAGATTCATTTTTCTTTGATTTTTTCAATTTACCTTCAATGTTATATGTTGACCCTTCTTTACTTGGTGCTATTACTATTTTTTCAACTTTATCATCTTTTAAATATTTTTGGAATTGTGAATAAGTTATATTTTTAGAACTAGTACCAAATCCACCCGTAACAAGATATACCACTATCATTATAAATGCTAATGCTATATATGGGCTTACATTTCTTCGTATATTTTTATTCATTGTTTTCCTCCTTTGTACACCATACTATTATATCATACTTTCCCATCTTTAATCTATCATATTTGGATTTTTTTATTCCAGGAATCCATAAAATTGTATCATTACTGTCAACAAGTATAGGATAACTGTTTCTATCTTCCTTATTTATTTTCTCATCTATGAAAATATCTTTAACTTTTTTCTTACCGTTAAGTCCTAAAACTTCAATAAAATCTCCCTGTTTTCTATTTCTAATATATAATGGTAATTTTATTTCATTACTATTTAAATAACAAATATAATTATTAGTTAAATTTGAACTAGGAATTATGCTAATATTACCAAATCTGGTTTTAATAGTACTATCTAACTTAATTTTATAATCCGTTTCTTCTATTTTGTTTTTTATTTCTAAATTATTATACTTTTTTACTGCAATTATATTATTTTTTAAATCAATACTTAAGTTAGGCTTTTTTGATTTAATTATTTTTATAATACTAGTTATATTTTGATCATTAATCTCATTAATATTTTCTTTATATACTTTATAAAGTACACTATATATAACTTTTTTTAATATATAATCTTCCTCATTAATTAAATATGTTATATCAAGTACATTATTACTATAGTACTTATTTAATAAGTTATCCACATATTTGTTTATAAACTTACTTGCACCATCTAATTCTTCACTAAATTTTATAAATTTCTTGTGGACAAGTTTATTTTCATCCTTTAATTTAGGTAAAATATATTTTCTATATCTATTTCTTGTATAATTATCACTTTCATTTGTTTTATCTTCTCTATATTCAATACCTTTTTCCTGTGCAAAACTATATATATCTTGTTTAGTATAAAAAATAAGTGGTCTTAGTATATAATAATTATTTCTTCTAGTTACCTTTTCAAATCCAGAATATCCATCTATTGATGAACCCCTTACCATTCTCATTAATATTGTTTCTATTAAATCATCACCATGATGTGCTGTAAATAAATACTTTGCATTATATTTATTAACAACCCTATCAAAAAATTTATACCTTCTTTTTCTAAATTCAGATTCTAAATTACCTGATATATTTTTTTCAAATATTTTTCCTTCAAATATTATATTGTTCTTAGCACAATAATCTTTGACAAATTCAAATTCTTCTTTACTTTCTTCTCTTAAGTTATGATTTATATGAGCACATATTATATTTATATTAATACTTTTTCTTATAATCGTTAATAAATATAAAAGTGTCATAGAATCAACACCACCAGAAGTGGCACAAACAACATAATCATCTTCTGTCACATAATTTTTAATAAAATCAATAGATTCTTTCACATAAATCACCTTGGCATATATTATAACATTTATAATTTAAGATGTAAATTTAAAAAATAAAAATAGGGCTCCATCATAAGACAGTGCCCTTGCAAAAATGATTTAACATTTTTTTCTCGCATAAGTAATATATCATAAACAAATACTTATGTCAAACTATTTACCATCATATCATATAATTATTTTCTATAATCTTTTGAAAATAACAATATATCGACTTTAATAGTTCATTATTATTATAGTATTCTTTATGTTTAATTATTCTATTAAAAAATAATTCATTTATATCTTTTTTAACATTGTTTTTTATTCCATCACTTGTTACTATTTCATTAAACATGTAAAGGGTATATGTTATTTGTCTAATTCTAGAATTACTCAATTTTTTACTTCTAGTATCCTTACCTATATCACAATTATTTAAGAATTGTATTATCTTATATGAAGGAGGATATTTATTTTTCTTCATGTTTAATTCACTTAAAATACAATTATTATGTGCAACCGCATTTCTTAATTTTACTATATCTCTCAAAATATAAACATCTTTATTTTCATCTTTCAATTTATACTCATTTGTATAAAAATCATAAAAATTTACTAATTCTCCAAATGTAATAATTTCAAGAAATTCCCAAATAGGTATATTTTCAAGTTTTTTATCTTTATCTAAATCATATTTTGAAAATATTTTTTGATAATATTCACTACCTACTTTTTTAAAAATACTATTATGAACCTTTTTAGGAAATTTTACATTATAAAAATCTTGCTTCAAATATTGGTTTACTATTCTATAACCATCTTCTTCATCAATAGATTCTATAGTATTTAATATTTTTATTTTTAAATAATGTTCTATATCTATAATCATTTTGAATAAAATCAATCTCAATCTATGATCAATTATAGATAAATCTTTTAAATATGAAAAATCCAAATCTATATATTTATCAATAAAAATACCATCAACAAAATATTTTTCAAAATTATTCTTATAAGATGTAAGATTATAATAATTATTGTTATTTCTCAAATAATTTTCAGCATCTTTTTCCGAAATTCTTTCAAACTTGATATTTTTTAATTTTAAATGATCGACCATTTCATTAATATGTAACATTTGTTTTAATTCGTTTTTTTCTGTTTTCATATTATCATCCTTACTATAAAAAAAGCCAATACAAATCTATAAATAGACCCGTACCGGCATCTTTCAAAGTTAAATGTTTTTATTATATCACATTTCAAATTACAAAAAAAGATTGAATTTAATCAATCTTTAATTTAATACTATGTATTTTGCATTTATATGTGGTAATGTTATTTTAGCCCCAAGAACAGATGTATATGATTTTTCTCCAATAAATTCACCATATAATGTTATTATGTCATCTTCTAATATTTTGCTTTCATTTTCATCTTTGTATTCATAATCAACATATATAGTATCATCCCAAATTCCATATTCACCCTCAGTTACATCAACTCTTAAAGTTAATGAATTATTACTGAATATAGATGAATTGTTTGTTGCTTGTACAACTTTTCCTCTAAAATACACTTTTTTGTTTTTATACATATTAGGATTTCGTGCTAATTCATCATATGAAATTGATTCACAAGAGTTTTTATACTCATCCTCACTTAATTCAGGTATTTCAGTTTTTTCTGTAGTATTATCAGTCTTTTCTGTAGCATTAGTAACATTATTGTCAGTAGAATTTGTATCATCTGTATCATCACCAAAAGCCATTGCTAATACTATTATTGCAAAAATAACTATTAATACTATTGCCCATTTAGGAAGTCCACCTTGTTTCTTTCTGCATATTGGACAGAACTTAGCTTTAGAATCAATTTCATTTTTACAATTTTTACATATTTTACTCATCTTTATCCTCCTTTTAGACTATTATATACTTTATTCGACAAAATGTAAAGCTCTTGTTTACATATATTTTTTATTTTTTTTGACATAATATATATAGGTGATCAATATGAGTAGTATTTATGGTCAAAGCGATTTATATGAAAAGATAGCATTAAATATTAAAAAATATAGAAAAGAAGCAGGTATAACCCAAGCAGTTCTTGCAGAGCGAGTTGGTGTATCACATGAATTTATAAGACGAATTGAATCAACTAAAGGAAGAAAGACATTTTCAATAGATACAATATATAAAATTTCTTTAGCTCTTGATATACCAATTTCTAAATTATTTGAAGGAATATAAACAGATATAAAGAAATATCTGTTTTTTGTTACACAAAAAAAGAAGAATTATAACAATTCTTCTTCTAAAACATCAAGTGGTTCTTCATCAAAGAACTCTTTCTCTAATGTAAATTCTGTATTTCTATATTTCTTAACACCTGTTCCAGCTGGGATTAACTTACCAATTATAACATTTTCTTTTAATCCTTCTAGTTTATCAACTTTACCTTTAATTGCAGCATCAGTTAATATTCTAGTTGTTTCTTGGAATGATGCAGCTGATAAGAATGAATCTGTTTCAAGTGATGCCTTAGTTATACCAAGCATTAATGGTCTTGCTGTTGCTGGTTTCTTACCTTGTAAGATAACCTTCTTGTTTTCATCAGTAAATTTATTAACTGATACAACCTTACCAACTAATAAGTTAGTATCTCCAGCATCTACTATTCTCATTCTTGAAATCATCTTACGAACGATAATTTCAATATGTTTATCAGATATATCAACACCTTGAGAACGATAAACTTTTTGTACTTCTTGTACAATATAATTTTGTACAGTAATTGGGTCAGTAACTGCAAGTAATTCTTTTGGATTTACAGCACCTTCGTTTAATCTATCTCCTGGTTTTACTTTATCTCCTACTTCTACACGTAATTTAACGCCATAGTTAGTAGTTTGTTCTCTTGTTTCTTTATCATTTGTAATACTGATTTTATATTTACCATTTTGATTTTCAATATTAGTGATTTCTCCTGCAATTTCTGCAACAGAAGCTTTAACTTTTGGATTACGAGCTTCAAACAATTCTTCAACACGAGGAAGACCTTGAGTGATATCGTCACCACTAGCAACACCACCTGTGTGGAATGTACGCATTGTAAGCTGAGTACCTGGTTCACCAATTGATTGTGCAGCCATAATACCAACTGCTTCACCAATTTCAACTGGGTTACTTGTTGCAAGGTTACGTCCATAACACATTTGACAAACACCGTTTTCAGTTTTACATGTAAGTGTTGTTCTTATTTCAACAGATGTTACTCCTGCTTTAGTTATCTTATCTGCAAGTTGTTCAGTAATGTAAACACCCTTATCTACGATAACTTCTTTTGTTTCAGGATTAATTACTTTCTTATTTGTATATCTACCAGTAATACGTTCTGCAAGTGATTCAATTACACTTCCATCTTTTTCGTTAATAAATGCTTCAACAACAACACCTTGTATTGTTCCACAATCATGTTCTTTAACTATAACATCTTGTACAACATCTACTAAACGTCTAGTTAAGTAACCAGAGTTTGCTGTTTTTAAGGCAGTATCAACGTTACCTTTTCTTGAACCATGTGATGACATGAAGTATTCTGCCACTGTTAGACCATCAGTATAGTTTGATGTGATTGGAATTTCAACTGTCATACCATTTGGCTTAGCAACTAGACCAATCATACCAGCAACCTGTCTAAACTGTTCCAAACTACCACGAGCACCAGATTTCATCATGATGAATATTGGGTTATTTGGATTTTCTTCAGCAAGTTTACTTAAGTCATTTTTAATTTGTTCATTAGCATTATTCCAAACTTCAATTACTCTTTCATATCTTTCTTGTTCAGTAATTAAACCTCTCTTATATTGTTTACCAATTTGATCAACTTTCTTTTTACCATCAGAAATAATTTGTTCCTTATTGCTATCAGCAATTATATCAAATGCTGACATTGTAATTCCTGAATAAGTTGAATATTCAAATCCTAGATTTTTTAATTTATCAAGCATTGTAGATGTTTCTGTTGTTTTATATCTTTTAAATACTTGAGCAATTATACTTTGTAAACTCTTTTTACCAAGTGGTTCACTAATTGGAAGATTTTTAATAAATTCTTTTAAATCAGTTCCCATTGGTGCGAAATATTTACTTGGAGTAATTGTATTTATATTTTCTTTACTTCCATCATTTATGTATTGATATGCATCTGGTAAAATTTCATTTAACTTAATTTTACCAACTGTTGTAATTAAGTATTTATCCTTTTGACTATCAGCAAATATCTTATGTTTGAATGATTTAACTGGTACAACTAATCTTGTATGTAAATCAATTTCTCTTCTATCATAAGCCATTAATGCTGCATCTGGGCTTTTAAATACTCTACCTTCATCTTCACTTTCTTGTTCCATTGTTAAGTAGTAGTTACCAAGTACCATATCTTGTGATGGTGTAACTATTGGTTTACCATCAGATGGTTTTAGTATGTTATTAGCACCTAACATAAGGATTCTTGCTTCTGCTTGAGCTTCTTCAGAAAGTGGTACGTGTACAGCCATTTGGTCTCCATCGAAGTCAGCATTAAATGCAGCACAAACTAATGGATGAAGTCTTATAGCTTTACCATCTATTAACTTAGGTTCAAATGCTTGAATACCTAATCTATGAAGTGTTGGAGCACGGTTTAATAATACTGGATGTTCTTTAATAACTTCTTCAACAACATCCCATACTCTATCATCTTGATTTTCAATCATCTTTTTAGCAGATTTAATATTATGAACTATTTCTTTTTCTACAAGTCCACGAATAACATGTGGTTTAAATAATTCAAGTGCCATTTCTTTTGGTATACCACATTCATACATCTTAAGAGATGGACCAACTACGATAACTGAACGTCCTGAATAGTCAACACGTTTACCAAGTAAGTTTTGTCTAAATCTACCTTGCTTACCTTTAAGCATACTTGATAATGATTTTAATGCTCTATTAGATGGACCAGTAACATTTCTACCACGTCTACCATTATCGAATAAAGCATCAACTGCTTCTTGTAGCATACGTTTTTCATTTTGAACAATGATTGAAGGCGCACCTAACTCTAATAATTTCTTTAAACGATTGTTACGGTTAATAACACGTCTATATAAATCATTTAAGTCACTAGTTGCAAATCTTCCACCATCTAATTGAATCATTGGTCTAAGTTCTGGTGGAATAACTGGAATACAATCTAGTATCATCCATTCAGGCTTATTTCCTGATTCTCTAAATGAGTCAAGAATTTCTAGTCTTTTTAAAAGTCTAGTTCTCTTTTGTTCTTGAGCTCCTTCTAATTCTTTTTCTATTTTATCAATTTCTTCATCAATATTTACTTCTTGCAAAAGTTTTTTAATAGCTTCTGCACCCATACCTACTTCGAAACCATTACCATATTTTTCATAATATATTCTATATTCTTTATCTGATAATGTTTGTTTCTTTTCAAGAGGTGCATTACCTGGATTAATTACTACATAACTTACGAAATATAGTACTTCTTCCAAATCTCTTGGTGACATATCTAGTACAAGTCCCATTCTTGATGGAACACCTTTAAAGAACCAGATATGTGAGACTGGAGTTGCAAGTTCAATATGACCCATACGTTCACGACGAACTTTAGCCTTTGTAACTTCAACACCACATCTATCACATACTATATCTTTATATCTTAATCTTTTGTACTTACCACAAGAACATTCATAGTCTTTAGTAGGTCCAAAAATCTTTTCACAGAAAAGACCATCTCTCTCTGGTTTTAATGTACGATAATTTATTGTTTCTGGTTTTTTTACTTCACCATGAGACCATTCACGAATCTTTTCAGGAGAAGCAATAGATATTTTTAATCCTTCAAATCTACTAACATCCATTATTCTTCATCCTCCTCTTCTTCGTCATTTTCGAATTCTTCTTCCGAAGGTAATTCTTCATATTCTTCTTCATTATTTTCTTCAGTTTTTAATACATCTTCTAAGTTGTTTTTCTTTATATCTTTTATTTCTATTTCATCAATAGATAATGCTGTATTTTCATTATTTTCTTCTTTTTCAAGTTCTGTTATTCCAACTTCTTTACCATCTTCATCTATCATTGATACATCAAGACCTAATGCTTGAAGTTCTTTAACTAGAACTCTGAAACTTTCTGGAACTCCAGCAGCTTCTATTTTATTTCCTTTTACGATAGATTCGTAAGCTTTAACTCTTCCTACAACATCATCTGATTTAAATGTCATTATTTCTTGTAAGATATTAGCTGCACCATAAGCTTCTAGTGCCCAAACTTCCATTTCACCGAATCTTTGACCACCCATTTGTGCTTTACCACCTAAAGGTTGTTGTGTAACTAATGAATAAGGTCCTGTAGCACGAGCATGTAACTTATCATCAACCATGTGATCTAGTTTAATCATGTACATTACACCAACACTGACTCTACTATCAAATGGTAAACCTGTTCTACCATCATAAAGTACTGTCTTACCATCTTTATCAAGTCCAGCTTCTTCCATCATTTCAGCAATATCTTGCATACTTGCACCATCAAATACTGGTGTTGAGCAATATACTCCAAGTTTCTTAGCAGCCATACCTAAGTGAAGTTCAAGTACTTGTCCTAGGTTCATACGAGATGGAACACCTAGTGGGTTAAGTATGATATCTACTGGTCTACCATCTGGCATAAATGGCATATCTTCTTGTGGTAATACTAGTGAAACAACACCCTTGTTACCATGACGTCCAGCAACTTTATCTCCTACTTGGATTTTTCTCTTTTGAGCAATATATACTCTTATTTCTTTAGATACTCCACTTGCAAGTTCGTCGTTATCTTTCTTAGTGTATACTTTAATATCATGAACGATACCATCTCCACCATGTGGAACACGAAGTGATGTGTCACGAACTTCTCTTGTTTTTTCTCCAAATATTGCATGTAATAATTTTTCTTCAGCAGTAAGTTCTACCATTCCTTTTGGAGTAACTTTACCAACTAAAATATCATTTTCTTTTACTTCTGTACCTATTCTTACAATACCTTCTGCATCAAGATTTTTTCTTGTTTCTTCAGATATATTAGGAATATCTCTAGTTATTTCTTCTGGTCCAAGTTTTGTATCACGACATTGGATTGAATAACTTTCTATATGAATTGATGTAAATGCATCATCTTTTACTAATCTTTCATTTAATATAACAGCATCTTCATAGTTATAACCATTAAATGTCATAAATGCTACTGTTAGGTTTTTACCAAGAGCAAGTTCACCTTTATCTGTACTTGGTCCATCAGCAATAATCATATTTCTTTCAACTTTGTCTCCAGCTTTAACTATTGGACGTTGATGATAACAAGTTCCACCATTTGATCCTTCAAAGTTCATTAGTGTATAAACGTCTTTACCACCCTTAGTTTTTACAATTATCTTTTTACCATCTGCGTATTCTACAATACCATCTGCTTTAGCAACTATTGTTGCACCACTGTCTCTAGCAGCAATATATTCTATACCAGTTCCAACATATGGAGCTTCCGCTTTTAAAAGTGGTAATGCTTGACGTTGCATGTTTGATCCCATTAAGGCACGGTGTGCCATATCGTGATCTAGGAATGGAATACATGATGCTGTTACAGATATAATTTGTTGTGGAGATACATCTATATAATTAACTTCATTTGCTTTTACAATTATATTTTCACCACGGAATCTTGCTGTAATTTCATCATCTACTATTTTTTTATCTTTAATATTTATTCTTGCTTGTGAAATAACATAATCTAACTCTTCATCAGCAGTTAAATAATCTATTTCATCTTGTAAAACACCATCTTTAACTCTTCTATATGGAGTCATTATAAATCCATATTCATTAACTTTTGCATAACTTGCAAGAGATGTAATAAGACCTATGTTAGCACCTTCTGGTGATTCAATAGGACAAATTCTACCATAGTGTGATTCATTAACGTCACGAACTTCCATAGCAGCTCTATCTCTAGATAATCCACCTGGTCCTAAAGCAGATAAACGTCTCTTATTAGTTAACTCAGACATTGGATTTACTTGGTCCATGAATTGTGATAACTGACTGCTTCCGAAGAATTCTTTAATAACAGCAGTTATTGGTCTAATGTTAATTAATGCTTTTGGAGTAGCTTCTGCTTCATCTAATGTTGTCATTCTTTCACGAATAACTTTTTCCATTCTAGTAACACCAATTCTAAATTGATTTTGAACTAGTTCTCCAACTTGTTTTACACGTCTATTTGATAAATGGTCAATTTCATCTATACTACCAACACCTGATAAAAGGTTTATATAGTATGAAACTGATGCATAAATATCAGAAATTGTTAATCTCTTTTCAGTTATAGTTGGGTCATTACCTACTATAGTTAATATTTTATCTTGATTATTTGGTGCATAGATTTTAACAACTTGAACCTTATTATAAGTATCAAGGTCTTCATTAATATCTACTTCTTTTAAATTTAAACCTTCTTTAAATAATGGTTTTAATTCATTTAATACTTCTCTATTTATTACAGTACCTTTTGGATATTTAACTTGTCCATCTACTATAATATCTTCTGCTAAAGTTTGTCCAAACAATCTATCACAAACATCTAACTTTTTATTGAATTTATATCTACCAACCTTAGATAAATCATATCTAAATGCATCAAAGAATCTTGTAATAATGTGATTCTTAGCACTATCGATAGTAGCTGGTTCACCTGGTTTTAACTTTTCATAAATTTCAATTAAAGCTTCATCTGTATTAGATGTAGAATCCTTTTCAATTGTATTTAAAAGATATTCATCCTCACCGAATAAACTTATAATTTGTTCATTACTTGATAAACCAAATGCACGTAAGAAAGTAGCAACAGTTACTTTTCTGTTTCTATCAATTCTAACATCAATACAGTCTTTACTATTTAGTTTGTATTCAAGCCAAGTTCCTCTATTTGGTATAATTTGAGACGTAAAAATATTTCTACCATTTTTATCCATTTCCATACCATAGTATACACTTGGTGAACGAACTAATTGTGATACAATAACCCTTTCAGCACCATTAATAACAAATGTACCGCTGTCAGTCATTATTGGCATATCACCAAAAAATAATTCTTGCTCTTTTACTTCACCAGTTTCGTTGTTGAATAAACGAGCTTGAACTTTTAGTGGAGCAGCATACGTTGATTTTCTCTCTTTACATTCTTTTATACTTAATCTAGGTTCATCGAATGAATAATCACCAATTTCTAGTGATAAAGAACCAGAAAAATTATCTACTGGAAATAATTCATCTAATACTTCACGTATTCCAACTTCGATAAAGTCCTTATACGAACTTTTTTGGATTTCAAGCAAATCCTTAAGTTCTAGTGAATTCTCACTGCGTGAAAAATCTCTTCTTTCACGATCTTTACATACTTTTTTTACTTTATAAGCCACGTGCTTTCACCCCTAACAATAATATTCAAAGAACATGTTTCCAGGCTAAAAAAAGAAACATAGTACCAATTTAAAATGTTACCAGAAAAGGTTTGTTTTGTCAATAAATATTGAAAAATTTATATTAAAAAGTTTTAGAAAAATTTAATTATCATTTTAATAATATAAAGCCAAGCAAATAATACCAAAAATAATAATAATTTATCTTAGCTATTTTTATTTAAATTAATTCTTTTTATACTATAAATAATATCATCATCAAAAACAAGCTCAAACACTTCTGGTGTATTAAAACTATCATCTATAACTATCTTATTATTAAAACTTAATTTTCTTTTTTTACCATCTAATATAGCATTTTCTAATTTACACCAATTCATTAACAAAAATGTCATAGCAGTAGCATGAGTGACTACTGCTACTTTTTTACCTTTTTCGTTTTTTAATATATCTTCTATTGATTCAATCATTCTTTTTCTTACTTCTTTTTGATTTTCGCCACCTATTGCTTTAATATTCTCATTGTACATTTGCTCCAACCAAAATTCTTTTGATTTTTCTTCAACTCCTAATTTTCTTTCTCCAAGCCTCTCATCAATTAATATAGGTATGTTATTTTCACTAGCAATATATTTTGCAGTTTCAATCGCTCTAACATATTTTGAAGAATATACTGAATCTATATTTTTAAAAATATCTTTCTTAGATAATTCAAATGCTTGTTTCTCACCTTTTAAACTTAAAACTTGTTTTTCATTTTGAATTTGACAATCATCATTATTATTAACATTTTTTAATTCTATTTTTATTGGTTGTGCATGTCTAATTAAATAAATTAATGTTTTCATATAGATACCTTTCGATTTCTTCTTTCAATATAATTATTATATTAATATCATAATATTTTGCAAATGTAAATAATTTTTTTAACTCAATATTTTTAGAAATTTTTAATAAAGAAAAAAGATAATTTTCATTATCTCATTCTAAGCATATCGTTTTCTGATTTTATACCTAAATTATATGCTTTAATATCTTCTAAATCATTAATAATTTGATCTCTTTTCGCATATGTTACAGGAATTATTCCTTGTGATTTAAATATATTTTTTAAAATTTCTTTTTCGTAAACTTTAGTTTCACCAGATAATGAAACATTTTTTGGATCTTTTGCTATTTTAGAAATATATTTTTTATTTAACATATCCATTTTTAAAAAATCTGATATGAATTTTTCGTGTTCATTTTTTGATGGTTCTTTTGGTAATACAACATAATACATATGTCTTTTAGTATCAACTGTAAGACCCATTATTGAACTATTTCTTTCCTCTTCTTCTTCATTTGCGTACACATCAATATCATATGTACCATTTTCTTCATATACTTTTATCATAAATATATACCCCCCTGATTGGCTTAGTATACTATCATACAAGTTAATATTTGTCAAATTTTTAAAGCTTCATTTATTTTATCAATTTACATATATATATTCTTCGTGATACAATTATATGCATAATGGAGGTAAATATGGAATATTTTGATGTAGTAGACAAAAATAGAGTTCAACTCAATTATAAAAAAATACGTGGTGAAAATTTAGAAGAAAATGAATTTAATACAGGAGTTGAAATGTGGATTATTAACAATAATAAAATATTAATGACTCAAAGAAGTGAACAAAAATCACATCCAGGTCAATGGGAAACACCAGGTGGTTGTTCACAAGCAGGTGAAAGTATAATTGATACAATAAAAAGAGAAATGATAGAAGAAATAGGTGTTAATTTTAATCAAGATGAATTTTGTTTAATTGGAACTCATTTATATAAAAAACAATTTGTAGACATATTTTTATCTGAAAAAGAAATTGATATAAATAAAGTTGTTTTACAAAAAGAAGAAGTACAAAACATAAAATGGATATCAAAAGAAGAATTTAATAATTTAATAAAAAATGACGCTATTGTCCCTTCAGTTCTTCAAAGATTTAATATAATCAAAGATAAATTAAAAATAGACTGGTAATTTTATCAGTCTATTTTAATGTTTTATATCTTATTTGCTCTTAATATATAAAAACCATTATCTCTTTTTACAATTTCAAAATTATATATATCACTCATATCTTTTATAAGTGATTTTGCACCTTGATCTTTTCTTATTACTATCCAAAGTTCACCATTTTCATTTAAATAATTAGACGCACCCCTTATTATTTCATATACTTTTGTTTTTCCTGCATGTATTGGTGGATTTGTAATTATCATATCATATTTATTTTTTATATTTTCATATACATCACTAATAAATACATTTGCATTATCTATTTTGTTTTTTAACAATGATTTTTTTACTAAATTAACTGCCTTTTCATTAACATCAATCATATCCACAGTATAATTTTTATTCTGTTTTGAAATATATATTCCAATAGGTCCACATCCACATCCTACATCTAAAAAAGATAATTTATCACTTAAATCTATATTTTCTAGTAAAACTCTTGTTCCATAATCAAGACCTTTCTTATTAAAAACACCGTTATCCGTATAAAAAACAAATTCAGTATCTTTTACTTTTGCATTTATCTCATTTATATTTTCTTTTAAATTTTTATTATTAGTAAAATAATGTTCCATTTTTCTTCACCAAATATATTCTATCATAAATAAAGAAAAAAACATAGATTTCTCTATGTTTTAAACTTAAGCTATTTCTACTGAAGCTCCAGCTTCTTCTAATTTAGCTTTGATTTCTTCTGCTTCTTCTTTAGAAATTTTTTCTTTTACAGCTCCACCATTATCAGCGATATCTTTAGCTTCTTTTAATCCTAAACCAGTGATATCTCTTATAACTTTGATAACTGGGATTTTAGTAGCACCAGCACTAGTTAATGTAACAGTAACTTCTGTTGGTCCTTCATCTACTGCTGCTGCAGGAGCTGCTGCAACTGCAACTGCACTTGGATCTACTCCAAATTCTTCTTTCATAGCATCTACTAAGTCTTTAATTTCTAAAATTGTCATTTCTTTTAATGAAGCGATAAAATCTTCTCTTGTTAATTTAGCCATTTTAAATTCCTCCTAATTTCTTATTTTTTATTATTCACTTTTTTGTTCGCTAAGTAAATTTAAAGCGATTGATAAATCTTTGACAGTTCCTATTAGGCCACCAGCAAGCATAGTAAGTAGTCCTTCTCTTGATGGAATTGTAGATAATGCTTTGATTTCATCTAGAGATGTTACATTGCCATCAACTATACCACCTTTAATTTCTAAAGCTGGATGATCTTTAGCAAATGTACTTAATGCTTTGATTGGAGCAATAGCATCGCTTGAATAAGCAATTGCACTTGGACCTGCTAGGCAATCGTCAAGATTATAGTTTAGACTATCAAGTGCTCTTTTAGTTAAAGTATTTTTCCAAACTTTGTACTTTGAATCACTTTCACGAAGTATTTTTCTAAGTTCAGAAGTTTCTTCAGCCGTAAGACCACGATAATCAAATAATATGAATGAAGCGTTATTTTTAGCTACTTCTGTTATTTCATCAACAACTGTTGCTTTTGCTTCTACTATTTTTTGACTAGCCATATTCTTCCTCCTATCAAATTTATATCAAAAAAGTCTTTGTACTAAAGACAAAGACTTAAAATAAGTATTAAGTAATTGTCCTCGGTAAGAAATATTAAGCTTTCGCTCTTACTGTCTTAGGTACAGAAAAACTTTTTGATAAACTAATTATATAATTATTTTTATTATTTGTCAAATGAGCTTAAATCGATTTTGATTCCAGGACCCATTGTAGGTGCTACTGAAATATTCTTTAAGTATTGACCTTTAACTGTAGATGGTTTTGATTTAATTATAACATTTACAAAAGCATCTAAGTTTTCAACTAACTTATCAGCATCGAATGATACTTTACCAATAATAGCATGAACGTTACCATATGAATCTGTTCTGTATTCAACACGTCCTTTTTTAATATCATCAATAGCTTTTTTAACATCTGTAGTAACTGTTCCAGTTTTTGGGTTTGGCATAAGACCTCTAGGTCCTAAAACCTTACCTAATTTACCAAGCATTGGCATCATTTCTGGTGTAGCAATGATTACATCAAAATCTAACCAGTTTTCTTTTTCGATTTTTTCAACTAAATCAGCATCTCCAACAAAGTCAGCTCCTGCTTCCTTAGCGATTTGTGCTTGGTTTGTTTTAGATAAAACTAAAATTCTTTTTGTTTTACCTGTTCCATTTGGTAATACGATTGCACCTCTTAATTGTTGATCAGATTTTCTAGTATCTAGATTTAATTTCATAGCTACTTCAACTGAACCATCAAATTTACTTGTGCTAACTTTTTTAACTAGTTCTACAGCTTCTTCTTTTGTATATGCTTTACCTTTTTCTATTTGGTTTAAAGCTTCAATATATTTTTTACTTTTCTTTGCCATTTTACTTTCCTCCTTTGTGGTTTTAGCGGATATTCCTCCCACATAGGTTTAACCTATATGATAAAATTCCTACTCAGTTATTTCGATTCCCATATTACGTGCTGTACCAGCAATTATTTTTTCTGCTTGTTCAACTGTATAAGCATTTAAATCTGGTAATTTAGTTTCAGCTATTTCACGTAATTGAGCTTTAGTAATAGAACCAACGATTTCGTTAGCACCTTTACTTGATGCTGATTTTACTCCTGCTGCTTTCTTAATTAAGAATGCTGCTGGTGGAGTTTTTACTTTGAAATCAAATGATCTATCGTCATAAACGAATACCTCAACTGGTAATACATCTCCCATTTTATCTTTTGTAGCGTCATTAAATCTGTTACAAAAATCTGGTAATGCGATACCTGCAGGTCCTAACGCTGTACCAACTGGTGGTGCTGCTGTTGCTTTACCAGCAGAAATTTGAAGTTTGATCTTTTTTACTATTTCTTTTGCCACGAAAAACACCTCCTATTATTTTTTTTCGTGAGTGGTCAAACGGACTATTTGCCTCCCAACTTAAATCTATATATATAAAAATACATAGCCGGTTATTATATTATCACTTTTCTTTATAAAAATCAAGTGATTAATTATCATGTTCTATTTGAGTTAAGTCTACTTCAACAGCAGTTTCTTGACCAAATAGATCTATATTAACTTTTGCTTTACTATTTTCTTTATCTATTTCAAATACTTTACCAACCATTAATTTGAATGGTCCATCTGTAATTTTAACTCTATCTCCAACTTTTAAGTCAACAATTACTTCTTTAGTACTCATTCCCATACTATTTAGTATTTTCTCTATTTCATGTGGAAATAAAGGGAATGGTTTAGCACCTTTACCAGATGATCCTAAGAAACCTGTAACACCTGGTGTATTACGAACAACATACCAAGCTTCATCAGTCATAATCATTTCTACTAAAACATAACCTGGGAACATCTTTTTTGTTTTTTCTTTTTGTTTTCCATCTTTTATTTCTATTTCTGTAGTTTCTGGAACAATTACTCTAAAAATGTAATTTTGCATTCCCATAGATTGAATTCTCATTTCTAGTTTTTCTTTAACTTTAGTTTCATGTCCAGAATAAGTATTTACTACATACCATTGCTTTTCTTCCATCTTCACACCTCTATATTAAATCATTTATTTTTTCAATTAAGCTACTAAAATCTATCATTTTAATTAATGATACAATATATTCAATTAATACAAAGAATATTGCAAAAAATATAATAAATAATATAGTAACTATTACATTCTTTAATAAATTCTTTCCTTTACACCATCTTATCTTATCCAATTCTTTTTTCATATCAGATATAAATTTCTTAATTTTACTCATATATACCTTCCTCAAATCAAAATAAAAAACACTTTCGTGCATCTACTCCGATATTATCATAAAAAAAAGGATTAGTCAATCCTTTTTATATTATTTATCTTAGTTTTTATCCTACTAAGCGCACCATCTACTGATTTTGTAGTTGTATTTAAAAGACTTGCTATTTCTTGATAAGTAAATCCTTTTGCTCTTAAAGTATAAACTTCATATTCTTTATCAGTAAGTACAGTTTTAATTTCTTTTAAAATTGATTCTGCTTCTTCTATATTAATAAAGGAATTTTCTGGATTTGCAATATCTCTATCAGAGAAAAGTTCAACAAAAGTTCTACCAGAACTATCTATTGCTGAATCAATTGATATAGATTCATTTAATACTCTATGTTTATCTCTTGATACATTCCTTATAAAAGATAGTATTTGTCTTTCAATACAAATAGCTGCGAATGTATTAAATTGGACATTTTTTTGCTCTTTAAAGTCATGTATTGCTCTATTTAATCCAAGCATACCCTCTTGATATAAATCATTCATTTCATAACCTTTATTCTTTATAAAAGGAAAATATTTAAGCACATAGCTCTGTACTGTTGGTTTATATTTTTCAAAAAATACTTCTTTCGCTTCTTCATTTGATTCAGAAATTAAATATAATAATTCATAATCATTTTCATCATTATACATATTATCCCTGCTTTCTTTGTCTTACAACCTCATATATTGCAATACCTGCGGCCACTGATGCATTTAAACTATTTATTTTTCCAAACATTGGAATACTTATTATAAAATCACTATTATCTCCAACTCTTTTGCTTACTCCTGTTCCTTCAGCACCAATTACTAATGCAGTTTTTTCAGCATATTCTACTTTTGTATATTCTTCTCCATCCATGTCTGTTGCATATATCCAAAAACCATTATCTTTTAATTTTTCCATTGCAGAAACTAAATTGTTAACTTCTACTATTTTAATATTGTTTAATGCACCTGCACTAACTTTCATAACTGTAGAATTAACTTCAACACTTCTGTTTTTTGGAATAATTATGTAATCAACACCTGCCGCTTCAGAAGTTCTTATAATTGCTCCAAAATTATGAGGATCTTCTAAATGGTCTAAAATAACAACAAAGTTACTATCAAATACTTCATTTAATTCATGGTATTCATAGTCTTCAATATCAAGTACTATACCTTGGGCTCCTTTACCATATTTTTCGTCCATTTCTCTTTTATCCATATTAATAATTTTAATATTATTGTTTCTTAAATAATCTAAAATATATTTATTATCAAAATTCTTTGTTACAAAAACTTTTTTAATTTTTGTTTTACTGTTTATAACTTCAGTTGCTACATTCTTACCAAATACTAACATATCTCTTCTCCTATTATTATTTTCATTAATTCATCTATTCTTGTTTTATCTTCCTTTAAATACAAATATCCAAATAAACACTCAAAAGCAGTTGCCCATTTATAAGTCACTATATCGGTATTTTTTGGATGAGAATACACTTTTGCATTTCTTCCTCTTTTTACTTCTATAAGTTCATCTTCCTTTAAATATTTATTATCAATTAAATAATTAATTATTTTGGCTTGTCCTTTAGCAGATACATATTTAGTTACCTTACTTTGAAGAGTATTTACTTTACTAATATTTTGTTTAATAAAGTATTCTCTTATTAAAAGTTCATATACACTATCTCCTAAATAAGCTAAAACCAAACTATTTGTGCTCTCTATATTCACTTTTATCCCTCTCATATAGCCATATAATAACACATTTTTAAAAAAAATCAAAATAAAAATACCATTAATCTGGTATTCTTATGATTATTTCACCATCTTTTGAATATAAATATTTTTCTCTAGCATATCTTGCTACATAATCAGGGTCTTGAAGTTTTGTTACTGTATTATTAAGTTCATCTTCTTTATCTTTTAATTTTTCTAATTTAACTGTATACTCTTTTTGTTCTTTTTTCTTTTCATAAATTTGCATAGAAGTTGTAAATATACTCTTAAATAGTATTCCTCCTACTGCGAGAAATACTAATGTAACTATAATTGTTTTTCTTCTCAATTGTTTTTGTTTCATTAGATCCCCACCTTACAACTTTTAGTATATCATTACCGCTTATGTTAGTCAATTTTATTTAGCTTCTTATTGTCAAATAAATATGTAAAGAATACTATTCCAAGTATAAATGTAAATAAAAAATATAAATGTAATCTTCCAGTATTTATAATAGATATTAAAACAAAATACAAAAGTATATGATCAAGTACAAAGAAAAAACTTATAATAATTTTGAAAATCAAATTTTTACTTGTTAAAAATTTATAGTTATATTTATAAGTAAATGCAAAAAACACACCATATAAAAAAGAAAAAGCTAACGACTTAATCTGCAAAATTAATGTCATTTAAATAATTTAGTAAAAACGGAGGATTCCTTTTTTGCATTTTCATCTATATAACTTATTGCATCTATCCTACCTTTTATTGTTACATTACCTTGATATGTATCTAATTTAACTACTTCTAAATTTTCGCCCTTAATATTCATATATCCTTGAACAGTCTCAAGTAAAAATTCTTCACTATCAAAACTATCTATTTTTACAACTCCAGATATTATTATATTTTTTCTTTCAGATACTGAAAAAGAATGACTTAAATTTGTACTTACATCTTTTACCATTTCCATATTATCCTCCTTTATATTAAATAATATGAGGATAAAACATTTATAGAACAAAAAAACTCTTTTATTAAGAGTTATTCTGCTTTATTATATTCTTCAACAATAGCCTTTTCAATTATATCTCTTGCTTCTTGAGAAATTGGATGAACTATATCTCTATAATCACCTGTTGGAGTTTTTCTACTTGGCATTGCTACAAATAGACCATTATCTCCTGAAATAATTCTAATATCATGAATTGCAATCATGTCATCTAATAATATTTCAGCTATTCCTTTCATTCTTGAATTTTCTTTTTCGATTTTTTTAACCTTTACTGATGTTACTTTCATCACATATCATCTCCTTCTGATGTATTCTATATTAATTATATATTATTATTTTTGATTTAGCAACAAAAAATTACTTAATTCCATTAATTTGATACTGATATTCATACGCTGTACCTTCATCATTTAAACCATATGTAACGATAATTGTTACATTTTTTGTATTTATATCTTTATTTGTTTCAAAATTCTTTAATTTTTCATCACTAATATAACCTTTTTCTATTAAATCATCTAATTTTATTTCATAACCTGATGTACTTGACTTTACTTTATTGCTTATTTCTTCACTAGATACAATATAAGAATGGGTACTTACTCTAATTATTTCTTTTATTTCATCATTAGATATTTTTGAATATTCCTCTTTTTTCTTATTAGTATTTATTAATACAAATGTAGAAGTTATTCCTATAATTGCTATTACAGCAAGTAATTCTACTAATGTAAATGCTTTATTTTTCATTTGTTTCACCTACTATAAGAATTATAACATAAAAAGAAAACAATTATACCGTTTTTAGTATAATTGTTTTACAAATTAAATCAGAATAACTAAAAGATGTTAAAACATTATTTATTTCTATTGTAAATACTCTATCATATATTCCTCTTATAATTCCTCTTTCTTCTCTTTTTCTTGCTCTACCTTCATCAATAATAGCTATTACTTCCTTATCCTTTAGTTTTAATAATTCATTAATTATTTGTTCTTTATTCATTAAAATTATCTTGGATAACCTACATACATACTTCCATATGATTTTATTCCACCTATTCCATCCTTACCACATTTTGTTTTATTTAATAACTCTATTACATTTAATTCTTTAGTATTTTCTGTTTTTGATATCGATATAGCGATAATAGCAGGATCTAATGCATGAATATTAATTCTTTTAGGACTTGATGCAAAATTTGCACCCGCTCTTATTAATTCTTCATAATTAGATTGACAAGCACCAGCAATTATTTTTAATTTATCATATGATTTTTCATAATTTCTAGCAACTCTAATTGCTTTTGCAAAATTATCACTATTTTTGTATGTGTGATCCTCACCTTTCTTTGAATTATATGCATCATGTCCTGTAATTATTACAATATCTGGTCTTATATCTTCTAAATATTTCCTTATATTTTTATATAGATTCTCTTCCTTTTCATAAACTCCAAAAGCAGTAAGTCCAGCATTTTTATAAAATTTTAAACATCTTTTAAGGTACTCATTATCACCATCAATATGAAGTATCCTCCCCGGTATATAAAAAAAATCATCTCTATCTTCTGGCATAAAATCTATTGTTTCTAAAAATCTTTCATCCTCTGCATCCTTTTCATCTAAAACAATATCTTCTTTTTTTAAATCAGATAATTCACTATCTGCACATAACCTAATATCTATACCAACTAAATAATATACTTCATTTTCTATTTTATCTACTTTAAAATACATATCATTATTGTATTTATTTCTAGATACAATATCTCCAACCTTTATAATATCATTCATTATGTTCACCTTCATTTACATCACTATATTTTATGCATTAAAAAAAATGAAGTTACTTATTCTTCATTTAATTTATTTGATATTTCTATAAATTGTTCAATTGTTAAATTTTCAGCGCGCACTGTTAAATCTAAATCATATTCTTTTAAAACTTCTAATATTTTATCTAAATTATAACCTTTTAAATTATTTCTTAAGTTCTTTCTTTTAAATTTAAATGAATCTCTTATAATGTTAAAGAATAGTTTTTCATTTTCCACAGCATAATTATTTTTCTTTTTATCCATTTCTATAATAACACTATCAACATTAGGCGCAGGCACAAATGAATTTCTAGATACATTCATTAATTTTTTTATATCAAAAAAATAATTTAAAAATACAGTTAATGAATTATAGTCTTTTGTTCCAACTTTTGCATTAAATCTATCTCCTACTTCTTTTTGAACCATAATAACTATTTTATCAACGCCTAGATCATCTTCTATTATCTTTTCAATTATAGGAGTTGTTATATAATATGGTAAATTTGCAACTACATATAATTTTTTATATTCATATTTTTTTATGTCTTCTTTTACATTTCTTTTTAAAAAATCAGTGAATATTATTTCTACATTATCTTTATCTCCTAGTACTTCATTTATAATTGGTTTTAATGTTTCATCTATTTCGTAACCAATTACATTTTTAGCATAATTACAAGTTACATTTGTAAGTGCGGCTGCTCCTACTCCAATTTCAATAACTAATGTATCTTTATCTATATCACTTTTTAATGCAATATTTTCTAAAATATTTTTATCTTTTAAAAAGTTTTGTCCAAATTTTTTCTTAAAATTAAAATTATATTTTTCTATTAAATCTTTCATATATACTCCTATATTTTAAATAAGTTTCTAGCATTATTTGTAGTTATTTCTTTTATTTCTTCATATTCCATATCAAGTTCAATCGCAATTTGTTTTAATATATAAACTAAATTAAGTGATGTATTTACTTTACCTCTATTTGGTTCTGGTGATAAATATGGCGAATCTGTTTCAACTAAAATATGATTAATATCTATGTTTTTTACCATTTCTCTTTGTTTTTTATTATTTTTAAATGTTATTGGTCCATCAATTCCTATATTAAATCCTATTTTTATAAATTCTTTTGCCATTTCTGTACTTCCGGAATAACAATGTATACTACCTCTTAAATTTCTTGTTTTTAATATATCATATACATCTTGAACTGCATCTCTACTGTGGATAATTACTGGTAAATTATATTTTTCAGCAAGTTCTAATTCTTTAATAAATAATTTTTTTTGTTTCTCTTTATTATCTTTTACCCAATAATAATCAAGACCTATTTCACCTATCGCAACGACTTTTTCATTTTTTAATTGGTTCTCTAATAATTTTAAATCTTCATCTGTAATTTCATTTACCACAGAATGATCATAACCAATTGCTGCATATACATTATCGTATTTTTTAGATAATTCAAGTACTTCTAAATTACTTTTTTTATCTATTCCATTTAATATCATAACGATATTATTTTTTTTGCATTCTTTAATTATTTCTTCTGCATTTTCTACTTCACTATAATAAATATGACAATGTGTATCAATAAGCATTAAAATCACCTAAAAAGATTATACCATAATTAGTATAATCTTTTAATTTATTTTTTCATTTGTTCTTTAATATATTCTATTTCCTCTTCTTTATCTAGTCTAACGAATAATGGTTCACCTTTTTCTATTACTTTTGTTCCTTCTTTAAAGTCATTGTAATTTAAAAGTGTATCCCAAGAATTATCAATATCATTAATATTTAACTGAGATAATATACTTTCTGATGTGTTTTTCATAAATGGTTTTAGTAATATTGCAACTTTTCTTAATGATTCTGCTAAATAATACATAACTGTTTTAAGTTCATCAGTATTTCCTTCTTTTGAAAGTACCCAAGGTGCAGTTTCATCAATATACTTATTTGTTCTAGATATTATATTCCATAATTCTATTAATGCATTGCTTACATGATATGTATCCATACATTCTGCAAAATTATTTATTTTATCATTAACATATTCTTCAAATGATGCATCAAACTCTGTATGTTTAGTTATATTTGGAATATAACCATCAAAATATTTATTCATCATTCCAATTGTTCTATTTAATAAATTACCTAAATCATTTGCTAAATCAGAATTATATCTTTCTACAAAGTCATCTGGTGTGAACATAGAATCTTTATCAAAACTCATTAGTCTTAATAAATAATATTTTGTTGCGTCTAACCCATATCTATTAATAAGTGTTTCTGGATATATTACATTTCCAACTGATTTACTCATCTTACCATCTTTCATTACAATCCAGCTATGTGCATATATCTTCTTTGGCATTTCAAGTCCTAGTGCATGTAAGAATATAGGCCAGTATATACCGTGGAATCTAATAATTTCTTTACCAACAACATGTAAGTCAGCTGGCCAATATTTTTTAAACAAAGTATCATCATCTGACATATAGCCTAAAGCAGTTATATAATTTGTAAGTGCATCAAGCCAAACATAAAGTACATGTTTAGGATCATTAGGTAATGGTATTCCCCAATCAAATGTCGCACGACTTATACATAAATCTTCAAGTCCTGGATTTATAAAATTTTTGAATATTTCATTTTTTCTAGATTCTGGCTCAATAAAATCAGGATTTTCTTTATAAAATTCTTCAATCCATTTTTGATATTTTTTCATATTAAAGAAATATGATTCTTCTTTCATCTTTTTAACTTCTCTACCACAATCAGGACATTTACCATCTACAAGTTGTGTTTCAGTAAAATAGTTTTCACAAGGCATACAATACCAATCTTCATACATTCCCTTGTAAATATCACCATTTTCTAAAAATTTTTCAACAATTTTAGTAACTGATTTTACATGTCTTTCATCTGTTGTTCTTATAAAATCATCATAACTAATATCCATTAATTTCCATAAATCTTTTGCTTTCTTAGCCATGTCATCTACAAACTCTTGTGGAGAAACATTATTTTCTTCTGCCTTTGTTTGAATTTTTTGACCATGTTCATCAAGTCCTGTAAGCATATATGCATCATAGCCTCTTAATTCTTTATATCTCTTTATAGAATCAACTAAAGTTGTACAATATGCTGTACCTATATGGAACTTACCACTAGGATAATATATTGGTGTTGTTATATAAAATGTTTTTTTCAAAGTTATTCACCCTTTCCAGTTGAACCGAATCCTCCAGTTCTATCTTTATCTGCACAATCGTCATCTACTAAATAAAATTTATTAAAAATACCTTGTGCAAATCTATCTCCTTTATTTATTTTTAATACTTCTTTCCCTTCATTTTGAATTTTAATAAACATATGTCCTTCATTATCAGGATTATTATAATAATCAGAATCAACAATTCCAACTTGATTACATAATCTTACATTATACTTAAATCCCATACTACTTCTTACTAAAAGCATTAAATATTCATCATCTTCCATTTGTACTTTTATTCCTGTTGGAACTTTAATTATTTCTCCAGGATTAAGTTCAAATTCGATTGGACTTTTAAAGTCATATCCTGCAGAATGTTTTGTTGATCTAATTGGTAAACTGATATCTTCATATTCACACTTACCTTTTAAATCTTTTTCATATTGTTCTTTACTAATTTTTTCAAACTTTCTCATACTTTACCTCCTCATAAAAAAAACTAACACATGACTATATAATACCACATGTTAGACTCTTTTTCAATTTAATTATTCAATATAATTAACAAGTAATTTTGATGCGATTAATAGTAGTGATTTACTATTTTCATCAAATTCCTTACTAGAAAACATTATTATACTTCCTACAACATCACTATCTATTATGAAAGGAATAAAGTAATAGTTTTGTTTAATTTTTTCATTATCTATTACTTCTATACCTTTCATGTCATTTGACAAAAATATACTTCTGTTTTCTATTAAATCATTTACATATTCACTTAATTTTTTATTTAAAAGCTTTTCTTCTAATCTTTTTGACGATAATATTACTTTATCTCTATCTGTTATTATTACATCATTGCCTGTCATATCATTAATTACTTTTATATAATCTGATAATACTTTTTCTAAATCATTAAAAGGAGAAAACTTTTTTAAAATTATTTCATCATTATTAATAAATATTTCTAGTACTTCATTTTCTTTTATTTTTAAGTTTTTTCTTATTTCTTTTGGTATTACTATTCTTCCAAGATCATCAATTCTTCTTGTAATTCCTGTTGATTTCAAATTTATCCATCCTTCCCTTGCATTTATATTTTGGGAATTGTTGGAATTTTTATACTATCATATCTTTAATTTTTGATAATAATTCAGTTAAATAATACACAAAGTGTTTATCAAGACCATTTGTCATTAACTTAATATACAATCTGTCATTTTTATACTCAAATTTAAATCTAGTTGATATATCATTTGCTTCCATAAATAACTTATCCACAGGAATTTTGTTTATAAGTTCATTTTCAAGTACTAATTCAACATATAGATTTGTTTGATTTACTGTATTTATATTTAATTCTTTTGCCTGTTTTTCGAATAATTCACTATACATATATACATCCATTTCAGAATCTATCTTACCAAATCTATCTTCTATTTCTCTTCTTACTTCATCTAATTTTTCATAACTATCTATTTCGTTAATCTTTTTATGTAATTCAATTTTTAATGATTCATCAGAAGTATATTCATCCTTTATATGATTTTCTACTTCAATTAAAGGTTTTTCTTCTTCTTTTATTTCTTCTTTTGTTTTAATACCTTTTAATCTATCAACTTCATCATTTAATATTTTTACATATAATTCATATCCAACAGAATCTATAAATCCTGCCTGTTCAGTACCAAGTATATCACCTGCACCTCTTATAGATAAATCTCTCATAGCAATTTGAAAACCTGAACCAAGTTCTGTAAATTCTTTTATTGCATTTAATCTTTTAACTGCATTATCACTTAATGTTTTATTTGGAGTATAAAGCAAATATGCATATGCGATTTTATTACTTCTTCCTACTCTACCTCTAATTTGATATAACTGACTTAAACCAAATCTATCAGCATTATATATTATTAGTGTATTAACATTTGGTATATCTATACCTGTTTCTATTATTGTTGTACAAAGTAAAATATCAAATTCATTATTTGTAAAACTAATCATAGTATCTTCTATTTGCCCCTTATTCATTTGTCCATGAGCAATTCTAATATCTGCTTCTGGTATTAATCTTTTAAGTTCAGAAAGTTTTTCATCAATATGTTCTACACTATTATATAAAATGAATATTTGTCCATTTCTAGACATTTCTTTATATATTGCTTCCCTAATAATTGATGGATTTTCTTCTGTAACATATGTTTGAACTGGATATCTATTTACTGGTGGAGTTTCTATTAAAGATAAATCTCTTATACCTACAAGTGACATTTGAAGAGTTCTAGGTATTGGTGTTGCACTTAAAGTAAGTACATCAATTGAACTTTTCATTTCTTTTATTTTTTCTTTATGAGTAACACCAAATCTTTGTTCTTCATCTATTACAAGTAATCCCAAATCTTTATATTTTATAGAATTATTTAATAATTTATGTGTACCAAAAATTATATCTATTTTTCCATTTACTAGTTTATCTTTTATTTCATTTGCTTCTTTTACACTTGTAAATCTATTTAATAATGCAATATTTATTCCATAGTTTCCGAATCTTTCTAAAGCACTTTTATACTGCTGAGAAGAAAGTATTGTTGTTGGACATAAGTAAGCAACTTGTTTTCCTGAATTTACTGCTTTAAACATCGCACGAAATGCAACTTCAGTTTTGCCATAACCAACATCTCCACATAAAAGCATATCCATTGGATACTCTTTTTCCATCGCAGATTTTATTCTTTCAATCGCAATATATTGATCTACAGTAGGTTCATATTTAAACTCTGAATCAAACTCTTTAGATAATTCATCGTCTTTTTTAAAAGCGAAACCTTTTTGTAACTTTCTTTCTGCTGATATTTTAATTAACTTATCCGCAATATCTTTTACCTTATTTTTTACCCTTAATTTTGTTTTTTGCCATTCTGATCCACCAAGTTTGTTTAATCTTGGAACAACACCTTCATTAGATGAATATTTTGTTATTAAATCAATCTTTTCCACAGGAATATATAATTTATCATTATCTTTATAGGATACTTCTATATAGTCTTTTTTATTACCATTTTTAGTTAATGTTTTAATTCCTGTATACATTCCAATACCATGATTTAAATGTACAACATAATCCCCTACTTTTAGATTATCAATATCTTTAATTTTACTTCCATATTTAAATTTATTTTTATAATTTGTTTTCTTATCTCTATTTTTAAATAATTCGTTTTCTGTTAAAACAACATAATTATCAAACTCAAATCCTTCATCTAAATTAGAATTAATAATATTTACTTTACCTTTAGATAAATCATTTTCATTAGTTAAAATAGTACTAACTGTTAGATATTTTTCTATATTTTTTAATTTACTTTCATCTGATAAAGCAATTATAACTATTTTATTTGAATATAATTGTTTTTCTAAGTATTCATTTAAATATTTAAAATTAGACTCAAATTTTTCTGGAAGTCTTGATGAATAGTTATATGTTTTATTAATTGATTTTATATCAGTTACATTATCAATAGTCATTAAATATATATTATTATTTTTCTGTTCTAATGATGAAAAATCATGCATGTATTCTGTTTTATATTCTTCTTCTTTTGAAGAACTATATTCAAATATTTCTTCTCTTAATCTTTTATATGATTTTTTTATTTGATTATAGTCTTTATATATCATTAGTGGGTCATCTACATATGATAATAAACTTGATACTTCATTTACTACATATGGTAAATATTTTTGATAATCAGGAATGTCCTCTATCATTTTTTCATTTATAAACTCTGAATATGGTCTTATTTCACATTCATTTATTTCTTCTAAAGATCTTTGTGATTCTACATCAAAATATCTTATAGAATCAATTGTATCTCCCCAAAATTCAATTCTTATAGGATTATCATTATTTGAAGAAAATACATCTAAAATATATCCTCTATTTGATACTTCTCCAGTTTTATTTACAATTGTATCACTTACATATCCTATTGATAAAAGTTTTCTAAATAATTCATCTTTATTAACCTCTGTATCTTTTTTCAAAATTATTTTACTATCCATCCATAATTTTTTACTAGGTAAATATCTTAAAAATCCCATAAGGTTTGTTATTACAATATTATGATCATTTTCACTAAGTTCATTTAATGTATTTACTCTTATTGATTTTAATTCTGGAGATATCGCAAGTGATTCACTTGTTAAAAAATCATCCATAGGAAACAAATATACATTATTATTTAATTTTGATATTGATGAATAATATATATTTGCTTCATATAATGAATTTGTTACTATTAATATATTTTTATTGTTTCTTTTATATATATCATTAACGCAAAAAGAGATTAACTGAGTAGTTAACCCTGAAATAGCAACATTATCTATTTGATTTATTAAAATTTTATCATTTAAAAAATTCATATCATCATCTCTTTTTAATTATATTTGTTCATCAATTTATCAAAATTCATATTAAAATAATCATCAATTATATTTACGCTCGTTTTTATTGCTTCATCTAATACTTTTCTATCATCACTATTTAATTTACCTAAAACATAATCTTTAGTATCTATTTTTTTATTGTTACTTATACCTATTTTTAGTCTTTTATAATTCTTTGTTCCAAGATGCATTTCTATATTTTTTATTCCATTATGTCCACCTGATGAACTATTTTGTTTAAGTTTGATTTTACCAAGTTCTTGATCTAAATCATCTTGAATAACTAATATATCTTCTATATTTATTTTAAAGTAATCTACATATTTTCTAACTACTTCTCCAGATAAATTCATATATTTTTGTGGTTCCAAAAATATTACTTTTTCACCATTTATTATTAGCTCTGAATACATTCCTTCAAATTTTGATTTATTAACATTTTGATTATGTTTTTTTAAATACTCATCTACAACATCAAAACCAACATTATGTCTTGTATTTTTATATTCTTTACCCGGATTACCTAATCCTACTATTAGTTTCATTATTTACCTCCATGATACTCCATATAAACAACATTTTTTTCTAAATTATGAAGTTTCGCAACCTTTTTTATTGCTTCTTTTTCTGTATATCCTTCATCTATCAATTTTTTTACATGACTTAAAATATCTATATCATCATATGTTTCTTTTTTAGTATTTCCTTCTACTATTATTACAAACTCACCTTTTGGTTCGATTAATTCTTCTAATACTTCATTAATTTTTCCTCTATAAACTTCTTCATATTTCTTACTTATTTCTCTTGATACACTCACCTGTCTATCACCTAATATTTCATATATAAGTTCCAATGTTTCACGAACTCTATATGGTGATTCATAGAAAATTAATGTATATTTTTCTTGCTTTAATTCTTCAAGTTCCTTCTTTTTAGAAGACTTTTTACTATCTAAAAAACCATAAAATAAAAATTTATTTGGATTTATTCCTGACATAATTAAGGCTGGCACAAATGCTGTCGCACCTGGAAGCCCTATAACATTATATCCTTCTTTTATTGCATGATAAGCAGCAACATACCCTGGATCACTTATCGCAGGTGTGCCTCTATCTGATACAAGTCCAACACTTATTCCGTTTGATAAATATTCAAGTACTTTATCATACACTTTATCTTCATTAAATTTATGACATGATATTAATTTTTTATTTATTTCTAGATAATTAAGTAATTTTGCTGTTTCTCTAGTATCTTCTGAAAATACAATATCAACTTGTTTTAAAATATTAATTGCTCTTAATGTTATATCTTCCATATTACCAATTGGTGTCGGTATTAAATATAAACTTGGTTTATTATCATAACTTTTTTGACTCATTTTATCACCTACTGAAACATATTTTTTATTTCTTCTAAGTAATTACCATCTTTATCATGAACGTATAATGGTGGCAATATTTTTAAGGATGAATTACCATTTTTTGCACCCTCTATTAAAATCATATTACATTTTGAACCATATCTTGGATAAACTAATTGTAGTCTTTTAGGTTCAATATTATATTTTTTCATACATAAGATTATATCTATTAATCTATCAGGTCTATGAACAAGTGAAATTGTACCATTATTTTTAAGTATTTTCTTAGAAACTGAAAATATATCTTCCAAATTTATTAAAGTTTCATGTCTAGCATTTGTTTTTATAACACTTTCATTTAACTTCGAATTTTCATTTACCCTAAAAAATGGAGGATTACATGTTATTAAATCAAATGTATCAGTTTCATATACCTTTGGTAAATCTTTTACATCCATATTTAATATTTTAATTCTATCCGTAAGATTATTTATCTCTAATGTTTTTGTTGCTAAATCATACACTTCTTTTTGAATTTCAACACCTGTTATATTACAGTTGACTTTTCTAGATAATATTAATGGTACTGGTGCATTTCCTGTGCAAAAGTCCATTATATTTTTGTACGATTTATTTTGAAGTGCAAAATTTGCAAGTAATACAGAATCTAAGGAAAAATTAAACCAATCAGTATTTTGTACAATATTTAAATCTTTATAATTTAATAATCTATTTACAACTTCCATACTATGATAACTCTATTATTTCCTTATCTTTTGTTTCAATTCTGTATGTTTTTTTAATTACATCAACTGATATAACTTTTCCACTTATTCCATCTTTATTTATAATATCTCCTACTTTTGGTAAATCTTTCTTTAATTCAGAATATGTATCATCTTCATATGAAAGACAACATAATAGTCTACCACATGCTCCATTAATTTTGTTTGGATTTAATGCAATATTTTGATTTTTTGCCATATTTATAGTTATATTATCAAAAGTATATAAATATGATGAACAACAAAGCGGTCTTCCACAAGGTCCAAGTCCACCTACTTCTTTTGCTTTATCTCTTGGTCCAATTTGTCTTAATTCAATTCTTGTTTTATATATTTTAGCAAGGTCTTTGGCTAAATCTCTAAAATCTACTCTATCATTAGCAATAAATGTAAAAAATAGTTGTGTTCTTTCAAATGTATAATTTACATCAACCAACTTCATATCTAAATTATATTTTTTTATAAGTTCACTACATTTTTTATATGCATTTTTAGCATCTTTTATATTATTTAAATGATTTGTATAATCTTTTTTAGTTGATACTCTAATAACGCTTTTTAATGGATAATGAATACTCTTTTTATCCATTTTTATTATATCTGTTATTACCGTTCCAAACTGTAATCCTCTTTCTGTTTCAACAATAACAGTAAGATTTTTTCTTAAATTTAGATTATGACAATCAAAATAATACTTTTTACCATATTTTTTAAATGTTATTCCTACAACATTTACATATTCATCATTCATCCTTATACCTCACTTAATTCTATAATTAGTTTATCAAATAATAATTTCATATTTGCATTTAATCCTAGTTCATTTTTTACATTTTCTACTATCTTTATTTTTTTACCTAACGATTCTATATTATTTAATGAACATATTTCATCTATTACTTCTTTATAATCATTCATATAATTTATTTCATTTTTTACCTTATAATGAATACAATCATCATACATATATAAAAGAATATTACAAAGTATTAAAAAATCATCGGATGTTTTATATACATCATAAGCAATTTTTTTAACCTTTATCATTGTATTTATTTTGTACTTTTCTATATTCATTAAGAAATCTATTGAATTATGTATAAATTTTTCTTTATCTTCATCAGTTATGTCTAAACCCACAAAAAATAAAATGTTTTTCATTTTATTTGAGTTATTATTCTTAAAATTTAAAATTTGACATCTAGATTTTATTGTTGGAAGAACCATATTTATATTATCTGTTAATAATATTGCGATTATATCATCTTCTGGTTCCTCTAAAAACTTTAGTATACAGTTAGCAGATGAAGAATTTAATTTTTCACAATTTTTAATTATATAAATTATTTTATTTGCTTCAACTGGTTTTGTTGAAACACTATTTTGTAACTCAATTAATTGACTTTTCTTTATAGTATTTCCATCTGGCTCTACTACCTTTAATTCAGTATATTCATCTTTATCTATTCTTTTATATATATTTTCAAGGGTTTCACTTGGTAAACCACTTAAACTAATAATATCCTTTGAAAAATCCTTAGCATATTTATATATATAATCAATGTCATCTGATGAGAATAAATATGCCTGTACAAGTTTATCATTTTTTAAACTCTTTTTTAATACAGTTGTTACTAAATTTTGTTCTTCCACATATTTTTCAAGCATATTTATCACCGCCTACTTCTATCTAAAATTTAATAAATAAAATGCAACTAATCCTAAAAATCCAGAACCGTCAAATAACGCTATTATTAAAACAGTATATATATTTATTGGAATATATAGGTTAAATGATTGCATTATTATATTATATCCATATAAAACTACTATACTAACGATTATTTTTACTATTATTTTTAGTAATTTTTTTAGCATACTTGTCCACCTCATCTAATACATAATATGTGGTGGATTTAATTTTATGAAAGTTTATTTCTTCCTTGCATTGCCATTTGTATTGTAAGAGGATCCAAATACTCCATATCCGCTCCAACCGGTATACCTGCGGCTATTTTAGTAACTGATACATCATACCCTTCAAGCATTTTTAATATATATCCTGAAGTTGTTTCTCCTTCAATATTTGGTGTTAAGGCTAATATTACTTCTTTTATTTTTTCATCTTTTATTCTATTTATTAACTGATTTATTTTTATATCTTCTGGATTAATACCTTCAAGAGGTGAAATTAATCCTTCAAGTACATGATATTTTCCATTAAATACATTTGCTTTTTCAAATAGAATTAAATTTTTGGTATTTTCAACAACGCATAATACATCACTACTTCTACTTTGATCTAAACAAATGTCACATTTATCATTTTCAGTTAAATTATTACAAATTTCACATTTTTTAATTTTGGTTTTTACATTTTTTAATGATTCAGAAAATCCCTCGACTTGTTCATCACTAAATTTTAATACTGCAAATGCTAATCTTTCAGCATTTTTTTCTCCTATACCAGGTAACAATTTAAAATATTCTATTAATTCTTGTAAACTATTAGGATATTTCATTAGAATATATTTGGAAGTCCTTGTCCTATTTTACCTAGTTTTTCTTCCATTTCTTTTTTTGCAGCACTAATTGCTTCATTTGTAGCAATTAAAATCATATCTTCTAATACTTCTATATCTTCTTTTTCTATATCTTTAGATATACTTATTTTAGTTATTTCTGTATCTCCATTTACTTCTACTTCAACTAAAGGTTGTTTAGCAGTAAATGTTTTTTTACTAACCTCTTCTTTTGCCTTTTCCATATCATTTTGCATTTTCTTTGCTTGTTGCATTAACATATTTATATTCATACTATTCTCCTCCAATTTCTAGTAAATCATCAAATTCACTTTTTTCTCCTGTATTTAATGATTTTATTTTATTTAATATGTCTTCCTCATCTATTATATCAATTTTTTCTTTGTTTTTTATTTTTTCTACATAAATTATTCTCTTTTTATTCCATAACTCATCTAACAAAATACATACTTTTACCTTTTTACCAAGAAGACTTTCCAGACTTTCTTCTAATAACTCCATATTATCATATAAATCATGTAATATGTTGTCACTGTCTGTCGTTAAGATTATTCCATCTTTTGATCCAGCAGTTATTTTTGTATCATCAAGTAAATTAATAATTTTTAATTTATTTAAATCTGATATATCATTTTTTAAATTTTCCACAGCATTTTCATATTCTATTTTTGATTTTTTATCAGCAATGCCTAGTGTATTATTTAATCTAATGCTCATAAGTTCATCATATAGTGTATAATCTTTTGTTTCTTTAATTGGTACTTCCACAGTTTGTGGTTTTTCTTCTTTTATTTCTACCTTTTCAGGAGTTTTGTTTTCTATATTTATATTTTTTGATGTATAAGTATTATTTTCAAACATTTGTTTGTTTTTTAATATATTTGTTATATTTATTATAGTTACATCAAATAATACTTTTTTATCTTTCGATATCTTCATGTCATTAGATATTTTATTTAAAATCATTATTACTTCGATTGTCTTATTTTCACCAATTAAATTTACTATATTCGAGTTATTTTCAAGTTTAAATTTTATTAATTCATTTCTTAAAAATCTAATAAAATCTTCACATATGTATATAAAGTTTTTACCTTCTTCTTGCCATGATTCTATTTTAGTAAATACACTATTTAAATCATCATTTACCATTTCAGTCATAAATTTTTCTATTTCATTATCATTAATTCTACCATTTAATAATAATACATCTTCGTATTTAATATTTCCATCTGCATAGGCATTTAATTGATCTAGCATACTAACTGCATCTCTTAATCCACCGTTTGATTCTTCTGCAATTAAATTTAATGATTTATCATCTATATTTATGTTTTCCTGTGCACAAATATATTTTAATCTTTCTTTAATTGTTGCGACTGGTATTGGTTTAAATTCAAATGACTGACATCTAGACATAATTGTTAAAGGTATTTTATGTGGTTCTGTAGTTGCAAGTATAAATATTATATGTTCAGGTGGTTCTTCTAATGTTTTTAATAATGCATTAAATGCTCCTGTTGTTAACATATGAACTTCATCGATTATATATATTTTATATTTTGATACTGTCGGAAGTAATGTAATATGATTTCTAATTTCACGTATCTCATCTACTCCATTATTTGATGCAGCATCCATTTCAATAATATCAACATTTTCATTTGAATTATTACTTATGCATATATCACATTTTTCACATGATAAACCATATTCTGGATGTAAGCAATTTATTGTTTTAGCAAATATTTTTGCGATACTTGTTTTACCCGTTCCACGAGGTCCTACAAATAGATATGCATGTGTAAGTTTATTATTTTTAATTACATTTTTTAATGTTTGTACCACTATTTGTTGGCCATATACATCATCAAATGTCTTTGGTCTATACTTTCTATATAGTGCTTGATATTTCATAAAACCTCCTTTATAAATCTATTTAATTATAGCATATTTAATTAAAAATTAGTAACATTTATCACTATATTTTATCAATAAATATCTATTAATTATATATTAATGTTTCACGTGAAACATTGCATAATTTTATATATATGTAATCAAAACAAGAGTTCATTAATAGTAACAATATATATACTTTTTAATATATATTTATATAGATTATTAAGAAATATATTGTATTTATTTGTTGATATATAAATATTGTTTTTAATTAACTTTTTTAAATAAACTTAACTAATTTATTTTATATTTAGATAATCATAATATAATTTTTTGTATTTAAAATATGTATACAAATATAACAATGTTTCACGTGAAACATTGTATAAGTAATTATATAATTATTCATAATCTATCAAAAATATACAGACTTTATACATATATAGTTAAAAAATACATTTTTTTATTAAAATTATTGTCATATATAATGAATTTAATTTATATTTTAAAAAAATATTAACTAGATAATGTTCACGTGAAACATTATCTATATCAATTAAATTTAATCTGTGAACATCATAAAATATGATTTAATAAATCGTTATACATAATTTGATTATTAATTTAGAATCATCTTTAATATTTTAAATTATTTTCTTTAGAATGTTTCACGTGAAACATTCTATAATATATATTCTGATTTGATAAATATAGGTTAATTAAATATTATAAAACGTGATTTTAAATTTTATTATATAAATTAATATAAAAAGATAATGTTTCACGTGAAACATTATCTTTTATTTTTAAAAAATTGAGTTAATTTATTAGAAAAATTTATTTTATCTTCTATTTTAATAAAATTAGGTTCTTTTTCTGTTAAATGTTCATTCTGATTTATAAAATAATAAGTATTTTTTATTCTTGATTTTCTTATAACCTCTTTACACATTGAACATGGTTCTAATGTAACATATAAATCACAATCATCTAATCTCCAATTATGAAGCTTTTTAGATGCCTTTTTTATAACCAGTATTTCAGCGTGATCTAATATATTGTTAGATTTATTAACTTTATTATAAGATTTCGATATTATTTTATCATTTTTTACTATTAATGCTGCGATAGGAACTTCATTCTTATCTTTTGCTTTAGTAATAAGTTTTAATAATTCTTGTTCAATTTTATTTATTTCCATAACTTCTCCATAATAAGCGTACATATATTCGTATTGTATTTTTCTTACATAAATTAATGTATAAAAAAATGCACACACGAAAAGGGAATGTTAAGGCTGCTATATTTCTATCCTGACCTGGTTCCAATATTTCCGTTGTGCAATTAAAATATATAATATTTTTCTATATTTGTCAAGTCTGTTATACTAGTTAAATATGTTTGTAATTTGTTTGAAAATATTTCCCGGGAAATATTTTGTTCGTTTTTTGTACGTTAAAATACTGAAGAAACCGTTATTCAACAGTTTCTTCAGTATTTTCTTCCTCATTTTCATCTTTTGTAGTAGCAATTGTTGTAACTTTTTGATTTTCTTTTAAGTTAATTAATCTAACACCTTGTGTTACCCTACTCATTTTAGATACTTGATTCATAGGTATTTTAATAATAATTCCACTATTTGTAATAATCATTAACTCTTCGTCATCATTTACGTTCTTAACAGCAGCTAAATTACCATTTTTTTCTGTAACATTTAATGCTTTAACACCTTTACTACCTCTATGAGTTAAACGATATTCTTCAATATTTGTACGTTTTCCATAACCATTTTCTGTAATAATTAATATATCGCTTGTTGGATCTACCTTTTCAGCACTTACACAAATAGCATCTTCTGGTATTTCAATACCTTTAACACCACTTGCAGTTCTACCCATAACTCTTATTTCATTTTCATTAAATCTAACTAATCTTCCATTTGATGAACCAATAACTATTTCATTATTACCATCAGTTTTTGTAACGAACAATAGTTCATCATCTTCTTTTAATGTAATTGCGATTTTACCGCTTTTTCTAATTGAATCAAATTCTTCAATTTTTGTTCTCTTTACTAATCCTTTTCTAGTAACAAATGTAATATAATCACTATTATCATCTTTCGAAATACTTAATATTGAATTAATTTTTTCATCTTTTTCAATTGGTAATAAGTTAATTATTGGTAATCCCTTTGCTTGTCTACTAAATTCTGGTATCTCATAGCCCTTTATTTTATATACTTTTCCTTTATTTGAGAAGAATAATATATAATCATGAGTCTTAACTGTTACCATTTTTTCTACGAAATCTTCTTCATTAGTAGACATACCTTTAACTCCTACACCACCTTTATTTTGTACTTTGTAAGTGTCTGTAGTAAGTCTTTTTATGTAACCTTTGTTCGTTAATGTAACAATTATATCTTCTACAGGTATTAATGATTCATCTTCTATATAATCAATAGCTGTCATATCAATACTTGTTCTTCTTTCGTCAGCATATTTATCTTTAATTTCTAATAATTCTGATTTAATTATACCGAAAATTCGTTCGTCTGACGCTAAAATTGCTTTAAAATCTTTAATTTTTTCTAATAAATCATTTAATTCGTTCTCAATTTTATCTCTTTCTAATCCTGTTAATCTTCTTAACTTCATTTCTAGAATTGCATCTGATTGAATTTCACTTAAACCAAATTTGCTCATTAAATCAGCTTTTGCTTCCTCATCTGATTTAGAGCCTCTAATTAATTTAATTACTTCATCAATATGATCGAGTGCAATTTTTAAACCTTCTAATATATGAACTCTTTTTTCTGCTTTATCTAGATCAAATTTTGTTCTTCTTATAATTACTTCTTTTTGATATTCAATATATTTTGAAATAATATCTTTTAATCCTAGTGTTTTTGGAACACCTTTATCTAACATTAAGAATATTATTCCAAAATTAGTTTGAAATTGTGTATGTTTATATAAATTGTTTAATACAACTTGTGCATTTGCATCTTTTTTAAGTGTAATAGTTATTTTTACACCATTTTTTAAATCTGTATGATAATCTGCTATACCTTCTATAGTTTTATTGTGGACAAGTTCTGCAACCTTATTTTTAAGTTCCATTGTATTAACACCATAAGGAACTTCATCAATAATTATATAATGTTTACCATTTTCTTCTTCAATTCTTGCCCTACTTCTTATAGTAATGGTTCCTCTACCAGTTTCATAAGCCTTTTTAATACCACTATTTCCTAAAATAATACCACCTGTTGGAAAATCTGGCCCTTTAATATGTTCCATTAATCCAAGTGTATCAATTTCAGGATTATCTATATAAGCAATACATCCATCAATTACTTCACCTAAGTTATGTGGTGGAATATTTGTTGCCATACCAACAGCAATACCCATAGTACCATTTACAAGAATATTTGGAAATCTTGAAGGTAATATTTCAGGTTCTTTTTCTGTTTCATCAAAGTTTGGTATAAAATTTACTGTATCTTTATTAATATCTCTTAATAATTCTAGTGAAATCTTTGAAAGCCTTGATTCAGTATAACGCATTGCTGCTGCACCATAACCTTCTATATTACCAAAGTTACCATGTCCATCAACAAGCATATTTCTATAACTAAAATCTTGTGCCATACGAACCATTGCTTCATATATACTTGAATCTCCATGTGGATGATATTTACCCATAACATCACCGACAATACGTGCCGATTTTTTATGAGGTTTATCTGGTGTATAACCTGATTCATACATTGACCATAAAATTCTTCTGTGAACTGGCTTTAAACCATCTCTAAGGTCAGGTAATGCACGTGATACAATAACACTCATTGAATAATCAATAAATGAAGATTCAATTTCCTTAACAATATCATTTTCTTCTAATCTATCTCTATTATGATCCATGATTTACCTCCTATATATCCAAATTCTGCGTATATGTTGCATTATTTTCTATAAATTGTCTTCTAGGCTCTACTTCTTCACCCATTAATTTAGAAAATGCAGCATCTGCTTCTATTGTATCGTCAACTGTTATTTTTCTAAGTATTCTGTGATTTATATCCATTGTTGTTTCATTTAATTCTTCTGCATCCATTTCTCCTAAACCTTTCATACGTGTAATTTCGTACTTTGTATTAGGATTTAATGTTGCTAAATATGCATCTCTTTCTTCAGGATCTAGAACATATTTAATTGTTTTGCCATGTTTAATGCAGAATAATGGAGGTTGAGCAGCATATACATGTCCTGCCTCTACAATTGGTCTAAAGAAACGATAGAATAATGTTAATAATAATACTCTAATATGTGATCCATCAACATCGGCATCAGTCATTATTATTATTTTATGGTATCTTAATTTACTTAAATCAAATTCTTCACCAATACCAGTACCAAATGCAGTTATTATTGTTCTAATTTCTTCATTTGATAAAGCTCTATCTAATCTTGCTTTTTCAACATTTAATATTTTACCTCTAAGTGGAAGTATTGCTTGTGTCATTGAATTTCTACCTTTAATGGCAGATCCTCCAGCAGAATCCCCCTCTACTAGGAAGATTTCACAAACAGATGGATCTTTTTCTTTACAATCAACAAGTTTTCCACCGAAATTAACTACATCTAAATCACTTTTTCTACGAGTTAATTCCCTTGCTTTTTTAGCAGCTACTCTAGCTCTTGCAGCAGTCATTGTTTTATCAACAATTATCTTTGCTTCTTCTGGATTTTCCATTAAAAATCTTTCGAAACCTTCTGCAAAAACATTATCTGCTATTTTTCTAACTTCTGAATTACCAAGTCTACCTTTTGTTTGTCCTTCAAATTGTGGATTTGGATGTTTACAAGAAATTATCATTGTTAATCCTTCTTTAACATCATCACCTGTTAAAGCAGCATCTTTATCCTTTAAGAAGTTATTTTTTCTAGCATAATTATTAATAATTCTAGTTAAGGCTCTTCTAACACCTTCTTCATGTGTACCACCATCATGTGTATTTATATTATTTACAAATGAATAAATATTGTCTGTATATCCTGAATTATATTGCATAGCAACTTCAAACATAATTCCTGCTTCTTCACCTTGTAAATGAATTATTTCTTCATGAATTGGTGTCTTATTCTTATTTAAGAACTTAACATATTCACTTATACCACCTTCATAATGGAAAGTTTCTTGTTTTTCTTCTCCTGATCTTTTATCAGTTAATGTTAATCTTAAACCTTTATTTAAGAATGCAAGTTCTCTTGTTCTAACTTTTAAAGTTTCATAATCATATATATCAGTATCAAATATATCTGCATCTGGCTTAAATGTAACTGTTGTTCCTGATTTATCTTCTTCACAAGCACCAATTACAGTTAAAGGTTGTACTGTTTTTCCACCATTAGCAAACTTTACCTCATATACTTTTCCTTCTTTATAAACTGTTACTACAACCCAGCTTGATAAAGCGTTTACAACAGATGCTCCAACACCATGAAGTCCACCAGATACCTTGTATCCTCCTCCACCAAATTTTCCACCTGCATGAAGTACTGTATAAACAGTTTCTACTGTGGATATTCCTGTTTTTGGATGAATACCAACTGGTATACCTCTACCATTATCAACAACTGTTACTGAATTATCTTTATTTATTGTTATTTCAATATGATTACAATAGCCTGCTAAAGCCTCATCTATTGAGTTATCTACTATTTCCCAAACTAAATGATGTAATCCTTTAACATCTGTTGTTCCAATATACATACCTGGTCTTTTTCTTACTGCTTCTAGTCCTTCAAGTACTTGTATCGCTGAAGCATCATAATTATTCTCTGCCATCTTTTTCACCTCGTTCATATACTTTTGCATTTTCTACATAAAAAACGTCTGCTTTTTCTATCAATTTTGTATCTATATTATTTATATCCGTAGATGTTATAAAAACTTGTAAATCATTATCTATATATTTAATAATATTTTCTTTCTTTTCTTTATCTAATTCACTAAAAATATCATCAAGAAGTAATATTGGTTTAACATACTTGTTTTCCCTCATCATTTCTATTTCTGATAATTTAAAACAAAGAATTGCTATTCTATGTTGACCTTGTGAACCAAAATTATTAATTTTAACATTATCTAAATATATAGAAAAATCATCCCTATGTACTCCAATTAAAGTAGTCTTTTGTTGTAATTCTTGATAATATACTTTATCATATTTTTCTTTTATTAAACCATATAAATCTTTACTATTCATATTAACAAAAGATTCATATTTAACCAAAATATCTTCTTTTTTAGTTAAATCTTTATAAATCTTCTTAATATGATAATTTATCTTATCGATATAGTTCTTTCTAAAATTAAGAATTTCAATATTTAATCTTATTAATTCATTAGTAAGTACATCGAAATATACTTTATCTATTTTATTACTTGTTTTCAGATACTCATTTCTATTTTTTAAAACTTTATTATAATCATTAATATACTTCAAATAATTATTATAAAATTGACCTATTTCAACATTTAAAAAGTATCTTCTACCCTGTGGTGGACCTTTTAATATTTCAAGATCATCCGGACAAAACATAATAGTATTGATATTTGATAAATATTCACTCATTTTTCTAAGTGGAATATCATTAATACTTACTTTTTTACCTTTTGAATTAATTAAAACTTCATAAGACTTTTTTAATGAATTTTCATGTACAATTTCACCAGTTATTTTAGTAAATAATTCACCTTGTTTAATTAAAAATGAATCTTTACTACATCTATGGGATTTTGTAATAGATAAAACATATATACTTTCTAGAATATTTGTTTTACCTTGAGCATTATTTCCAATAAAAATATTTATCTTTTTGTCAAAATCTATACTAATTTGTGAATAATTTCTGAAATTTACTAAGGAAATTTTCTTTAAAAACATTTTAAACCTATTTTTATGCCTTTTACTTCATTTTGACTCATAAATAATGCTCCTATACATACATATTAATTATACCACAAAAAAGGTATTTTTTATAGGATTTTTAGGAAAAAAACAGACTAATTTTCTAACTTTTTTCTGCTTCTTAAAATATACTCAAGTTTAGTCGCACGAAGGTATTGATTATCAAAAGATCCATACGAAATATTTATGAAAATCTTCCTTCCATTTTTGAAAAAAACTAATATTTTTCCATTAACTTCTCTGTATTCTTTTATCTTATCTAATGCTATCCAAATACACCCAATTAATCTTGGTGATGTAGTTGGAAAATAAATCATATTTGTACTTTCCTCAATTATAATTGGTGATTTATGACTAATACCTGTTAAAACCTTTGTTCCTGTCCTTCTTCCCATATAAGAACTTCCAAAAAATTCACAACTTTTTTCAATTATTTTCATAGAATTCATATTTATCATAAATTCATTGTCTTCTTCTAATACATTTGTAAGATTTTCACCTACTGGTACTATTGCTAGTGTTCTGTTATTAATTTCATAATTTTTCATAATAATCCCCCTAAATTTATTATTTTCCTTCCTCTTTCGAAAATAATTTCTTCTATTAATAGCAACTTTTTTTAAAAATCTTGTCGAAATAAGCAAAAAAAAAGAAATTTCTTTCTTTTTTAGTATGTTTTTATTGGTAATAATAATTGAATTAAATTTTCATCTTCATCAGTTTTAAGAATTATTGGTTTTATATCAGAATTTAATAATATTCTAATATCTTTACTATTTATTGTTTTTAAAGCTTCCATCATAAACTTAGAAGAAAATGCAATTTTAATTTCTTTATCATTATTTTTAGTTATAGCAAGTCTTTCTTCAACACGTCCTATTTCAGGTGTATTTGAGCTTACTATAGCCTCATTCTCATTAGTTTCAAACTTTATTACATTCTTTTCCTTTTCACTTGTTAAAAGTGCTGCTCTATCAATTACACTATATAATTCATCTAAGTCTGTTTTAATTTCAAGTTCAAAAGTATCTGGAATTAATCTAGATGTATCTGGGAATGTACCATTTAAAAGTCTAGATTGGAATAAAATATTATCAAACTTAAATAAAATTTTATTAGAGAAAATATGAATTTCTACATTTTCGTCATTATCATTCAATATTTTAGCAAGTTCCCCAATATTTTTACCAGGTATAACTATATTAATTAAGTTTTCCACAGCACTATCTAATTCAACTATTTTTTTAGCTAGTCTATAAGAATCAGTTGCAATGCATTCCATCTTATTTCCTTCTATTTTTAAGTTGATACCTGTAAGTATTGGCCTTGATTCTTGCATAGAAGTTGCAAATAATGTTTGATTTACTATATTTTTAATAACTTTTTTACTTAATATAATAGGATTTGTTGATATATCTAAACTTATATTTGGGAATTCACTTGAATCAATACCATTTAAGTTAAAGTTAGAATTTTGTGTATAAATTAATATCTTTAATCCATCTATTATTTCTATATTAATAAGACCATCAGGTAATTTTCTAATTATTTCAAGTAAATATTTACCTTGAATAATAATTGTTCCTGTGGAAACTATATTATCTATATATTTCTTATCAATAAAACATTCTATATCTATATCATTATTAGTAGCTGTTAAAAATAATCCTTCATTTGTTAAATTAAATTTAATTCCTCCAAGTACAGGTATTACATTTTTAGTAGATACTGCTTTTGATACGTTATTTAAATTTTCTAATAATATTTCTTTTTTAATACTAAATTTCATATTAACCCTCCTAAACTGATTATATCATATTATTTATTATTTAAATATGTTATTTTTATTATTACTGTTGAAAAAGTTGAAAACTTTATATTTATTTATTTTATAAAGGTTTACGAATTTTTATCCTGTGTATAACTGTTGATAAAACATGTGCATTTTTTTATTTTCCTGTGTATTATTCTAATTTTGAAATAATTTCATTAATAATATTATCTAGTTGTTTGTTCTCTTTTCTTTCTTTTTCAATCTTATCACATGAATGCATAACTGTTGAATGATCTCTTCCGCCAAATTCTATACCAATTTTAGGAAATGATTCATCCGTTAGTTGTCTTGACAAATAAATTGCTATTTGCCTTGGAAAAGCAATAGTTGCGACCCTTTTTTTTGATTTTAGGTCTTCGACTGATACATTATAGTGTTCTGCAACCACCCTTTGTATCTTTTGTATATCATTTTTAAAGTTAGTCATAGGTGTTATAGTACCTTTTAATGCTTCAATAGTTAAATCAAGTGTTATTTCTTCTTGAAAAAATATTGTAGAATAAGCACAAACTCTTGTTAATGCACCTTCTAAACTTCTTACATCTGATGGACACATATTTGCTATATAATCAATTGCATCATCACTTATATGCCTTGAAAAATCCATGTTTGCCATCTTTTTTCTTAATATTTCTCTTCTTAAATCATTATCCGGTGGAAAAATATTTACTTTTAATCCCCAGTTAAATCTTGTTCTTAGCCTATCCTCTAAATGTTTTAAATCATCTGGAGAACTATCTGATGATATAATAATTTGTTTTTTATCATCATATAATGTATTGAATGTATGGAAAAACTCATTTTGTGTTTTAGGAGCATTTCCTAAAAATTGTATATCATCAATTATAAGTACATCAATATTTCTGTATTTATCTTTAAATAAATCTACATAATCAAAATTAGTTCCGTCTTTATCTTTCTTATTTAATCCTAAAAAATCATTAATAAATTGATCACTAGTAACATATAATACCCTTTTATTTGTATTTTTCACAATATAATTACCAATTGCCTGCATTAAATGTGTTTTACCAAGACCACTATTACCATATATAAACAAAGGATTATACATTTTACCTGGATTTTCAGCTACAGCAAGCGCTGTTGCTTGTGCAAATCTATTACTCTCACCTACTATAAAATTTTCAAAAACATAATCAGGATTTAAATTTGCCTTTTCTGAACTATTATAAGGTACACCAAGTTCTTCTTCTTCCTCTTTTTTTACAGTAATCTTTTTATTATTGTATTCATTTTCAAGAACGAACTCAAAATTAAAGTTAGTTCCTGTTATACTGTTGAAAATATCACTTATTATATCAATGTAAGATTCAGATAAATGTTTTTTATGAGCGATAGTTGGAACAATGATTACAGCGTGTTCTTCATTTAATTCAACAAGTTTTGATGTGCTAAACCAAGTATCATACGATAAACTATTTAATTTAGTCTTCATTATACTTAGAAATTTATTCCATATATTATCAATGTTCATGAACTATCACCTCCCCCTGATTAGATAGTAAAGTTATAAACTTATTATAACTCATTTTTATTCATTTTCAAGGCTAAAAATTAGTAAACAACACTTATCAACATAAAATGTGGAAACTACTCTATATAAAATAAGGGATTACAATACTTTTCCACATTTTCCACAAATTTACAATTAACAGGTACTTTTTAAACAACCATTATTTTTCCACATTATTGTGGAAAATGTTGATAACTTTATTTGACTATATATTATAAAGAAAAAATAAATATTTTTCCACAAAAAACTGTTAAAAAGTAAAAAAATGTCAAAATATTAAAAAAACAGATGTTTAAATCTGTCTTAAGTATTCAGCAGTATTAAATAATTTCATACCATTTGAGCCTTTTAAAAGGATAATATCATCTTTTTTAAGGTAATTTTTAAGAAATTCATGTGAATCACTTTCATTATTAAATATATTTATATCTTTATTAAAGTTATTTTTAATAAGTTCATCTTTTATAAATTTAACTTCATTACCTACTAGTATTACACCATCAATATCCTTATTTAATATATAACTACCTATTTTCTTGTGTATATCTTCTGAATAATTACCAAGTTCTAAAATATCACCTATCATTAATAGTTTTCTTTTATAGTTAGATTTGGAAATCATATCTATAGAATTAATTAATGAATCGTAACTGCAGTTATATGTATCATTGATTATTGTAGTACCAGTTTTATTTACTATTTTTTCAAGTCTATTACTAGGTAATTTGAAAGTTTCTATACCCTTTTTAATATTTTCATCACTTATATTAAGTTCTTTTCCTACTGCATATGCAACTAAGCTATTATAAATAAATGCTTCACCTGGTGCATTAACCTCAAAATCAGTATCTTTTATTTTAAATTTACTACTAAAAATTTCATCAACTATATCTGTTGCCATATAATTGCTTTTATTATTTATACCAATAGTTTTTATATTAACATTAATTTTATCTAAATTATTATGAAGCATATCATTATCATTATTTATAATAAGAGTACCATTTTCTTTAAGTCCATCGATAATTTCAAGTTTAGCCTTTAATATATTTTCTCTAGAACCAAGATTTCCAATATGAGCAGTACCTATATTAGTAATAACTGCGATAGTTGGTTTAGCTATTTTACTTAACAAAGTTATTTCATTTAAATGATTCATACCCATTTCAAGAACCATAGCATTATGATCTTTTAATTTTAATATAGTTAAAGGAAGACCAATATGATTATTATAGTTTCCTTCTGTTTTTAAAACATTATATTTAGTACTTAATACACTTGATATTATTTCTTTAGTACTTGTTTTACCTACACTACCTGTAACTGCGATAACAGGTATATCATATAATGATCTTTTATATGCTGCTAGTTCTTGAAGAGCTTTAATAGAATTATCCACAATAATAATTGTTTTACCATTGTAATCTTTAAAATCTATATCTTTGACAGATTCTTTTTCAAGTATGCAAGCACTCGCACCCTTTTTAAAAGCATCTTCATAAAATAAATTACCATCAAAAGTTTCACCTTTAATTCCTATGTAGCAATCATTTTCATTAATTTCTCTAGTATCTTTAGAAAAATTCTCTATTTTTAGATTTTCATCACCCATTATAAGACTTGCATTACATTCTCTTATAATATCTTTTACTAATATTTCTTTCAAATATATCACCTACTCTTAAATTTACTACTACTATTATATAATAAATATTTAAAAATTTAAAAATTTTTTTACTATTTCTTTATCACTGAAGTGAATTTTTTTCTTTCCTATTATTTGATAATCTTCATGACCTTTTCCAAGTATCATTAATATATCATTATTTTTTAACATCTGCATTCCTTTTATAATAGCATTTTTTCTATCAAAAATAATTTCATGATTATTTTTATTTAATCCAGTAACTATATCATTCATAATTTGTTTTTCATCTTCAGTTCTTGGATTATCATCAGTAAATATTACATAATCGGAATTTTCTTCTGCTGCTCTTCCCATTATTGGTCTTTTTGTTCTGTCTCTATCTCCACCACAACCAATAATAGTTATAATCCTACCCTTTTTATATTCATTTGCACTCCTTAAAACATTTATAACTGCATCAGGTGTATGTGCGTAATCAACAAATACACTATTTGTATTATATTTAATCATTTCCATACGTCCAGCAGGTGCCATTAAATCTTTGGTAATATCAATAATACTATCAATACTAAATCCTAATTTATGTACAAGCATAAGTGCAGTTAAATAGTTATATACATTATAACTACCTACCATATTTATTTGCGTATTATATATTTTATCTTCATAACTAAATTCTATTTTTGTGTGCAAATGTGATAAAGAATAATCTTTTATTAAAACGTCAGCATCAGTTTTACCAATAGTTATATTTTTATTTTCATTTAACATGAATTTTTCATGATGAGGGTCATCCTTATTTATAATAGCAATCTTTTCTCCTCTAGTTTTCTCAAATAACTTTCTTTTAGCCTTTGCATAATTTTCTAAAGTTTTGTGATAATCTAAGTGATCTTGTGTAAGATTTGTAAATGCTACTTCATCAAATTCAAGTCCAAATACTCTATTTTTATCAAGTGCATGACTACTAACTTCCATAACTACATATTCACAGCCATATTCTTTTGCTTCTAAAAGCATATCATAAAGTACATCAGTATCTGGTGTCGTATTATTTAATGTTTTTTGTTTGTTTCCACAATAAAAACCAATAGTACCAATATATGCACATTTTTTTCCAAGTAATGTTAATAATTGATATACTAAATAACATATCGTTGTCTTACCATTAGTACCGGTTACTCCAATTAGTTTCATATCTTTAAATTTATGATAGTAATTTTTATAAAGATAATTATTTAAATATTCTTTTGTATTTGGTACTATAATGGTTTCAACACCATAACTACCCTTTTCGCATATAATTCTAGAGGCACCATTTTTAATAGCACTTTCAATAAAATCATGTCCGTCAGTATTTACATTTTTTATCGCAATAAACGTATCTCCAGGTTTAACTTTCCTAGAATCGGTTTTTATTTTCATTAATTAAATTCATCTCCTAATATTAAAAATCTCATTAAGATATATGAATTAAAAAAAATATATATGCTATAATATGAATATTTATTTGAAAATCTACAATATTAAATTAAATGTTTGTAACAAAAAATGGTTGACATATTAATAAAATATATTAAAATATATAAAAAACATTTGACTTTATATAAAAAAATGTATATAATTGTAATGTTTTATGAACTTGGAGGTGCAAAAATGAAAAGAACTTTTCAACCTAATAATAGAAAAAAAGCAAAAAAACATGGATTTTTTTCTAGAGTAAAAGGTAAGGTATTAAATAATAGAAGAAAAAAAGGACGCAAAACTTTATCTAAATAATTCCACTTTTTATTAGTGGTTTTTTTTGTAAGTAGGTGAAAAAATGAAAAAAACTAATATAATAAAGAAAAATTTTGATATAAGTAAAGTATTAGATTCAAAAAAAGGCTATAGAAATAAATATTTTAATGTTTATTATAATGAAAATAATGTAGGAAAATATAGATTCGCGGTATGTGTATCTAAAAAAATAGGAAATGCTGTAACTAGAAATAAAGTGAAAAGACAAGTAAAAGATGTTATAGATAAAAGCAATTTAGTATTTAATTCTAATACTGATTATGTTATAATAATAAAAAAAGAAATTAATGAAATAAAATATAGTGAAATTAAGAAAAATTTAATGGATCTATTAAAGAAAGTAACAGATTAGGAGAAACTTATGAAAAAAAGCAAGATAATGAAAATATTAGTTGTAGTGCTATCAATATTTGTAATAACTGGTTGTACGACAACACTAAAAGATCCAAAAACTAAAAAGGTTGTAACTTATGAAGATGAAAAAGTTAAAATAACTTTAAATGAAAATATATTATGTAAACCAACAAATGAGGGATTAGTAAAAGAATATAATAAATATAAAAAACAAATTGATATATCTAAGTTACCAGATTGTGATAAATTTAAACCAAGTGATGAAAATTACAATAACTTATGGGAAACTTTGGTAGTTAAACCACTTGCTTGGTTAACATTAAAAATTGGTAATTTAGTAAAAAGTTATGGTATCGCACTTATAATTTTATCAATAATAATAAGATTAATACTTGCGCCATTTACTAAAAAAACTGCTATGCAATCAGAAAATATGAAGAAGATGCAACCAGAAATAGATAGAATAAATAAAAAATATGAAAATAAAACAGATCAAGATTCAATGACTAAAAAATCAATGGAGACAATGGCATTATATAAGAAATATGATATAAATCCATTCTCAAGTTGTTTATTTGCATTTATTCAAATACCATTATTATTTGGTTTCTTAGAAGCAATAAATAGAGTACCAGTAATATTTGAAGAAAACTTATTTGGTCTTATACTTGGAACAACACCATTTAAAGCAATTACATCAGGTCATATTGAATATGCAATTATTGTTATACTAATTGGTGTTACAACATTTATTTCTCAAAAATTAAATACAACAGCGCCAACACCTCAAACAAATGATATTAATCCAAATACAATGATGAATTTCATGCTTGTAATGATTGTAATAATGTCACTTAATTTCTCAGTAGCATTATCATTATATTGGATTGCATCAACATTATTTACTATTGTTCAAAACTTAATAGTTATTAAAACAAGTAAAAAGAAAGAGGTAAAGTAATATGAAAGAATATTTATATGAAGGAAAAAATGAAGAAGAATTAATACTTAAAATGCTTAACGAATTAGGTGTTAAAGAAGATGAAATCTTATATGTAACAAAAGAAGAAACAGTAGGATTATTAAAAAAGAAAAAAGTAACAATTAAAGCAATTCTTAAAACTGATGTTTTAGAATATTCAAAGAAATTTGTTACAGATTTAGTAAATGCTATGGGATTAGATGTTAAACTTGAAACAAAAAGAGGAGAGAATAATATACTAATTAAATTATATTCAGATAATAATCCAATATTGATAGGTAAAAATGGAAGAACATTAATGTCAATTCAAAATATACTTCATCAATCAATATATGCTAAAACTGGCATTCATGTAAATATTTTATTAGATGCATCAAATTATAAAGAAAAGAAACAAAAAAACATTGAATATATGGCAAAAAAGCTTGCTAAAGAAGTAGCTCAAACAGGAATAGAAATTAAAATGGATTCAATGAATTCATACGAAAGACATTTAGTTCACGATGTTTTAAGTAATTATAAAGGTATAAAAACTGAAAGTGAAGGAGAAGAACCTAATAGGTGTGTTGTTATTAAACCATCTAAATAGGCTTCTTTTTTTTGACAATACATATTAAAAATGTTAATATATTCGCTCAAATGGGGGAAGTATTTATGGATAACATTTATTTTACTAGAGAAGAATTTAATAAACTATGGAATAAATTAGAATATTTAGGAAGAGGAGGAGAAGGAATTTGTAAAAGACTAAATAATAAAGAAATAATCAAATATTTAGATAGTCCTTATGCTAATTTTGATGGAGAAAAGATACTTAAATTTAAAGAATTTAAATCAAAAACATATTTATTTCCATATAAAATAGTTTGTATTGATAATGAAATAATGGGATATATTACAAGATATTCTAGTGGTAAAAATCTTATTGAAGTTCCAAGAGATACCATAAGATTTGATAAATTTATAATTGGTTCAAAAAATGTAGAAGATGATACAAAGAACTTGTCTGATGAAGGAGTATTAACACATGATATATTGTTTAATATACTATATAAAAACGGAATATTTCATATGATTGATACATATTATTACGAAATAGTAGATGAAGATAATGAAAGTTTATACAAAAAAAATATAAGTTATTTTAATTATAGTTTATTAGAATTTTTAGTAAAAGACAGATTTTATAAATTTGTGTTTACATCAAAAGAGCTAAGTGAGTTATACAAAGAAGCAGAAAATGGAGAATCGATAATATCATTTTTAGAAATGTTAAGACAAAGACTTAGTGAATATTGTGATAAAGATGTAAAAGTTGTTAGAGATGCTAAAAAAGCAATAACATTATGTCATAAATCTGTATATCCAGAATACTTTTAATGAAAACTTCGTATTTGAAGTTTTTATTATGTTATAATAAAAAAAGGAAGTGATTTTTTATGAACGATACAATATGTGCTATATCAACAGCATTAGGTGTAGGAGCAATTTCAATAATAAGAGTTAGTGGAGATGAAGCAATAGATATTGTTAACAAAATATTTGATAAAGATTTAACTAAAAAAAAATCTCATACTATAAATTATGGACATATAGTTTATAATGGTGAAATAATAGATGAAGTAATGGTAAGTATAATGAAATCACCAAAAACATTTACAAAAGAGGATATAGTTGAAATAAATTCACATGGTGGTGTTGCTGTAACAAATAAAGTACTAGAAATATTACTTTTAGAAGGTGCAAGACTCGCAGAACCAGGAGAATTTACAAAAAGAGCCTTTTTAAATGGAAGAATTGATTTAGTAGAAGCAGAAAGTATAATGGATTTAATAGAATCAAAAACAGAAACATCTAGAAAACTAGCAATAAGTGGAATGGAAGGAAAAGTATCAAAACTAGTAAAAAATATTATAGACAATTTAGTAAAAGTAAATGCAAATATTGAAGTTAATATAGATTATCCAGAATATGAAGATATTGAAATTGTAACAAAAGAAAAAATAGAGGAAATGTCTAAATATATAAATAAAGAATTAACAAAACTATTAAATGAATCAGAAAACGGAAAACTTATAAAAGATGGAATAAATACACTAATTTTAGGTAGACCAAATGTTGGTAAAAGTTCTATATTAAATAAACTTATAGAAGAAGACAAGGCAATAGTAACTAGCGTTGCGGGTACAACAAGAGATATAGTAGAAGGTCAGATAAGAGTAAATGGAATTTTACTTAATATAATAGATACCGCAGGTGTAAGAGAAACAGAAGATATAGTAGAAAAAATAGGTGTAGAAAAATCATTAAGTTTAGTAAATGATGCAGATTTAATAATACTTGTATTTAATAATAATGAAAAATTAACTGATGAAGATAAAAAATTACTTGAATATACAAAAGAAAAAAAGAGAATAATAGTAATAAATAAAATAGATTTAGAAAATAATTTAGATATTAGTAATTTAAAAAATGAAAGAATAGTAAAAATTTCAGCATTAAAAGATAGTGGTATTGAAAGCTTAAAAAATGAAATAAATGATATGTTTAATCTAGAAGAAATTAATTTAGGAGATTTTACTTATTTATCAAATTCAAGACAAATATCACTTGTAAAGAAAGCAGTAGAAATATCGAAAAATTTAGAGGATGCTTTAAATAATGATGTACCAATTGATTTACTTGAAATAGATATAAAAGAAATTTGTGAAATACTTGGAGAAATAATAGGCGAGAGTTATGATGATAAATTAATAGATACATTATTTAGTAACTTTTGTTTAGGAAAGTAGGAAATAATGAAGAATATAGGAATAATAGGTAGTGGTAGCTTTGGATGCGCACTCGCAAACGTATTAATAAAAAATCATAATGTAAAAATATGGTCCTTTAAAAAGAAAGAAGCAGATGTAATAAATAATGAACATAGATGTATGTTTATTGATAATTCAAAACTAGATGAAAGAATAGTGTGTTATACAAATTATGAAGATGTAATAGAAGATTCAGAATATTTAATTTTAGTAACTCCATCAAGTGTGATTAGAAACACATGTCAAAATATAAAAAAATATGTTACAAATCAAAAAATAATAATCGCATCAAAGGGTATGGAAATAGAAACTAATAAATTTTTAATAGATATTGTAAAAGAAGAGTTAGATTTAAAATATATTGGAGTAATCTCTGGACCAAGTATAGCAAAAGAAGTAATAAATGATTTGGGATTAAAGGTTGTATTCGCATCTAATAATAGTGATTATAACAATGAAATAAAAAATAATTTTGAAACAGATAAATTTAAAATAGAATTAAGTGATGATGTAATTGGAACAGAATTAGGTGGAACATTAAAAAATATTATATCAATCGCATCAGGATTAGTTAATGGTCTTAATTTAGGAAATAATGTGAACGCTATTCTTATTACAAAAGGACTAGAAGAAATAAAAAAAATAGGACTAAAATTGGGTGCTAAAGAAGAAACATTTTATGGTTTATCAAGTCTTGGAGACTTATTAACAACTTGTTTAAGTAATGAAAGTAGAAATAATAGATGTGGAATACTTTTATCACAAGGTAAAAAAATAGATGAAATAAAAGAAGAAATAGGCATGGTTATTGAAGGACTTGATGCTTTAAAAATAGAGTATAATATATCACAAAAGTATAATATTAACACAAAAATAATAAATACACTTTATGATATTATTTATAGTGAGAAGAATAAAGAATCTATAATAGACGCAGTATTAAACTAAAGAGGTAATTATGAATAAAAAGGTAATAATTGGAAACTTTAAAATGAATTTACTTCCAAATGAAGTAGTTTTATATATTGAAAATTTAAAGAAAGATATAAAAAGTAATAATGAAATTGTATTATGTGTTCCATATGTGGATATTCCTTATGCATCAAATATAGTAAATGATACTAATATTTATGTTGGTGCTCAAAATATGTATAGCAGAGAAGAAGGAGCATATACAGGTGAAATATCAGTAAAAATGTTAAAATCTATAAAAACAGATTATGTATTACTTGGTCACTATGAAAGAAGATTATATTTTAATGAGACAGAAGAAGAAATAAATAAAAAACTTATATTAGCGTTAAAATATAATATAAAACCTATTGTGTGCATTGGATCAAATGAGTCATTAGAAAATGAAATAAATATGATATTAAAGGATATTAAAAAAGAAAGTATAAATAATATAATATTTATTTATGAGCCAGTATTCTCAATAGGCACAGGTAATGCATTAGATAAAAATGAAATAATAGATAAAATAAAATTAATAAAAAATATAATTTTTAAAAAATATGATGAAGAATTTAATAATCTAACTTTAGGTTATGGAGGAAGTATTAATTCGAATAATATATTTGATATAGTTAATAATGATGAAATAAATGCAATATTAGTAGGATCATCATCATTAAATGAAAAAGAATTTGCAAATATAATAAATTTAAGTTCATAAAAAAACAGGATATTGATGTCTACCCTAAGGGGTGCATTTCATATCCTGTTTTTTGTATTTTTTAAACGTTATTTAATATAAACCCCATTCAGCAAACTTCTCAAATCCACCAATGTTATTAATATATTCTCTAGCTTCATCAACAATTTCATTATAAGGTTTTCCATCAATCATATCATCCCCAATTGCACAGAATAGTTCTACTTCTTTACCTGTTTCTTGAGCTTTCTTAAACGCATAAATATTTATACTTACATCTGCTTTTGATAGATCTTTACCATGAATTCCTCCACCTGTTACAGATTGAGCCATATCAGAACCAAGTTTTCTATTTGTCGCACCAGTATCAACATTTGTGCCACCTTCCCATTCTCCTAATGGATTAATTATTATTTTAGATTTGTTGTGTCCATTACTTCATTTATTATATTTTGTATTTTTTCATTCGTTGCATTAGATTGACATACTATCAAGTGATCTTCTGTAAGAATATATTTTCCATCATATGGAATATTATCATATAATTTCCTTGCCAGTTTACTTATTTGTTTTTCTAAATTATTAAGTGGTACACCTTTGAAAATACCATTATCTCCACATTTGATTCTTTCACTTTGATTTTTAGCAAGTTTTTCATCTTGAGGTACTATTTTTAAATTTAATTTAATTTTATTACTGCCTGTAATCCTTTCTAATATATTTACTATATCAATTTTCTTTATACCAACATTAGTTTCAATTATGACATTACACCCATTATGACCAATTAAAACTTCAACAGCTATTTTTGGATTTTCATTATTTTTGTATGCAAGATCTACTATTGCGCCTGCAATTCTGTCTGCTACCTTGTCTGGATGACCAGGATTTACTTTTTCAATCATATATATTTGCTCCTTTTTACATCTAATAAAAAAACACCCAAGATAACTTTCTTGAGTGTAAAAAGTTATCTTATAGAATCTAGCATTACCACCTAATTTAATAGGTTGGTGCGATTTCATTGGGCTAGTCCCTCCATCGCTCTTTATAAGATGTTGAACTAATTATACCTTAATTATCTTTTTCTAACAATATTTTTACTAAAAAATTTTTAATATTTAGTGGAAAAGTAATAACATGTGGAGAATATAACATATGAAAGAGTTATTTCTATGAGAGGAGGAAAAATTGAATAACTCTTATCAAAAAATAATAAAGGAGGAACTTTGGTTACAATAAAAGGATATACAAATAATCCAGAACTAAGAAAAAAAGAGGTAATACCAGAAACATTTGATGCAGTATTTAAAGCAGTATTAACAGAAGAAAAAGAAGTACTCGCAGAAATAATAGAACTAGTAATTGGTATACCAAAAGAAGAAGTAATAAAAAATGGAGTAATAATAAATAGTGAGTATGTAAGAGAAAATATAATTGAAACAGATAAAAAGTCAGATTTATTAATAAGTATAGGAGATAATGTAATAAATTTAGAAATGGATAGAAGATATTATTCAGGCTCAAATAAAAAGAATAATAAATATATACATAAAATAGTAAATCATTATAATCCAAAGAATACAGTTCAAATATGTTTTACAAGTTATAAAGAAGGAGAAGAATTAAAAGGAGAAAAAAAGTCAATAAGAAAATATATGTTTCAAGATAGTGATGGAAATGTAGAAGATTATGGACTAGAAAAATATAAGATAGACCTTGAATATATAGAAAATAAATATTATAATAATGATGAGTTAACTAGAAGAGAAAAAATCTTCTTAATGTTTAAAGAATCAAATAGAGAAAAATTAAAAGAAATCTCGAAAGGAGATAAAATTATGGATAAAATATATAAAAGATTAGACAAATTATCAGAAGATGAAGCATTATCATTGTTATATGATGAAAAAGAAAGAGAAGAAGAAAAGAAACAAGCAGAAATAGAATATGCGGAGGAACATGGATTAAATAAAGGTATAAAACAAACTGCTAAAAATATGCTTGAGAGAAATATGAATATTGATGTAGTAGCAGAAATAACAGGTTTGTCTTTAGAAGAAGTTATAAAGCTAAAAGAAGATATATAAAAAACTAAACAGTTACATTAGAATATATTGTAATTGTTTTTTATTGTGAAATTTTTAATCTTGTAGTATAATACAAGTGCAAAAAAGAAGGTTGATTAAAATGAAATATGAAATAATTGTAGTTGGTGGAGGACATGCTGGATGTGAAGCAACACTAGCTTCTGCTAATAAAGGTCACAAAACATTACTTGTTACAGGTTCAAAAGATACAATTGCGATGATGCCATGTAATCCATCAATAGGTGGTTCTGCAAAAGGAATTGTAGTAAGAGAAATAGATGCACTTGGTGGATACATGGGTAAAGTTGCAGATAAAACATTACTTCAAATGAAACTTTTAAATAGTAGTAAAGGACCTGCTGTTAGATCACTTAGAGCGCAAGGTGACAAAATTACTTATCCAAAAGAAATGTTAAGAATATTAGAGGAACATAAAAATATAGATATAATTGAGGAATTGGTAGAAGATTTAATAGTAGAAAATAATAAAATAAAAGGTGTTAAATTATCCACAGGAAAAGAGATTATGTGTGACGCTGTAATTCTTACAACTGGAACTTATATGAAGGCAAATATATTAGTAGGTGATAAAAGAACAGTTTCAGGACCAAAAGGAACAAGACCTTCTTTATACTTAAGTGAAAATCTAGAAAAATTAGGATTTAAAATACTTAGACTTAAAACAGGAACTCCACCTAGAATTGATAGAAGTACAATAGATTTCTCAAAGACTAAAAGAGAAGATGGAGATGACAAACTATATACATTTTCATTTGATAACAAACCTTATTATACTGTGGAAAACCAAGAACCATGTTATTTAACTTATACAACAGAAGAAACTCATAAAATTATTAGAGATAATTTAGGTAAATCTAGTATGTATGGTGGTTTTTATGAAAAATTAGGAACTGGACCTAGATATTGTCCATCTATAGAAGATAAAGTAGTAAGATTTGCAGATAAAGAAAGACACCAATTATTCTTAGAACCAGAAAGTAAATATTATGATGATATATATCTTCAAGGTTTTTCAACAAGTATGCCATATGATGTACAAGAAGAAATGGTACATAGTTTACCAGGACTTGAACATGCTAAAATACTTAGATATGCATATGCAATAGAATATGATGCTATAGACTCAAGAGATTTAAAACCAAGTCTAGAAACTAAAATAATAGATGGATTATTTACTGCAGGACAAATAAATGGTACAAGTGGTTATGAAGAAGCCGCAGGACAAGGATTAATCGCGGGAATAAATGCAGGATTAAAACTAGAAGGAAAAGATCCATTAATCTTAGGAAGAGATGAATCATACATTGGTGTACTTATAGATGATTTAGTAACAAAAGGTGTAAAAGATCCATATAGATTGCTTACTTCAAGAGCAGAATATCGTTTATTACTAAGACATGATAATGCTGATATTAGACTTAGAACTCATGGTTATGAAGTAGGTTTAATTAGTGATGAACAATATAATAGATTAAAAGAAAAAGAAAAGAATATAAATTTAATAATAGAAGAATTAAAGAATATAAAAATAAAAGATGAAAAAAATATTACTGCATATGATTATTTAAAAAGAACAGAAGTATCAATTAATGATGTAAAAGATAAATTAAGTAAAGAATATGATGAACTAGAATTAGAACAAGCAGAAATCATGATTAAATATGAAGGGTATATTAGAAAAACAAGAAAAGAAGCAGAAAAAATGAAAAAGTTAGAGAACAAAAAAATTCCTAAAGATATTGATTATGATAAAGTTCCTAATTTAGCTAGTGAAGCAAGAATAAAATTAAAAGAAGTAAGACCAGAAAGTTTTGGACAAGCACTTAGAATAAGTGGAGTAAATCCATCAGATGTATCTATTTTATCTGTTTATATGAAGAGGTATTTTAATGAATAAGAATGAATTTGTTTTAGCACTAAAAAATCTTGGAATAGATATAACAGAAGAAAAACTAAACAAATTAGATAAATACTATGATTTATTAATAGAGTGGAATAATAAAATAAATTTAACTAGAATAACAGATAAAGAAGAAGTTTATTTAAAACATTTTTATGATAGTTTAACATTAATAAAAGCATATGATTTAAATAAGAAAATTAAGGTTTGCGATGCAGGAACAGGTGCAGGATTTCCTGGAATAGTTCTAAAGATAGTATTTGATAATATTGATATTACACTTGTAGATGCATTAAATAAAAGAGTTATGTTTTTAAATGAGGTTATCAAAGAGTTAGAGTTAAAAAATATTACTACTGTACACTCTAGAATAGAAGATTTTGCTAAAGAAAATAGAGAAAAATTTGATTTAGTTACTTCAAGAGCAGTTTCTAAACTAAATTTATTAGATGAACTATGTATTCCTCTTGTTAAAGAAAATGGTTATTTTATACCAATGAAAGCAAATTTAGAGGGTGAAATAGAAGAAGCAGAATCTGGAATAAAAAAATTAGGTGCACAAAAAGAAGAAATAATATCATTTCTTTTACCTAAAGAAGAATCTGTTAGAAACTTAATAAAGATAAAAAAAGTAAATAAAACAAGTATTAAATATCCAAGAATTTTTGATAAAATCAAAAAAAATCCATTGTAAAATATGGATTTTTATTGTACAATAATAAGTAAGAATAAAAGGTAGGGAGCAGTTATGAACGAAAGGGAAAGAGAAATAATTGAAGTATCATTAGATGATATTATTCCAAATAGATTTCAACCAAGACTTTCATTTGATGAACAAGGATTAAATGAACTTGCTGAATCAATAAGACAACATGGAATAATACAACCTCTAGTTTTAAGAAAAATTGGCGATAAATATGAAATAATAGCGGGCGAAAGAAGATATAAAGCATCGTATATTGCAGGACTAACTAAAGTTCCAGCAGTTATAATTGATTTAAATGATAATGAATCTGCTGAAGTGGCTATTGTAGAAAATATACAAAGAAAAGATTTATCACCAATAGAAGAAGCAAAATCATATAAAAAATTGCTTGATAGAGGATATTTAACACAAGATCAATTAGCATCTAGAATGGGTAAAAATCAATCAACAGTATCAAATAAGTTAAGACTTCTAAATCTAGATGAAAAAGTTCAAGATGCTCTTTTAAATAATAAAATATCAGAAAGACATGCAAGAAGTTTATTAAAATTAGATAATAAAGAAGAGCAAAAAAAAGTATTAGATGAAATAATAGAAAAAAGATTAAATGTTAGAGATACAGAAGATTTAATTAATAGAAAATTAAATGGAGAAGAAGAATTTATTAACATTCCTAATTTATCTAATACAGGAATAGAAGAAACATTTGATTCTAATAATATTCCAAACATTTCAAATGATTACAAAAATGAGGAAGAAATAGAAAAAATACCAACATTTAGTAGTAATCCAATAAAAGAATATAAAGAAATTGATGACGATATAGAAGTAATTAGTGATTTTGATAATGATATAATAAATGTTCCATCTTTATCAATTGCTAAGAAAGAAAAAAATATAGATGACGTAATTAGTAAAATTCAAAAAGTAGTAGAAGAAGTAAAAGAACTAGGTTTTGAAGCAAAATTAGAAGAATATGATTTTGATGGATTATATCAATTTGTTATAAAAGTAGATAATGAAAACTAAAAATATGATGAAAAAATCATATTTTTTTAAATATTTAGGGGAAAAGTAAATTGTAACGGAGAATATAACATATGAAAGGGTTATTTTTAGAAAATAGAAAGGAGGAAAAATTAAATAACTCTTATCATTAATATAAAGGAGGATATTATGGTTACAATTAAAGATAATTATGTATTAGATGAAGAAAAATTAGATGTTATTTTGTCAAATTTAGAACATAACTTAAAGACATTATTTGAAAATGATAAAGATATGCTTGCAGAAATAATAAATGGTGTCACAGGAATACCAAAAGAAGATATAATTGAAAGAGGAATTCTTTTAGATAGTCAAGATCTAATAAATCCAGAAAAAGTAAAAAAATATAAAGACTCGGATATACTTATTAGTGTATATAATAATACAATAAATATTGTAATGAATAAAAAAGACCAAAAATAATAAAGGAGGAACTTTGGTTACAATAAAAGGATATACAAATAATCCAGAACTAAGAAAAAAAGAGGTAATACCAGAAACATTTGATGCAGTATTTAAAGCAGTATTAACAGAAGAAAAAGAAGTACTCGCAGAAATAATAGAACTAGTAATTGGTATACCAAAAGAAGAAGTAATAAAAAATGGAGTAATAATAAATAGTGAGTATGTAAGAGAAAATATAATTGAAACAGATAAAAAGTCAGATTTATTAATAAGTATAGGAGATAATGTAATAAATTTAGAAATGGATAGAAGATATTATTCAGGCTCAAATAAAAAGAATAATAAATATATACATAAAATAGTAAATCATTATAATCCAAAGAATACAGTTCAAATATGTTTTACAAGTTATAAAGAAGGAGAAGAATTAAAAGGAGAAAAAAAGTCAATAAGAAAATATATGTTTCAAGATAGTGATGGAAATGTAGAAGATTATGGACTAGAAAAATATAAGATAGACCTTGAATATATAGAAAATAAATATTATAATAATGATGAGTTAACTAGAAGAGAAAAAATCTTCTTAATGTTTAAAGAATCAAATAGAGAAAAATTAAAAGAAATCTCGAAAGGAGATAAAATTATGGATAAAATATATAAAAGATTAGACAAATTATCAGAAGATGAAGCATTATCATTGTTATATGATGAAAAAGAAAGAGAAGAAGAAAAGAAACAAGCAGAAATAGAATATGCGGAAGAACATGGATTAAATAAAGGCATATCTCAGGGTATAAAACAAACTGCTAAAAACTTATTGTCAATGAATATGAAAGTAGAAGACATATCAAAAGCAACAGGTCTATCAATTGAAGAAATTAATAATTTAAAATAAAAGATAACACGCACGTTATCTTTTATTATTTATCATAAGTTGTAGGTTGTGTACCTTTAATATAGTAAACAATTTTTTTCTTTTTAGATGCATTATTCGCAAGATTTCCAGTAATAGGATTAACTAAAACTGATACAACATTTTCAGGCTTATCATACCAAGAATCATTTTTATCTCTTAAGTAATTTTCCATAGTATCAGCCCATATATTTTTTGATATTTTTGAGTCACTACTTTTTATCTTTTGATTTTTATCATATCCAACCCATACACCCAAAGTATAGTCCTTATTATATCCCATAATCCATGAATCCGAATCAGTAGAACCAGTTTTAATAGCATAAGTTTTAGTAAGTTTAGGTTTAATAGTAAGACATGTAGGAGCATTATAATCTATTAAAGTACTATCATAACAATTATTTAAAAGAGTACTAAGTACAAAAGTATAATTATAATCAAAAACTGTCTTTGGTGTACTTTTATGTTTATACAAAGAATTTCCCTTTAAATCTTCCACTTTTCTAATAAGATATAAATTATTTCTAACTCCTTCATTTGCAAGAGTAGAATATGCATTAGTCATCTCCATAATATTTAATTCCTCTGTTCCAAGCGGAAGTGATACAGTTTTTTCCATTTTAGTTTTAATACCTGCTTTTTTAGCAACTTCAATAATTTTATCTTCGCCTAAAAATAAATGAGTTTTAACTGCGTATATGTTATCAGAATAAGCAATCGCAAGTAAAAGAGGAATAGGTTTAGATGGATATATATTTCCAAAATTTGCAGGACTATAAGTTTTATTATTTTCTAAAGAAAAAGTAGTAGGTTCTGATAAAAATGTAGATGAGGCAGTAAATCCATCTTCAAGTGCAGCATAATAAAGAAATGGTTTCATAGTAGATCCAACTTGTCTTTTTGAATAAACTGCTCTATTATACTGACTTTTTTCATAATTTTTACCACCAACAAGCGCAATCACTTTACCAGTTTTATTCTCAACCATTACACTAGATGTTTGAATATCACTATCAGATTTAATATTTCCAGTAACAGCATTTTCAAGATATGTTTGTGCATTAACATCTAAATTAGTATATATTTTTATTCCATTTGTATCTAAATAATCATTTGGAATAATATCAATTTTATCAAGTTCATTCATAACAGCATCTTTATAATACATTAAAGTAGATAAATTTAATGTATCCTTTTTTCCATGATAAGTTAATTTAACATTATAAGCAGTGTCTGCTTCTTTCTTTGTAATATAACCGTTAGTAACCATTGAATCAAGTATAACTCTTTGTCTTTTCTTAGCTTTAGTTTCATTATTAATAGGTGAATATTCTTGTGGTGAACCTGGAATACCTGCGAGCATAGAACTTTCAGCAAGAGATAAATCTTCCGCAGATTTATTAAAATAATATTTAGCAGCATTTTGTATTCCCATAACACCATTACCATAATTAATAGTATTTAAATAACCTTCAAGTATTTCATCTTTTGAATAATTAATTTCAAGTTTTAATGCAAGCCATGCCTCTTTAAATTTTCTATTCCAATTTCTATCAAAATTAAGATATAGATTTCTTGCATATTGTTGTGATATAGTAGATGCTCCTTCAATAATAGAGCCATTTTTAGCATTTTTATACATTGATTTTAATATTCTCACATAATCAAATCCATTATGTTTATAAAATCTTTTATCTTCAATAGAAATAGTCGCATTAATTAAATCTTTATCAATTAGCTTTAAACTAATCCATTCTTTTGAGCCATTTCCCTTATAAATTACATTATCATCTTTATCATAAATAATTATATTATTAGTTTTTTTTAAGTCCATTTTAGGCGAAAGACTAATATAAAAGTAAATAAATGTAAATAATATACATATAAAAAAACTAAAAAAAACAAACGATTTTAGCAGTATTCTTTTCCATTTCATATAATTTCACCTATATTTCCTTTATTATTATGTAAAAAAAAAGAAAAAATATGAGTGCATTTTTACTATATATATGATATAATGCTACTTGAAAAAAAGATTGGTGATTTTTTTTGAAAAAAGTATATATTGATTATAAGATAAAAAATAATGATGAAATATTAAAAAAAGAAAACTTAGAAGCAGTTTATAAAGTAAATGAATATTTAAAAATAAAAGATATAGATGGAAATATAAATATTTCTTTCGATAATGGTAATATTATTATGGAAAGAGATAATAATGAATCAAATATATTATTTAATTTTGTATTAGATAAAGAAACAGAATCAAAGTATTTTATTAAAAACTTAAACTTTTATATTGATACAAAAGTAAAAACAAATCATTTACAAATAGATGATGATAGAATTATAATTGAATACGACTTATGGTTATCTGATGAATATTCTGGTAACTTTAAATATGAAATTATATTAAAGGAGGTATAAAGATGCTTGATTTTAAAAAAGAAATATCTAAACTAATAAGTAAAGAATTGAATATGGAAGATGATTTAATATATTCTTTCATTCAGCTTACTAAAGACGAAACAAACGGTGATTATTCTTTCCCATGTTTTAGTTTAGCAAAAACTTTAAGAAAATCTCCAATGATGATTGCAGACGAATTAAAAGAAAAAATAAATAATACTGATTTTATAGATAAAATAGAATCAGTAAGTGGATATTTAAATTTTTATATCAAAAAAGAAGTTTTAATAAGAGAAGTAATAAATTCATTTGATGAAGAAAAAGAGAAATTTGGTTCATCAAATATTGGACAAGATAAAACAGTATTAATAGATTATTCTTCTCCAAATATTGCAAAACCTTTTCATATTGGTCATTTAAGATCAACAGTAATAGGTCAATCATTATATAGAATTTATAAAGAACTTGGATACAATGTAGTTGGAATAAATCATTTAGGTGATTATGGAACACAGTTTGGTAAGTTAATAGAAGCTTATAAACTTTGGCATAATGAATATAATATAGATGAAAATCCAATTGATGAATTAACTAAAATGTATATAAGAATAAATGAATTATGTGAAGAAAATCCTGAAGTATTAGAAAGATGCAGAAATAATTTTAAATTACTTGAAGAAAAAGATGAATATTGTATGAATCTTTGGAACAGATTTAAAGAACTTAGTTTAGAAGAATTTAAGAAAACATATGATTTACTTGGAACAAGTTTTGATAGTTATAAAGGAGAAGCATTTTATAGCGATAAAACAAATGAAGTATTAGAAATATTAGAAAAAAATAATAAAATAACTAATTCAGAAGGTGCAAAAGTAGTAGACTTAGAGCAAGATGGAATAAATACACCATGTATCATTCAAAAATCAAATGGTTCATCAATATATGCAACTCGTGATTTGGCAGCTATACTTTATAGAGCAAGAACATATGATTTTGATAAATGTATATATGTTACAAGTTATGAACAAGATTTACACTTTAAACAAATATTTGCAGTAGCAAAATATCTTGATTTAGATGAAAAATATGTTGATGGATTAATTCATGTATCATTCGGAATGGTAAAAGTTGCAAGTGGCAAGTTATCCACAAGAAAAGGTAACATAATAAAATTAGATGATTTATTAAATGAGGCAATCAAAAGAGCAAAATCTATAATAGAAGAAAAAAATCCTAATTTGGATAATATAGATGAAATAGCAAGAAAAGTTGGAGTAGGTGCAGTTATATTTAATGATTTATATAATAGTAGAATAAAAGATGAATTATTTGATTATGATATAATGCTTAATTTTCAAGGAGAAACATGTCCATATATTCAATACATGTTTGTAAGAATTAATAGTGTCTTAGAAAAGTCAAATAGTAAAATTTTACTAGAAAATGTAAATATAAATAAAATAAATGATGATTTATCGTATAGAATGGCAAAAATAATATATAATTTTAGTGATACCATTAAAGAAGCAGCAAGTAAAAATGAACCATATATTATTTCAAGATACTTAATAGACCTTGCAAAAGCATATAGTTCATTCTATAATGAGAATAAAATATTATCTGATGACCTTGAAGAAAGAGATTCAAGATTATATTTAGTAAATATGGTTGGAAATATACTTAAGAAAGGAACTTATTTGCTTGGTATTGAAATGCCAAATAAAATGTAGTGAACAAATAATAATTTTAAGAATATAAATATAGCAAATAATAAGAAAGAGGTAAAAATATGAGCATAAGAGAAAAAGATAAGTTAGATTTAGAATTAATGAGCTATACTGATATAGCATATGAAATTATTAAGGAAGATAAAAAACAGTATAATACTCCAAATTTATTTAGAGAAGTATGTAATTTACTTGAATTATCAGAAGCTGAATTTGAAGCAAAAATAGGAGATTTTTTTACAGCACTTACAACAGATAAAAGATTTATTTTAATAGATAGTGTTAATTGGGATTTAAAAGAAAATCATGTTGTAAAAGTAGTTGTTGATGATGGTGAAGATGATGCAGTAGATGTAGTAGACGATGAAGAAGAAAGTGAAGATGAAGAAGAAGAAACAACTGATGAAGATGACGCGATAGAAGATGATTATACAGATGAATCAGATGATGATTACATGGAAGATGATTTAGAAGATTTAAATATAGTTGATGAAGACGATATAGAAGAGTAGGTGAAAAAATGATAGATAGATTAGAAGCAACTTTAGAAAAGTACAATAGTTTAACAGAAGAACTTAGTAAACCAGAAGTTTTAAGTGATGTAAAAAAGATGACTTCACTATCTAAAGAACAAGCATCACTTGCAGATATTATTGAAAAATATAAAGAATATAAAAAAGTTGTTAGTGATATTAACGATGCAAAAGAAATGCTAGATGATAAAGAAATGGCTGCATTTGCAAAAGAAGAAATATCAAGACTTGAAACAGAAAAAGAAAATTTAGAAAAAGAACTTGAAGTACTATTACTTCCAAAAGATCCTAACGATGACAAAAATACTATAGTTGAAATAAGAGGTGCTGCAGGTGGGGATGAAGCAAATCTTTTTGCAGGAGACTTATTTGAAATGTATAGTAGATATGCAGAAAATATGGGATGGAAAATAGAAATAATAAATGCAGTAGAAGGAACAAGTGGTGGATATTCACAAATAGAATTCATGGTTAAGGGAGAAAATGTATACTCAAAACTTAAATATGAATCAGGAACACATAGAGTTCAAAGAGTTCCAAGTACAGAATCACAAGGAAGAGTTCATACATCAACTGCGACAGTTGCAGTACTTCCAGAAGTAGAAGATATAGATATAGAAATAAAAGATAGTGATATAAGAGTAGACGTATATAGAAGTAGTGGTGCAGGAGGACAAGGAGTAAATACAACAGATAGTGCAGTTAGAATAACATATTTACCAACAAATACAGTTGTAACTTGTCAAAATGAAAGAAGTCAGCTTAAAAATAAAGAACAAGCTATGAAAGTATTAAAAAGTAAAATATATGAAGATTTACAAAAGAAACAAAATGCTGAAATAGAAGACGAAAGAAGAAGTAAAATTGGTACAGGTGATAGAGCAGAAAAAATAAGAACATATAATTATCCACAAAATAGAGTAACTGATCATAGAATTAATTTAACAATAATGCAGTTAGATAGAATTATGCAAGGTAAATTAGATGAAATAATAGAAGCTCTAATTAATGAAGACCAAAGAAGAAAACTTGCAGGAGAATAATGACAGATATAGAATATTTAAAAAAATATTATAATGGTGATATTAATAATGCAATAAAAAGATTAGAAATGGGTGAACCTGTTCAATATATAGTTGGTAATGTAGACTTTTTTGGATATAAAATAAATGTTGATAAAAGAGTTTTAATCCCAAGATTTGAAACTGAGGAACTTGTTGAAAATACTATAAAATATATAAAAAAATATTTTAGTTTACCAGTAGATATATTAGAAGTAGGAACTGGATCTGGATGCATTAGTATTACTTTAAAAAAAGAATTAGAAAATGTTAATATAATTGCTAGTGATATATCAAGTGATGCATTAGAAGTTGCTTTATCAAATGCAAAAGAAAATAATGCAGATATTAATTTTGTAAATACAGATATTTATAAAGGAATAAATAAAAAATTTGATTGTATAATAAGTAATCCACCTTATATTTCTAAGGATGAAAAAATAATGGATATAGTATATAATAACGAACCACATTTGGCATTATTTGCAGATAATAATGGATTATATTTTTATGAAGAAATAATAAAAAATGCTAAAAATATATTAAAAGATAAATATTTAATATGTTTTGAAATAGGTGAAAGTGAAGCAGAAAGTGTTACATCATATGCATATAAATATTTGAATAATCCAAAAGTCATAGTAAAAAAAGACTTAGAAAAAAGGGATAGAATGATTTTTATACATAATTTTGAATAAAATTAAAATAATCGTCCATACATAGAGTGAAAGGATGATTTTTTTATGAAAAAGTATATAGTTTTAATTCTAGCAATAATATCTATGATATATGTTTTTACAAGTGTTAAAGCAGAGGACACAATAATACCAGATGAAGCAATAAGATTTAGGGTAATCGCAAATAGTAATACAATTTATGATCAAAATATAAAAGTTCAACTTAAAAATGTTGTACAAAATAAAATATTTGAACTAACAAAAGGAACAGAAACAATTGAAGAAACAAGAAAAATATTAAAAGATAATATTGATTTATTAGATAATTTAACAAAAGAAACATTAAAAAACTTAGGATATGATAAAGATTATAAGATAAATTATGGTTATAATTATTTTCCAAAAAAGAAATATAAAAGTGTAACATATAAAGAAGGAATGTATGAATCATTAGTTATAACTTTAGGTACTGGTGAAGGAGATAATTGGTGGTGTGTATTATTTCCACCATTATGTTTAGTAGAAGCAGATGAAAGTACTGTGGGTGATGCAGAATATACATTTTTTATAAAAGAAATTATTGATAAATATACTAAATAAAATCAGGATAATTCTTGATTTTTTTTATTAGCTTAATTTATTTGACAAAATGGCCCTTTTGTGTTAGTATATAGCACGTTATTTCGAAAGAGAGGGGATTTTAATGAAAAAAGTTAAGATAGCTCACAGAGATATGTCAATATCTAAAATAAGTGAAAAAATATTAAAAATTAGTGAAGATTACGAAAAAGCAAAAGAAGAAGATAATAAGGAATTAATGGAAGAATTAAAAAAAGAATATGAATATCAAAAAGCAGTTTTAAATGCTTCAGAAAACTTTTTTGCAAAATATGATGAAAAAGAAATGAAAGATAAAGCAAATTATAGTTCTGATGAAGAAGAAGTAAAAAGAGCTAAATGGATATTAAAAAATAAAAAAGAATATCAAGATAAAGAAGATTTATTTGATGCAATAATAGCTTCAAAATCATTAGAAGAAGCGAAAGAAGTAGTAGAAGAACAAAAAGAAGAAGAAAAACAAGGTTCTTTAGTATTTAGAAAGTTTAATAAACGTCTTGCTATAGGTATAACAGTTGCAGCTTTAGCAATCGGAGGATTAGTAGGATTAAATTTAAAAAAACAAAATAAAGATAAGCAAAATCCTGTTAGACAGGAACAAACAGCACAAATGGATAATATTACTGATAATCTTGATAGTACTACAGAACAAAATACAAAAGAAAAAAATAAGTCAAATGTAAAAAAGAAATCATTTAGCAATGATGAAATAAAAACAGATGAATCATATAAGAATCTTAAATATAAAGGTAATGGTGAAACTATAGATGACTATGCTGAAAAAAATGGTATACCAACTAGCGGTAAACCAGAAGATACAGTAACTACAAAAGAAATAAATGTAACTTTACCACCAAAACCAGATGATACAGTAAAAACAGTAGTAATACCGGAAAAAGTTGAACCAACAACAGAAGATACAAACAAAGAACCAGAAGATAAAATAGATGATTCAAAAAAAGGCGACGATAAGAATGATAAAGAAAAAGTAACTATTGTAGAAAAAGAAGAAAAGCCATCTGATAAAGATCCATCTAAGATTGAAGAATCAAAAGATAATACTAAAAAAGATGACACTAAGAAAGATGATAGTAAAAAGGATGAATCAACAACTGAAGATAATACACCAAAAGATACAGAAGAGAAACCGGAATTTAAAGAACCAACCGAAATAGAAGAAGACGAAAAAGATGTTACTTATGTTGATGGTGATAAAAATAATTCCAACGAACCAACAACTGAAGCACCAAAAATAGATGAATCAACAACAGAGGATAATACACCAAAGGATACAGAAGAGAAACCAGACTTTAAAGATCCAGAAATTATAGAAGAAGATGAAAATGATATTTCATATATTAGTTCATTAAAAAATAATTATATTGCTCTAAAATCAGCAATAATGACAGAACTAGCAAATATGAATCAAACAAAATCAGTAGAAGATTCAGGGCCTGTATTAACTTATACATCTTCAAAAAATTGTTAAGGGGGGTAACAAAATGATGAAAGATATAAAGAAAAAAATAGTAACAACCTCATTAGGAGCAATGGTACTTGCTAGTGGCTTAACAGGATGCAATTCAAATACAAAACAAGCATCAAATGATGAAAAATCAAATATAACAACAGAATCAACAACTTTAGAACAATTAGAAGAAACAACAATATCACCAGAAGAAGCACAATTAGAATCAAATAGAGAACAATATAAAGAAGTTGCATTAAATTCATATGAAACTTATCAAGAATTTTATGATGATATAAATGTAACACCATCAGACATTGAAAAATTAGTTAAAATATTAGATGAAGATTTTGAAGGTATTACACCAGATGATATTAGATCATCATATGCATTAATAGATCAAATGATATTTTCAAATAATATGCATTATCAAATAGATAAACATATATTCAAAAAAGATGAAGATACTTTAAAAATATATGATCAACCAAGGGTATCAGAGCTTGTATCAAATGATAATGAAACAATAAAAGAATTCTTAATTAGAACTGAAAATTTAAGAGATGAAGTTTATAGTGCTAATGCAACTGGTTCAAAAGAAGATAGAAAAAATGCTATGGAAGATGCTGCAAAACTTGTAGATGCAGAAGCTATAAGTTATCGTAAAGGTAATGCTATAATTGACGATGATTATTTATCATCATCTAAAAAATTGCTTGTAAGTAATTATGAAAAAAATATAATTGCAATATTAAATGCAGTTTCAGCAAACCAACCAGAAATGGAATCATCAGAAGGATTTACTATATATTTAATTTCAAATGTATCAGTAAGTGTTGATAAAGATGGTAATAAAGTATATGACTATACTGGAACAGATGATGTTGCATTTGCAGATGGTAAAGAATTAAGAAAATTACTTGCTCAAAGTGAACAAGGAAAATATATAGAAACAGAATGTAGTGAAGTTGCTTTATTAATTAAAAAAGTACAAGAAAATAATATGAGTCAAAAAAGTGAAGCAAAAGATACTAATAAAACAGAATTAAAATCAGAATTGCTAAAGAAAAAACAAATATTAAGTATGGTTGAAGCAGCAATGAATAATCAAAATGAAGAATCAAAATCATATAGTTATAGAGC